>ENA-OPJS01000009-OPJS01000009.1-human-gut-metagenome-genome-assembly--contig:-NODE-9-length-20363-cov-3.984637_pt1 | contig 20363 bp, 16 predicted proteins | sample MGYA00241774_ERZ501673 | MGnify/ENA primary metagenome ERZ501673 (study PRJEB25962, sample SAMEA2042203) | human gut metagenome | biome: human gut; feature: human-associated habitat; material: faeces...
CCCATCCGAAGCTACCTGCGCCTCCACTATCCCGGAAGGGCGGTCAAGAAACTGGAGATGGGCAAGAAGGAGTATGAGGTGGAACTGGCCAATGGCATGGAATTCACCTTCAACAAGCATTTCCAACTGATCGACATCGACTGATCTCCCATTTTCTACGCAGTCTATTTGCGCGGTAGATGAAAAATGCGCTTTTTCATCGTTTTCACTGATTTTTTCTGTGTTGCGCAAAAAGACTGCGTAGCCTGTTTCTATTTATTTGCTTGAGGAGTGTTTTTTTATAAAAAGCGTCCGTTTCCGAAGAAAAAACCTTATTTTTGCATATTGATTATATAAGGACAAAAATATGGAGAAACAAGCTCTAAATCGGATTAAGGTGATGCTTACAGAACACATGCTAACCGAGGCATGTGCATACTATCGCGATAAAAAGCCGGTGATATTCGCCAGAGGATTCACCAACTTCCAAAAGCGGACGTACCCACAACAGTATGACCAGTTCATGACAACCCTCATTCTCCACTTCGGACGCAACCAATATTTCAAGCGCAGGCGTGGTGATATTCTTCTTCCTCCTGAGGAGCAAGAAGTGATAAGACTGATGCTCGCAAAGGTAGGAGCAGACTCCAAAATGGACTTCGATAAATACGAGGAACACATCAATTGGAGTGCCTGATTCAGGCCTTCAAAGTCCCTTGTCAGTACCACATAAGTGTTACTCCAATGTCAGTTGCTTGATACTCCAGTACCACCTAAGATAAACTCCAGTACCAGTTAAGCGGTACTAAAAGTGGTACTGAGTGAGTGGCCGATAAAGAAGAAATCAAGACAGAAAGCAATGTGCAATAACAATATACAGAAGGTATCCATCCGTTTCTTCAACGACCGCGAAGTGCGTGCCGTTTGGGACGAGACACTATCCAAATGGTGGTTTTCCGTTTTGGATGTCGTTGGTGTGCTCAACAACCAAGACGATTATACCAAGAACCGCAACTATTGGAAGTATCTGAAAACAAAACTGAAGAAGGAAGGAAACGAGTTGGTTAGTGCCACTAACCAACTGAAACTTCTGGCACAAGATGGTAAACGTTATAAAACTGATGTTCTCGACACAGAAGGCATTCTGCAATTGGCATCCTGTTTTCCTAACACCAAGGCTTCTCGCTTTGTGGCATGGTTAACCAACAGCGAGGAGAGCATCGACGGCAAAAGCAAATCGAAGGCATACGCCTTGTTCGAGAGCAGTATGATAGAGAGCATTGAGGTGGGAACAGTAAAGGGACTGCAACAGATTCACGCTTACCTATTTGGCGGTTTGTACGACTTCGCTGGACATATCCGCACGGTGAATATAGCTAAGGGTGGATTTCAGTTTGCTATGGCTGCCTATTTGCCAGCTACGCTCCGACAGATAGAACTGATGCCCGAAGAAACTTTTGAGCAGATAGCCGACAAATATGTTGAAATGAATGTGGCACATCCTTTCCGTGAGGGCAACGGCAGAAGCACACGTATATGGCTCGACCTCATGCTGAAGAAACATCTCAAGAAATGTATCGACTGGAGCATGGTGAACAAAAAAGACTATTTGGCGGCAATGACCGCCAGCGTAGCTGAAAGTACTCCTATAAAACAGTTGCTGAAAGCAGCATTGACAGACAAGATAAACGATAGAGAAACCTTTATGAAAGGTATCGACTACTCGTATTATTACGAACAGGAAGATTAGAATATGCATAAAAGTGATTTCACATACGAGCAACTTGGCAGAGCGTTCCGAAGTTATCTATCGGAACGCTTTGATGGTGATGCCAAAGAAGTAAGTATGAAGTACTACCAATTGTAGACATATATAAATCGATTAAATATAGACAATTATGGACTTACCAAAATATATAGGTGAGACTACCGAATACGACAAGAAGCAAGAGGTGGAACGCCGTAAAGTGAAAAGTTGGCTGAAGAGCGTCAGCGCCTTTGCCAACGGAGGTGGCGGTTGCCTATTGTTTGGCATTGCCGATGATGATACTATCATAGGGTTGACCGATGCCAAGGCTGACGCAGAATTTATCAGTCAGAAAATAAAGGAGCGCATTGACCCTATGCCACAAATCGAGTTGAAGATAGAACGTGTAGAAGACAAGGAACTACTCATTCTTCATGTACATGGCGGTGAAGATACACCTTATTATTATATAGGCGATAGCGTTCTTGAAACCTTTGTACGCATTGGCAACGAATCGGTTGTGGCTGATAGTACTGAACATAAGCGTTTGGTACTAAGAGGTCGTAACTCTTCATTCGACGCACGCCCAAGCGATGAAATGTTTGAAGATTTTGCATTTTCCAAGCTTCGCAGCCGCTACTATGCCTGGAATGGTCTGAGCTTCGACAAAAAACTTTACCGCTCGTTTGGCTTGGTTGATAATATGGGAATACTTACCTATGCTGGTCTGCTGATGGCAGACGAATGTCCATTGCGCCAAAGCCGAGTATTCTGCACAAGATGGAACGGCAAGACAAAGGCTGGAGGAAGCATCGATGCTCTCGACAGCGCAGAGATTACGGGTGGACTTGTAACGCTTCTCGAAGACACCATGTCCTTCATCCGTCGCAACAACCGTACACTTTGGTACAAAGAACCGATGCAGCGCATTGAGATTCCTGAATATATGGAACGTTGTGTAATGGAAGTTGTAGTGAATGCCTTGGCACATCGAGACTATCTGATTCAAGGCAGCGAGGTGCATGTAGATATGTATGACGACCGTATGGTGATATATTCTCCAGGTTCCATGCCAGAAGGAAGACTTATCCAAACAATGAACTTAGAAGACATTCCTTCAGTAAGACGCAATCCGGTTATTGCAGACATCTTTGCCCAGTTGGGCTATATGGAGCGTAAAGGTTCGGGTATGGGCAAAATCATCAATCCTATCAAAGCCCTTCCCTACTTTGAAGAAAAGATGCTTCCAAGCTTCTTCTCCGACCGTGCTCAGTTTACTGTCACGTTCCCCAATATGATATTAGCATGGCAGGAAACTCATCCTGATATTGAGGTAAACTTTGTGGAAAACGAAAATGATACTCAAGGTGATACTCAAGGTGATACTCAAGGTGATACTCAAGGTGTCCCTCAAGATGTCCCTCAAGGTGGCACTCAAGGCGATGATTTAGATAAATGGATAGAATATCAAGTAGCTGTTTATCCTAAAATAACAACTGCTGAACTGGCTCAACAATCTGGGAAAAGCATTATTACTATTAAGCGTCGTATCGCCAAAATGCCTCATATTGTGTATATTGGTAGCGGCTATAGCGGTCATTGGGAGGTTAAGAAAAAGCAGGAATAACCCCCAGTACTTATGCTAAGTACCGGAGTTATCTATAAGAAGTAATACTGTAATCCAAGTTAAGTACTGTAGTCATCTCATAAAGATGCCATAACAACAAAATAAAGAATTATAAACAAAAAATATACAACAAGCAAAATGATTGAGTTAATTTTCAATTGGCCAAATGGTATCGTTTTGGTTTTTGGATTGATTGCATCTATAGTTTGCAATAACAAATATAAAAAGACCAAGTCTCGTGCACTATTGAATTGCGTACCGGGTATATTTACCTCACTGGGACTTTTGGGTACGTTTTGCGCTATCTGCTGGTCTTTGTATGGCTTAGGAGATGCTCCAACAGAAGCAATAGACCAGACAGGCAAAACTTTGAAGGAAGTTAAACTGGCAGGTGGTCAGAATATCGATATTATGAAAATAATAAGCGAGTTGATCCCGGCCTTCACCACTTCTATTATAGGCTTGGTAGGCGCATTATTAGCAACTATTTACGCAAAATGGGTGTTTGCAAACGAAGACGCCAATACAGACAAAGAGCTCAAAAATGTTTCCCCAGAAGAGTATATACGCGATATAGCTATCAACACAAAGGACATAGTTTCGATCAAATCCGATTTGGATAGAAACAACAAGCTATTGGAGAGACTGAAAGAAATCCACAACGAAGAAAAGGAGAAAAACAGAGAATACAATGACAAACTCAATGAGAATATTAGTCGCCAGAGCGAGATTCTCAAAGAGTTTGTCGAAGGCTTTGTGAAGCGTATGGATGATATCTTCAAGCAGATGCGCATATCTATACAAGAGCAGGTGTTGAATTATGGCGAAGAGCAGTTCTCCAAGACCACTCAACTCCTTACGTCCATTACAGAGCGTTTGAGCAATGTGTCTAGCGACATCATCAACAATCAACGTCAGTCGGTAGAGACGATGCTGAGCAACACAAACTCCGAGATAAGCAATATGACAACATCCGTAACGGACGTGCTTGGCAACTTGACAAAGGAGCTGGAAAACTCTTTGGCTTCTCTGCATACAAAGGTACAGGAGCATAACGTTCAGAGTCTCCAACAAATGGTTGACTTACGTACGACTTATCAGGAGGCCACCTCTGAGGTACTCACAAGTACCCTCAGCATGAATGAAAAACTCACAGCCGACCTTCGTGAATCAATGAGTGGTTTGGTGGCCGAGGTTCAAGGATCTATCTCAAGTCAGTGTTCTGCACTAAGCACCGCAATTGCTACGAACGTCGAATCACTGAACAAGGCTTATGAGTTTGTAAAGACTCTTGTCGCTGAAATCCGCCAGAATTACGACCAGGCCGTACTAGCTTATGGCGATGCGGTGAATGTGGCTCATAGAAACAATGAGTCTGCAGAAAAAGCTATTGCAGCAAACAATAAGAGTCTGCAAGCTGTAGAAGAGACAAATGCTAAGATTTCAGAGGTACTCAACCTGCTTAGCAAGCGCCAAGAGAATATCGAACAGCTAACCAAGCACATTAGTTCTATAAGTGGTTCCATCATAGAATTGCAGAAATTGGAGTCAACACTTAATAAAATTGCAAATAAATGAGCAGACTATCATTCCGCGAAGACGGAGAAGAACATAATTTCTGGCAAAACTACACTGACTTGATGTCAGGGTTCCTCATCGTGTTTATCATTACGAGTCTCGTCGCGTATGGTAGCTATAAGGTATATGTTGACCTATACCACAACAAAGGGATTACAGAAGGCAACATCAATGATATTGTAGTCAATGCAGAACTCTATAAGAAAATCCGAGAGTTTCAAGAAGCCCAGAAGTCTATCAATCGCAATTATTTCAAATACAATGCGCAGTATCAGCGGTTTGAGTGTACTGTCAATGTGACATTCGCCCCTGAAAGTCCGATCATTCCCCAGTCGTCCTACTCTCAATTAATAGAGGCAGGTAAGGAGGTAGAAGACATCATAGAGAAATTCAAAGAGTCAGCAAATGTCTCATTCAAAGTGGTCATAGAAGGACGTGCTGCTCGACCTCATGACACTCCTAATCCTAACGAAGCCCAGAAAGCGTTTGCCGCAAGTCTTAGCTATAATCGGGCTCGCAATCTGCACTTGTTTTGGACAAATAGGGGGTTGTTAAGAAATATAGAAAAAGAAAATGGCGAAGTGTTTATCTCTGGATCTGGTTATGAGGGTAAAGGAAGGTACACAGGCTATGGACCAAACGGAGAAGACAGAAACAAAACGTTCATCATACAAATCATTCCATATATAGCTTATCAATAACATTATGAATGTAAGAAATATAAGTCAATATATCACAAAGCTCTGTGGCAAAGAATCTTTGGAACTATTAGGTAGCAACAAAGAGCCTTTGCTTCAGAAGATCTACGGACAGGACCCTTCTCATGACCAGGTCAAGGCCGTAATCTCTGATGCTGCCAGCTTTGCAAGCAATGCGGAGGAACAGCTGTTCTATGAGTTTGTTCAGAATGCGTATGATGCAAATGCTGACTCGCTATTTTTCTATGCCAACGAGCAATATCTCATTGTGCTCAATAATGGCGAACCGTTTTATACCGACTTTGACCTATTCGAGTCTGAGACGATTCGAGACGGACAGTTATACAATTTCCTGGCAAAGGGCAAGTCGTTGAAACGCACCGACAACAGCAAGCTGGGCAAATACGGACAAGGTTCCAAATTGCTCTATACTCTTTTGACAGAGGTGAGCGAGAGCGAAGATAATGAGGATCTCCTGGTAAAGACCTTGTATGATGAAAAGAAAGGACCATATTTGATTTCCTGGTATAACAGAAACCAACTTGCCAATCTTTTGCAGGAACAGGGGAACTGGACTCCAGCTGCTGGCGACAACTATCAAGAGTATGTTCTTTTTGCCAAGATCCTTATGAGCTATTATCCTATAGCTCCTGGCACGTCAGAAGAACTGTTCTCTACAAAGGAAGCATTGGAGGCCATCAGCGCATTTAATACGCTTGTAGATCCAAGACGCAACCTACACTTCCTCAATAGAGGTACGGCTCTGATCATTCCTTTGGGTAAAGGAAAGTATGAGAAGATCACTTCTGACACGAATATGGAACGTGTGCGAACACGTCTAGGAGTCTTTGCGTCTATCACAAAGGACCAAGATCGCAACGAGGGTAAAACCGTTGAGCATATTTATGTGATGGGAGAAGAGGTTGAGCAACATGAGGTGCAGTCGGTGTTTGTCAATTTCCAGATAGAAGGTAAACCTTTCTATTACCACTTTGCCTTTAATCCTGTATTCGCAGAGGGAAACGTGGTAAATTTATTCAAGGGTCTTCCTATCCTTGAGACGAAACTCAGACTTGGTTTTATCATTGACAGCCAAAGATTTGACGTTGACAACAGCCGTCAAAGAATCTCAGACAAGGAAAAGACGAAAGGACAGTTGATCAAAGCTTTTTCTGAACTTGTCAAGGTTCTGAGAAAGATCAAAGTATCTGACCCACACAAATTTGACTACATATATAAGGCAATAGCAGCCACGAAGCATCAAGCAGGAGAAGACTTCAAATATATAAATGAAGCCTTCCTGGAAGTGTTTGTACCATTCTTTGAGGAGTATGTACTTACAGTCTCAGGAGATTATGAAAAAATAGAAAACGTACGTTTTCTTGCGGAGGATTATAAAGTGCCTCTAAAGGAAATAGGTATCACCAAATACCAATGGATAGACCATTCTATAAGGAAGGATCTAAATCGACACAAGATTGGTGTTGAAAGAATAGATTTCCCCACCCTACTTTCAGATGCAGAGCCTCTTAAGTTGGCGGAATGGATAAAAGGTCTGTCAGCCAAGGACTATAGTGAATTTAATAAACTTTGTGATGCACACAAGAACGAAAGAGGTGTGCAAGGGGTAAAGATATTCCGTTCAAACAAAGGCAACCTCTTTAGCTATAATGACCTGAATAGTAATGCGAATATATATTATCCTCTGGAAGAGAGGATGAAATTTGGAGAATGTGAGCATATTGATGAGATATTGTCAGATATAAATCAACAGGGATACATTGCTTACTTGTTTGATAAAATTAGAACAAACATAGCATCCTTTAGACAGTCAGACTCAACAAAAGAAGACGCAGCAAACTTACTGGCTTGGATTGTTGCCAAGGAGCAGAGCTATACTTACAAGATAAAGACAGAGATTTTTCTTTTGCAAGATTGGCATGACTCCTACAAGCCATTTAACAGTCTCTTGGAAGAGCGTCCTAAAGACACGATCTTGTTTGACAAGTACCGTGTGAAAGGATTCGTTCCGGAAGCAGTAAGAGAAAATTCATGGTTGCTGAATCCTTCAAAGGCTAAAACCGGTTTCTGGCAATGGATTGAAACGAACTGGGAGAACCTTAAAGAAGATGAAGATTGGAGCGAAAACTGCCATAAATATATAGTTGACATAAAGAGCGCATACAAATCGGCAAACGTCAATTCTCCGGGCAAAACAGAAACCAAAGTGTTGACTCTCTTCTTGGACAAGGAAGGAAGACCAACGACACAACTGCGTGCTATTGTGAACAATGTGTCAAAACTTACAGAAGACGAATACAATTATCTGGAAGCAAAAGTCCCACACTTACGTTTATTGCCATATAAGTTCTGCAAGGAGCTCATGGAAGCCCCGTTCCGTGTGGAAACAGTACAGTCGGCAAACATTGTAAATGAGAAATTAGTCGCAGATGAGAAATTGTTGCGTATTTTCATAAAAATAACAGACGGATTCTTAGTATCATACTATGTTCTAGAATCTGAAGGCAATTATATCATACAGAAGAAGCCAAGTGGTTACAATTATGTTGACTCAGTTTCTTCAGACTTACAGGACGAGCTGCTTGTCGCAAATTTCTTCCGCATACCAGATAAAGTGCAAGAGATACTGGAAGTAGAAAGTAAGAACTATTTCTTTGTATCAAATGAGAATATGCTCGAAAAGGCTATTGAAAGAATTGAAAATCCAATCAAACTATTCTCTTTTGCAAAAAATGCGAGCACAAGAATACTTGAAAATTTCTTTGACCATTTAAAAAACATCAACATAGGGACTGCCATTGCCAAGACCAGTCTTGCATGGCAGGTAATAGAGTTTGCTGCGCAACGTAATACAGAAGAGAATGGTTTTATAGAAAAAGTGTTTAGTCTTCTGAGATACAACGGCAAAGAGCTACCAGCATCAATTACTCAACAACATGTTCATGTTGGAGATAATGAATATGACGTGTATCTCTTGGATGAAGATTACAAAAAGGACAATGAGGCTATAGACTCGTTCCTTAATTGTCTTCCGTCGCAGAACGAGGCAGAGTTTTTCAAGAAACACTATTATGATGGAAAAGAAGATGAAGTTTCGACAGAAGAGTTGTTTGAAGAATTGAAAGGTTCATTCCTGACAGTAGAACAATTAAAATTCTGTTTAGACTACGCTATTACTAATAATGAATCCTGTGATGACTTAGAAATCGGTGGAGACGTAAGGCTAACTGACGCACTTGATATGATTTTAGAAAACAACTTTTGTGGGTTTGACAAACATTTCAAGATGGATCATGTAGACTTGGAAGAGCAGGTATATGCCAACCATAACCTACTCAGACAAGCAGAGTTTCTGCCTAATATCCTTCATCATTGGATAGACAATAACCCACAAGCATTGTTTCTGTTTTCAAAGCTCCATACAGCAAATGAGCCGTACATAGCCGTACGACAGAATTTGCTCGATGACACGTTGTATAACGACACATCATGGATTCAAAATATGGAGCAGAACGCCATAGATAATACAATTACATGGGCTATTGAGAAGAAACTCGAATATGCTTATGGCACAAATAGGTTCAACACCATGATGGGAATCATAGAAAAGCTTCCCTCAGAGTTTGAGCCAATGCCACTCTTACAATATACAGGAAAAGTTGTCCCTAGACAGAACGAGTTAGACACACCAAAGCCAATATTTGTACTCGAAAGATACAAATATGGCGGGGTGTTCCTCTCATGTTATTCTTGGGCTGGAGCTCTCTTTCAAGAACGACTTGCGGAAAGTTCGAAATTAGCTAAGTTTATAGGAGAGAACAATGTTTATTTATACCAAGCCAATGACCTGTTGTTTAAGCATCATCTCCAAAATTGTACAAAATGGACAGTAAAAGCTTCAGCCGATTTTAAGGAATTTCCAGAGTATGATGATCCTGTTTACCACGAATGGAAAAAACTGAAAATTCCAAGGGGATAACCATACATACATCTGATAAGCCTATTGTCATGAATTTCAATATTATGACTTCAGATGCAAGCATCTTCGCTGACAAGATGCATGATAGCGAATATGGTTACGAACCTGGAAAGCGTGTAGTAATTCAACAACCGAACAAAGAGGGACTTAGTCTGATGAAGACTATAGCTAAGCATATCGCAAGTATGGAGTTCTTCAAAGAGCCTTTCATTGCCCTTCAGTCCTTATACGTTGATCAGTGGGAACGCAGCATCGGAAAGGGAGACGGTCCTGGTGACAAAGAAGGCAAAGGAAAGTCAAACATTGTCTCTCTAACAGTCCACTTACTGAGGAGCAGGCACAGGAAACTATCAATAAGATTTCTGCAGAAACAGCAGAAAACATAGAGCAAGTCAATAATATCACCAAACAAATGAATAGTGAAGAACTTGTCAAGCTCAATGATACTGCAGAATTTATCAAGGAATTGATAGAAGGATTGGAAAAAGAAGACATTGAAAGACTGACAGAAAAGAAAGACAAGTTGATGCAGATGATGGATGACTTGGAAGAAGCAGAGGAAGAGGAAAAGGAGTCGCAAGTGAGACAGACAATCGGCTTCATCGGTGAACTGATCTATAGTCATTATCTTGAAAACAAGAAACTTGTCAAGGGTCAAGACTTCATCCACGCAGCTCTTGAAGGTATTGGTGAATATGACTTTGAAGTGAAGACTGAAAAGATGTACGTTGATGTTAAGACAACTCTCTACAGTCTCAAAGATGGCACCGCCCCATTCTACCTGCACCGTTCTCAAAATGTATTCATGCAAAAGCATCCTGACTCGAAATACCACATTGTGCGTATTTCTCTTATAGATTTGAATCTAAAAAAGTCATACGAGGAACTGCGTGACATATATGGCAAGGAGGCAAATCCTATGGAGGACAAAAGATTAAGAGCCCGTTGCGAAAAATTGGCGGAAAAATACTGGAGAGGCGCTCAGATAGAAGAGTTCGATGCTCTTTCACCTGAATACGCAATCCGAATAGAACAAAAAGTAAACAGATAGGATATGATATGATATCACCCATTCAGCAACTGTATTATGCTTGGGACATTTCACATAAAAAGTCCGTAAGTGATGATAGTCGGTTCACCGGCGTGTTGTCAGAAGCACGTGTCGACCTCAACCCACACCAGGTGGAGGCGGCACTGTTTGTTTTCAAATCTCCTTTGAGCAAGGGCGCTATTCTTGCAGACGAGGTTGGACTCGGTAAGACCATCGAGGCAGGCATCATATTGTCCGAATTGTGGGCAGAAAACAAAAGAAACATACTCATTGTAGTTCCTGCATCACTGCGTAACCAATGGAACATAGAACTGATGGAGAAATTCTACTTGCCATCCTTTATTTTGGACAGTGAGTCGTTCCAAGAAGGAAAGATACAGATGGCAAAAGGTGAAAAGTGTATCTATATCTGCTCCTATAATTTCGCTGTCAGCAATGCAGAATACTTCAAAAGTATCAATTGGGACTTGATTGTTCTCGACGAAGCTCATAAACTAAGAAACGTTTACAAGAAAAGCAATGTGATGGCAAACGTTTTGAGAGCTGCTTTCAGAGACTATAAAAAGATTCTGTTAACTGCCACTCCTTTGCAAAACAACTTAAAAGAACTGTATGGATTGATAAGTATTATCGATCCAGAGTTTTTCTCCAGTCTTGATACATTTGCAGAACAGTATAACGCTGTATCAACAAGGGACAAAGCCAAATATGGAGAACTGAAAGGACGTATAGCCCATATCATTCATCGCACGCTGAGAAATCAGGTTGAAGAATATGTGAACTTTACCAAACGTACAGCCTTGGTTCAAGAATATTATCCATCACAAGAAGAAATAGATCTTTACCAACAGGTTAGTGACTACCTGATGAGAGAAGGAACCTATGGCGTGCCGGAGAGACAGCGTCCTCTTCTTTCCCTATTGGTTAGAAAAATCATGTCTTCTTCTGCATACGCATTGGGATATACTCTTGAACGTTTTATCCATAGACTTGAAGCTTATAAAGAAACAGGCATGATGTCTTCTGCTTTGGACTGCGTGACTATTGATTATGATAACAAAGAAGACGAATACGACATCTATGACAAGACTTCATCAGGATCAAATTCATACTTTGACGATATTGATGAGGAAATAGCGGAACTTCGTGGTTATTGCGACTTGGCTCGTAGCATTGGTGAAGAGACAAAGTCTAAGGAATTGTTGAATGCGTTATCAGTATCATTTGAGAAGATAAAAAGTCTTGGTGGGCAGAAGAAGGCTCTTATTTTTACAGAAAGCCGAAGAACGCAGGAGTATCTATACAAGTACCTCAGTGAACATGGCTACAAAGACAAGGTCGTCTGTTTTAATGGAACAAACAACTCCGAAGAGTCTAAAAACTTATATCGTCTTTGGCTCATGCAATATGCAGGAACAAACCGAATATCTGGAAGTACTGTTATTGACAGAAAACAAGCAATAGTAGACACTTTCAGGGATAAGGCAGAAATACTCATAGCTACAGAAGCTGGAGCAGAGGGTATCAACTTGCAGTTTTGTTCTTTAGTAGTCAACTATGATATGCCTTGGAATCCACAACGTATTGAACAGCGAATAGGTCGTTGCCATCGTTATGGACAAAAAAGTGACGTCGTGGTTGTAAACTTCGTAAATGAGGCCAATTATGCAGATAGACGTGTCTATGAATTGCTGAACGATAAATTTTCGCTATTCGATGGGGTCTTCGGAGCCAGTGATGAGGTGCTTGGATCCATTGACTCGGGAGTGGATTTTGAAAAAAGACTGAATAGCATCTATAGTACGTGTCGAACAGAACGAGAAATCGCTGCCGCATTTGATGAACTCCAGAATGAATTGGAGGAGGTTATAAAAGAGCGAATAGCATGCACAAGAAAATCATTGCTTGAAAACTTCGATGAGGAGGTTGTCAATAAATTGCGCATGAGACAAAGTGAAGACTCTGTTCGTCTGGACACTTATAATAAGCACTTGTGGCTTGTCGCTGTAAATGTTCTTAAAGAGAGTATATCCCATATCAATTCTGACAAACATATCTTCACTCTGAATGAAAAAGTCGCATCCGACATCCCTACAGGAACCTATATATTAAATAAGGATTCTGAGAAATATATTCAATTAAGATATGGACATCCGTTAGGGCGATATGTTGTGGAAAAAGCCCTTGCTGAGGATGTTTCGGACGAAGAATTAGTATTTGATTTAGATTCTTATCCGTATAAAACTGCTTTAATTGAGCAGTATAAAGGACAAAGTGGTATAGCGTGTGTATATCGTGTCGCCTCATCAAATCGATATGATGGAGAAGAACAATTGATAGCATGTGCAAAGACTGACGGAGGAGAAATCTTGCCGCCAGAATTTGTCTTTAAACTATTAGAACTTGATTGTTTGTCTCAACAAAATTCAAGTCTTGCTACACTCGACGATATATTCAAAGAAGAATATGAGAAGCAACTTAATGGTTATAAGTTTCAGGTTGAAGAAAAGACAAATGAATATGTTGACTATGAAATCAACAAGTATGAGATGTGGGCAGAAGACCAATTAGTACCTCTTAAAAAAGAGGTTATGGAACTCAACAAGGAACATGAAGCCTTGCGCCGACAGATAAGAAAAGAACATAATGCGTCTGCAAAAATTCAACTTAAAAAAGAAGAAAATGCAAAAGCAAAACTTCTCAGCAAGAAAAGAGCACAGTTGTTTCAATTAGAAGATGAATACGCAGACAAAGTTGATTCCATGACAAGTAAACTTCAATCGGCGATGGAGAACGCCATCACTTCGAAGATTATGTTTAGACTGAAATGGACAATTAAATAATAGAGAACACGTTATTTTAAAGAGTATATGCATAAAAGTGATATCACATACGAGCAACTTGGCAGAGCATTCCGAAGGTATCTATCGGAGCGCTTTGATGGTGATGCCGAAGAAGTAAGTCTGACTGCTGAGACGGCAGAGCGTATCATACCCAATACGCTCAATGACTACTTTGGCACCCAATACGCGTCGATTTACGATATCACAGAAATAGGAGACGTAGAAGAATTTCGCAGGAAGATCAAGACGCACCCTATCTTGAAGAATCTCGACATGATCCGATAAGCCTGTATCAACTATTATAAGGCTTTGCATGGTGGATACATCGTCTGCGAGTGTTGTGGTTTTGATTTCACTAAGGCATATGACATTGATGACGAATATATTGAGATTCATCATCGCTTTCCATTCTCACAAACAGAAGGCGAACATCCAGTGAACTCTCAAACCGACCTTGTGCCGCTTTGCGCCAACTGTCATAGGATGATACATCATGGGCAGGGAGGCAAAGGTAACTGCATGAGTTTGGAAGAGTTAAAAAGAAAATATAAAGGAATACGTTATAAAAACGAATAAGGATTATGGCAACAACTCCATATACAGAAGAGGATAAAAAACTGCTGGCATGCCTACCTAAGTGTCAAGAGCAACTTAGGAAGCAAATAGACGTAGGTCGCCCCTACGTCTGGGAGCTCAGACTCTCATTGGAGCAGTTCTATATCCTTGAAACGGCTATAGCAGACAGCATCTCTCAATTTTTTTTGCTTGTAAATGAATTGTTTTTTATTATGCAGATAGACTGCATAATCGTGTCGTACCTTTGCATCAGAAGAAGAAAATCACCTTCTAAAGAATAATGCTTATCAAAATAATATAGAGATATGAAAAAGTTTTTTGTAGTTGCTCTTGCTTCACTGTTTGTTTGCAGTGCTGTAGATGCTCAAATTCTACGAGCAGACGAGTTGGAAAGCTATGCAAAAGAGAAGTAGGGAGAAAAATGGGTTGAGGCAGCAACCAATCTCGGTACGCAGTTGACATTGGATAAGAACAATGCTATCACTTACACCCAGGTTATCCCTGCTGAAGGCAAGACCAAGGAGCAGCTTTATGTGCTGCTCAACTATTGGTTTGCGGCAACTTTCAATGACGCAAACTCCGTCATCAAGTTGAATGACAAGAAATTGGGAACCATCATCGCACAGGGCTTTGTAGAGAGTATTGCAGAACATTCTGGAGGTACAAACTCTTACAATGTGAATTTACGTCCAATTATCAAGTGTGACATAAAGGACAATAAGGTTCGTGTAACCTACACCATTCCATTCTATTCTGTCAATGTTTCCGTTGGTGGCGGTTGGATAGGTGTAATGGGAGGCACAACGCCTAGTCGCTCTGATCAGAATTGGACACTGGACAAATGCTATCCATTTGCCAAGAAAGACTCTCACAAAAAGACTTCCTGCAAAGCACTTGTTATGGCACATGCTTACTCTAATGTTGTAATGGACAAGATAGAGGAGTGTATCAAGAATGGCTTATCTGGCAATGAAAACGACAATTGGTAAATTCAAAATAATAGGAACATTATGAAAAAGTATTTATTTTTCCTTCTTACCCTCGTGGTAGCATCTTTTGCATTCATATCATGCAGCAGTGATGATGATTCAGACAATGGAGAATATGATAAGTCAATGATTGTTGGAACCTGGGAGATGACAGCAGTAAAGACGTCAGAGTCTGGTACGTATGTTGACTGGCCTTTCAATAAGACTTACGCCACATTCAATGCTGACGGTTCTTATTACGGCTCCGGATATTTCGGTACAGGCCGAGGAACATGGTCTTTGAAAGGAAACACACTAAACACATATGTTGAGGGTGAACTATTTGCATCTTATACCATCATTTCTGCGACCTCTACTGTTTCAGAAATGAAAATGTCTATAGGTGACGAATCTATATGGGTTAAATGCAAGAAGCAATGAAGCTAATCAAGCACTACTTTGTAATGCTTTGAATATACCTCAGAAGGATGACAGGGGCAAACGCCTTGCCATCCTTTTTAGTTGTATAGGCTGATAAAAAACCACACACAGGCGAGAACATCAAATTATTTGCTTTAGAAATGATATTTTTATAAAAAAATGTCTGTTTTTGAAGAAAAAGCCTTACTTTTGCATTAAGAAATAAAAAAAAACAAGGAACATGGACAATTCGATTGAACAATATGCTATAGGAGAATTACTCGATGGTAGATATTTTTACATACCATCCTACCAGCGTGGTTACCGATGGACAGATAAGCAAGTTGATGATTTGCTTAGAGATCTTCTTTGTTTTGCAAATGATACCAAAGATGATTACGATTTTTATTGCCTTCAGCCGATTATCGCTCGTCCAATTACAGATGAGAAGAAGTTGAAGGAACTTTTCAAAGACGTTTCTCTAGACGTTCTGCAGGAAAAGGGAGTATGGGAAATAATTGACGGTCAGCAAAGATTAACTTCAATATTTCTCTTATACAAATATCTTGTAGCCAAAAAAGGTTGGGATGCCGAAACTCTAAAAGAGGAAGAAGATGGCAAAGAACTCTATCACATTCTTTATGCAACTAGAGAAGACTCATCGGTATTTCTCGAGAACCTCAACCTTGATATGATAAACTCAGAAGATGTTCAAAAAGACAATATTGATTTTTATCATATGGCTAATGCATTTAGATATATAGATAATTGGATTAAGAACGATGGCAAAATTATCAACCAGAGATATAATCTAGGAGGTAGTCTTGATACTGTTCGAAATTCGTTCTTTAGTCTTCTTAATGGCATGAGAAATTCCAAGACTGGTTCTGTCCAGGTTCTTTGGTATGAGTTGGCTGAGGATAAGGAGAAAAGCAGTATTAAAGAATTTCAAAAGATCAATACAGGTAAGATTCGTCTTACTGATGCTGAGCTTATAAAAGGTTTGTTCTTATTAAACAAAAACTTTGAGCAGAGTTCTAAGTTCATTAAGCAATCAACTTTGGCTATCGAATGGGAATTTATAGAGAATACTCTTCATGCTAATAATTTCTGGTATTTTCTACAAAAGAAAGGTACAGATATGCCAAACCGTATCGATCTGCTATTCTCTCTAATTTACAAGAAACATATTCTGAGTGGATTGGAAGAAGAAAAATGGAATGATCAATTAAAAGAAGCTGACAAGGATATTCAAGACACGAGAAAAAGTGCTATCTTTAGATATTATTATGATAAGTTTGAAGGGAAACAGGGAGAAGAACTGCAACAAGAAGTAGCAGAAGCATGGAAAGAGGTTATGACCCTTTTCCGTACTTTAGATGATTGGTTCTGTACACCTGCCACATACAATTATATCGGTTTACTAAGTCAATGTGGCGAAGACATCAGTCGCCTCATAATGCATTATGATAGAATGCCAGACGATTCTACCCAGTCAGACTTTATATTATATCTCAAAGAAAGAATTAGATTCTATCTAAGAGGTGTAAAGAGAGACGATGATGGCAACATTACGACTCTCTACAAAGATAGAAAGAATATTTACAGACTATTACTTACATTAAATATTCATCTGCTAAATATTCAAAACGACAAGTTGGAGTCAGAATCAGATGTTTACAAATTTCCATTTGATGTATTGAATGCACAAGATTGGGATATAGAACACATCGACTCATTTCATACTAATGCATTAAAGAAAGATGATTTGAAAAAAGAATGGATTACGACGGCTTTTGAGGATAGAAAGAATTATCTTTCAGAAGAAGAAAGAACAACTATCGAGTCCCAAATGGAGAATAAGGATTATGATTCGATTATTGATCTTTTGAAAAAGAATGCAGGCGAAACAGAAGTCGATGAAGATATTAAAAATGGCATTGGCAATCTGACATTGCTCGATTCTGAAACTAATCGTTCATATGGCAATAGTCTTTTTTGTACTAAGCGTCGTATTATTATTGATAGAATTAAGCAAGGTGTATTTGTTCCAGTTGCAACCCAATATATATTCTCTAAATTTTATGATGAGAAAGGAACGAATCGTTCTGTTTGGGCAAAGGAAGACATGGAGGCATATCAGAAATATATCGTAAAGATGCTTTCAGAGTATTTACCAGAAAATAATTAAGAAAAATATGAATCATAGATATTCGTTTATTGATCTATTTTCAAAGAAAGTAGATTATGACAAGACAACTCAAGTGACAGTTTCAGGTATTGTTATACCGCAGATACAACGTCCTTATGCACAAGGACGTACGGATGGCATATGTACATATGTTCGCAATACATTTCTAGATGAGATTTTTGACAGTCTTCAGAAAGATGACGATGAAATTTTTGATTTAAATTTTATCTACGGAATCATCAAAGCAAGTAACGATAATTATAAGATGGAGTTGCTTGATGGGCAGCAGCGTCTCACTACATTATTTTTGTTGTATTGGTATATTGCCAATGCAGAATTGGACGGCTCTGAAGATTTACAAGTAAGAGAATGTTTGAGTAAATTCGTATATGAAACAAGAAGTACATCAACTGTTTTTTGCCAAGAATTAGCTCAGTACAAGGTTGATTTTGGTAAAAAGATGCCTAAAGAGGTTATCAGAAATGCTAAATGGTATTTTAAATCTTTTGATAGAGATAGTACTATCACGGCTATGTTGACCATGCTTGACGCTATTCATGAGCGATATACTGAATCGAATAGACATGATTTATACAAAAGATTACAATATTTGCAATTCTATGTAAAATCATTAGGGGTATTCAATTTATCAGAGGAACTTTACATTAAGATGAATGCTCGCGGTCTGCAATTAAGCCCGTTTGAAAATTTCAAGGCGGATTTAACCAACTTCGTCTCTAACAACGATTACCAGAGGTATCAAGAGCAGGTGCCGTTGTACAAAAAGAACTCAAAGGAAATGGTTCCTTTCTCTTTTAATTTCTCGGTTAAACTTGATGCAAAATGGGTTGATATCTTTTGGAAAAATGGAGCAGATGACTTTGATGATGCATACATGAGCTTCTTTTCTCGATTCTTCGCTTGTAAATACATTATTTCAAGTAAAGAAGATGTTAGTGATAAAGATATGCGTTCAGATAAAACAATTAAGTTCTTCTACACAAATGCAGAAGAGCAAATTGGAAGTAATGAATACTTTGGTTTCAAGCCTTTCGAATACTTATTGAAAAAACATCCGGAATACATCATCACGCTTGATAAGGTTCTGGACGTCATATATCATTATGACTATTCATCTGAAAGTAAAGTAATCTTTAGTAATATGCTTCCTGTGTGGGAAAAGAACGAGGATTTATCTGGAGACAATTTCTATTGCAACACCTCGTCTAAAATGAGTCAGGTAAAACTGATTGCTTTAGGAGCTGCAATTGAGTTTATTGAGGCAATGCCAAACTTTGAGCCTGATATTTTTGCTAAATGGATGAGAATCGTATGGAATGTCATAGAAAACACTAACATCGACAGCTTAACACCAGTTTCTTCTTTAATAAGAAAGTTCTCTGCAGTTATTCATTTTATTGCAGACAAGAAATCAGAAGGGGTGTCATTTTATGCTGCTTTGAGTAAGTGGAGGGATGAAAAATCTTCAGAACGCGAAAATCGTGCTCTTTTGGAGGAAGTAGAAAAAGCTAGACGTATTGCAGAAAATCCAGATTGGGAGATGGTTTGGGTCAATGTAGAAAATCACGCCTATTTCAAAGGTATGGTTACATTTTTCTATTCGCCAGAAATCTCTATTAAAGAATATAAAAATAATGCGAGTCGTGCTAAGGCCATGTTTGATAAAAATGGAATTAGCGATATATATAAGAAAAAGCATATTCTTATCAGAGCTATTGTTTCCCAGTTTAATACATGGGAAGAGATCAACGAATTATATATTACAGAAAGAGCCGAAAAGAACAAATATCTGAAGAACATTCTGGCTTCTGATGATAAAGTTCGTGAAATGCTGCACAAAGTGTTATACAAAAAAACTGCTGGTGAAATCACTGATGCTCTCCAAAAATATATAGACAATGCGCCAGAAGCAGAACCATGGCAAAATGCAAATGACAATGACAAGTTGGCTTATAAAATGGCTATCAAGAGACTTCGTACAGATGTTAATATGTATGACTGGATTTCTGCTGACGAAGAAAGATTGAAAGCTACGTTTAGAGTATATTGGTATGCTGGCCATATTATGTTTGCAGTTCCAAGAAAACAGTATGCAAAAATCGCCTTGGACACAGAAAGGGCACGAATGGCACATAATCTGTGCGACTGCTATGGCTTCGTTTTCGATGATGAAAACCAAGAATTGATGTATAAAGAATATAAAGACTGTTTTGGAAATGAAATTTGGCTTCGTCAGGACCACCCCATGTGCACTATATGGTTAGTCTTTAAGCAATATCATAAGTTTGTTATATATGTCTCATGTAAGACCAAAAAATATGCTAAAGAATTATTGAAAGCAACAGAAGGTGCTTCATATATTGATGAAGATGAAACATGGATTCAGTTAGAAGATTTAACTCATTATTCGTATCAGCGTTCTAATAAGCGTATTTGTGAAGCTGTAAATGAATTGTTGGAAGTTATTCAGAAGCTATAACCCGAATAGATCATTTTCATAAAAAGTACAGATATATAATCCAATAATCAAAGCAGGTAGAAACTATCTATCTGCTTTTTTTTGTGTTCTATATCAAATTATTTTATATGCCAAAGAAAAGTATGGAGAGAAATGGGTTGAGGCAGCAACCAATCTCGGTACGCAGTTGACATTGGATAAGAACA
>ENA-OPJS01000014-OPJS01000014.1-human-gut-metagenome-genome-assembly--contig:-NODE-14-length-18558-cov-3.520889_pt1 | contig 18558 bp, 27 predicted proteins | sample MGYA00241774_ERZ501673 | MGnify/ENA primary metagenome ERZ501673 (study PRJEB25962, sample SAMEA2042203) | human gut metagenome | biome: human gut; feature: human-associated habitat; material: faeces...
GGAAGTATAGTTAAAGAATACAATAAAATTGACAAATGGTATGCTTGATCCTTATGAAGAATTGTCCGATGAGGAATTAAAGGAAATCTTCGAGGATATGGAAGCTGATTACTGGATTGATTATAATAAATCAAATTACGAATAAAGATGTGTGGACTAATAATACTTGCTTTTTTTAGTAGGATTTCTACTTGGAATTCTGTTTAAGAATCGAAAGAAATCTTTTAAGAAAAAACCTATTGAAATTAAGAAACCGGAAAAAAGCAATTTGTATTCAACAAGGACCAAGTAACTGAAAGAATACAACGTTATTTAGTATTTGACGATTTTGAATCATTTTGGAGTTATAGAGACTTTCAGGAATTTGATATGTCTTCAGTAAAACAAAATCCTAGATCAATGTATCTATTTATTTCCGGAGCAAACAGAGAATTTCATAATTCTCTATAGAATTCATAGGATTCTTGGAATATAGTGTAATGGTTTAGCACACAACACTTTGACTGTGGTAGTATAGGTTCGAATCCTGTTATTCCAACTTTGGATGTAGCAAATAGATTCTATTTATTAACAATTAAAAATGCATTTTTAAATGAGTAGAGTACCACTAGTTCCAAGAACTCCAGTCTTTCAGAACGGAGGATAGGTATCAGGCCTTAAACCTTTCCTCGACTTTATCTGTAAATTGGAAGGATGGAAAACAAAATGTAAGAACTTACACTGGGCAGCTCCTAAGAAGAACGTCCATGTGTATTTGGATGAGTTCTTAGAAGTTATCTCAGATTATCAGGATACTGTTGCAGAAGGCATCATGGGAGTGTTAAGTGTACATTTAGGACCAAGTGATGTTAAAGGAGATCCAGGCAATGCTTAGAATGCTCAACAATTTGTTGACGAAGTAAAGGCTGGAACTCTTAACTTCTATAAACAGATTCCCGAAGACCCTTTACACGCTGGATTGAAGTCAGAATGTGAGACATTCATTTAGAATGTTAATAAGTTTGACTATCTCTTCTCGCTGTGTGACATGGGAAAGTAATTTTTATTAACTAATTTTAATTTGTTATGAAAAAATTGGTATTTATTTTTGCACTGATGTGTGGAGCAATGTTCACTTCATGTGGTAACACTGCAAAGAACGCTGAACAAGTTGATTCAGTAAAAGTTGATACGACTGTAGTTGTTGACACACTGTCGGCTGATACACTTGCTCTAGACTCAGTACAATGACCCCGACTTGGCAGGATAACCTCTATCCTTAAAAGAGATGATGCACACTTAGGTGTGCTTTATACTGATGTCTGCTAATGGTTAGGCTCGATGTCTTATACACATCCAATCCAGGTTCAAGCCCTGGCATCAGTACCAAAGATGAGCTTTCGCGGGCACCCTTTAACAGCATTGCTATTTCCAATAGCAGTAAATGATTGGCCATATAAGTTACTTGAGGAATATATCTATACTAACAGGGAATTGCGCAATTGAATAGGTATAGAAATACTATAGAATAGTAGGCAGAAAGGAAGCTCATTTTTACAGAGATAGTATTAACCTAAAAATAAAAGAAAATGTACATTTTAAGAATTAGTCCTAAAGCCTTTATAAGACAAGGACAAGACGGAGAAATTATTATTGTAAGTAACCCTAATAAGGCTACGACATTTGATAACATCGGAGATGCTATGCGAATAGCAGTTCAGGTGAACGAGGATCTTGAAACTAATAAGGTTCATGTATTCTCACTTTAGTAAAGTACCTCAGTTTCCAGTAATCTATAAACTGGTGACTTTGAAAGAGTTTCAACAAGAAACTGCTGGAGTTGGCTCACTCATTTATGTAACGAGTACAGGCTACTTTATGTAGTGACAGGGACTAAGACTATGTATGGTAGAGGTAAGCCTACACAAGTTAGTCTCTCTTTTCTTCCCAGCCCTCGTTTTAGTTGAGGGTTTCTCTTCTTTGCTGCCTTCCTAGGCAGTTCTAGCATATATGCTAGTTCCCACCTATTAGCTGTGGCTCTTAGGCTGGGAACATCTTGCACCCTGAGCTGGGTTGGTAGTCGTAAGACGTCAGCCTCCGACTTTTAATCGGATGTTCCTGGGTTCGAGTCCCAGAGGGTGTACTATTGCCTTTATAGCTGAATTGGTTAAAGCAACGGTCTCTTAAACCGTGGACTGAAGGTTCGAGTCCTTCTGGAGGCACTCTTAGCTCAGTTGGTTCAGAGCAATACCCTTACAAGGTAAAGGTCGAATCTATCAGGGAGTACTAACATCGCGGGATGTTAGCAGTGGTAGCTTAGCGGTCTCATAAGCCGATGGTCGTGGGTTCGACTCCCACTCCCGCAACTCTTAGATTTGTAGATAAAATTGATATTAACTAAACTAAATTGTATGTTGAAGTATTTGAAAAAGATTGCAAAGTGGTATTTCGAAGCGTATGCCAAGATGTATCCGAATGGATACTATCCTCCTACGTTGTGAGATTTGTAGATTAGCTTATTATTAATTAAACTTTTTCATTATGATTAAATTGTTGAAGAAAGCAGTTAAGTGGTACTTAGAAAACAGTGCCAATCCTTATGTGTGGACTCCAAGCGGCATGATTCCTTATGTGCAGCCGAAGGTTGAACCTAAGAAAGCAGCTTAAAGACAACAAGATTATGATGTTTAAAGGACATACTCAAAGGGAGTATACTCCTATCGCTGAGGTGAATGGTTAATTCGAGTTCGATTCTCGACACTGAACTAATAATTAATAATAAGTATGGAAGTAGTACAATACATACTAGGAGATTTCTGGCACTTTATAATAATCCTGGGTGTAATGTTTGATGGTATTGAATGTATAATAAGAGCTATTAAGAATAAGTAACTTTATAAAAGTAAAGCAAAATGGTATTTGAAAAGAAACTTAGTTCCCTTATGGATACCAACAAGGGAACTGAAAATCAATTTCTGAAAGAAGGGATGAAGGAAACTTCTATAGTCCAATCTGGAAATGGAGCTAAGAAGTACAACACTTCTGGCAATGACTTTGTAGATAACTTCGCTGCCATATCATACTTTAAAGAGCCTCGCTCTTATAAGGAAGTAGCAAAGGACATGGAGTTGCTCTGGAGCCTTGATCCGAAGTTGTGTCTGAAACTTGCAGTGTATATCAGATTGATTACTCGTAAGTCAAAGGTAGTAAAGGATGATGGTTCTATCGAAGAGTTGGAAGTACAGAGAGGGCAGGGTTTGAAGAATGAAGGCATTATGAGAATGTTATGGTTGGCTATCAACCAACCGAAGACGTTCAAAGCAAACTTTGCATACTTCGTTGCCGCTGGTTCTTGGAAAGATGTCTTCCAGATGTTATCCCTTGACTTACAGTATCATGGGTGGGAGGGCAGAAAGCTTGATTGGAATTTCTTCTTCCTTGTAATAGCTGCTGGATTCACAAATCCAGAGACTACTCACTTGGTAAGAAAGTATATGCCTACTATCCGTACTAATAAGAACTGTAAGACTGTAGAGTCTCAGGCTGACACTCTGATTGGTAGATGGATAGCTCGTAAGTTCTCTCCTGATTTGGAGAAAGAGTCTGCTTATAAGGCTTATCGTAAGATGAAATCTGAGGGAAAAGCTCACCAATGGCAACAGCTGATTTCTCAACAGTTGTATGATAAGATTAACTTCGATCATATTGCTGGTAGAGCATTAGCTATCCTTGTTGGTTCTGAGTTCTTGAAGAATCATAATCTTACTGAGAAGTATTCTAAGTGGATACAGTCCAAACCAATCGCAAAGTATACAGGTTTTGTATTTGAATTGTTTACTCCTCTTGGTAGTGGCTATCATTGTCAACACATTGAGGACTATAAAGAAAATACAATCAATGCACAGTTTGCACAGCTTGTAAAGACTGGTAAGGAAGGAGTTAATACTAACTCTAGACTCCTTGTTGTAAGAGATACTTCCTCTTCTATGACCTCTAAGGCTAGAGGTTGTAACGTATCAGCCTATGATATAGGTAAGTCTATGGCGTTGTATTTCTCTGAGTTCTTGACTGGTCCATTTGCTAACTCATTCGCAGAGTTTGCAGATAAGTGTAAGTTACATCAGTGGAAGGGTAACACACCAGTTGATAAGTATATCAATGATAGGTGTGAAGCTTATGGTGGAACTAACTTCCAATCTGTTATAGATTTGTTTATCAATCTTAAACAGAGAGGAGTTAAGGAGGAAGACTTCCCGACTGGGTTGCTTCTTGTATCTGATGGAGAGTTGAATCCTGCTAGATATGAGAATGATAGTACAAACTTCCAAACTGCTATCAGACGCTTGAAGGAAGCTGGATTCAGCGAAGAGTATGTGAAGAACTTCAAATTAATTATGTGGGATATTCCTAACTACTATTATGGTAGTGGAAACGCAGTTAAGTTTGAAGACTTTGCAGATGCTCCAAACTTCTTCTATATGTCTGGGTATGATCCCAGTGCGGTCGCGTTTATCATGGGAACTGGTACTATGAAACGTACTCCGAAGAATGCAGAAGAACTCTTCATGGTTGCAATGGATCAAGACTTGTTGAACAGATTGCAAGTCGTAGTAACGAAACGTAAAACAAAGAAATAAGTATGTTAAAAATGAACACTTTGCTGGCCAAGGTAGAACATGGCGCAGCACAATTCAATCGTATGGTTGGTGATTACTTCGCATTCTTCAAGAACAAACAGGGAATGTTTGAAGGAATCAAGAAAACGTTCAAACCTCGTGAAGGGTATCAAGAAGATGCCCGTTACCTACTAAGGTAGCAACAACTGTAGATGAGAAGTTACAATGGTTTGAGGAAAATGCTGTTCCTTACCTGAAGAATCTCTTCTCTATAGAATCTACCAACTCTAAAGGTGCCAAGAAAGTTGAACTGAAAGTAGGCAATGTCTCTTTTGGTTTCCTAACTGCTCTTGACCTTATGAGATTGAAGACTGTTCTCACTAAGAAAGAGTGGGAAGAAATGTACAACAACATTCCTGTTCGTTCTGATGCAGAAGTGTGGGAACCTTGCACTGATGGTGAGTATGCTGGTAGAGAAATCTTCCAAACTCCTATGCAGACAGGTGTAACTCGTACTACTGAATCTGAGGAAGTCATCCTGAAAGATCCGAATCTCGATCCTGCTAAGTTGCCTGCAAACTACAATGCTAAGACAACTATCAAGAAGAGAACTGTGGAAACAGGAGACTATACTCTTCAGAAGTTTACAGGAGCGTGGACTCAAAGACAGCGTGCTGAGTTACTTCGTCGTAGAAGTCAGCTTTTGGCTGCTGTTATTGAAGCACTGAAAGAAGTTAACGATGTTGAATCTGAGGATCCAAACTTGGATGTTGAAGGCATGATTAACTTCTTACACTACGGAGAATAATAAATAAGACAAATATCGACTAGAGCTTTAGCTTAAGACTTAGCCTAAAATAATCCTAGATTTTAGCGTCAGCATTGAGTCGAGAGCTTTAGCTTTAGCGTTAGAGTGAGAAGCCAGTAGATACCTTTTAAATAATGAATAATTATTAAAACCTTAGAATCGAGGGTTCGAATCCCTTCACCGCCTCAAGTTTTCTATTATTATATGGCGGTGTAGTGGCTAACACATAAGGAATTAAATAAAAGCATTAGCATGAATCTATTGAACGCGTTTCTCACAGCCAAGGGCTATCATTGAGGATTTTCAAGTTAGTCCTTGGGGGGTTAGCTTAATGGTTAAAGCACAAGATAATTAATCTTGGGAGTAGGGGTTCGAGTCCCCTACCCTCCGCCATCTGAGGAAGTATGCAAAAGCAGATCAAATTCTAGGTATGATTGTTTTGAAAGTTCGAGTCTTTTCTTCCTCACTTAATTGGCCTTATAGTTTAGTTGGTTAGAACACTAGATTTGTAATCTTGAAACCTCGGTTCGAATCCGAGTGGGGCCTCAAGAAATATCTAAATGATTATGGAGAAGCAAATAATTTATCAAGGTCCAGGTGTACTATCTATTTTGTTAGTAGCCTTCATTGTGTTAAAATTGTGTGGAGTAATAACATGGTCTTGGTTATGGGTATTATCACCTCTGTGGATACCTATAGCACTTGTTCTGGTAATCCTACTTATAGTAGGAATAATGGTGTATGCAAATGTGCGATAGGTATGTAGTAGGAGAAATTCAAGGGTATGACGTAATTTATATTCCTGAGAAGGATATAGTGTTTTGCAAGAATACAGCTATAAGACTATCTGTTCTTGACGAAGCAGTTAAGAGTCATACTATTAGTTCTACCATAGAGGAAAAGAATTTGACTATTACTAAAGATAATGGTACTCTATGTTTGGGATGTTTAACAACTACGCTTGATAACTATCGAGCAATGAAAAGGAAAATAAGTAAACTGAAATTTTAAATTATTTTTAGATGGAAGAAATTATTCAAGGAGGCAAGAGTTCAGTGTTAGAACAGAAAGTAAATCAGTATGAAATGGCTATGAAAGACAAGTTTGTGAAGATCATGTCTCAGCCTGGAATCAAGTATGCTGATGCACTTGATTACATTGACAATGAGCTCAAGCAATCCAAAAAGATGGCAAAGATCAATTATAGGATCCGTTGCTTTCGTAATGATGGTATTTATCAGCTTAACCAAGCTATCTCTCAAGTCTTTGGAGCAGTTGTTTCAAAAGAACAACGGAATCCATCTGGTGAATCAAGTGTTCAGACCGTGGACATTACTCTTGCAGATGGGACAAGGGTTAAAGCTCCATATGGCGACATCTCGTTAGAAGGACTTGGAGAAGGCTCTAGCATTAACATTAACTACGATAGTAGTACACATGACTTGGTTATTACTGGTAAGTGTCAGTTCCGTTTCTCGTCCTTAATGGATGATATTATTGAGGTTACTAAGCACAATTTGAGAACAAATTCCATTTACAAAGGACAGGCTTTGGAAATTTCAGACATTAATGATCCAAAGATACTCGACCTTAGCGGTATTGACCGTCAACTCATGGTTCTTAGCAAAGAAACTGAATATGCTCTCAGACCAATCTATGCTAGAATTATGAATCCAACAATGTGTTTGGAGAAGGGTATTCCTTTGAAATTTGGAGCCTTGTTAGAAGGTGGTTATGGTACAGGTAAAACTTTGTTAGCCTTTAAGTTGGCTAAGAAGGCTGTTGCTAACAATTGGATGTTCATTTACTTGAAGGATCCGAAACTGCTTGCAGAGGCTTTGAGAATGTCCAAGATAATTGATCAGTCTGGACATGGGGTCTTAATCTTTGTTGAGGATATTGATCAAGTCACGAGAGGAAATCGTGATTCTGCCATGCAGGATATTCTGAACACTCTTGATGGTGGTGATACTAAGGACATGAATGTCATTACTTTGTTCACTACTAATCATATTGAGCTTATAGAACCTACTTTCCTGAGAGGAAAGCGTGTAGGAACTATTATCTCTATGGGTCCTCTTGATGCTGAGACAGCAGAACAATTCATTAGAAAGTCATTTGAGATTGGATGTTATACTATTCTTGATGACCTTACTGATGTATGTAAGTTTATTGAGGCTAGCCATATAGCTCCAGCATTTATGGCTGAAATCATTGAGAAAGTTAAATCAATGATGGTTCTTGCCAATCAGTGTGAGGTTAAGGCTGATGACATTAAATACTCAGTCCAATCATATCTGCGTCAGGTAGAGCTATCCAGAACTAAGGATATGTCAGTAACTCCTGAAAAGAAGTTTGTTGACGCTTTACTTGAAGTTCTTCACATAGAGAAGAATGAAAAGACATTTGCAACCTTCATCCGTATGATGGAATCGGCTCATGGGGAAGAGATGTCTGAGTATGAAGAGAAATAAATTATAGAATTTATAGTAAGAAGACCCACAGCAACTTCGTTTAAGCATCAATCTTGTAAATTGAAAACGCTAAAACAGGTCTTCTGTAGTATTGGGTGATGGCGCACCTGACTGATAATCAGGAGGTTCAAGTCCCAGTCACCCAACTCGCCTTTTTGATTTAATAATAAGAATACTTACAGCAATTTTCTTGAGCATGGGATTTGATAAAGCTAAGAAGAAGTATTCTGGATTTCGGGGTATGAGGCTAACACGTGCGCTTTGGGAGCGTGAGATTGTCGGTTCGAGCCCGGCTATCCCGACCTTACTTATAAGAAATCTAACAGCAAATTTATTAATTGGGCCTTTGGGTCGCGAGTTCGAATCTCGTCCTCTTGACTAGTGTATTATAAACAGGAGGTAGCTCAGCTGGAAGAGCAAAAGGTAAAAATTGAATAGATTTCTGATTTATTGGGCCTGAATTAGGATTTGACGGCGATAGATGGTAATAAGACGTGTAGAGCGCGATCTCTTTAAACGAAGGAAATAATAAATGCAAACTACAACAAAGTAAGAATGGCTGCCTAAGCAGCTGGCTCGACTAATGATATGTTGAGTCGGGTTACAGGAGAGACCTAGAAACAGAAGAGGACTGTTTCAAAGTTATAGAGTGAAGCTTAGAGGAAATAATACCTCAGTACTCTAAGTTATAACAGAACGATTGGAACATTAACTTGAAAGCCAAAGGTTAGTAGAGCCGAATCTCCTACTATTGTCTTTAAACAGAAGGGATGTGTGCCTGCGTGGTTGACTCACCACAAACACTCGTTTTCCTGCTTTAGCGTTAAAAAGTAGGTGGCGGAAGGTGCTCCGACAGAGCCTTCTGGTTTTCCCTCAAACCTAAAATGAGGGTGGTGGAATGTTGACTGTCAGCCCTAGTTTGTTAGTGTCATATAACTAAATAAGTTGAACCTCAACAGCTGATAAATAAAATAGAGACACACGTTATCTTATTATACTGAAGTTGTGCGGACGACGGAGCGTTACCGTCCAGGTCCACGTATAAGAGATAGTTTCACTTCAAAAAGGCCAAGTGGTTAGTCCATAAGGGAGTATGTTAGATATAGAATAGGCGGTGATTCTATACAGATAAGCCTTATCTGAGTTGAGAGCCAAGAACACTTAGAGCTTCAGCGGTGAGAGCTCACGCTCAAAAGCATACTCTAAACTATCTTTAAACTTATACTACACGTAGTGATTACGTTTAGAAAATCGTTAGTAGAAGAGTACAAACAGCAACTCATTTCAAACACCAATCTTTTAAATGTAATGTTTAGAAATTGTACTCTGTAATTGGCTAGATGGGAGAGTGGTCTAATCCCACGGTCTGCAAAACCGGTGTTTCGTCAGTTCGAATCTGACTCTAGCCTCCACATGGTGTTATTAGTTCAGTTGGCAGAACGCAAGTTTGTGGCACTTGTAGTCGCTGGTTCGAGTCCAGTATAACACCCAAGTACTTTAACACTTTAATATAGATAAAATGGAAGAAAAAGATTTGAAAAAGGCTGGTATTGACTTGTTTTCTAGTCAGCCAAAGGTTGAAAGCGTGTTCTGCGTAGTAGATAACGGTGAAGTAACTTCTGCTATGATTGCAGGTACTGGAGAGGACCTCTGTAACTTGCTTGCACGAGTTATGGTAGACAACCCGAAAGTCCGCAAGTTCTTTGAACAGGCTTATCTTGCTATTGCACATATAGCTAAGCAGTAAATTTGTGGTCTGGTTAATCCAGACCTTTGGAGAGAGCAACTTGCAATGGAGCAAGGACAGACTGCTAATCTGATCGTGCATTTCGGTGCATTGGGGTCGGAACCCAGCCTCTCCGCTTATGGAAACTATTGAGAAAATAAATGTATTTAAACAATTACATGAAGTCTTTCTAGACATGGTTCTAGATGATACATGGTTGTGTGAAAAGCCCATAGATGAAGAAGAAATGAGGGCTTGTTGGCACTGGGCAGTAAACCTGAATGTTGAATCTGTCCCAGAAGAGAGATTTGAAGATGAATTTGGATTTACTTTTAAAGACTTAACAGATTGGTGGAATAAGTCAGTACTAAAGTTGGAGGTGTAACCCTAATTGGTAAGGGAGTGGTCTTGAAATTAAAAAAAAATTTAGTGTTATGAATCCTTGGACATCTAATTACAAATCACATTAGGGTAATGTGGGACTAGGAAGAGCAATAGCATATTATACTGCTAATTGTATTCCTGCCACTTAACGATACCCAAAAATACGATTTAGTAGTGGATAAAGATGGAAAGTTACTACGAGTATCTATAAAAACAACTTAGTTTAGAAAAGAATCTGGAAACTATGAGGTTCTTCTGGAACTTCTAAAACTAGACCATTTGACAATACTAGTTGTGATGTATTATTTATAGTGACGGTAGAAGGAATTATGTATGAAATTCCTACAAGTATTATTAATGTTAAGAATACTCTTACGTTAACAGACAAGTGGGATAAATATATAGTAACATTAGATTGGGGTACGAGTGCTCAGGAGGAAACTTCTGAAGTAGAAGCTAGCTAATTCGGGGAAGGTATCAGCCCTATAAATGATAATAATCCCGAGCTAAATTAATTAAGAGAGCAATCAGGGTATGCCGAAGCCCTGTATAAAATTAAGTTAAGGATTCTGTGCAGTATGACTACCTGTATACAGTGTTATTTGCTATCTAGTCAATAGCTGCTGAGTATTGTTCTGAAATGACAATAGGAAAGTACGAGTGCATTAGTTTCTTGCTAAGGTTGTGCGTGGTTCTTTGTAGACACTCTAAAAAACAAGAGTAAAGTAACCTAGTAACCTTCTCTTAATTATAAATGTGTACAGACTATACACTAGCTACCTAAGTCAGCAATGATATGGTAAAGAGATAGTCGAGCTACTCATATGAGTAGTAGGAAAACCACTAGTAGTCGGTAACACGGCGTGCGGGTTCGAGTCCTGCCACCTCCGCATAGGAAGTACTGCTGGTGCACAAGTGAGTACAACGTAACACCAAGGTTTTGACGAGTTCATGTAAGTTTAGCCCTTGTATTAGGCGTATCCTAGTTGTCCTTACTACACAGGATGTGGGTTGGTGTAGAAACCTTCTTTTTCAGCTAAGGTTAGAAGTGAAACAAACCTCAGCTTTACGCGAGCTTAGTTCAGTTGGTTAGAACGTCGGTCTCCAAAACCGAATGTCGGGGGTTCAAGTCCTTCAGCTCGTGCTGTTATTTAAGTGATATGAAAAAGAAATTGTTAATCGTAGCGTTGGTAGCAGGATTGTTGCCAACGCTTTTTTCGTGTACTGAAAATCAGAGAGCTAGACAATTTGGAGGAACCATAACTATAGAGTTGCCTCCTGGTGAAAAACTTGTAATGGCTACATGGAAGGAAACTGATCTGTTTTACTTAACTGAGCCAATGGATAGTAACTATGTTCCAAAGACTAAGACCTTTAGAGAGGATTCTAGTTGGGGAGTAATGGAATCTACTGTAGTTTTTAAGGAAAGAAAATCTGTGAAAGCAGAATAGTAATAATTTAATTAAATTTTTATTTTATGAGCAACAAATTCTTAGTGTACACTTCGAATCTGCCCTTCAATGCTATTTTAATGTATGCAGAAGATTTCAGTAATTATATAGATAGCCGTATAAATATCCAGACTCTTCTTAAAAGGGTTTATCCAGAACCTATTGCCAAGTCTGTATTCATGGGTACACTGAGAGCTCTTGTTGCTAATCAGTCTGCTAATGGCGATTATATAGGGAATGATGTCGATTTCGAGAATGAGTTGTTTCCTAATAATTTAACCTTTTGATCTATGGAATGGTATTACATCTTGGGTATAATATCCTATGGCATATTTATCGTTCAGTTTATTTTATCTAATCTTGGAATCTCTGATACTGACGTGGACTTTGATGGGAACGTTGATTTTAGTGTTAGTGATCTCCTATCATTTAAGGGACTGGTTCACTTTGCTATGGGATTTTCTGGGTGGCTCATGGTTATAGGTGAGGTCACCACAGTTACAATTGCTATAGCCTGTGTCGTTGGCATTGCTCTTATGTTCGTATTATACTTAGTCTATAAACTATGTATGAAGTTTAATTCAGAGCCTACTAGGAAAGAAGGTGATGAGTTAGTGGGAAGGTCAGTAACTATTTATTGCCCTCTTGAGAATGGACTATGTAGCTGTGCTATTTGCAACCCCGACTATGTAGAAATAATCTGTAAGGCTGATAGAGAGGTACAGCCTGGAGAAATCCTAAAAATAACCTCTTACAAGGATGGAATTTATTACATTTCTTAAAATAATTTTTTAATTAATGCTTACTTCAAGCTTAATTATCGCGGGAATTATAGTAGTTCTCGTGATCTTGACCCTTATTGGTCTGATGTCGCGCTATCGTCGTTGCGCAAGTGATGAAATCTTAGTAGTGTTTGGTAAAGCTGGCAAGAAGTCAGTAACCAATCCCACTACTGGGAAGAGTGAAACTGTGATTCTTCCTTCCAAGATTATTCATGGTGGAGGTACATTTGTATTCCCTGTGATCCAGGATTGGAGGAAGATGTCTCTTAAACCTATTCAAATTCAGGCATCTGTAGCAGGAGTTTCTAGTCAGATGATTAAGGTTACTATTCCTGTGACTTTAACGACTGGTATTGGAACTACTGACACTCTTATGCAGCAAGTAGATTCTTAACGTCAAGTCCACAAGAAATTTCTGACCAAATCAAGGATATTCTTATTGGTGAGGTAAGAAGTCTGATGGCTACAATGACTATTGAAGAAATCAATGCTGACCGTGTTAAGTTCTTGGGCAAAGCTAAAGAGAATATTGAAACTGAGTTGAACAAGGTTGGTTTCAGTATCATCAACATCAACAACGCTGATATTACTGATGATGCAAACTACATCAGAAATCTTGGTAAGAAAGCTGCTACTAAGGCAGAAGCTCAGGCACTTGCTGACATTGCTGAAGAGAAGAAGAAAGGAGACATCCAGATCGCAGAGACTGAGAAGGAGCGTCAAATTGCTGTAGCAAATGCAGAGAAGGAAAGAGCCACTCAGGTAGCTGAAACTAAGCAACAGCAAGAGGTACGTGTAGCTGAAATTAACCAGGAGAAGGAAATCAAGTTGGCAGAAGCTGACAAGGTTAAGGAATCTGGTGTAGCAAATCAGCAAGCTGAGAAGGCAGCTAATGTAGCTAAGGCACAGGCTGAAGCAGAAGCAGCTACAGCAGCTCGTAAGGCAGAAGCAGTAGCATCTGTAGCTAAATCTGAAGCAGAAGCAGCTTCAGCTCAAGCAGAGGCAGAGGCTCAGAAGCACAGCGTGTAGCAGGTGTATCTAAGGTCAACGCAGAGATGGAAGTTGCTAAGACTCGTGAGGAGAAGCAAGTTGAAGTTAATGAGGTTGCAGCTAAGGCAACTGAAGCAAAATTGCACGCCGAAGTAATTGTTCCTGCTCAGAAGAAGAAGGAACAAGTTACAATTGAGGCAGAGGCAATCAAGCAGAAGGCCATCTTGGAAGCAGAAGCGGAAGCAGCTAAGATTACTAAGGAAGCCGAAGCGAAAGCTCAAGCTACTCAGCAAATCATGGAGGCAGAGGCTGAAGGTACCAAGAAGAAACTGTTAGCTGAGGCAGAAGGTAAGAGAGCATCTCTTATGGCTGAAGCTGATAAGATTACTGCAATTGAGTTAGCTCCTGCTAAGGCAGTTGAGAAGATGATTGAGTGTGGTATGACTCCGCAGATGATTGTACAGTATAAGACTGTTGATCAGCTTAAGGGTATTGCCGAAGCATCTGCTCAGATGTTTGAACACGTTCATCTTGGTGAGGTTACTGTGTATGGTAACGAGAATACCGCAGGTAACTTCATGGCTAAGACTGCCGAGAACTTGAATCCTGCATTGGATCTGCTCCGTAGCATTCCTTTGAAGGAGACCTTCAAGGATATGTTTGGCAAGAAGGATATTGAGACAAAAGCCAGGGAGAAGCCTGAAACGTTTGAAGAAGTGAAGTAATTTCCTTTCAACAAGCTATCTTTTGATTAACACTTTTTAACTTGGAATAGTTATTAAGAGTTATTATATTTACAAGCTATAAGAACACATACAGCAATAGTTTTAACGATTATGTGGATGACTAAAGTTAAAAAATGTGTTCTGAATAGTAGGGCGAGTGGTTATAACGTATAGCACTATAAAACTTTTCGAAGAGAGTCCGAAATGACCTGAAAAACTAAATTGCCCTGCTTATAGGCACCCGTAGCTCAACTGAATAGCAGCAACGCCCTTCTAAGGCGTAGGTTGTGGGTTTGAATCCCACCGGGTGTACCAAATTTAAGACCTTATATCTACTCCTAAGTTCAACAGCTTAAGCAAATATTCGTATATTTGAACAAATTATATGAATTATGAAAAGTAAATGGGAATCAGAGAAAGAAAACTTAGAACAATTGATATTAGTCGAAAAATTAAGCTATGAAGAAATAGGAAGAAGATATAATTGCAGTGGATCTAATATTAAAAAAGTTGCACTAAGACTTGGAATTGAACTTCCACAAAGAAGAGTTGTTAACGATAGAGAAACTTTCAATAAAGGAGTTATAAAGGTTCCTACAAGAGTCTGCGCGAACTGTGGAAAAGAATTTAAAAAGGTAAGTGGATATTCCAATAAGTTCTGTTGTGCTGAATGTGGACTAGAATATAATCATAAAATAGGCTATCAAAAAATACTAGATGGGGATCCTTCTATAATGCGAGCCAATTATATTCCTAAACATTTCAAAGACGATATACTTCAAGAACAGGGAGGAGTTTGTGCTATATGTGGAATGAAACCAGAGTGGAATGGGAAACCTCTAGTGTTTGTTCTGGATCATATAGATGGTCACGCTTCTAATAATAAGAGGGATAATCTTAGATGTATATGTCCTAACTGTGATTCACAATTAGATACTTATAAATGTGGAGAAAGAAGTTATTATCGTTATCGGAAATATGATGAAGAAACTAAGATAGGAAAATGAATAAAATAGAATTTAAAACTCTGGTAGTAGATTTGGACAAGAAAGAGTGCTATTTAGAGGGAGTAGAAGTAAATCTTACTAAAACAGAATATAACCTATTGGTATTCTTTCTAAAGAATAGAGATAAAATTTATACAAGAAAGGAGATTATGCAAGCTGTATGGGACTCAGAAGTTTCCTTAAGAGCAGTTGACACTACTGTTTCAAGGCTTAGAAAGAAACTTGGTGACATAGGCAAGTATATAACTACTAGATTAGGATTTGGTTACGGATTTAACACGAACTAATTACTAGACATAACAAGAACACTTGCAGCAAGTATTCTCTTGCATTATAAATCAAGCTAAGTTGGTTAATAGCTAGCTGGACTAGTCCAATGATGTTGAAGGTTAATACATTCCTACTGCTCTTTTGATGGTTAAAAGAAAGCTGACTCTTAGCTAGATTAGATAAGTAGGTAATCTAGCAAAGGTGTTCTGAATTTTGGGGTCGTGGCGTAACTGGTAGCCGCAACAGATTTAGGATCTGTCGCCTTCGGGTGTGAGGGTTCGAGTCCCTCCGGCCCTACAAACTTTTAATAGTAATATAGATGAAAAGATTAATTTTTATTCTCATGGCTATGATATGTAGTGTGGGAATGTTTGCAGAAACTGTAACGATTTCAGAGGATTGTTTCAAGAATCTCCCTGAAGAAACTCAAAAGTATGTGAGAGAAAATGCTGTTGTAAGCGATGACAATGACGATTCCAGCATAGGAACCGAAATTGGAATAGCTGTCAATGAGACATTCAAAGCAATTTATATGTCTTCCAACACATAGAAGTATGAGGTCTTCTGTAAATAGACATAGCAAAAGACTAAAATATCAGTACGGTTATTGTTACTGGGATCATTTTAAATAGAAGTTTCTATAGATGGATAGGTAACTTTCTTGGAAAAGTCTGTTGGAAAAGACTATCAATACGTGTTTAAAAAGATAAGAGAACGATTCTCTCCGTCCATTGATAGTAGAAGATGGACATCTCCATTAAAACTACTACATGGGTATGTTGATGAGCATGAAGAGACTCCTGGCGAACGCTGGCCTAATGAGTATTACTTTGACGATGATAGGGTTCTACAAAAGCGAGAACGTAAGGGAAGGAAAAATAAACTCGTAAAAATAACTAAAATGATCCCAACCCCTCTTTATAAGATAATAGATTCCAGTTGGAGAGTTAATGCCTACATCTATGGAAGGATTGGTTACAGACGATATAGACATATTATGGACTCTGGAGGTTATATCAATAAAACACTAGCCATAAAACTAAGGTTTGAGCTAGCTTCTAAGGGCATAAAACCTGACGACTATATATCTCCAGTGTACAAGTGTGATAGCTATACTTGTGAGCGAGGTTCCAAAGAATGTTATAGGTACTTTGCTGAACAAGCAAAGATGCGAAAGGAAACTTGAAAGGGAACAAGAAAAACGAAAAGAGGAAGAAAATAAGTGGATCCTCTATAAAATAGAGGCTAAGAGAAAGGAAAAAGAGGAACAACTGAATATTATCACTCGTGATAGACTAGGATTCAACGAGGATTCGTTTAAAGGAGAATTTTATCATGGACAAAAACGTAAGCGAAAGAATAAAATCCAACCAAAAACTGTTGGAGCTTCTGAAGGAAACTCTATGCAAGAATCCTGAGCTTAGATTCATTCAAGCTCTGTGGTCTTTAAAGATTATTGATTCCAAGGTTGAAGAGGGCGCAGGACACGAAATCATAGTGCCTGTAGATAGGTTCTATGAGGAACCTTCTGAAACTCTCAAGAGAATAGGACATAAGGGATTATAGTAGCTAAGCTCCAAACCTGAATCCCCCTGGTGTAAAATCCTACGGTCCACGATGTAATGTCAAGAGCGCAGTTAGGGAGCTTTTTAATTTATTAGTATGAAATATAAAGGTAAAGTAGATGGATACTACCTTGTAAATTATTTAGCAAATATGGAAAGCAAATCTTTTATATGTCAATGTGATAGTCCAGAGCATCAATTAACATTTAACTACTTCCCTGATGAGAGAGGAGGGGACGTTTATCTTTGGATTCACTTAAAACCAGACTCCTTCTGGAAACGTATAAAGAATGCTATTAAGTATATTTTCGGTCACCGTTCCATATATGGGGATTTTGACGAATTTATATTTAAGAAAGAAGACGCTAATAAGTTGCAAGCAATAGTAGACTATCTCAAAGCATAAGGTTAAGCCCCTGTGAGAGTAGTCATATACTCTTGCAGGGGCTATTTTTTTTTTAGATTATGACAGTTGGAGATTTATTTTTACTAATTGTACCACTAGTAATCACATTACTAGTAATTGCATACGCACATTACAAATCGAAACGCAATTAGTATAAACGTAGAGGATATTGGGATCTTTCTGATATTAAGTATCTTGATTCCGTACTAGAGGTTTTTGGGTACTTTATTATAAATGTGGTTATAGTATTTTTATTGTATATTGTAATAACTAACTGGAGCGTACCTATATTATGAATTATACATTGATATGTGATGGAGCTTATTCTTCTTCCAAAGATCAAGGAGGTGTTGGAATAATCTTTCTTAGAGGAGAAGAAGAGATTCTTGAATATTCTAAGATGTTCAAGGGGGTAACTAACAACATGATGGAGTTAGCTGCTATGATAATTGGGCTTAGACTCATAAAGAATCCGATTGACTCTCTCACTATTATATCCGACAGTATGTACTGCATAGGGTGTGCATCTCTTGGTTGGAAAAGAAAGAAGAATGTAAAGCTGTGGGAAGAGTTCGATAAGCAATTCGAACGTGTTAAACAGCTATGTCCAAATGTCGAATTTAAACACGTTAAAGGACATAGTGGTGATAAGTGGAATGAACGTGCAGATAAATTGGCTGGTGGAGCCCCCCCGAAAATATGAAAAAAAAAAAAAAAAACAAGAAGTTAATTAAATCAGCTATGAAGTTCCAGCCTTGGGACTTTGGATTTAACTTGGAAATTGAGAGAGAAATGCTGAATAGAATGTATGAGTTCTATTCTAGTGATAAACCTGTAGCTGTAGGGTCAGAAAGAGTTGCTAGAGAAGTGAAACTTGCTATTAAACTTCTTGGGATTATCATGGAGGAAGATAGTGCTGTTTCATGGGGAGGACTTGGTAATCCCAACAAATGGACTCTGGTTAAGTACGTCAACATTAAAAATGCTAGTAGATTTGGAACTTTTCTCAAATTAGAGGAACCAACAATGAGAGATTACTTGCGTCAAGCAAAGGCTTGGTACCTATATAATAAGTTAAGGCTGTACAGAATGCAGACATGGTGGGATTAAAACTATTGAAAAGAATATTAACACATAAGTTTTGGGTAGCCTACTATTGTTTTCAGGTTGGCTTATATTGGCAAGGAATAGTGCATGATTTGTCTAAGTTTAGCTGGACTGAGTTTAGTCGCTCAATAAAGTATTGGGATGATAAAATCAGTTCCTTGGCTAATGAGAGAAACATCAATGGCTATTCTGAAACATTCTTGCATCATAGAGGAAGAAATCCTCATCACTATGAATATTGGATTCATAGTCTTGATGATGGAGGCAT
>ENA-OPJS01000016-OPJS01000016.1-human-gut-metagenome-genome-assembly--contig:-NODE-16-length-16917-cov-3.306903_pt1 | contig 16917 bp, 27 predicted proteins | sample MGYA00241774_ERZ501673 | MGnify/ENA primary metagenome ERZ501673 (study PRJEB25962, sample SAMEA2042203) | human gut metagenome | biome: human gut; feature: human-associated habitat; material: faeces...
TCTTTCAGAGTTATATAGATCTGCTCTATGTCTGTGGAACTAAGCTAAGGGAGATATTACTGTCTTTACAGGAGAAGGGTATCATTCTAAAATCATATAAGATTCCAGAGGAAGGAGAAGCGTTCGATCCATACTCCATCCCATTTAACAAAATATTCATCAAGACATTATATAAATGTTCTTTTGAGTTAGGAAAGGAACTGTTCGAGGAATATCCTCAATTTGGATCGGTTCAGGGCAATGTAGTTGGATTAAGGTCTGTTAGCAAAAAGTTCGACTCGTTGGAAGATGCTTACTTTAAGTATGGAAGAAACATTGGATGGAACCCTGAACGTCATAATCATATCATAGAGTTAGTTAGATGGGCAAAGGAACACAACATCATCAACTATACTCTAGCCAGCTTCATTATAGACCAAAGGTGGCTGGAATTACAAGCATTAAAAGATGGAGAAGGTAATATTAATTATGAATCCGTCAAAATGCTATGATTACTAACTCTCTTATGCACCAAATCACTTTTGGTAGAGAAGGTAAGAACTGGGGTTATTCTATGGGCTTACCTAAACTTGAAGAAGTGATTGATGGAGTAACACAATCTACTTATACTCTCGTATTTTCTCCAACTGGCTCTGGTAAGACTTCATTGGTTTTGTATTCTTATATATATAAGCCACTGATGGAACATCTGGACGACGGTAACTTCGCAGTTACCTATTTCTCATTAGAGATGTCTGCTGAGATGCTTTATGCAAAGCTCTTGAGTATGTATATCTTTGAGAAGTATCATATAGAGTTGTCTGTAAAAGAGCTATTGTCAAGGAAGAAGAATTATAGACTGAGTGATGAAAACTATCAAATAGTTAAAGAGTGCCTACCCTGGCTACATCAAGTAGAGCAGGTTGTTAAGGTATATGATAAGTCTCTTAGCGCTGATAGTCTATATTCTGCTCTTATGAAAGAGCTACAAAAGAGAGGGACATTTGAAGAAATAGAGAACCGAAAGATCTATCGTCCTAATAATGAGAATCTGGTTCACCTTGTGATTATTGATCACTTGTCATTAGCAAGAAGAACAAATGGAAGAACTTTAAAGGAGGAAATGGACTTAATATCCTCTTACCTCGTTACACTTAGAAATATGTGTAAGATTAGTCCTGTGGTTATTATGCAGGCTAATAGAAGTTCTACTTCTATGGATAGAAGAAAGGAAGGTTTGAATAATCTTAGGATTGATGATACTAAGGATACTGGAGCTCCAGCTCAGGATAGTGAAGTAATCATCTCAATATTTAATCCTCATAGAGAAAAGCTAACTAGCTATCGAGGATATGATATTAAGGCACTTCAGCAGAACTTCAGAGTAATCACTGTGTTGAAGAATAGGTATGGCGAAGCCGATGTAGAAGTGGGTTGTGCCTTCTATGGTCGGACTGGTTTATTTGCAGAATTACCTAGGCCTGAAGAGATATATGATTATGAGAAGTATAGTAATTCAGATTGGCTATTAGATGTAGAAGATAAGATAGAGAATGAAGATGATGTACAAATCACTCAAAAATCTAAATTTATCTTATAATGGCAGAATTAATAGCAATCGTTGGCGAAAGTGGAAGTGGAAAAACCTCTAGTATTAGGAATCTTAATCCAGAGGAAACGTTTATCATCAGTACTACTGGTAAGAGACCTGGGATAAAGGGTGCTAAGAAGAAGTATCCTGATTTAAAGTTTGCAGGTAATGAGATTTCTGGTAACTTCTACACCACAGCTAATATTGACAATATAAAGAAGATAATGGCAATTGTAGATAAGAAGATGCCACATATTAAGACTCTGATTATTGATGATTATCAGTATCTTCAAGCTTTTGAGGCAATGGCTAGGGTAGATGAAAAGGGATATGGTAAGTTTACCGACATGGCTAAGCACGCATATGAGGCTCTTAAGGCTGCTATGAGTATGCGTGATGACTTAACAGTGTGTGTTCTTACTCATAGTGAGAATACTGGAGACAATATCAATCCTTATTACAAAATAAAAACTCAAGGTAAGATGTTGGATAGTGTAATTACACTTGAAGGATTGTTTACCTATGTTTTGTTTACTAGAGTTATACAGAATGAAGATAACAAGACCGAGTATAAGTTTGTTACCAATTCTGACGGAACTTGTACAGCCAAGACTCCTATGGGACTGTTCCCTGAGATATTAATTGACAATGACTTAGATCTAGTTATTAATAGAATCAAGGAATATAACGAGGAAGATTAATGGCTGATACAATTAAGAAAGAAACTTTCACTGTAAAGCTCACCTATGAAATGTCTGTTAATACGGACACAGGTGAGATTTTGGAAACGAGACTTATTGATAGAAGTATTGATAATTCTGATCTCAAAGCAGTGAAACCTTCTGCTAAAAAGAAGGTTGTACAAGACGAGGATAAAGAGCCAAAGTTAATTTTGGAGGACAATAAGTATAGATTGAACAATGCTGCTGTTGAACTCATGGGACTTGACACAGATTCTAAGCTCAACATCAGATATGAGCAAGGAAAGGGAGGTGATATTCCAGTTATAGGCACAAGTGTTGCCTTTGGGATAAGCTCAGGAAATAAGCTCACGAAATCCAATACAGTTGCTTGTAGAGGACATAATAGGGAAGAGCTAGTCAAGTATGGAGAGGAATTTATTCTTGTTCCCCATCCAAGTAAGCCAGGGTTATTTATACTTACATCCGAGTCTGTTAAACCAGAGCAGTTAATTGGAGATGATAATGTTAGTGTAGAGGGAGGAGAGGATGAGGATCTCCCCTTTGATTTAGATGTAAAAGAATTAGTAGATGACGAAGATGCAAATATCACTGAGATAGATTCAAACTTTTTCAAACTCTAATTTGATTTAATATGTCTGCATTCAATTTTAATTCATTTGCACAAGTAAAACCAGCTAACAGCGTATCTTATCTTAAGCCCTATACAATTAACGACAATGTAACCATTAAAGGAACTGAAATAAAGGAAGGTACTAGTGCCGACGGAAATCCGTGGAAGAGTCTTGTTATTACCTTTGGTAACGACGAGGGTATCTATAACGATAGCACCTTCTTCCTTGATATAAATGACCCTAAGGCAGTAGAAAGAGGTAGCTCTGATATGCCTAATGGAGGTAAGCGTCAGTTACCGAGTGGATGGGAACAAACATATTATAAATTGGCTGCTATTGGTCATGCCTTCGCTCCAGATCTTATTGAGAAGTTTAACTCAGTGGTAGGTAAGTGTAAGACATTCGATGAATTTATCAAGGCATTTAAGGCCATGATAGACAAAGTTGTTAATAAGACTACTACAAGCATGAAGCTTGTTGGAAGAAACAGCAAGGGACATATGTATGCTACACTTCCTAACTGTGCTGGTATTGCTCAGGCTACTGACGAAAAGAGAGCTGCTTCTAATGGAGTACAGATCGGAGAATGGTATACATGGATGGTGACTCCGTTTGGTCCAAATCTGTCTTTCTCTTCCTATGATGAAGCAAAGAAATCTGAGTTGGCTTCTGCCAAGCCGACTGATATGAGCGATTCTGATTCTGCTACAGCCGCTGACGTAGATGGAGTATCAGGAGGTTCTGAGGACTTAGACTTCGAATCACTGCTTGATAATTAATTAGAGCTACCTATTTATCAAGTAGGTCGCTCTGTTTTGGGTTTTACTAGAAATTTACTAAATTTGTATTTTGATAATAAGGAATATGAATGTGGATTTCTCGTTTAAACCTAAGATTACAAAAGAGTTGATCTTGTCTAGGTTTTCTGAGGAGCAACTTATGGAGTATTATCTTCATGTGCCTGTAAAGAAAGGATTGTTTAGATCTCCTCTAAGAAAGGATAGAAGACCTACTTGTAGCTTCTATAGGAATGGATCTAACACTCTAATCTTTAAGGACTTCGCTACTGGACAATATCTGAATATATTCGGGGTAGTCCAAGAGATGTTTCATTGTGATTATTTTGAGGCTCTTAGAATAATTGCCAATGACATGGGGATTGTGCGAGATAAGTCTCTTCAGAAAAACTCTGGAAAGATTAATGAACACCCTGTCAGAATGCAGGATAAGGAAATGTCAAAGATACAGGTAGAGGTACAAGATTTTACTGACTTAGAACTGAAGTGGTGGGGAAAGTATGGAATAACCCTGGAAACCCTTAAACGCTTTAATGTTTATTCCTGTAAACACGTCTTCTTGAATGGACAGCTAGTTGCCAAATCACAACAGCACTGCCCTATCTTTGGCTATTATGGTAAGAAGTATCAGGGGATTGAGCTTTGGAGATGTTATTTTCCTAAAAGAACATCCTTTAGATTTATTACTAATTGGCCGAGTAAGAAGATTCAGGGATATGATCAGCTTCCAAAAAGTGGGAAGTTATTAGTGATTACCAAGTCGCTAAAGGATGTTATGTGCTTATATTCATGTGGTATTACTGCGTGTGCACCTAATAGTGAGAACTTGTTTATCTCGGATGCTGTGCTTGAAGAGCTAAAGAGTAGATTCGAAAACATAGTAGTGTTCTATGATAATGATAGACCAGGCTTATATAACATGGCTAAAATTAGAAGAGAACATCCAGAACTTGTATATGTCTGCATTCCAAAAGAGTGCGGGAGTAAAGACATTTCTGACTTTTACAAGGATCACGGAAGAAAAGAAACTTTAAACTTAATTAAAAAATTTGTTTTATGGCTAAGGGATAGAAGAAAGACTTAAACACAGCTTGCAGAGCTACTTTTAAAGACGGAACTACTAAGGACTTTAACTCTATGGAGGAAGCTAGTCAAGAAACAGGAGTATCTATAGCAGCTATTAAAATTAGATGCAATAAGCCTGGAGGTAGTGGTAAGGATGGAATAAAGTTTGAATGGCTTGATGATTATACTGCAAGGTATTATCGTGCCAAGAAATCTAAAAATAAAGGTAAGGACTTGGAGTATGAAATTGTTGAAAGACTTAAAAACATAGGATATGAGAACGTGTGTAGATCTGCTGGAGAGTCTAAGAAGTTAGATGCGAATAAGGTAGATATTGCTGACCCCTCAGGTGAACTAGAGGTTGCTATACAATCCAAACACTGCGCGAATTTTCCGAATTATTTCAACATAAAGTCCGAATGTCCAGACCCTAGAGATTTTGTTCTGATCTGGAAGAAGGCGGCACAAGCTGGAGAAAACAGTAAGGGAACTGTTGCTGTTATAGACGTTGAGTTTTTTTATAAGTTATTAGAAAATTACCATAGCACGAGAAAATGAACAAGTACATTGTCCCGTATTGTGACATTCAGAAATCCAAAGTAGATAAACACATAATTATGGCCACATCTCTTGCTGATTGTAGGGAGAAGTTGATGCTTATGTACGAAGACTATTCTGATAGTGATGATTGGGATACTTTTAAGGATGATCTTAACGATAATGATATTTTAATAGGAAGAATTACAGACGTTGAAGAATTATGAGATTAAAGATTGGATTGGACATTGATGACACAATATGTGACTTCATTGGTCCCTATCTTAAGAGATTTGGAACTCCCAAGAGAGATAGTGAAATTACCAAAAATGTTAGTAGAATACTTATAAACGATAAGGACTTTTGGATGAACCTTCCAATCATCCATAGTCCTAATTTCGTTCCTACCCTGTATTGCACTAAGAGGGTGCATCCAAAAACATGGTCAAGACAGTTTCTAGTAGAGAATGGATTACCTCTAGCTCCAATATATCAAATTCTTTGCCAGCTTTCTAGTAAAGCTCCTCGCATTAAAGGAAGAGTTGATGTATTCGTTGATGATAGTATATCCAATTTTATTGACCTAAATCTTAATGGTGTACCATGTCTGCTTATAGATGGTAAACATAATCGTAAGTGGGGACCAGTTGGCCGAATTTTCAGCCTTGATAAGGAAGAAATAGAAGAGAGTTATTTTCTGTTTAAAGATACCATGTTTGATTACTTTAAAGACCTCGTGGATGATTATAGACGAGAAGTACTTAGATAGTATTGAAATTATCCCACTAATGGATACACTAAGGTTGCAGAAGATTGATGATGCTGAATACTTTAGTGAGAAGTTTAGTGGATATATCAGTAATTCTAGACTCTCCTTGCTAAATCCATATCAGGACAATGATCCAGAAGCCTTCTTTGAAGGACTTGGTAAGCATAACAAGTACAATGACGCACTGATTTTCGGAAGTGCTGTTCATGAATCGGTCCTACAACCTGAGTTATTTGAGCTAGCATTTGATGTCAATAGACCCACTGCTAAGATGGGTTTCATGGCAGATGAGCTGTATAGACCTTATATAAGAGGGGAGCTCAATAAAGGTAGGATAATTGAAGCATCTGATAAAATAGACTATTATAAGGGCAAAATGACGGATGAACGCATAGAAGCTGTAATCAACACCTGCCAGCCTTATTGGGAAAGCAGAGAAGTGAATGAGAAGGGACTATTAGATCCTACCATATCACAAATATATCTTGATCCAAAGAGTATTACAGTGTGTTGAAGCCCTGAAGAGAAATAAATCTATCCAAAAATTGCTACATCCAAAGGGTATCGTGGTAGATCCAATTTCTGAGAATGAACAAGCAATCTTGCTTGATGTCCAAGTCAAAGTTCCCGAATATGAACCATTTATCTTTAGAATTAAAGCTAAGTTAGATAACTATACCATTGATACCGAGTCTAATGTTGTAGTTGTCAACGATGTTAAAACTATCGGAAAGATACTCTCAGAGTTTGGTAACAACTTTGAGAAATTCCATTATCATAGGGAACTTTCTTTGTACAGCTGGTTGATGACTTTGGTAGCTGATAAGTTCTATGGAATGAAGAACTGTAGTGTGCAATCTAATTGCCTTGTAGTATCGACTATTCCAGATTATTACACCAAAGTCTATAAGCTATCTAAAGCAGATTTTAATAAAGGATGGAATGAATTTAAGTTCCTCTTAAGATTAGCTGCTTATTATTACAGTAAAGGTTATCGTTTTGATTGACATAATTAAAACTCCTCCGTATGAGGAAATGCAAAGGATGTATGGTCAGTACTTTACTACAGGGTATCTTAATACTGACATAAATACCAAGTTTGCCTTGATTTCCTTAGTGTGCTATCTTACTGAAAAGCTGAAGGAAAAGAAACCAGATGTTACTCACTATCAAGTAATACGGAAGTTGGCTGATGGTATTCCAGAAGACCAAATAAAAGGTCTGGCAGTAGTATGTTCTGATTTTGCATATGGATGCAAGCAATTCCCAACATTTGGGATTGAGGACAAAAAAATTCCAGCTAAGGTGAAAGAGATTTTATCTTGCTGGATGCCGTTTTAACGGCGGCAAATAGATAAGGTTAGAGAATTTGTGTAGATAAAATCCATTAACACTATTTAACGGATTTGTAACTTCCTCACGTTTGGGACACTTCAAATTATAACTATATTTGCAGTACCAAGGTTTGAGAAAGCAAGAGATAAAGATTTAGAGGTTAAAGATAATTTTACAGATTATTATTTTGGTAATTCAATAAGAAATAGTAATTTTGTGATGTTAGATGAAAGATGTTGATACGAATTAATGTTTTTTGAAATATAAACCTTTTAAAATCTATTGAATTATGGCACAAATTATGAACTTTAAGAGAATGGAAGTAACTGGAGCAACTAAAGAAGAAGCACTGGCAAAGGCTCCGTTTGACATTATGGGTGATGCAACACAAGCATATAAGATGTTCCGCAAGAAACAAGTAAGCGGAATTACTGATGCCGACAAGAAGCAGTTTATGCTAGACTATCTTGCTAAGAAGTCTAAGAATGTTGCTGGTGTAGGATTTGTAATCACTGAAGAGGCTGCTGTAGCTGATACTCGTGAACGTCCTTATCGTATTGACGATATTAAGAACGAGAAGGGGGCACGTAAGTATAAGACTATTTATCAGCTTATTGACGATGCAACTGGCGCAGTGCTTGCTGAAACTGATGAAACTAAGGCTAAGGCTAAGGAGCTTGCTAAGGAACTCTATGCTAAGAAGGGATATAAGGGAAGTTTGACTTGTACTTATACTAAGCAAGTTGTTGAGGGTCAGCCTGTTGCATTCCACGCTGCATATACTCCATCTAAGAGTTCTCGTGTTGGAACTTATCTCGTATTCGGTATCGAAAGAGGTTAATTCCATACTCTAAACTTATAAATCTAGAAAGCGGTTGTCTTCGGACAGCCGCTTATTTTTTTTTTATACCGGTGTAACTACCTAAATAAAGTTGAATAAATCAATTAAAAATAAATGAAACAATCTACAGTAAAGAAGTATACAGACATCTTGCTGGCAGTCAGAGATAGTGGAAAAAGATTGTCCCAATTTTGTTTGGATAATGGTCTTAGCTATAACAGCATAGTAAACACTATTTCTGCATTGAAAAGGCAGAATGATGAAGAATCTGAAGATGTGTGGAACTTGATAAGCCTCTATAATGAGGTAGTAGCTAGGCATAAGGAAGCCTCTGTTGAAGAGGAAGTTGAGACAGATGATCGTGCTGAAACATCTTATATACGAGATGAGCATGGAAGGATAAAGTACTATAAGTACCAAATCTTTAGAAGGGATAAAGCTCCGTTGTGTGGCAGACTGACTAGAGAGGAAATGAACACAATCCACAGGTTGTATTCATACTATGGAGATGCCCTTACTCAACGAGTAGTGTCTCGACATTTTGTCGATCTGTCTCTTGTAGACTTTAAGAGGATTCTTAGAGCCTTTAATATTACCAAAGCATCTGCTCCATTTGCTCCTCATATGTTTGAGGAATGTTCAGAAGATGAATTGAGAGATATTCAACTTCGTGAGAAAGAGAATAGTTTCTTAAGAAAGGCAGAGGAGGATCAAATCAAGAATAATGAGAAGCTGTTAAAGAAGTATGCTCAGGAAAATCTTGATTTGAAGAGGCAACTAAGAATGGCATCTGAGTTCGTTATTAATTTGCCTGAGAATATAAATCCTACTATAATAGAGGAGGTTCCGAATTCCAATCCAAGCATTAATCTTTATATATCTGATCTCCATCTTGGGGCAGCTGTAACCTCTGGAGCAATGTATAAGGAGAACAAAGGCTATGGATTTGATGAAGCTAAGAGACGTTTGTCTGAAGTTTTAGTGAGACTTAAACGTCTTAGCGACTATGGAACAATTAATGTGGTCCTTATGGGGGATAATATTGACTGTTCTGGATTCTTTGGAAAGACTGCTAGGCTCGACCATGATATGCCAGAAAACATGGATGCTAGAGAACAAGCCAATAAATTCATAGAATTGATGATGTGGTTTATAGGAACTCTAGCTGCTAAGGAGAATAAGTTCTGCTCTAAGCTGAATGTTTTCTCTGTTCCATGTGGTAATCATGGAGGTAACTTTGAGTATATGTGTAATAAGGCATTACTTGCTCTCATAAATGCTCAATTCCCGAATGTTACCACTACGTTCTGGGAAGAGTTCTTTGGAATATTTGAGCAAGATGGAGAGACCTTTATATGCTGTCATGGTAAAGATGATCAGTATATGAAGAAAGGATTGCCTCTGAACTTAGATGATAAATCTAAGGTGATGTTGTATGAATGGCTGCATGATCAAGGTATTCATTCAGATAAAGTACATTTCATTAAAGGTGACCTTCACTCTAATTCTCTAAACTCATGTAAGAGATTAGATTATAGAAATGTATTGAGTCTATTTGGAGCTTCAGATTATGCAAACTATAACTTTAGTAGAAACTCTTATGGATTGTCTTATGACCTTATGGTTGGAGGAAGTTTATTAAGAGGAACATTTGAAAATCTCTAATTTGTACGTATTATGAACAAGAAAGACTTAAAAAAGTTCTACAGCTTTGAGAACTACAAACCAAACAAAAATGCTGTTCCTGTAACTTATAAGGGAACAGAGTATCTATCTAAGGCTCAATGTATGGCATTAGAAGGGATTACTCGTAAGGAGTTGGATGCATATCTGAAAGGTGAAGTAAATGATCCTGCTCCGATTCCTGAGCCAGAAGCTGTTCCTGCTATTCCAGAGGGAATTATGGCTGTTGAGGATGCCGTACCTGAGCGAGTCGATCCTATTAACGACCTTGGTGTATTCGATGACGATGCGTTCTAAGGTTTACGTAGTGGTAGAGTTTGGAGGATTTTACGAAGACGCATGGGAGCACATCATTGGGGTGTGCTCTACCTCCGAACTAGCTGACAAATTAAAAGCTCAAATAGAGGAGGAACATGATCCTTCTAACTGTGTGATCAGTGAAGAGGATTGGGAAAGTATATCCGATCGTCTATATGAGGCTGATGAGTATGAAGATACTGTTTCTGGAATAAAAGGATTATTTCCAGAATATTCTGAGGAAGATATTAAGCAGGCTATGAAGTTGTATGATGACTATCTAGATTGGGGAGGAGTTGTAGTAAGAGAGATAGACTTTTACACAGAATTGTCTGATATATCTAATAATGGAACTGACGATTGATGAACTTTTAAAAGGTAAGGCAACTATTATAAAAGGAAAGGAGTATCTTAGCACTGAAGCATATGTTACTCCTTTCTTAGAAAGAATGTCTAAGTTTACAAATGACTTTAGAATCCAAGCTAAGTTGCCTGACCAAATAAGTATTACAAAGAAGGAAGATTTGAACCTAGAAGATACTGTATTTAATCGTGTCTGGGTACAGGCTATAATGCCAGAGGAATATAGCTTTGATAATCATCAGGAAGTAATAGGATTAGTGTATGGACTTGATGCTAGAAAACCTATTGCTAAGATTTATAGAGGAGCACTTAACATGGCTTGTCTTAACCTGTGTGTCTTCAATCCTACATTCTTGAATGTACAGGAAGTTGAGCCAGAAAAACCCTTCAGCTTTAAATGTGTTCAACCTCTAATGGAACAAACATCTGATATTAAGGCATGGCTTGACAAGTTATCAGGAATTGAAGTTCCATATGACACTAAGCTCATAAATGAAAACCTTGGATCGTGGGTTAGACATACTCTTGTAGATTCTTATAGCTCTGGGTATGGTAAAGTAAAGTTAGCAACTAGTGTTGCCATTGATGCGTATAAACTCTTGTATGAGAAGGAAGACTCTCCATATTATGTGCGTCCAGGAGAAACCACGAATATGTTTAATGTTTACAATGCCTTTACAGAGTTAATATCTAATGCAGATACCAGGGATATATTAAACAAAACAGAGAAAACCTTGCTCTTAAAGAAGGTATTGAGGTTATCTTAATATTTTGATTTCTCAATATTTTTGTTTATATTTGTACTCTAACTTACAAATTATGACAGAGAAAGAATGGCTTAATGAAAATCAACTATCTCTTGACATTTGGCATAAAAAATACCAAGTGAATGGAGAAACATTTGAAGAATGGCTAGATAGGGTAAGTGGAGGTAACAAAGATGTTCGTGAGCTTATAAAAGATAAGAAATTTATCTTTGGAGGTAGGATTCTGGCTAGTAGAGGAGTCACTAGAAGAAGAGTTACTTACAGTAATTGTTATGTAATTACTCCTCCAGAGGACAATATAGAGTCCATATTTAACACTGCTGCTAAACTAGCTAGAACATATAGCTATGGTGGAGGATGTGGAATTGACATCAGTAACCTAAGACCTAAAGGAGCTATTGTACATAATGCAGCTAAGAGTACCTCTGGTGCTGTGAGCTTCATGGACTTATATAGTCAAGTAACAGGACTCATTGGTCAAGCTGGAAGAAGAGGGGCTTTGATGATTAGTATTAGCTGTAAACATCCAGATATTGAGGAGTTTATTAACCTCAAGACCAAGCAAGGAATGTGCGAAAAAGCCAATATTAGTATCAGAGTTTCTGATGATTTTATGGAGGCTGCTATACATGATGAAGACTGGATAACTGAATTTACAAGTGAGGAAACTGGTACCATTACCAAGACTTTCAAGGCAAGGGATTTACTTAAGCTCTTAGCCAAAAGGAATTGGGAGTGGGCAGAACCAGGTATGCTTTACTGGGATAGAATCACTGGATATAATATGCTTAACAATGATGAACGATTTAGCTATGCTGGGGTTAATCCGTGTGCTGAGGAGCCATTACCAGCAGGAGGTTCCTGTTTGTTAGGCAGTATCAATCTTAGTGAATTTGTATTGAATCCCTTTACTAATGAAGCTACAATTGATTATTCTTCTCTTGTTGATGCTGTAAAGAAAGCCGTGAGGGCCCTGAATGATGTGCTGGACGAAGGAGCTGCTCTACATCCTCTAGAGGAACAGAGGAACTCTGTTAGAAACTGGAGACAAATCGGTCTAGGAACTATGGGATTGGCTGATATGCTTATCAAATTAGGACTGACCTATGGTTCAGTTTCTGCTCTAGGAATGACTCAGGAAGTCTACAAGACGATAGCACAGGCAGCTGTTGGAGAGTCTTTATCTCTGGCGATAGATAGGGGAATGTATCCTGAATGTAATCCGAAATTACTTGCAGAATCTTCCTTTATTAACAGTATAGGTTTACCACAGTCTGTGATAGAGGATATAAGTAAGTATGGACTTCATAATAGTCAGTTGTTAACCTGCGCTCCCACAGGTAGTATAGCTACTATGTTGCAGGTAAGTACTGGTGTAGAACCTAACTTTGCCTTGCATTATACAAGGAGAACTCAATCTCTTAATGGTGAGGATACTTATTATGAAGTAGATGCTAAAATAGTAGAAGACTTCTTTGCAACACCTTCAAAGGGGTTAGCTACACTTCCTAGTTATTTTGTAGAGTCTAAGGATATTGCTCCTATTGACAGAATTAAGATGCAAGGTGCGCTACAAAAGTATACTGATGCAAGTATTAGTTCTACAATTAATCTTCCCAAAGAAGCTACTGTTGATGATGTATATAACATTTATATAGAGGGATGGAAGAATGGACTGAAGGGGGTTACTGTTTATAGATCTGGGTGTTATCGAGAGGGAATCCTAACAACTGAGAAGCCAATAGACATTCCGAATACTTTGGCTCCGAAAAGACCAAAGGACTTAGAGTGTGACTGTTATACAGTTAAATCTCAAGGAGAAAACTTTGTAGTTTGTGTAGGGTTACTTGACAACCAACCTTATGAAGTGTTTGTATTCAGACTTATTAACTGGTTGAAACTACCTCAACATAAGGGAACTATTACCAAGGTTGAAAAGGGTAAGTACAGTCTCAACTCTGATTTCTTGCATATTGATAATCTATTAGACACCGATATAAATGTTGAAGAGAAGGCTGCAACTTTGTACAGTTCTATGCTATTAAGACATGGAATAAGCATCAAATACATTATCAAGACTGCTAAGAAAGTAAATCAGAACATTACTTCATTCTCTTCGGCAATGTGTAGAGTTTTGAGTAAATATTTACTTGTAGAAGTGGAGGGTAAATGTCCTGAATGCGGCTCTGACTTAGTACATGAAGGAGGATGTACTCATTGTAGCCAGTGTAGTTATTCCAAATGTGAATAAGAACGAAAATTTAAAAGAACAAAAACTGTAATAATATGGAACAATACAAGGTAAGTACTTATAGAACAGCAGGAGAGTTAGAGAAAGCTCTCAATGCTATGATTGTTGAAGGCTACAAGCCGGCCTTCATCACCAGAGGGGTAGAAGGCTCTATAACTGTAGTATATGAGAAAGTTTAAAAATGGGGATGGATGAGTTTATTGGCAGTAGTTTTAGTAGTATTGAGTATCATTAAATTAGTAATAGCTCATACACTAAATAAGTCAGAGATACCAAACATTTCAATTATGCTTCCTATTAATCCAGAAGAATTTAAAAGAGAAGCTATCAACTTCTTAATTCTGGATGGATTGGTAGGAATATTTTGCGGAGTATATCTATTATTACTATGATAGAAGTATCAGTTGTCTATAGTGACGAGAAGCAAATTGAGAAGGTTAGAGAGTTTAGTAATGATTCTCTAACCTTTAACTTTATTGATATTAGTACTAAGAAAGGAAGAAAAGACGGATGGGCTCTAAAGAACTATTGGGGAGCATCCTTAGACCCTTTTGCAATTGTACTTAAGAGTGGAAAACCAATTAAGGCATTCTATTCAGAAAGTGGAAACGTTTCTGAGGAATTACTTAATTATCTAAATAATAAACAATATGAGTAAGATTCTTGTATTAGGAGATATACATGGCAGACCGTTCTGGAAAGAAATAATCGAGAAGGAGAATCCAGATAAGATTATCTTTCTTGGAGACTATGTTTCAACACATGAAGGCATTAGTGCTGAACAACAGCTCAGTAACTTAGAAGAAATATTGACATATAAGGAGAATAACCCGGATAAAGTTATCCTCCTAAGAGGTAATCACGATACTCAGCATCTTGGCTATTATTGGGCAGAGTGCTCTGGATGGGATGGTCAGGTTTGGGGTGTTATGTCTCAATCTGAATTTAAAGAAAGGTTTTTGAAACTGACTCAGTGGGTTTACATTGATGAGGAACTGGAAACCATCTTCTCTCATGCCGGAGTATCAGACGTTTGGATGGAAAACTCTGAGATAGATTCTGTTCATGATATAAATTCCCTGGAACCATCGGAACTATTTGGATTTACTCCGAATTATTACGGGGATTGTTATGGCGACTCAGAAACACAACCTCCAGTATGGATCAGACCACAAGCATTGCGTAGATGTAATGTTAAAGGATGGGACCAAGTGGTGGGACACACGTCAGTAAGGACTATTACCAATGTTGGTAAGTATGCTAAGAGTAAGCAAAACATTTGGTTGTGTGATGCTCTTGGAGTTAAACAATATTTAGTGATAGATAATAACGAATTTCAACCTAAAACTTTTGAACAATGATAGTACCTATTTACAACAATTCTAATAACAAGAATCCAGAATACACCTGCCCAACTGATGCGGGATGTGATTTGAGAGCCGATTTTAGCAGAATATCTCCAGATAATCCTTTAAAGATTTATGGGGATGGTGGAATTATATTCTCAGGTGAAGGCCATCCACTTACCATGCTAAGGTTGGAACCTATGGCTCGTACTATTATTCCTACTGGTATATTTGGTGCAATTCCTGAGGGTTATGAAGTACAAGTCCGTCCCAGAAGTGGTATGGCTATTAAGAAAGGACTAACTGTAATCAATACTCCCGGAACCATTGATGCAGGTTATAGAAATGAATGGGGAGTTCCTGTAATTAATCTTGGATTTGAAACCGTATGGATCGAAGATCATGAAAGAATAGCTCAGGCAGTGCTCAACAAGTTCGAGAAGATTGAGTGGGAAAATCATAGCTTAGAAGATATAGTTAACATGGGAACTGATCGAGGTGGAGGTCTTGGTCATAGCGGAACGAAATAAATGGGATTAGACCTATATTTCCATAGGGCAAAAACTAAAGAGATTGGGTATTTTAGGAAAGTAAATTTCCTAATTCCCTTCTTCGAAAATCAACTTGGATGTGAGATAGAGAATCTTCGTAAGGTAAAGATTGACAAGGATGCCGAGGAACTTCTGAAAAGGTGTAGTGCTGTACTAGATGATCATAGTAGAGCTAAAGAACTACTTCCCACACAGGAGGGATTCTTCTTTGGAAGCACCGATTACGATGATTACTATTTTGAGGATGTTGAAAGTGTTAGAGATTACGTGAAGGATACTTTACTTCCAGAGTTTGATAAGTTAGACTCTGATGAAAGGATTTATCAAAACTGATGCTATAGACGGTTGGATAGACAAAGGAAATGGTATGGCTGTAAACATTCCAACTAAGGACTGGTTGGAAGGGTGGAATAGTAATAAGGAAATTGCCGAAACTATAACCACTGATAGAATGATTTGTATTGGTGGTTCTAATATGGACTAGTATGGATAAGGAATTATTTTTAAAGGAAGTAGCTAAAGCTGCAACAGCTTATGCTGAGGAGACAGTTTATCAACCCGAATTGCACGTAGATGCTATTTTCCAAGACTTCATGGAAGGAATTTCAACTGCCTATGACATATTAAACAAATCTGAATAATTATGATAACTAAAGAACAATTTGTCAAATTAATTACTGATAATCGTAAGCACAATGACAGACTCGATGAGGTTGAAGACGTACTTGGACTTGCCATCTATGACTGTGATTGGGTAGAGTATGGAAACATCCTATTTGATGAGGTGCTTGGGCTCTTGTTTCAAGAGGAAGGTGTAGATGACATAAACTGGTGGCTGCATGAGAAGTGTGGACGTCCAGACTACAAGATGTGGGATAAGGATGGGAACGAAATTCCAACGGAGACTCTGGACGACTTATGGGAAATAGTTAAGGATTATCGTAAATGATACCTAAGAAGGCAACCATTAGAGTTTATCACACTACTGTTAAAGTAGATGATCTATTATTTAGCTTTGACAGGGAGTATCTTGAGCGAGAAGGATTTACTGATGATGAAATAAAGAATAAGATCGAAGAACTTTTAAGAGATAGTATCTGGGAACATATTCCGGAGAATAAAATTTCTATTGAGTTTGACTGATGATTGATTACACCAAAGAAATTGATTTAGTTAGTAGAGACTCTAAGGGAAAACTAAGAGTCGTATGTGCTGCCTATGGGTGGGATGAAGAGCAACATGGATACGTTATTCATCGCTCTACTGGAACATACATGGGTAAGATGATAGAACAACCAGAACTTCTGATTACTAGGGGTAAGGCGAAAAGAACTGTTACTGAGCAGGTTCAGTTGGAGTTCAATTCTATCATCAAGAAGTATAAAGATAAAGGCTATAAAGAGCTAGAAAGGTCTATAGATACTTATACT
>ENA-OPJS01000032-OPJS01000032.1-human-gut-metagenome-genome-assembly--contig:-NODE-32-length-13965-cov-3.035730_pt1 | contig 13965 bp, 23 predicted proteins | sample MGYA00241774_ERZ501673 | MGnify/ENA primary metagenome ERZ501673 (study PRJEB25962, sample SAMEA2042203) | human gut metagenome | biome: human gut; feature: human-associated habitat; material: faeces...
AAGAAGATTTAAATACGATAGTTGGAGAGAATGCAACTAATCAATTTGGTGTACTGAAACCTATGCTTGCTAAGCAAGAGGATAAAGTAACTAATAGAAAGATTTTCGAAAAAGAATGGTGGGCTAGCCGAAAGATTGATGGTGTTAGATGTCTTATGTATTGGGATGGAAAAGAAATAAGAACTGCATCTAGAGGTGGAGGTGATTACGATCCCTCTACTTCTATGATTAGAAACCACCCAGCATTGATAAGATATTTTGAAGACCATGATCATATAATTCTCGATGGTGAACTATATAAGCATGGTAAGTCTTTGCAGCAGATTAGTGGTGCCGCTAGATTGGAGAAGACAGCCGAGGGTATTGGTTGGATACAGTATTATGTGTATGATGTAATCGACTTGCTAGACCCAAGCAGGCCATTCAGTAGTAGGTTGGAGGAATTAGGATTCATGGAATCTACTCTTCCTGTACAGTTTGATCCAAATAAGGAGTATTCCGGAGAGGACTTACGAGTACAGGTAGTTCCACACGTTCTTGTAAAGGGATGGGATAATATGCTTAAGCTTCATGACCAGTACGTTAGTGAAGGATTTGAAGGATTGGTCATTAGAGATCCTTCTAGACCATATAAACCTAACGGAAGAACAAATGACATGATAAAGATTAAGCATTATCAAGATGCTGAATTTGAAATTACTGGATTGTCTGAAGGGCTTAGAGATGAAGATATGTGCTTTACTCTAGTAACTGAGGACGGTAAAGAGTTCAAGGCTAAGCCAATGGGAAGTCGAGAGCTCAAACAACAGTATAGAGAAGACCTCGGAAAACTTATTGGAAAAATGGCTACTGTGAAGTTCTTCTACCTTAGTGATGAAGGTACTCCACTGCAGCCCGTACTTAAAGCTATTAGGGATTATGAATGATAAAAAATGTGCTAACGGAATACCGGAGAAGTATCTTAACAAAATCAAGGCATTAGAACTGGAAAAAGTAAGTCCTAGAGAGTATGAGGATAAAGGAGATCATGCCATTATTACTATTGACGGAGGTTTTAATGGCACCAATGATTGGCCGTTATACCTTCTACAAATTACTAGGATTGTACAAGAGCTTGATGCTTGGGTTATTGATCTGATAAATGATTGCCCTGATGACGTTTGGACGTTACGAATAGGAGTGGATAAAGATTAAATTTATAAAATAGTATGACCAGAGATGATCTAGGAGATAGAATGAAAGACTACTATGAGTCTCGTTCTAAGACCCGGCTTACTAGAAGGATGCCGGTTATAATCCGTTTGGATGGAAAGGCTTTTCATACCTTTACAAAAGGGTTTGAGAAGCCTTTTGATATGGTTATGGTTAAAGCCATGCAAGAAACCATGAAGTATTTGTGTGAGAATATTCAGGGATGTGTGCTTGGATATACGCAGTCTGATGAAATTACGTTAGTATTAGTTGATTATAACAAACTAGATACTGATGCATGGTTTGACTATGATGTACAAAAGTTATGTAGTGTATCTGCATCTATGGCTACTCTTATTTTTAATAGTAGATTCCAAGAGCAAATCGTAGAGCTTTCTTATAATGGAAAGTTAGACGATGATGAGTTAACTAGCTCATATAAGCGTTCTTCTAAGACTGGAGCAATGTTTGATGCCAGATGCTTTAACATCCCGAAAGAGGAAGTAACCAACTGCCTACTTTGGAGACAACAAGACGCTACTAGAAATAGTATTCACATGACTGGCAGAGCATACTTCTCTCATAAGCAGATAGAAGGTCTTAACAGCAATGATATTCAGAATCTCTTATTTCAAGAGAAAGGAATAAACTGGAATGATCTTCCTACTACTCTTAAGAGAGGTAGTTGTTGTATAAAGAAGTATAGACAGACTATGAATCAGACTCTTAGAGGATATTGGTGTATTGATGACGAGATACCAATATTTAAAGATGAAGGAAGGGATTACATCGAAAAACTTTTATAAAAATGACGATAAAGGATGATGTTATAATTACGGATCCATGCTATGTGGTTAAGGATGAAGATTGGGATAAGTTAGGTTTTATCAATTATATCTATGGTGACTGGTCATGTACTACATTTGCAATGCCTATTGAGGATCTCAAAGACGTTATAGACAATCCAGATTCTATAGAAGGAAAAGAATATTCAGCTATTGGAAACTTTTGTGCAGGTATGGTATGTGCACTTAGCATGAATGAAGTAATTAAATATAATCCGGAGTTTCCAAAGTGGATAGAAACACATCCTTGGTGTGTTACAGTGGTTCCAGGCTTTGACGGAGTAATTGACTACTATGTAGATAGTAACGAAGAAGCTCACATCTATGGTATTGGAAACGTTAATTTCTATACGACTCAAACAGGATTTTAATTTTAAATAACAAATGAAGTTAATTAAGAGTAAGAAGGCAAGTGAAAATTACTTGTCTAAGATTGTAAACATTCAGACGTTCAGAAAACATTCTGACCCTGAAGTAAATAAACTGAAGTGTTGTACTATTGATGGATTCAATATCATTACTGGTATTGATTCCCAGCCAGGATTGTATGTTTACTTCCCGGCATTGTCGTGTATAAATAGTGACTTCTTAAGCTATGCAAACTTGTATAGACACAAGGAGCTGAACAAGGATCCAGAGCAATCTGGAATGTTTGATGACAATGGCCGAGTAAAGGCCATCAAGCTTAGAGGAGAAATCTCAGAAGGATTTATTCTTCCTATAACTGTTTTAGAAAACTATATTGTATCAGTAACCAATAAAGAATTAGAAAATGTCAAAGAAGGTGTGGAGTTCGATGCAGTATCGGACAATGATAAAGAGTTCTGGATCAGTAAGAAGTATCTCCCTAAGAGAACATATACTCAAGGGACACCAAAGGGTAAAATCACAAAGAAAATCCCAAGAGGAATCAACAAGGTTATCGACACTCAGTTCAGATTCCATTACGACACAACTCTTATTAAGAAATGTCCTAATGTAATTACTCCAGAATCTAGGATTCAAATGTCCTATAAGATTCATGGTACATCAGGTATTTCTGCTTATGTATTGTGTAAGCAACCTCTAAACTGGAAGCAAAGGATAGCCAAGTGGTTAACTGGTTGTGAGTTTAACAAATATGACTATATCTATGCATCTCGTACAGTAATCAAGAATGAGTACTACAACCAAAACGTTGGAGGTGGTTACTATGATGTAGATGTATGGGCTGAGGCTGATAAAGTTGTTAGGCCTTGCTTGGCTAAGGGAATGACGGCTTACTATGAGATTGTAGGCTATCTCCCTAATGGAGGTTGCATTCAAAAGAAGTATGATTACGGATGTGTTCCACCCAAAGAGGGAGAAGTATATACTCCAGAGAAGCACTTTAAGGTAAGAATATATCGTGTAACTTATACTAACACTGATGGTAAAGTATTTGAGTTTACTCCACATCAAGTACAACAATGGTGTGCTACAGTTGGACTTACCCCAGTAGAAGAGTGTTACTGTGGCTTGGCCAAAGATTTGTATCCAGACTTGGATCCTGCAAATCATTGGAGTGAAAACTTCATAGATAGGCTTGCTAACGATAAACAGTTCTATATGGAGTTAGACTCACCACACTGTCATAACAAAGTTCCTCATGAAGGAGTTGTTATTAAAATTGATGATGGAATTACTAGGGCATTTAAATTAAAGTGCTTTAGATTTTTGAATAAGGAGCAAGAGCTTCTTGACAAAGGTGAAGGAAACATAGAGGATGAGGCATAAGCCCATCCTCGTTAAAACTTATATATTCTATGAAAAGTAATTTATTGCACATTTGCTTTGTACTCGACGAGAGCGGGTCAATGTATGGTTCAGTCGGAGATGTAATTGGAGGATTCCAGAAACTTATTGATGAGCAGAAACAGCTTAAAGATGGAGAATGTATCATATCAGTTTACCGTTTTGCTACCACAGTTAAGTGTGATTATCTTGGCAAGGACGTGAATGAAATTCCTGCGTTGAAGTATGAACCAGGAGGTTGTACCGCTATGAATGATGGTATTGGTACCGCCATTGATGAGGTTGGCTTGTGGTTGAGTGATATGGATGAATCTGAACGTCCATCTAAGAACTTAATTGTAATCATGACTGACGGCATGGAGAATGCTTCCCAAGAGTATACTCTTCAAGATGTAAAAGACAGAATTAAACATCAAGAAGAGAAGTACAACTGGTCTTTTGTTTACATGGGAACTGACTTAAATTCTTTGGACGACGCTAAGAATCTTGGGATTACCCTGGCATCTGTTTCCTCTAGAGACAATGTTGCTAACAACTACTCTCATATAAATGCCTATGCTAATTGCTATCGAAGTGCTCTTCTAGATGAAGACTATGAGGTAGCTACACGATCTCTTGCCACATCCCTGGAGAAAGATACTGCTAGGTACTCTGCTGAGAATGGTATAGAAATTAAATGAAAAGCTTCAAAATTACCCAATCTATAACTGATAGGCAGGACGCATCCTTGGGATTATATTTCAAGGATGTGTCCAAACAACCTATGATAAGTCCAGAGGAAGAGATTAGACTGACAAAAGAGATAAAGAAGGGTAATGATAAAGCAGTTCAAGAATTAGTTAACGCGAATTTGAGATTTGTCATCTCCGTAGCTAAGCAATATCAGAATAAGGGTTTAACTCTTGTAGACTTGATTCAAGAAGGAAATATTGGATTAATAGAAGCCGCAAAGAAGTTCGATGAGACTAGAGGGTTTAGGTTCATCTCGTATGCTGTATGGTGGATAAGACAATCTATTATGAAGGCTATTTCTGAGCAATGCAGAACTATAAGGGTTCCTATGAGTCAGGTTGTGTACATCAATAAGATAAACAAGGCTACTGGGAGGTTTGAACAACTGAATGGAAGAAAACCTTCTCTCGAAGAACTTGAAGAAGAAACTAAAATAGAAGCTAGTAAAATTAATAGCACTATGGCATCCGCTGGAAGAGCCGTTTCCTTAGAGAGTCCTTTAAAGGACGAGGAGGTTAGTTGTCTTCTTGATATAATTCCAGACGAAGGGGCTACTCCTGCAGACAGTGATGCTACAAGGAATGATCTATCTAATGGTATTGAAACTATCTTAGCAAAGCTCTCATATAGAGATAGTGATATTCTGAGGATGTCTTTTGGTATAGGAATGCAACCAATGCCTAATGATGAGATTGCTAACCGATTTGGCATAGGAACTGAGAGGGTTAGACAAATTCAACATAGTGCTATTAATTTTATTAGAAAGAATTACATTAACGATTTAAAAGAATTGCTATAATGGCTAAACTTATTATATGTCAAGGTCTTCCCGCTAGTGGGAAGACTACTTGGGCTAAGGCATGGGCAAATGAGGATCCTGAGCATAGAGTTCGTTTCAATAGAGATGATGTTAGAAATATGCTTGGGAAGTACTGGGTTCCTAAAAGAGAGAACTTTATAAATACTATCTATGATAGTTTCATGGACGAGGCTATGTTAGCTGGATATGATATTGTCATAGATAATATGAATTTGAATAAGAAAACTCTTAAAGAGATCGAAGATTTAGTTAAGGAATTTAATGAGTGGATAGCATTATCTCCATTGGCCGAATCTCACCGATATGAAATAGAATATAAGAGTTTCTTAGATACTCCCCTAGAAACTTGTATTGAAAGAGACTCTAAGAGAGAATCTCCAATTGGTGAAAAGGTCATAAGAGACCTATATGCTAAGTATAAAGATGAGTATAACTTATGAGTGAGTTTAACATGAGGGTTGAAGAAAGGATTGCAATGTGGCGTAGAGAGTATGTCACTGTTGAAGCTGAAACCCTAGAAGAAGCAATACAAAAATGTATAGATGGGGACTATGACATAGATGATTCTGAGGATCTCTATGAAACCGCCGAAAGAATGGATGAAAATGAAGTTCAGGATTCTACCTTTGGAATGTATCAAGCGTTATACTGATTTAGTTCTCAATAATAATGCTTTCCAAGGGAATAATATTTGGGATAGTGTATGCGGAGGCACACGAGGCTATAAAGCACTATGGGTAATTGATGTTGACAATCCTGATCTTGTCGATCAGGTAGAAGAGCTTGTAAGATCTTGCAAGCATAATGAAAGTTTTGTAATGTACAGAGTTCCAACTGTACACGGCTTTCATCTCATATGTAATGGCTTTGACACTAAACAATTTAATTCCTTGTTAAAAGATAAACATTTAGATACAATAGATATACATAAGAACAACCTGACGTATTATAATGATTTATCTAGTAAGCCAAAACAGGAGACTGTTTAGTCCAGAGAAGTATAAGCAAATAGAGTTCTCTGAAGCCTTAGAAATATTACTACCACTAAAGATTGTTCAGTTTGATACTGAAACTATGGGGTTGGATCCTCATACTAAGGAATTGTTAACTGTTCAGCTTGGTAACAAAGAAAATCAGGTAGTATTTGATTGGACAACACTAGGTGTTCTGGAGAAGAGAATACTAAAAGACTATTTTGAGTCTGATAGAGTATTCCTTGGATGGAATCTAATGTTTGACTTAGGATTCTTGTATGTCAATGATATATGGCCGAAGCATATCTGGGATGGAATGATTGCTGAGAAGCTAATATTCTTGGGGTTCCCTCCAGTGTTGAGTGTTGAACTTTATAATGAGCTACAACTTCCAGATTATACTCCAGCATATGACAAAGATGGAGTACTAAGATATTATGAACTTAGCTACTCTTTGAAGGCGGCTGCTGAAAGACGATGCAAAATCAATATAGACAAAACTGTTCGAGGTAAAATTATAGACGAAGGTCTTACTGAGGAAGTGATAGTTTATGCTGCTGGCGATGTCATGTGGCTTGAAGACATAAAAGAAGAGCAGGATAAGGAACTTGACAGACAAGACTTACAGAAAGCTATGGCTTTTGAATGTGAGTTCATAAAGAGTCTAGCTTATGCCAAGCATTGTGGAGTTCATCTTGATGCTAATAAATGGGTTGAGAAAATGGAAAGAGATCTTTCCAGACTTAAAAAGGCAGAAGACGCTCTTAATAAATGGGTTGTAGACTGGGAGAAGAATAAAATGTCATCTTCTGTATCCCCTGGAGAACCTATTGAGTATGTTGATCCTAATCTTATAGGAGAGTCCGATAGTGAATGGTTATTATCGCACGGATATGTAAGGTATCCAGCTGGAGACAAACCAAATCCCAGATTCCCTGGGAACAGGATGCAAGCATATAAGAAGAGAGAATCCAAAAGTAAGTATACAGTAAAAGACTTACAAGGTAATCTCTTTGAGGGATTTAATACTGAACCTAGATGTATTGTTAACTGGAGTAGTTCCAAGCAAGTGATCCCTCTCTTCGAGGAGCTTGGTATACAAGTTAAGACCTTTGATAAAAAGACTAAGCGAGAAAAGAAATCTGTAGAGGAAAAACTGCTAGCACCACAAGCTAAAGACTTCTCTATCATACCTCTGTATCTAGATTACCAAGGCGCCTCTAAGGTGGTTTCTACTTATGGAGATAACTGGCTAAAAGCTATAAATCCTAAGACTGGAAGAATTCATGTAGAATTACATTCTATCGGCACTGATACAGCTAGAGTAAGTTCTGGAGGTGGAGTTTACAAACTGAACCTTCAATTGGAGGCGCAATAGTGTGAACTATTGTGGAAAATTGTGTGAATTGCTGGAAGCCTAGAACACAAGTCGTGAGACTAATTGTATGGTAATCAGCAGCTAAGTACTAATAGTAATGTTAGTAAAAGTTCAGAGACTAGGCAAATTCAAAAGAGATGCCCACGAGCGCACAATATCTGTTATGTGTAAAATTTTGAACAGGAACATTTTGTTCCTCGATCTATCATCCTTATATTAGTATAAATTAAAATATATGGATAAAACTAACTTTTCTCTAGAAGAAATTAAATCTGACTGTTCGGAATTAGAATTAAAAATTCTTGAAATGTATTTAAACAGAAAGAAGTAGAAGGAGATAATAGAACTCTTAGGAGTTACAAGAAGTAAAATAGATCATCTTGTTGCTAGATATGGCTTGACTAGGTTTCGAGATAGGAATTTATATTGTTTAGATGAATCTAGAATAGATGTACTAAATCCTGAGTATTGGTATTTCGTTGGATTCTTTGCGGCTGATGGTAACGTTCATCTTACTAATAGTGGATCTGAAATAATCCAGTTTACTCAAAAGGATAAAGAGCCTTTGGAAGATATAAAGGCGATACTAAATTATTCTGGAGATATTAAAAAATATGCTAAGTCCGGAGGTGTTTATTTTCTTGGAATTACCAATAAGAAACTTGTTCAATCATTAAAAGATATTTTTGGAGAGGTTTATAATAAGACTCCAACCTTAAAATTTCCTAACATTCCTAACATAGACTGTTTAAGTATGTTTCTAAGAGGATTTTGGGATGGAGATGGCTGTTTTACAACTTCTGGAAAATATAGACATTATATTGCGGAAGCTTATTGTGAGTCTATGGAATTTATAAGTAAACTGTCTGAGGTATTAATGGAGAACGATATTAAGATGAATATTTACGCAGATAATAAGCATTTTTCTATCAATTCTAAGGAGGATGTTTCAAAATTCGTAGATCTCTTATATAGATATGATGTTCCCTACGGACTTCCTAGAAAGAGAGCACTGGCGATGCTACACAATTATTATACTACACATAACAGATAATGATATAGTCCGATACTCCTTGGAAACGAGGAGAGTTAAGGATAAAGAGCCTTAACATAACAAATGCAAAATCTTCCACACGATGAAGAGACTAGAGCTTGCTTTACTGCCGAAAAAGGAAACGTATGGATTTCCTGTGATTACTCTGGACAGGAAAGTGCAATTACTGCTTCTGTTAGTAAAGATCCTAAGATGATAGAGATTCTATCTAGTGGAGGAGATTTACATAGTGAGGTTGCCAAATCTTGTTGGCCAGACTTGCTTGGAGGTCTAACTGACAAAGAAGTTAAGGAGAAGTATAAGAGTTATCGACAAAATGCCAAAGGAGTAGAATTTGGAATCTTCTATGGAGGAGATGCCCATACTTTACGTGCTAATAAAGGCTTTGAAATGAAGGAAGCAGAGCGCATCTATAACAATTTCATGAAGGAATTTCCTGGAATCAAACGTTATCAAGACTATTGTCGTAGAGACGTTATGGCTAAAGGATACATTCTTATGAATCCTGTAGTTAAACATAGAGCTCATATCTTCGATTATCCTGTCCTCAAGAAGACTATGGATAAGATGAACGATAGAAGTTTTATGGATTATTATTGGGATATGAAGAAGAACAGTCCGTACTGTGACACTGTTCAAGAGGTAAAGAAATTTAACGTAAGAAAGTCAGCTTCTGAAAGACAAGCTATTAATTATCGTATTCAAAATCGAGGGGCTTGTTGTTTCAAGCTGGCCTCTATTAAGTTCTTTAATTGGATAGTACAACACAATTATCAGAACATAGTTAAGATGTGCGCTCCTGTTCATGACGAATGGAACATAGAATGTCCTGAGAGTATGAAGGATGAAGTTGCAGATGTGCTTGTAAAATGTATGATTGCTGGTGGAAAGCCCTTCTGTCCTAACGTGTTCTTAGGTGCAGATGTTTCCATTGGTTCACATTGGATTCATTAATCTTATGACAAAGACATTAATAGTATTTGAAGAAAGCTCAGAATGGGAAGGCGTTTTTCATCAGGAGTTATGGGATCCTGATAAGAAATCATGCTTATTTAGTGTTAGTAATCTCTGGGAGTGCCCAGAGGATGCTATCATCGGTCGTGCATTACATAATTCCCAAGATGCAAGATTTCTAATAGAGCATGGCATAGAATATGCCAAAGAAGGGTACGATAGCATTGAAGCTATATATGTGGAATGTCCTCGTGATGAGGATCTTGAAGAGTTTATAGAAAACTATTTAAACGAATGGAAACCTGTACAAGAGAAAGAATAACTGACACTTTAGTTGATTGTGAAGTTATGGAAAAGTATTTGTTAGTAGGATGGCCTGAGATACAGATGTTCATGGATCACCCAAGGTGGTCAGAATGTATATTCTGTACTGAAATTCCTGGACATCCTTGTGAGGACAGTACTTATGCTGTTCCTGAATCTATTTATAATGAAGTATTCAGCTTATGATTGTAGAACATAGAATAAACCCATATCCGAGAACAATGTGGGTGGCTGTTGGAGAAGACTTTGACAAAATAAAGTCAGAGTTCCAATTTGTATATGAATCTGATTCCGAAATGACTAATAAAAAGATAGTCGATGAGTATGACGCTATAGTATTCAGAGTATCTAAGGATAACAAAGCTGGATTCCTTGTATTTATTGTAACTGATGATTCTAATAGAACTTTTGTGCATGAGGCCCTTCATGTTGCTTTGCACATATATGAAGACTGTGATATGGATCTCAGACCTGGAATGGATCAGGAACCCCTGTGTTATCTAGACGAGTATATATATAGCCTGATGGAGGCAGATGTACAGAAGTATAAAGCATTGGTTGACAATGACTAAGCTAGTTGGAATAAAAGCTACTGTAACTATGTCTAGAACTTTATACATTGAAGTTCCGGAGGAGGCAACAGAAGAGGAAATCTTAAAGAAAGCTAATGAGGAGATAATTCCTCCTCACAATGCCTTATACATGGCAGATAATGCTTTAAGGAGAATGAATGTGAAAATTGACAAACTCGATTTAAAAGACTGGGAGGTTACTGAATATGACATCAAACCAATTGAACAGCTTCGTAGTGATTGATTCCAGTGGAATAAATAGACCCAAGATTCCAAAGGAATCCCATTATGGTTATCCTACTGGGTGGATATGTCCTAAATGTGGAAGAGTATATGGACCATTTATGAGTGAATGTCCATATTGTAATAAACCAGATTATACAATAACTTGTATGTGGTAACACTAAGTGGGAAGTGACTTAGTGCTACTTCCCATTTTTTTTTTCTTATGGAAGAGGTGCTAAGGTTACTTAGAGAAAATAATTTAATGTTGAGGGCTATATGCCAATACATTGCAGAACATAGCAAAGATGGATCAGCAGAGGACATTAAAGATTTTGTCACTAATATCATAGCTAATATTTATGCAAGCAATAGATTCGATGTACGATAACTACAATTATCCAGTAGGAGCTGACAATGCTGAAGCACCTTGGAACCAGGTTGACCCTCCTGAGAAGGAGATAGAGGTAACTGTAAGTGTTACACTAAGCAAGACTATAAAGGTCAAGGTGTCTGACTATGAGATAGTAGATTCTGGGAAGGATGAAGATGGTGAGTACTTTGAAGAGGTGGACTATTCAAACTGTGACTTAAAAAGCGCAGTAGAAAATCAATACACACTCCCACAGGACGCAGGAAAATATATAGGTAATTATGCTTATGAAGCTGGATACAAAGGGTGTCCTGAAGCAGATGAGCTAAATAATTGGAATGTTGATGATTTCGAAGTAATACTAGAATGAACTTTAATGCCTGGAAAAACATGAAATCAGTCCATTCTGCAAGACTCTACACACGTGAACAAGCTATGGAAATTATTACTCCTATCATATGTGAGGTGTGCAGAAGACTATTTAATCCCACAGAAAGGGAAAAGGATAGATTGGCTTTAGAAGAAATAGATAAATCTATGTTCGAATGGGAAGTAAATATGAATTATGAAGCTAATTAAACCATCCTTTGAAATAATTGAACAGCAGTCTGGATTAGAAGGAATATATAAACAAATAGAGCAAGCCGGAAGAACTTGCTATAAGTCAGAAGATAAAATAACAGAAGATTCTGCTAAAGGATTTGTAGATAGAATGATTAAGTCTGGTCATGGTGCTATGTTAGAACATGGCACTGTATATTTGAGCATCCCTTATAATGAGGCATATAGTCTACTTCCTGACACTAATTGGGTAATAGATAGTTATGGAAAAAATCCATATTCAATCATAAGGTTACATGGCCCTTACTTCTATGTCACTAACTATAGAGTACTTGTAGAAAATGGCTGGCTTGATGACTTAAAGTATATCTGTAAACCTACAGAGTTCCATGAGAAGAGAATCACTGTACACTTTGTATGTGATAGAGGTGTATCACATGAGTTTGTAAGGCATAGAGTAATGTCTTTTGCTCAGGAAAGTACAAGGTATTGTAACTATTCTAAGGATAAGTTTAATAATGAAGTTACTTTCATTTTACCATGTTGGGTAACAGATATACATTCTGGAAATTCTTATGATATGGAGTTACTAAACAACTATCCTTTGGCGGAAACTGAGAATATGAGTCCAGAAAGTATAGAGTTTATCAGAAGTCTTGTATATGGTGAAAGTAGTTATTTTACCTTATTGGAGGCAGGATGGAAGCCTCAACAAGCAAGAACAGTATTACCTAATGCCTTAAAGACAGAACTGGTAATGACTGGCTTTATTAATGACTGGAAACACTTCTTTGATTTAAGATGTGCTACTAATGCACATCCTCAAGCTCAAGAGCTTGCTATACCACTGAGAGAAGAATTTGTCAAAAAGGGTTATATAACAGACAATAAATAAATTTTTATGCATATAGTAATAGAATTTGATACTCCAAAGAGCTTAAACTCTATGGATGCCTTGGAAGATGTAATTGGCAATGAGATTATTATCCATAATTTTAAATACAAGTTGTGTTCTAATGGATGAAGAGGTAGTATATTATCCAAATTAAATTTAAAATATTAAAGTACGATTTTCAGTAAATCTAAAGTAGCTCCGACGTTTGCAGAGCAGATGTCGAGTATTAAAGCAGCCTTCAAGACTGCTCACGAGAATGCAAATAACCTCCACTCTATGATGGAAGCAGAAACCTTCATGGAAAATATTTCTAAGTTGATATGAATCTAGTCTATACGATTGAAAATACCTTTGACAATGGCTATCCATGCGTACAAACTTCTACTGTGTTTTGCCACAGATAATCTGGAAATAGCCAAAAGAAAGATTCGAGTCCTACAGGAAGTGTTGCGAAACCAAGACCAATAAGTCTAATAATGAGTACATCCTGTATCAATGGAATGGAAGTGGTTGTGAAATACTTGATAGGTGTGACGATTATGAAGAAGACTAACTATAAAATACTATTTGCAGACTTGGATGGAACTCTTATCACTACAGCTAGTGGTAAGACGTTCCCAGAAGGAATCTGGGATATGAAGCTCAGATTTGATACCCTTGAGGCTATTAAAAAACTAGCTCCTAAACGTGTATTTATAGTCTCAAACCAAGGAGGTATAGAAAAAGGATACAGCACTGACTACCTCTTTACTACTAAGATACATTACGTATGTAGATGTATAGAGGAATACTGTGGGATCGACGTGGTTGATTATGAGTATTGTAAGTCGAATAGTAAGAGTGATCCAAGAAGAAAGCCAAACACAGGTATGCTTCAACTTTTATACACAGACTTCGTAGAAGATACTAGCCTTGGTAGGAGGGATGCTCTTATGATAGGAGACGCTTCTGGTAAGCCCGGACAGTGGTCTGATACTGACAAGAAACCAGCCGAGAACTTTGGAATTGATTACCTTGATGTAGAAGACTTTGTGAAAGAGATGAGTAATGAAAGAACTGGTATACACTAAAGATCTAGTTATAGAAGATCTCTTTGTTGGTGGGTATAGTCATAATAATCTCACTATATCTGGTAGAATATATAAAGAAATTAAGAAATCTTGATTTAAGAAACCTAGAACCGAATATACTTATACCATATCTACTCCTTTTATAGAGGATCCATTCTACGATGTGGCACTAACAGAGTTCTTAAGGCGTATTCTATACAGATGAAACAGCATTTAACTGATAAAAT
>ENA-OPJS01000036-OPJS01000036.1-human-gut-metagenome-genome-assembly--contig:-NODE-36-length-13469-cov-3.991949_pt1 | contig 13469 bp, 14 predicted proteins | sample MGYA00241774_ERZ501673 | MGnify/ENA primary metagenome ERZ501673 (study PRJEB25962, sample SAMEA2042203) | human gut metagenome | biome: human gut; feature: human-associated habitat; material: faeces...
TGAGCGGGTCGTTGAAAGCGTCGACATGACCACTGGCCTTCCATACGGTCGGGTTCATGAAGATGGCAGCGTCAATGCCCACGATATTGTTGTGAAGAAGCACCATGCTGTCCCACCAGTACTTCTTGATATTGTTTTTCAATTCTACACCGTTTGGTCCGTAATCATAGACGGCTGCGAGTCCGTCAGGATAGATGTCTGAACTGGGGAATACGAAACCATATTCCTTGCAATGACTCACAATCTTCTTGAAAACATCTTCTTGTGCCATAATTCTATTACTTTCTAATAAATTATACTTTCGTGCAAAGTTACTGCTTTTTCTTCAAAATACTCTTTCCAAGAGCGTTAAATATCAGGAAAAGGAAAAAATCCTAACCAGCGAACGCCGGTTAGGGTGCGTGGTAATTCTTCCGTGCAGGCTTCATAGAGTCATGGGGGCGTGGCATTGAAAACAACTCACACAATCACATTCTCACATACTAACAGAATGGATTGTGTGAGTCTGTTTTGTATGGTGTTGGCGGGCACAATGATTTTTTCTGAAAAAATATCATTAAAGTGTTGCGTTTCTGAAAAATTTTGTTTTACTTTGCAGATGAACTGTAGGCCCTCATCGGCTGAAAGCTCAAGACATTGTGGAAAAAGAAGAAGCGTTATGCTTATCTTGTGCCTCTGAAACCTAGGAAATTTCAAGACCCACACAAGAGATGGCATAGTGGTTCTCACGCATATGCGTGGGTCACTATCTCATTATATCTAGTGTGGAAGGTTTTCCTAGGACCTCAGAGACAAGAAATAATGCGTAGAGGTCCACGCTTTCTTCATGTCAAACCTAAATCATAGTCTAGACCTCAGACTACCGAAGACGAAATGAAGAGATTATTCGTTGCTTTGTCCTTAGCTCTTTTGGCAGGTATAGGCTTTGCTCAAGCTGTCAAAAAGCCGACAATCATGATTCTGCCGAGCGACAACTGGTGCAACCAGCGGTACTTCATGATGAGTTTTGACAACCAAGGCACAGAGGTGAAAGTTCCCAACTACCAGCAGGCTTTCATGGAAGACCAGGAGCTTCCGCAAGTTATCAGCAAAATAGGGGAAGTGCTTACTGAGATGGGCTACAGTCTTAAGGATGCCGAGCAGGAAATCAAGAGTATAAACATGAAACAGGCAGAGGACAACGGCACCACAAGCAAGACAAGTGGCGCTGCCCTGGTTGAGACTCCTCTTGACCAACTGAAACGGCAAGTCAAGTCAGACATCGTCATCCAAATATGGTGGAAAGTGAACCGCGACAACGGCGGGCACTCTGCTTCTTTTACTTTGGAAGCCTTTGATGCCTACACCAACAAGCGTATAGCGACTTCAACCGGCACGACGAAACCTTCAACCGAGATTATTCCCGTCCTGCTTGCAAAGGCTGTCAAGGAAAACATAAAACCTTTCGACAGACAGATGGACGACTGGAATGCCGACCAACGGAAGAACGGCAGGGAAATATCATTGACCATCAGATGTTGGGATAATTGGAACAACGACCTTGAAACGGAATATGATGGAGAGGAATTGACCGACTGCATACAGCATTGGCTGCAAAAGAATACCGTCAAAGGAGCATTCAACCTAAGTGACGGCACCGAGTCATTCATACAGTTCGAACAGGTGCGGATACCTCTGTTTGACGACAAAAGCAAAGCGATGGATGCGAGAGCATTCGCAACGAAATTGCGTAAATACCTTGCCCAACAACCTTATAATATAACATCGAAAGTAATGGTTCGTGGACTTGGTGAGGCCATTCTTGTATTAGGAGAGAAATAATCATGAGGAAGATATTGTTTTTATTATGCGTGATGGCCTGTATAACAGCTTCCGCACAGACAACCGACGAGGGCAGGATAGCTATAAAGGCACTGATGCCCGACGGCCAAGAATTGACAACCGATGCAAGCGGTCAGATAGAGACGAAGATGCAGCAACTGTTGACAAATAATGGTTATGCTGACAACGACTATGCTGAGAGATTTGTCTTGACGGTCAAAGTTGACGTTATCAGCAAGGACGTTGCGCCCTCTACTCCTGCGAGGATTTCCGAGAAGATGGATGTTACCTTCTTTGTCGGTGATGTTGTTGAGAACAAGGTCTATGCTTCGGCTACTCTGCAAGTAACTGGTATTGGAGTCAATGAGAACAAGGCTTACATATCAGCTTTCAACAACATAAAGACCGACAACCCGAAACTGAGAGGCATGCTTTCGGAAGCAAAGGCTAAAATCATTGACTACTATACGAACAACTGTGCCGGGCAGATAGCACGCACTAAAACCTTGGCTGCCACCGGACAATATGATGAGGCGATAGCCAACATGATGTCCGTGCCCAATGTCTGTTCCGACTGTTTTTCAAAATGCCAACAGGCTGCTATTGATTTTTACCAACAGAAGATAGACACAAGCGGCAGACAACTGTTGGAGAAGGCACGCAACATGTGGACGAAGAATCCGCATGCTGAAGGAACTGCTGAGGTGATACCAATATTGAACGAAATCTCCGTTGCCTCAACAGTGTTTCCAGAAGTTGAACAATTCAGGGAACAAATAGTCGCCCGGTTGAGTGCGGATGAACAAAAAGCCTTAGAGCAGGAACAGAGAGACTGGGATTTCAAAATGCGACAATACAACGATGCACAAGAAAATAAGAGTGCAGTAATCAAGGCTTGCCATGACATAGGTGTCGCATGGGCAAAGAATCAACCGAAAACAATCACACGGACAATTATACATGGATGGTGGTAATAAAATAACAAAAAAATGAAAAATATGAAAAGACTTGCAACAGTATTGTTTGCCATGCTTATAACTCTTGTTAGCATGGCCCAAACACAAGATGATGTTACATTGACCGTTTCTGGTGATGGCGCAACGAAAGAAGAAGCCACTAATAATGCACTTCGCAGTGCCATAGCTCAAGCATACGGCGTGTTCGTCTCTGCCAACACGCAAATCCTAAACGACGAGGTGGTCAAGGACGAGATAGCCACCGTTACTTCAGGCAATATCAAGCAGTACAAAGAGGTGGCGTGCCTTGATATGCCTAATGGCAGAAAGGAAGTGACGGTACAGGCAACTGTCAGCATATCAAAACTGATTAGCTATGCTCAGTCCAAGGGGGCATCGGCAGAGTTCGCTGGGGCAACTTTTGCTAAAAATTTAAAATTTAGACAATTAAATCAAGATAATGAGGTAAAGGCGGTAGGCGACTTTATAGAACAACTACAGTATATTCTTCCTACATGTTATAATAGGAAATTAATAGTTTCTGAGCCAACGATGCAAGGACAAGACGTACTAATACCTATGAGAATTGAATATATACCTAATGAAAATTTAGATAATTTGATAAATGCATTCGAAAATGTAATAGGGGCTTTGTCTCTATCTATAGATGAAATCAAGGAGTATCAACAATTAAATATACCTGTCTATTGTTTTTATTTCGTTGCCGATGGAAATAAGTTATTAGAGCCTGGCAGTATGGATTATGACACTTCAGCAGGTGTATTTGTCCTCAGAAATAATTATGCAGGTTTGAGAGACGTTCTTAGGAATCTTTTTGACAATTATTTCTTGCATTTTAAAATTAACGACAATACGGGGGAACAATCAGAGTACGAAGGAACATGGAATAAGCAGATAGAAGGGCGTACATGGCCATTCCTAAGCAGTGATTTGGACAGAGTTGAAAATAAAAAAACAACAGGATTGTTCAATCTGCTCGAATCTAGAGAAGGAGCGTATCACGAGATGAAATCTATGGAAATAGCAAATATGCCTTTTGCTATATCTTCGTGGTTCGAAGTGAACATTAGCAGTGCGATGAAGACGAAAAAAGCTTTTGGGAAAATGCTAAAAGCAGCAATTGGCAATAACGCAATATCAGAAGATATGATGTCTAAAGTTGGTGGGAATATAATATATGGTGGAGATGGATTAGAACTTTTTTGGGAACGACAAAAAGGATACTCGTTCTCTCAGCGACAAAAAAGCTACGCTGGTGATTCTTCAAGCCCATCCAACTCTCCTGTCCAAGGAAAGAAATCAACCATCATTCCTTCTGTTAATTTCGTCGTTGCAATGCCATCTTCAGACATAGGGAAGTATAACAACTTTTCTTTATCAGAGGACTAATTCATAAATGACAGAAAAATGAAAACAATTATGTTAACTGGAGGTGGTGACTTGGGAAAAAACACCACGCTTAAGCATCTGTATGAGAACTATCTATTAAAAGATGATTCAACTCAGCAGATTATGAGAGAAGATTTTGAAGAAAGTATCGACTTCTATGCGACTTTTATAAGAAGGAACAAGAAGGTTGGTATATGTAGTGCTGGAGACGGATTCGGGCTCATTTATGAATATCATCAGAGAGCACTTGACGACAACTGCGACTTGTACATCTGCGCCAATTCTCTAAAACTGTATGGATATCGAATTATCGAAGAAGATGATTCTGGAATTGTCCTGAGAAAAGTTGCTCTCAATGACACGGATGAAAAACGGGTAATTGATGCGATTACTTATTTTCTTAATCATGAAGAAATTCTCGGTTAGTACCTTCATTATGTTAATCGTAGCCTTGGGATGTAATGCCCAAGGCTATAGTGACGACAAAGTGGCGTTCACCAACTTCCTTGTACGCTTGTACAACAATGCGCCTTTCGACGGCGTGCGAGCAGTAAACGATTATGACAACGCCTACTTGATTTCTGTATTGGCTTTGGACAAGAACAAATACAACGGCAACGAGAGTGCGATGAACCGAGTGGCAGAGGTGAAAGCGATGGCACAGGCATCACGCTACTTCAACGGTTCCAGCATTACTTCAGATATGATAATCCACACTACGGAAAAGACAGACGGCACTTCAGACACAGAGATAATAGAGAACATCCGTGAGAATTCCATCGGCTATGTCCGTGCTATGGAACAGCTAACGAATTTCACCCGAAGCGACGGTAAGCAGGTATTCATCTTTATAAAACTGTTGGACAAGAATCAATCACGACCTTAGTATGTTCTCAAAGACGCACTTCACTATCACACGTCCATTGGTATCCTCCGCCCCCCCAAAAAAAGGCCAATGGCTTGAGAATATATCAGTCCTTGATAGACTGTTATGCTTTTCGTTAGAAAGGCATTATCGCTGATGTTATGGTTGATGAAGACCTGATTTGATTTCTGCAGTTGCCAATTGCCAAGTTGTATATATATATCTAATATATAGGGCTTCGTCTATGGATATAGTTTTATTTCAATGCTCCTCCGTAGCAATGACAGAAAGCAGTTAGGTCGTCAATGACATCTTTGAAACTCAGCGTATGCATGACATCGTAGAATTTGTCGAGCATATCCATCCCCTGAAACCGTTTGAGATAGCGATATGCTTCAACATGCGATAGTCCGTGGCGCTTGCCGAACTCGCTGATAGCGGCTATCATATACTCTACCTTGTCGCTGATGTCTGCTTTATCCATAGTTGCTTATTTTTCGACAACGATAAAGGAATATTTTCAAAGAAGCAAATGTAATGGTGAAAAACGAATGAAAACGAATGGGAACTACTATAATCAAATGCCTATGAATGCAACAAAATCCAATGGAAATGGAGCAAATATGGAGCAAATCGGGAAAAGAAAAATCGCTAAAGTCTTTGTTTATAAGGCTTTAGCGATTATCGTGATATGATAAAAAGTACCCCTAAGCGTTCTGTTCTCGAACCAATTTCTAAAAGACTTGGATAAGATTTGGGAGCTGAGAGAATGGATTCCCGACCCCACAAAACCGATTTTACCACCGAACAAACGCATAAAGCATACGGCTTAATTCTCGCTTGGTGCTTACAAAGTTACGAGTTTTATCTGAGAATAGTGCATAAATACAGATGAAATAAGACTTGTCAAGACGCTCATTATATACAGAGGAAGAAAGAATTAAGTATCGTTTTTCTAAACCAATTAACTTGTAAACACTTGTGTAGGTAGGACTTATGGGGGAGTCCTGCCTACGTAACCCATCTTTCAATGCCCCTCTATAGGGAGCGAGGCATCGGCTATATCGGTGTACTGTGCATCTTTTTGAAAATTTTCCGGTATACAAAAATTAGCCTACTACACTTGATATATTTATCAAGCCTACCTATACTTATTATATATAATAATGTAAGGGCTATGAAAAGAACAGATAGGAAAGTGAGCGAAGCTACAAGAAAGAAAATTGCTGAGGCTTTGCGAGGAAAGCCAAAAACAACAGAACACAAACAAGCATTATCAAAATCACTGAAGGCATATTGGGCAACGATACCGATAGAGCCAAATAAAAACTAAAAATGAGTAGGCGAAACCCTACCCACTTAAATAATATATTTTTATTATGAAACTTGACTCGATTAAAACTCAGTGTGTCTCTTCTATATTATGCAAGTAAGGAGAACATACAATTCAATATATTTCCGGCACAGATAGATATGATTTACGTAATCATGAGGCTTTCACTATTATGGGTGGTACATCCATTCGGATTTTGTTTGTCGTTTATTCTGAACCACAACAAATTAATACCGTTTGCCATTTTAAAGAAAAGGACATGGAAGATCTTTAAGATAAAGAGTCTTTTTGACAGATTCTATATTGAATTAGTAGCAGAAGAGCATAAAATTAGATAATTAAGGAAGTTTTTTGTCTAAATATTATTAATGAAATAAGAAATTATGGCACTGATAAAATGTAACGGTTGCGGTCGAATGATAAGCAACAGAGCATCTTTTTGCCCTCATTGTGGGTACAAAGTACAGGGTAGTTTGGAAAGCAAAACAGAAGAGCAATCAAATCTAATTAACAATGAAGGAGTAATAGAAGAAACGGGTGAACACCATGTAAACAAAACTCTTGTTATCTTAGTGGTAGCTCTTGCTGCAATAGTCATAGGCTTTGGTGGGTATATGTTTTTGGGAAGTGGAAATCAAAATGATTTAGTCACACCATCTGATACACTGACAAAAGACTCTATCCATGCTGAAACAGTGAAGTCAGACACAGTGGCATTAGAAAAACCTATAGAAGTGATAGCTTCACGAAATGCCATCGGAACGATAGAAAGAGGAATGCTTGCAAAGGTTGCTGTACCGATGCTAACTGACCCTTCTGCCAAGGGTGATTTCTATGACAGAGTAGAAATAGAAATGACAGATAGAAATATTACTGAAGTTTGTTATGAAGTTGTCCTCTATAAAGGTAAGGAAAAATTATGTTCGTTTGAAACTGATTACAACTATTCTGATATGCCAAGTAAGAAATTGATAGGAAATAGACATATTACTTATTTTAGCATATACTCACCATCAATCAAGTTACAAAACGGCATTTATGTAGGTATGACAGCAAAAGAACTTGTTGAAAAATATCATGCCAAAATACGCAATTATACAAATGTCGAATGTAGTGGATTGGAGTTTGTATTTAACGAATACCCCGAGGATTATTCGTTTATTGCAAAAGGAAAGGTAATCCATTCAAATATGGAAGTTGATGAGGCAGATTTTGGGGAAGAATTTCTAAATTTGAATGATGTGAAAGATTGTTCATTAAAGCAGATTGATTTTTAATACTCTCATGAAAACAACATAAACTAAATGGAGGCTGCTTCTGGCAGCCTCTTTTCGTGTCGACAAGACAAATGAAATCCTATTTAGCTTTTTTCTAAACTATTTCTCGCTAAGCATTCTTAGCACAATATTTTCGTCTTTCTCATTATTAGTCTATACCTTTGCAACCGCTTTCCAAAATGGGGAGTAGTTCTTTTACTTTTTGAATAAGTATCAAGAGACAGCTTAAGTGCTGAACCAACCGAGCAGACATAGCCACGGTGGTAAAAATGATACGAGTTTAAGGATTTAGTAATAATCATTAAATTAAAAGTTATGTCACAGAAAGCAAACACTTTTGAAATTATCTTAGGTCGTGTGGAGCACATCAACGCTTCACACTTTAATTGTTTGTCATTCTCCAAGGCTTCGGACATAGTGAATGGCATTAACGTGCGTTTCACTAACATGGCAGGTGGTTATCCATTCGATTTTGCAGGAACGACTTGGCATGATAGTGAAATGTTGTACCTATGTGGTGAGTTTTCAGAAAAGTCACCACTCCACCAAAACATTCAAGAACAAATACGCAATCAGACAAGTGGCTTTGCTGCCAAGAGATTTATAAAGAACAAGCACAAAGGTCTTATTCGTAAAGATTTTGCAGACTTTCGTGTACAGTGGATGCTATTTGTGGTTTGGCAGAAGTGCAAAGGCAATGCTGAGTTTGCTCGTTTATTGTCACAAATCTCCCAAGATGCCGTTATCATAGAAAACACAACTAAACAACGTTGTGAAAGTAAAGAGGTATGGGGATGTAGCAACCATGAATTGACTATTTATCGTGACTTAGTAGCTAACAAAGTCGTGGAGCAAGCTAAAGTGTCTAATCCAAAGATTTCAAAGAAGGCGTTGATTGAACTTGTTGCACAGGAAACAGGTAAGATTAACAATATCGGGATATTCACAGGACAAAACAACTTAGGAAAGATACTAATGATTTGCCGTGACTGCCTTATACAAGGTGTAGAACCACCGATAGACAATGCTCTTCTTAATCGTTCAAACATATACATCTTGGGGAGACAGCTTTCATTCCCAACAGATAAAACATCAATGTCAAACTAAAAGTATTAAAAAATGATATTAAATATTAATCAAAATCAGACGATTTAACTTTAGATATCACTAATAATTTGGTTTTAATTGATTTTTTATGTACTTTAGCGGCCATAATAGTAACGCATAATATCAATACGAATATGAAAAAAGTAGTAATATACGCAAGAGTTTCAACAAACTCACAGGATTACGACCGACAAATCGCAGATTTGCGTGATTATGCAAAGAAGATGGATTATGTTGTAGTAAAAGAGTTCTCAGAAAAGATTTCGGGAGCAAAGAAAGTAGCTGAACGTGAACAGTTATCCGAACTGTTGAATTATGTTGAGGCTCACAATATAGATAAGGTACTAATATATGAATGTAGTCGTCTGAGCAGACGAATTGTAGACTTTCTGCAAGTCATAGAGCAATTGACAGACAAAGGCATATCACTTTTCATCCTTCAAAATAGCTTGGAAACGTTACAGGCTGACGGCAAGCCAAATCCAATTGCACAACTTGTTCTTGGCATGATTGCGCAGTTTAACAGCATGGAAAGAGGGCTTATCCGCAGCCGTATGGAGAGTGGTTACAATCATTATCGTTCCAATGATGGTAAGGTTGGCAGAAAGACAGGATATCGCAAATCACAAGATGATATGCGAGAGGAATATGCTGAAGAGATACGACTTTTGAAAAAGGGTATTTCATTGCGAAATATCTGCAAAATCACTCATACAAGTGTGAATACATTGCGCAAAATACGTGATTTAACAACTGTTAAACACTGATTTTATAAAACGACATGAACCAAGTAGTATGTTTGTCGCAGTGAAATTTAAAGAAGTTACAATAAAGGATAGAAGAATGTATTAAATAAGGAATATACAAAGAATGGTTTTAAGTTTATCCAAGTGCGTTCAAAAGAGCAGTCGGGTTGGTAGGTTGGAAGTACTGTAGCACGAAAAACAAATAAGCGTAGCTATACGCAAAGTTATTCTTTTGAGTCAGTGAAAACGATAGAAAGATGTTCTAAAATTCTCAATAGTGGTAAGAAAAAATATAGTAACGATGAAGTAAAACAGATAAGAGAATATCTTTATCTCATTGCCCACATACAAATTGAGGCTGAGACAGAAGCAAGTGTAAACAAGTAAATTAAAGAAATAATGAGAACGATATTATACTGCCGAGTTAGTTCGGATGAACAAGCAAAAGGGGCATCGCTTGAAGTACAAGAATCATGTTTGAGAAGTTACTGTGTAAATCATGGTTATGAAGTTGTTGGTATTTATAAAGAAGACTATTCAGCGAAGCACCACGATTTGAAGCGTCCCGAATTTAAGAGAATGTATGATTATTGTCGAAAGAACAAAAAGTATATCGACAAAATACTGTTCTTACGTTGGGATAGATTTTCACGAAACATCGAATTTGCCCTTACGTACAAGCGTAAGTTTATAGATGAAATGGGAATCGAAATTAACGCTATTGAATCGCCAATTGATTTCAGTGGTACGGAATGGAGCATGTTGATGGGGATGTATTGCGGTGTGGCTCATACTGAGGACGAGAAAATTTCTCGCCGAACAAAAGAATGTACTCACAAGAAGCGTATGCAAGGACATTGCACTAACAAAGCACCGAGAGGCTATAAGAATGTAAGGGTAGACGAGCATAATACCCATGCCGAAATAGACGAGCCAAAAGCAAAGATGGTGCGTAAGGCATTTGAGGAGGTGGCAAAGGGAGTGGAGACTCCATGTAGAATCCGTAAGCGTTTGTTTCCATCTGTTGCAGAAAGTAGTTATTTCGATATGCTTAGAAATCCATTTTATATCGGGAAAATCCGTGTGCCTGCCTATGGCTCTGACCCCGAAATGATAGTTGAAGGACTGCATGAGGGCATTATAACAGAGGAACTGTTTTATAAGGTGCAAGACATTCTTAATGCAAAGAAGAAAACGCCCAAGTTGAGCAAGAAAATCAATCCCGACTTGTTTCTGAGGAAATTTCTTGTTTGTCCGATATGTGGTCATGCACTGACAGGAGCAGAGAGCCGTGGCAATGGTGGTAAGTATGCCTATTACAATTGCTGTCACGATGCAAGGCACATCAGAAAGCGAGCAGAGGCTGTGAATGAGGGTTTTGCAAAGTATGTGGGGAGTTTGAAGCCTAACGATACCGTGCTAAAACTCTATGAGAACATTCTTGAAGATATAAGAAAGGAACAAATCTCAGACAGCTTGGCAGAGGTAGAGTTGCTCAAGTCTAAGATGCAAACGTTCAAGAAGAGAATACAGAAAGCCAAAGATTTGTATCTTGATGGCGAAATGAGCAAAGAAGAGAAAGATGAGGCTGTAAGTCACAACCAAAAAGAGTTGGATGAACTGCAAAACAAGGTGGATATGTTAGAAAAGGGGAATCGTTCAAAGATTAAACCAAAGTTAGACTACTCTATCTCTCTGATTAACAACATGGAACGCTATATAATGGATGCGCCTGTAGAGACCAAAATCAAGTTGATAAGTTCAATGTTTCCTCAAAAAATCGAATTTGATGGGGAAAAATATCGAACCAACTCTTATAACCAAGTGCTTGATTTAATCTATCAGGAAGCCAAGCAGTTACGAGAGGGCAACGTAAAAAAAAAGGAGAGAAGTGAACTTCTCTCCAATTCTGTACCCAGACCCGGGCTCGAACCGGGATGGATTGCTCCACTGGTGTTTGAGACCAGCGCGTCTACCTATTCCGCCATCTGGGCATGTGTGTCAAAATACACACATGATGTAAATATCGAGTGCAAAGGTACAACGTTTTTGGGAAAACGCCAAATTTTTTAGGTTAAAAGTTTAAAGGAAATAAGTGGTATTGGAGAGGAAACGCAAAGCAAAGAAAAAGGCACAGCGGATATTTTCGGTGGATGGTGGTGAGATGATACATAGATTGAACGTTTGCTTTAAGCCAAATGAGTAGAGACAAGCAGTTTGATCTCTGTCTTGGCGAGAAAACGAAGGATGAAATCCAAGGTTTGTTCCCTCAAGAGGGATGAGAACAGACATAGATGTTTACCACCTGAAGATAGTAGGAAAATCATGGACGGGCTTTTTTCCATAGCTCCATTGGCAGCTAAATCCTGTCCGAGACTATTTTCCTTGCCTTATGGGATGGAAGGGTGACACTACTGCTTTCAGTGAATGGGTGATACTATATCTTTTTTGAGTGATTTATAGTGACACGTTGGCGATATCACATACAAGCATTTTGGATTCCTCCAACCACACCATCCCACGGAAAATATCCGCTGCGCCGAAATTCCTGCATCTTACACCATTCTGCACGCTGCGCTGACATCTGCAGATATGTCGCTTGCAAAGATAATCATTTTCTTCAAAATTGAAATATGTGAATTGCTACTCTGTATGTATCTCCAGCTCCATGTGGCTGCGACCATTGACGTGTAGCCAATGTAACTGTTCAGCGAATGCATTTCAATCCCACCTTGGGAAAAATCCACGTTCGGAAGATGCGCTTAAACATCTATTAATCAGCAAAGTAAGTATGAAAAAATCTGTTTTTGTTTGTATGTTTCAAATATTTTTCGTACCTTTGTATCTGTGAAACAGACAGTTGTGGACATGGCAGATGTGCTGAAAAGCATGAATGAGAAGCTGGAGTCGACGCAGGAAACCATCGACTCGCAGTATGGTACTATGTGCGCTCTTAACCGTAACATCAACAAATTGATAGGGTGTCCAGTTAGATGTTTCGAGAATCTAAAGAGGTCTTCGTGTTGGCCTGGAGGAACGGAAGACCAATATGAAGACCGACTTGTGCGGCAGGAGGACATATCTATGGGGATTAACCCTGCTTTGGACTACTTGTCCATGCCGTCATCAGTGGAAAAAAGCCGGAGCAGCGACGGCAAACTGACGGCTTCTATGATAAATAACGGTGAATACGACATGGAAGTATTTTGACCTATAGGTCTGAAGTTGGAGAATGAAACGGTGTGGCTGACACAGGCACAGATGGTACAGTTATTTGATTCCTGCAAAGCCAATGTTAGTGAGCATATCAAGCACATTTATGAGGATGGTGAATTGGCTGTCGATTCAACTGTTCGGAAATTCCGAACAGTTCAAACGGAGGGCAAGAGACAGGTCGGCCGTAATGTAACCTTATTGTAGTCTTCCCGTCAATACTGATGGACAGCGACTTGAATCATAAGTTACTTTTATTCCGCCGTGACGCAATAGAACGAAGATGAAATCGTTATAATAATACGCTCAAAGGTGGCCAGTAGCCACCTTTAACCGGTAACATTTCGAAAAGATGAGGAAGTTAGACCAACTATATGCCACTTGGAAGAGCTTGTAGCCGTTAGAAAGTCGCAAGCAATATCTGCTGAGCCAGCGGTTTGCCGTTGTCTTCATTAGCCCCGCCGGTGACGAGTTTAGACACTTCTGCATCCGCTTTATCCTCCGTGCTCGAATGAAATTCAGGGACAGTCTTGCTGTCTTGACTCATGCTTTTTCTGTTGCTCACTTTCTTCGACTTAGACATTTCTGTTGACTTCTGCCAGGATGGAGCTGGAACCTCATTGACCCGTCTGGCCAGCTCATGAATATCGCCAAAATGAAGATTCTTGTCTGTTGAATTACGTGTTTCCATAGTAGTAAAAGTTTATTGGTGAATACTTTTTTGTTCTCTACATAGACATA
>ENA-OPJS01000043-OPJS01000043.1-human-gut-metagenome-genome-assembly--contig:-NODE-43-length-12719-cov-4.974889_pt1 | contig 12719 bp, 10 predicted proteins | sample MGYA00241774_ERZ501673 | MGnify/ENA primary metagenome ERZ501673 (study PRJEB25962, sample SAMEA2042203) | human gut metagenome | biome: human gut; feature: human-associated habitat; material: faeces...
ACGTCAATTCTTCTTTGCCTAAGAATTTGGACAGGCATTTGAGTGCCGCACCACGATTATTGGCGACATCACATCTGCCAGCTGCTTTGTCTTTTTCTATTTTTCGACAAGAATACGTAAAGAAATCATTTTTCATCTTGTGAAAAATAATGGTGAGTGGATTATTCTGCTATTTCAAAATCCTCATTATGCACATCGTTGATAGCTACAGCATAGCCACCGAAGTCCATGACGAGCTGACGATTTTTCAATATACGCACTACATAGCCTACTTGTCCTGCCATGATTCCTGTTAATACGCGAAGCTTTACATGGTCTTTGGCAAACTTCACAAACGGATCACGCAAGAAAGTAATACGTTTTGGTTCTGATTCCATCACTTGCATAAAGGGGCGCATTACGCTGTCTTTAATGGAAGCTGGGGTTCCATCCATACAATTGTTTACGAGGTGGTATCGTGGAAAGTTTTTTTTGGAGAAAGACTTTAAGCTTATCTGTCTCTCCTTGCAAAAATACAAGACCGCTGACACTTGGCTTTTCTTCTTTCATAACGCCTTTGCCATTTGGTTTACGCTTATAAGTGATGGTACGATGGATAAAACAATTAGGTTTGAAATCGCCTTCCAACTTGACGGTTTCAAGTGTTTTTTCAAATTTTTCTGCCGCAAAATGTTGGATAAAGAGATACCCCCATGGCGTTCCTTCTTCTTCACTCTCGGACATTCCTTCTACTTTTCGAGCCGATTTTTCATCAGATCGAATAACGTGGATGCCCTTTGGTAAACGCTTGTTGTTATACATGTCGTTTACGTCGGCTGTAGAAGAAGAAAGTGAGCTGACCTGCGTCATTTTCTTATCTACTTTATGTCACTGTTGGCTGTCATCACTTGGGATGACTGTGCCAGATTTACAATAACATTGTTCATAAAATCATACTATTAAACTGTATGTTTGTCCAGTCTGAGAGGAGTGTCAATAGTTCTGGCTTTACCCTCTCATTTGGCTTGGTGTCTCTATCCGTTCATCCGTATTTTGCACGTCAAAATACGGAACGTGCTACAAAGGTACATTTTTTCTTGCATTTATTATCATCTTCTCCCGAAAATCTTCCGCCATTTTGCGATTTCACGTAGAAATGTTTAATAAATCTGGACCTATAGGTCAAATTGCAGGATAGCATATAGCGCGAAGCCTTATATACACTACATTTACAAGCATTTGAAAATAATAAGAAATCATTCAAATACACAAAAGCAAATGTCCTGTATGTGGCTCCGCGCAAACAGTAAAGAACGGTAAGCATAAAGGAGTTCCAACATACAAATGCCAAGCTTGCGGTTATCAGTTCCGTAACTCCACGATTTCCTCAAATGATGAGATATGGAATTTGTACACGGAAGGCAAACAAACCATTTCGGAACTCTCGCATCGCTTTGGGGTAAGTGAATCAACATCAAGCGTCGACTGAAAGATATCAGCAAAAGTTGGGAACAGCCAACCATTGAAGGTTGTGGTTATGTCAATATGGACGCAACTTACTGGGGGGGGGGCAGCTGGGGTGTTTTGCTAGCATTCGACGAGCATAGTGGCTTTCCCCTCTATCTTGCCTTTATCGAGAACGAAACGGCAAGCGACTATGAGAAAGCGATAAGAAGCATAGAGGAACGTGGCTATACAATCTTTGGTATTATCATAGACGGAAAGAAAAGCCTCTTTACCCTCTTCTCTGACTATCAGATACAAATGTGCCAGTTTCACATGAAGCAGGTAATCAGACGTTATCTCACACAGAATCCAAGGCTTAAGGCAGCGCGAGAACTTAAGGTCCTATTGGACACGTTGACTGTTTCCTCTGGGAGGGACTTCAAGATCAACTATGCCAAGTGGAAAGAAAAATGGAAAGACACGCTTGTAAAGCGCTCTCTGCTGAAATGTGGAAAAAGAACTATACTCACAAGCGCTTGCGTTCTGCGATGCACAGCTTGGATTTCTATATGCCATACCTCTTTACGTTTCAAAAAGAAAGTTGTGAAGGCATGCCAAATACGAACAACAAGATAGAGGGAACTTTTACCAATCTGAAGGAAAGGCTGAACGTAAATAGCGGTATGACGGAGATGAGTCGCAAGCGACTCATTAGTGAGTTTTTCTTGGCATTGGCAGCAACTCATGGCATAAGAAAGCAGGACCCCTCAAGTGAAGAATCCTGCTAATGGCTTATGCCTTTCGTTGTGCGCGGTCCTATTCCTCATGAAGTTGCACCCCTGCAGAGCTTCACTACGCTTCAGACCACTTTACAAAGATAGCGACAATGTGGAATAGGACCGCATTGGGGAGGCGATTTTTCATCCTACAATTTGACCTATAGAGAAAAAGTAGGTCTAAAATATCCTGCAATTTAACCTATACGCCCCAAATATATTGGAATGCGGCCATTACAAGAATATCGCTCATTCTTGGAGCTTACATTTATGCTAATTTATAATTCAAGTATGATAATCAATGAATAATCATACTTGATTCTTATTTGATGTTATATTTTCGTTCCTTCAATCTTCTCAGTTTTGCCTTTCCTTTTCCTAATACTACTTTTGTCTACATGAAAAAGTTTTTATTGGTCTTCATAACTGCTATCGGACTCTCTGTTTCTACAACAGTTCACGCTCAGTTCTACTCCGTAGATAATCATAATCGTCGTTACAAGGTTAAGGTCGTAACACCACACGCAAAAAAAGAGGCACCACTTTCTCGTGATACCTCTTTTAAGCAGCCATCAGTCATTGACTCGACGGCTACCAATGAATTTATAACAAACAAGCCTGTTACTGCAAGCTCACAAATCTCCTCTTCAAAATATCTATATTACGTCACCATATGGCTACCGCAATGACCCATTCACTGCCAAGAGAAAGTTTCATAACGGTATTGACCTGCGTGCCAACTATAAACCTTGTTATGCCATACTTTATGGTATTGTAGAACGCATCGGCAATGACAAACGTTCTGGCAATTTCATTACTCTTCGTCATGGTAACTATACCATCAGCTACTGCCATCTCTCGCACATTCTCGTTCCACAGGGTAGACCAGTCCAAGCAGGTACTCCAATCGCCATTACTGGTTCTTCTGGTCGCTCCACAGCCCCACATCTTCATTTGTCCATAAAATACAAGCATAAGTCTATATATGCCAAGGTGTTATTGGATTATATCGTTCATCCCAAAGACTCAAAATTTTGGTGTCAGGGTGTAAATCAGTAGAAAAAATTTTGGTATTAGGGCATAAACACGCAAAAAAAATTTTGGTATTAGGCAGTATTTTGGCAAAAAAAATTTTGGTATTAGGCTTTTTCCATGTAATTTTGTGGGCAAAAAGGGAATAATGGCAGATATAATATTCAAGCGTAAAATCTATTCCAAACTAAAGGAATGGAAAGAGACCTCTAAAGGCAAAACGGCATTGCTTTTAGAGGGAGCGAGGCGTATAGGAAAGTCTACCATTGTGGAAGAATTCGCTCAAAAGGAATATCGCTCATACATTTTGATAGACTTTAATGAAGCTTCGAAAGGAGTAAAGGGGCTGTTTGATGATTTGATGGACACGGATTATATTTTTCTGTACTTGCAGAATATTTATAAGACCACATTGTATGAAAGAGAGTCTGTGATTATCTTTGATGAAGTGCAGCAATGTCCAAAGGCTCGCCAGGCAATCAAATATCTAATCAAAGATGGTAGATATGATTATATTGAAACAGGATCCCTTATTAGTATCCGAAAGAACACTAAGGATATCAGCATACCCAGTGAAGAATATCGACTTGAAATGTTCCCATTGGATTATGAAGAGTTTCGATGGGCAATGAATGATGATACAACTATGCCTCTGATGCGAAAGTTCTTTGAAAGAAAGATGTCATTAGGTGATAGCTTGAATCGTCAGAAAATGCGCGAATTGAAATTGTATATGTTGATAGGAGGAATGCCACAGGCAATCAATGCCTATTTAGACACAAACAATTTGCAACATGTTGATATGGTTAAACGACAGATCATACAACTATATGCAGACGATTTCAGGAAAATAGACCCTACTGGGAGAATTTCAAAATTGTTTATGGCTATACCGTCTCAGTTGAGTCGTAATCTGTTGCGTTACCAACCAACACCTGTAGTTGGAAAAATGGGGGCTGACAAAATCGACGAGATGATTCTTTGCTTGGAAGACAGTAAGACTGTAAACGTGGCTTATCATGCGGATGATCCCAATGTTGGAATGTCATTGACAGCTGATTATGGAAAATATAAGTTATATATAAGTGATACTGGATTGTTTGTAACATTGGCATTTTGGGATAAGGATTTTACGGAAAATATCATATACCAGAAACTGCTTAATGATAAATTGTCTGCCAATCTGGGATATGTATATGAAAATTTGATTGCGCAAATGCTTCGTGCTTCAGGCAACAAACTGTTTTACTATACTTTTCCTAAAGATGATACCCATTCTTATGAAGTTGACTTTCTCTTGTCAAGAGGCAACAAACTTTGCCCTATTGAAGTAAAATCGTCTGGATATAAGACTCATGCGTCGTTAGATGCTTTCTGTCTTAAATATTCAGATAGAATAAGTCAGCCATATCTACTTTATACGAAGGATTTTCATAAAGACGGGAATGTATTGCTAATGCCAATTTATATGACTCCATTGCTATAAAATCTTAAAGGCGGATGCTCAAGACTCTCCATCTTGCACATTCGCCTTTGCCTATACTCATTCTATGAAGCTACTTCTTCACTCCGTATATTTCATAATCCTTCTTTCGTCTTTCTACTATCGGAGGATTCTTCCCGTCATAGTACATATCAAACCATGTTGATGATTCTTTTGGTTTCATACTATCACTCAGCACAAAATGTTTGCCGTCCAATGACCGTTGCTGTATGTAATAATGGTATTTTCTATATGCCGTCTTGACGAATACCTCTCTTGATCCCAGGAAGCAAATGTCATCGTACATCCTTATCTCTGCTCTTCTGTAAGTTTCACCATTGTTTCTTCCACGTCTCATATACACTCCACCAATCTTCAAGAAATCCATGAAACCGATGGTGACAAATTCAGGCTTACGGGTAAAGCATGTCATATTCTCCAAATATACCCAGTATTCCTTGCCTTGCTCCGTGAAATGAAACAGTGCGTTGTCCTGCAGTTCTGCAAAGTCATACGTCTGTTCAGGCTTTTCCATTGTTTTGTACAGTTCAGTGCGTACAAGGTATTTGCCTTCTCTGTTCTGCACTATTCTTATACCGTATGCCTGGGGGTATATCTTGGCATAACTGCCTAATGACTCCCATTTATCCAGCCAATGTCTTCTATAATATACTTGGTAATTGTTCTTCGTGACGCAGGTGACTCTCAGATTGGCAGGTTCCTTATAATCAGCTAACTGTGTTCTGCATCCGATGTAATCTATTTTTATTTCTGGTCTGAAAAACCTTATATATTGTTTCTTTTCCTCTTCAAACTGCTTGACATCTTCTTCCCATGTGTTTCTTCTTTCCGCTAATTCTTCAGCGATCATAGGATGCAACATAATATCCCAAGCCTTGCGCCAAGCCAAACCTCCTTGCTCGTCTTCCCATATCGACAGGTCTTCTATTTTCTCTTTGAACATGTATAGTCTGTCTGGATCTGATGGCTGCACAAAGAAATTGCGGAACCTCAGCCCTTCATCTGTGCCATTGTCCAACGCATTCCGCAATACGAAACAGTTCTCGTCCATCTGACGTGTCTTTACTCTCGGATAGAGGCGCAGTCCGTCTGTAGTGGAAAACTCCAGAAAACCATGCTTCTCGATTCTCGGTCGCTTGAAGTATCGTATTCCATTACGCAAGTCCATCCATGGACGTTCTCTGTCTATCTTCCGTCGAGAATACAGCTTGGCTATTCCGTATGCTTTCAGTTCTACCTTATTATATTCACAGGGTAACACTTCCTTGCCGTCCTTATCCACAACACCAGACAGCCCTTCCTTGTTGCTGACTATCTTGTAGCCGTATGCTTCCTCCAAGTCCATACGTTGCCCCTCATGTGTCATCACGGTGATTAACTCTGTTCGTGCGTCCGAAGTAATCCTCTCTTGTTCGTTACAAATGGAATAAGCTATGTTATACAGCCCTTCTACTTCCTCTGTTAGAATGCCTTTACCTGCTACACGTCCCTCAAACATGGCTTGCCAGTCTCTGTCATCTGACGGTAGACCGAACAAACGGTACAGCCCGACATTGTCCAATATCAGACAATACTTCTTGCCCTCAAACACACGCATGCCACGTCCTACTTGCTGCAGGTATTTTGCCAAAGACAGTGTGGGTCTCGCCAACTGGATAAACTCTACATCGGGGCAGTCAAAGCCTTCACCGAACAAATCGACATTCACCAGCACTTGAATGTCGTTGATTTGCTCCAATGTCTTATCCCTCACGTCTGCCTTATAGTCAGCACTCAATGTTTCACCAAATAGCTTAGTAAGTCCCAGAGAGGCACAACAAGGTTTACCATAATAATCTCCTACACTTGTTTTCTTAAACCTTTCAATGATTGCCTTTCTTTCTTCAAGCGGTGTCTTGCTGCTTATCGCCACTGCATTTATGCCATGCTGTCTGTACGCTTCTGCTATATGTTCCGCATGGGCTATGTCTATGGCGTAAGTGATGCCTTTCTTGTTTGCAGCATATCTTATCACCGTATCGCAAAGCCTCTCGATACTTGGCTTCACATTCATTTTCTCACTCATCTCTCTCAGCGAGAAGTCTCCATCGGCACCTCGTTTCTTCAGCGAATTCACCATACGCCAGTCCTCGCTGTCCTCTCTGATGGACATATAGTCATACAGCGATAGCCAACCATCGGCTATAAACTTCTTTGCTGACCACGACTGCAGCAGCACGTCAAACAAATCGGTGAACCCTCGTCTGGTCAGTCGGCAGGGCGTGGCTGTCAGTCCCAGTTTCTTTGCCTCAGGATAAGCATCCATCACCTCCTTGTAGGTTTTCGCCACGGCATGATGCGCCTCGTCGATAACTATCAATGATGGTTTTTCCTCCATTTCCTGATAGTGTCTCGACAGCCATTGTATCGACATTACTTTTATACGGGAATTGTCCGATAAAAGGGAAAGAGCAGTGCCAGAAGTAGAGGAGGAGCTGCTTAGCATGGTATCGAGCGTTTCCTTTATCTGCTCTACCAACTCACGACGATGAACAACAATCCACACACATGGATTCTTCACTCTTCGTTTTTCTCTCTTCACTTGCTCCGCCAAAAGCACAGTTTTTCCCGTACCTGTCGGCATCTGCACCATCACGGACTGACACGACCGAAAAGCCGCCTCAATCCGTTCACTCATTTCTCTTTGATAGTCGTATAGCTGAATATCCTTCATATCAGTTTCTCCTCGGCAAACATGCCGAAGGTATCTCTTTCATTTTTCGTGGATTTTTTCCCCATACGTCCTGCAACTTCAGATACCATTGTCTGCCTTTGTTGTACTCTCCCTCCACGTAGTACACTTTGTCTGGTTCTTCCTGCAATATCACATATTGTTCCATAAACATGAACATTCTGTTGTTCACGGCACATCCCCAATCGCGCAGCGGTATGCCGGCGAGTTTCTTGTTCTTGTAGAAATAGTAGTTGTATTCTACCTTCAGCAGTTCAACAAATCCCATACGTTCCACTTGCGGACGTTTGTCAAATTCCTGCATGGTATATAGGTTTACCCACGTTGTCTTCTTTTCTCCTTCAAACACAACTTCCGCTATATTGTCGTCGGAGAGCTTCACTTTCTCCAGTCCTCTTAGGATGATGTGATTGTTGTTGTTGCTGATGGCATACTCGTTGCGCATGAAATGCTCACAGACGTATGCGTCCTTGCTGTTGAACTCCTTTCCTTTGTTCTTGTTTACGCCATAATAGACGTATGTCACCATATAGTACTCGCCATTCACTTCCTGCTGTATGCCGCCTTTCTGCTGCTTGCGCTTCTCGCCTGTGATATAGGCAGGTTCTTCTACGGGTATTTCGGTCAACTGGTTGTCGTTGTATTCACACGGATAGAAGTACTGTTTGACGATGCCTGTGGCACGTTCACTCCATGGATTTCTCCTACCGACATACTCCATGCGCTCACTTCTTTCTTGCAGCGCATAATAGCGTGTCACACCATCCACCGTTCGGTATACCATTCTCCATCCCAAACGCACATCATTGGTGGTCTTGTAGATGCCTTGCTTCTCTATCGTTCGGATATAGACTCCATCACCAATATATCCGCATTCCGTCTTGCGCAAGTTGCGTATCGTGTGGTACATATCTGACAGTTCCTGCATCTGTGCCTGTACTCTGGGGGCGTCATGACGTGCTATCACTACCATGATGTCGTTGTCAATGTCTATCCGTTCTCTCTTCTGACCGCTGTAGCATGCTCCAATGGTTTTCAAAGCAAAGTCTTTTGCCATATTTACCTCGCCCATGCCACTCTGGTTGCCATGGAACATCGCTGTCCAGTTCCATTCCGTGGTGGGAAGTCCGAACAGTCGGTACAGTCCGACATTGTCCAGGATGATGCAGCATTCCTTGCTCTTCGCCACACGCAGACCACGTCCTACCATCTGTAGATATTTCGCCAACGACAGTGTGGGTCTTGCCAACTGGATGAACTCTACATCGGGACAATCGAAGCCTTCACCGAACAAGTCCACATTCACCAACACCTGAATGTTGTCCATTTGTTCTGATGCCGTATCTGTCTTGTCTCCATTTTCCGTACCCAATGGTTTGTTATCAGCATCAGACTTCCTCCCCAACGGCTCAGAAAGTCTCAAAGAGGCATAGTTAGGCTTACTATCAATGCTTGTCCCCTTAAACCTCTCAATGATGCTCTTTCTTTCCGCCAACGGTGTCTTACTGCTTATCGCCACGGCTTCTATTCCTTGCTCACGATAATACGCTGCAATATGCTCTGCATGTTCTATATTGATGGCATACACGATGCCTTTCTTTCCTGCCGCAAATTCCTTTATAGTCTGATACAACCGCCCAATGGATGGCTTGCAGTCCAACACATCCTGCATCTCTGCAATGCTATAGTCTCCATCGGTGGCTCGTTTTGACATTCTGTCAATCTTCTTCTGGTCTTCACTGCTCGGATTGAGCGACACATAATCGAAGTCTGACAGATAACCATCTTTGATAAAGTTGGAAATGGAGTGTGAAGTAAGCAGTACTTCAAACAAATCGGTGAAGCCCCGTTTGTTGAGTCTGCAAGGGGTGGCGGTCACTCCGAGCTTCTTTGCCTCTGGATAGGCATTTATCATCTCGGCATAGGTCTTTGCCAAGGCATGATGTGCCTCGTCTATCACGATGAGTGATGGTCTTTCCTCCAGTTCTTGATAGTGTCTCGACAACCACTGTATAGAGAAAACTTCTATAACGTTTGATTTTTCTCTTTCTGCATCAAGAGAAGTGCCTAATCGTCTTTCAAGCGTTTCTTTTATTTGCTCTACTAATTCACGCCTATGTACCACAATCCACACACATGGATTCTTCACTCTTCGTTCTTCTCTCTTTACTACTTCCGAAATAAGAACGGTCTTTCCTGTTCCAGTAGGCATCTGTGCCATCACAGATTGATGCGTTCCAAACGCATCCTCTATCTGCCGTAACATATCCTTCTGGTATTCGTACAACTGTATTTCTTTTCTCATTTGTGTCTTTTCCACAAATTATTATCTACGCATTAAATCAATTTCATGCGCTTTATCTCTTCCATGTTTTCCTTGATGAACTCACAGACTTTCTTGCCGTTGTTCGGGTATATCACGGTTATTCGGATGCTGTCATCCAACGCCGCATACACCTCGTCCATCAATTTATTGAATGGACTATCCTTACATATATCTGGCAACCATAGTATCACGTCTCCACGCTTTACGGTTACATGATAGTCCTTTATCAGATAGTGTCCAACCAATTCCCTTATCTTCTTTTCTATTTCAACACTATTCATAATTTTTCATAGATATATTTGATTCATCCGATATTCAGAGTCTTGAGGTTATGAGACTTGTACTGTTTGCGCTGATGATTAGGAGTTGAAGATTGACATAAACCATACCCCAACAATTTTATAGCCGTATGTATTTTCCGAGTGATGTCCACAGTTTTTGCAAGCGCCAACGGTTTTTATTCTGTTTATCGCCGTATTTGTTTTCCGAGTGGCACATCGTGCCACAGCTTTGCATTCAGATAAAGCAGTCGAGAGTTCACTCTCGTAAGGCTTTAGCTGGATGTAAAGCAAGTCGAAGACTCGGAAAACAGATACGGGGTTTATCTCGGTTTTTGTCTAAATCCCATCCAATAGCAGGTTTTTATCAATCAACAGTCACTTTCCCTAAAAGGGCAAAGCCCCTCTCGGCACCCCATAATCCGTACAACTCTCCATTCCTTCAATCTCTTTCCATGCCTCATGCAAATAAGCATTCACATCCTCTGGCAGTTTACCTTCCTTCGCCAATCGTTCAAACTCCTCCACCATGTCTCTTATGGCATATTCTGGACTGTACATATCATCAAAATACTCCCAGAGCCTGTCTATCACAAAGTGTCTGCACATGGATTTTGTCAGTTGCAGGAACATCAATGCTGCCGCCTGGTATTCTTCAACGGCAAGCAACTTCTCGATATTCTTGTTCTCTTCCAACATCAGCTGCCAGATGCTATAACAGTCCAAATCCACATTTCTTCTGTTGAAGATACGCTGTTCATAGTCCTTGTTCAATGGTATCAGTGATTTGGCTTCTTTCTCTGCCTCCAGTATCTGTCGCTCTTTCTCCCGTCGTCTCCGCTCAGCCTCTCTTGCAGCGCGTTCTTCTTCGTCATTCATCTCTCGCTCGATTTTCACGGGCTCTCCCGTGAATTTCTTGTTTGGTGCCAACATCTGTATATTGTTCTGCACTCGTTTGAAATCATCAAACCGTGACAGATGCGTAAAGATATAGGTGAAGACCTCTTCTCGTTTCTCCTCGTTGTTCCATGCTGTCACACTATCTACCAATGCTGCAAAGCTCGCATATATCAGTTTACCGATACGTAGCTTGTACTCATTCAGATAATCTCTAATGTCATCCCTATATATCAGCAACGGCAGATGTTCGCACAGTCCCATAGCAATGGCATAAGCTGCGTCTGGTCGTCCTTTTGCCAACACTGCTGGTATCGATTTCTTCTCCCAACGCTCCAATAGTCGTAGCATATACATGAAGTCGTCTTTGTCATCAGGGAAAAAGGTCACCACTTGTTGGAAGTACTTGGAGTATGCTTCCTCCAGGTCTATATACAATCCCTTGGGCACATAGTCTATCTTAGGACGTTCCATACAGCTTCGCCGTCTGCGCACCTCGGCTGCTTCCTCCTGTCTTTTCTGATGGGCAAGTTGTTCTTCCTTGTCTCTACGAACCGCCTCCAACTCTTCTTGAAACTCGGCTGTCTGCATGGTCTCCGCACACAGCAGTTTGTCTATCTGCTTTGACAGGTATCTGCTCCATGCCTGATAATTGCTTTCATCCACGCAATCGGGGCAGGGTATACCACTCATGCTCCATGTATTTTCAGACAGGTAGAAAATCATGCTGTATCTTTTCTTTTTGCTCATATTCTAAATACTTCTCCACCAAACAGTCGTACCCAAACACAAATGTGTCTCTCTTAGCATCCCCATACAGAAAATCCTCGAAACCGGTAAATGATGACTGAAACATCTGCCCATACAGCATATCGTAAAAAATAGAGTTCCCCACCGCAGTATCGCTCTGCGCTAATGCCGCCACTCGGATGGGGATAAAAGTTTATTTACTATTACTTATTCTGAAAGAATAATCATGACTTATTCTATAATAGTCAAAGCCAAACTGTTCTATTTGTGGACAACTTATCTGTGCTCCATTTTCGCCAGCCTCCTCCGCTTCCATCAGACGATTTCTGTTGAAAGCATTAACAGCATTGTCCTCTGTTCGTTTTATGAGGTATGACATTAAACATACCTTTCTTTTCTTGTTGTTTATATACGACGATATTGATGGCACCTCAGTTAAGGTTTCCAAACTCTGATAGAGTTGAAGCTCAACCTTTTGATATTTTCCTTTTGGGAAAGTATGTATTTTTTATAAGTGATTGAGAATGAGATAAGTTTTTATCTCATAAAAAGAAGAGGTTACGAATTAGAAATAAACAGAATGTAGCATCCTGCTGTGATTTGCATAACCATCCAAAGAACTCTTTCGGTTGCAAAGGTACGATATTTAATCGGGGATAAAGAATGTTTTAAGATTTTTTATCCTCGATTTTTTGCTTGGATAAATCTATTTTTTATTAAACCATATTCTTCTCTATTCTTTGCTATTTCCATTTCAATCCATTCAAACTTATGTGGCAATGGTTTCTGTTTTTTGAATGGTCTATTTCGTTTGCATATTCTCATCCTTTCGTGTGTTTTGTATAAAAGTCAGCCGTCGTCGCAGAAAGACAGTCCTCGTACCTCAGACTAACTTCCTCCGACTATGGCACGGCAAGAAAAATCCTTGGCGGTATGCCTTGAAATACTTCAAGACTATACTGCCAAGGACTTTTCTTTGTTTGCCGTGCTGACAACGGCT
>ENA-OPJS01000047-OPJS01000047.1-human-gut-metagenome-genome-assembly--contig:-NODE-47-length-12403-cov-6.129576_pt1 | contig 12403 bp, 8 predicted proteins | sample MGYA00241774_ERZ501673 | MGnify/ENA primary metagenome ERZ501673 (study PRJEB25962, sample SAMEA2042203) | human gut metagenome | biome: human gut; feature: human-associated habitat; material: faeces...
GAAACCTTGGATACGGATGTAACAATAGCAGCCCACGCTATAGCGTGAGAACCACTATGCTATCCTTGTATCCAATTTGAAAATTTCCTACGTTTTCAAGTACAACTTTAAATTAGCAGACTTGTAATTTTACAATAAAGCAAGTCATTGGCATTGGATTATCCAATGCTTGCATATGTCAGGAAATTCACTTATTTTAGTGCTGCTAAAAACTCAAATAAAGAATATCTGACATATGGCAAAGGTAAACATAAAATCTGAGAAAATCATTCCTTTCGGAGGAATTTATACGCAAGCAAGGCTTTTTATGCGCTTTCACTTGACAAGGTCATCAACGGCACTCTTGGTGTTCGCAGTTCTACCTACAACGGCTACCAGTGGGACGATATAATGTCAGTTATGTCTGACATTTTCCTCTGCGGCGGTGACTGCGTAGAAGACGTCAACAGAAGCGAGTGCCACTTGCGAGAATCACTTGAAATCCGGATACCGACGAGCCACACAAACGGAAGTGGCCTCTGTTATGTCAACACAGTTCATAGAGGATTCCCATTACCGCATTGTTGTGCAGCGGACAAAGGAAAAAGATAGCACACCTGACCTTTTCGGTGAAAGATACACTTACCGCTTTATCATAACTAATGACTGGGACAGTGAAGAGAAGATTGTTATCGAAACATACAACAAGCGTGGGGGCGAGAGAACGCGACTTCGACCGTCTCAACAATGACTTCGGATAGAAGCATCTGCCATGCTCCTTCTTAAACGAGAACACTGTATACATGATACTAACAGCCTTCTGCATGAATTTCTTTTCGTATTTTGTAAGAGCCGTGACGTCCGTGTTCAGCAACTTGTCTCCTACGTCAAGAGTCAAGAAGTTTGTCTTCCACTTTACCGCTGTATGCGCCAAATGTACAAGTACGGCAAGAAGATAGTGTCTGAATTTATATACTGGCATACCGTATGACAAACTTTCTTTTGGATAAATCCATTTTTTTGAGGCTTTTGAATTTCAATCCCCAATGGGGGAAAGGGGCGGTGTGTCCTGACTTGAACGTCTTTGGATCTTTACCGTGCAGATATGCGTATGCGCACGATAAAAATCTAAAGATTATACGAAAAGATTTTGTCTGCTAATTTAAGGTATTACGCTATTCAATAATTCCTCTTTAGAGGCTGTTTCTCCGCCGAACATTTCTATCTGTTTGAGTGCGTTTCTGTGAACGTACATCCAGAGAGATAGGGTGTTCAAAATCCTCATATTTTTTATGTCCAAATCATCCCCCAATTAGGCTTCTAACTAACAGTAAATCAATAAACTGCATTTTAAAAATCGTACAGAATTTCCATTCCGATACATTATGCATATAATTATTGCAGAATATCAGTGAGTTATAGCGTTTATTTGGTCAAAAATCGTGCGGGATTTTTTCTGGATTTTGAACACCCTACCTTTACGGGCAAAGAATCTACTGTGTTAGCAGAATTACTCCAAAACGATTGGCTTCTTTCGGTGAAAACTGGTTTATGCCGCTTAAACTGGTGGCTTCACCAGGTCCGCACCGTTATTTTCCATCAAGCTTATCCAAAAATATCTGATTGCGATGCTTTGCTCGTTCCAAAATATCTGAGTACTTTATTACTTCCGTGTATAGAGAACCATCTTTTCGACCAAACTTGGCAGATACTGGTAAAAATGGCTTGAAGATATAGCCAAGATTTGGTGCTTCTTGGAAATAAGGATCACTGTCACGTATTTCCTCTATATCTATATTCTCACCTATCAAATAGCCATAATATTTACAGAAACCAAAAGATGGGTCTGACAAATTGTTAATAAGTCGAGCATAACGGTTGATTTGGTGTAAGTGGTTAGCAACATCAACGTGAGGTGCCTTAAATTCCACTATTATACAACGTCCCTCTTTGGGGAATAAGAATATGTCAGGACGTCTCTTCCCTCCATCATGTCTTGCCTTAACAAGATAAGCATTCTCTTCATCAGTCATATCTTGTTTTAATAGTTTTTTGCCACCGACCTCGATTTCTTTCAATTCCAAGTCCGATGTCCCAGAGAAATAAATATATTCATCATTTAATAGCCACATGTCGCTATTCTCTGGGGCATTATTTGCTGATTTCTGGCGAAATATCAGATTATGTAGAACGTTTTCGTTGATTGTCCCTGTTTTTACAGCATTTTCCTTTTCATTCTCCAAAATAGTATTAAAGATGTCCAGTACCAGTTTGCGTCTTGCTATGTATTTGGTAAGATTTGTGCGATTTTGCAACGGAATAAGTCTAGTAAAAGCCTCTACATGTTCTTTCAATTCCTGCTGATATTCTTTTTTGTTAGGTGTCAAGGCTTTAACTTTCTCAAATTCAGCTTTTATTTCAGCATCTCTATGAGCCGTTTCATCCATTTCCGTCTTATAGATCATAGATAGAATTTGCTCATCGGTGTCTGAAGACTTTATTTTTTTGCGAAATGCCTCAATTGAATCTGCATCAATAAGGAACATGTTTTGAAGTTCTTCCAAATTGCGTAAGGTTTCTTCTCGTTTTGTAGAGAATAATGGATATATATCTGCAATTTTGACATTAGTTTGAGCTATGATATTATCTATTAGGAGTTCCTCCTCTGCAAATAGATTGCCTTCATTCTGCTTTTTGAAAGCAGATTCCTTGACTAAATGCAGATTGCCACGTAAATCATCATCAACATGGTCAAAATATTCTCCGCTCAACAAGAACATGTATCGTTTTCCATCTATAGAATCCTCCTTTGGTAAGCCGTCAATAGAATTCTCTTGAGCCAAAGCACCATTGCTGACATAGTATATAGAGTTACGAGATAATTCTGTTTCATTTAAGACGAAAGACATGAGCGTAAATTCTTCTGTACGATTTATCTCTATGACTTGTTATTATCGTCTAGCTTGCTATACTTGACAGTGAAATGCTCAGTTTTGTCAGCTGTAGGAATATCTTCTTGGCATATATATAGAGGCTCTAACGCCACATTGTCCTCATATCTGACAAGTTCAATAGTAGGAAGACTGGAACGACTTTCACACAATCGAGCAAGAAAATGATGCTTAATTTCTATGATGATATTCTCTAAAGAAATCTCGCCATAAAATTTAGCGTCTTTCTTATCATCCAAAATATGGCTTAAAGTGACTTTTGTGTATGGTTTCCAGTCTGTTACATCCTCTTCGAGGTCTTTGCGAAGAATCGCATTGTTATTCAAAAAAGCGGGTTTCTTTGACAATGTCATAACAATATGCTTACCATGATGGCTATCAATGGAGTACATGCTATCAAAAATCGTTTCATCAAAGTAGTGCACAAATTGAATTCTTCCTGTGCCTTTATTTCTAATAGATTTTCTATTGTCTCATAACGTTAGCAACCTGTCATAACTGCTAGGATTGATACCGATACCATTATCTACAATTACAATCTTATCCAAGGTTGCAGTTTTATTCTCTGCATGATTTTTAAATAGTCCCATGGTATAGTGAAATTCCATACGAATTCTACCATGACGCATAAGTTCGCCATGGAATCTCTCTTCTATAGACTCCCATGCATTGGAGAACGCCTCGTACACGGGTTGAAGTTGGACTCCATTCTTCTTGATGTCATTTAATTCATTCTTATAAAATATGCCGATGGCTTTGATAAACTCAGACATAACAAAATATTACTAGTTTAAGAATATTGTGTTTTTATACTCTCTCCTCCATGTATTTCTCTGGGTCGCGCAAAAAATCCATAAGATTTATAATATACACGCCTTCTTCATTCATGTAGGTAGGTTGTAGCCCGTTTACAATTACGATTCTGCGAAATCCGTCGCGAAGTTTACGTAGTGAGGTCAGTTCTTGATCTCGTTTTTCTTCTGTTTCCATCGCATAGGCCGATTGGATGTATACTCGCTCATAGCCACGGTTGCAGACGAAATCGATTTCCAGCGTCTTGCGCTGACGAGATCCATCCTCGATTTTCACTTCGGTAAACACCTGTCCTACATCCACCTTCATTCCAATAGCACGAAGCTCGTTGTAGAGCATATTCTCCATCATATGCGTTGGTTCTACTTGCCGAAATCCTAATCGGGCATTTCTCAGTCCCAAATCCTCAAAGTAATACTTAAACGGCGAATCTATGTATTTTCTTCCTTTAATGTCATAACGAGTAACACGTTCCAACACGAACGCATCCTCCATATATTCCAAGTAGAGACGTATGGTATCCACCGAAATGCTACTATGCTTTACACTTTTAAAAGTGTCTGCAATCTTTGGAGGATTGGTCAGACCACCCACACATGATGCCATGATGTCCACTAGTTCAGACAAATCGCTATCTTGACGAACTTCATATCGCTCTTTTATGTCACGCAAATAAGTATGCTCCATCTGCTGTTCCAGATAACTCACCTTCTTGTTGACATCGTTTTCTAAAACGACCTGTGGCAATCCTCCATAGAGCATATATTCACGAATCATATCTTGCGAATAGTCATCACGGAAATCTGCTACTTCTCTGAAGGTCAATGGACGCACGTGTATTTCATCTCCTCGTCCACGAAACTCAGTGATTACATCCTTAGACAGGAATTTTGCATTAGAGCCAGTAACAAACACATCCACATTGCTTATGCTTAGGAATGAGTTCAATACATCCTCAAACTCGCTGACCATCTGTACTTCATCCAGCATAACATAATATTGACCGTCTGATGAAAGACGGCTATCTATGTATTGAAGTAATGCGTCGGGGTCTCTCAAACTTTTATTCAGTCGGTTCTCCAAATTCACCCCTATGATATGGTCTTCTTTCACTCCTTGTTTTATGAGGTAATTCTTGAAAAGGGTGAACAACAGGTATGACTTGCCGCATCTGCGCATTCCTGTTATCACTTTTATCAACCCATTCCCACAACTGTGGATAAGTAGATCCAGATATTTATCTCTACGGATTTCCATATTTTTATTCGTTTATTTTGTGTAAATACACATTATTAACGGCTGCAAAGTTATCCTTATTCCTTTGCTCATGCAAATTTCAAGGCAAGAAAATGAGTCAATGGCCACATCTTTAACTATTGCTTCTATATAACAAAGTTCAAATATCATCTGTTTATCCACAATTTGCCAGTTCCGATTCCATACGTTGTAAGCGTTTATGGAGGTATGCGACCTTGTTCTGTAATTCTTGTTTTCGATGATTACAATAAACTTTTTCATTATACTCAACCTTGCGCTGTACCATACAATAGAATATCGATGCCAGTTTCTTTCCAGTCGCCACCATAGCCTGTAAATGACCGCCTTTTGCACGCATATGTCTGAAATAATCTCCCAAAGAATTTTTGGCAACTTTGAGCGTATTGGCTGCCTGACGGAAAATCATGCCCACCGGGTTCTTTTTCTTAGGGACTTTGCTTGATAAAAGTGCTCCACCGGAGATTTTGTTGTTGGGCACCAGATTCGCCCAGCTCACGAAGTGTTTTACATCGACGAACTTTGTTGTAAAGTCCGCCCCCAATTCTCCCACAAGCCTTAATAGAGCTCCTCTGCTCATTCCGGGTATCCGCATGACATTGACTCCCCAAAGTTCAAAAGCAACCTTTTCAACATCAAAACCAATTCGGTTCTTCTTCGCATTATACTTCTCGCTACGCAGTAATTCCGTTTTGGGAGCATCTACCGTGGCGGAGTATTGCATTGCGATTTCATTTATTTTGGCATCGCATTCCGCAATGAGTTGCTGGTAGAACTGATAAAGGGAATCGCTTTGTCTCATCTCAAAGAGATGTTCCTCATCCCAGGTTGCCTGAAGGGATTTCTCGATTTCTTCTTTGCTTGTCCTACAGCGTGGGTCTGCCAAATCTGCAAGCACCTTGGGGTCTCTTTCTCCGTTTAGAATTGCCTTGATGACAGACTGGCCTGACTTGCCAAGTATATCAGAGAATACATTATCCAGTTTCAGGTTCATCTGCTCCATTGCTTTCTGGAGATGCAATACCTCACGGCTGGCAGAGCGGATAAGATTGTCTCTGTGACGTACAAGGTTACGCATGGTTCGTGCTATGTTCTCCGGTTGAAAACATGGCTTTAGCAAGCCATAGCTATGCAACATCATCAGCCATTCCGCATCGGAAGCGTCGGTCTTACGTCCGGAAAAGTTCTTTACATCGGAGGCATTGACAAGAATGACTTCAAATCCCGATTCCTTTAATATACGGAATACAGGCAACCAGTAAATGCCCGTTGATTCCATTGCGACGGTATCTATACAACAGACTTTGAGCCATTCCGCAATGTAATGCAAATCTTCCGTATAGACACCGAATGTGCGATTACATTCACCATCCCTGTCTGACGGAACACACACCTGCATCTCTTTGGGAGAGATGTCTATGCCGGCTGCATTTGGATTAACCACTTCAAGTCTTAAACCCTTGGAAGTCTGCTTTCTTTTCGCTACTTTTGCCATAGTGATTAGTTTTGATGTAAACGACCAAGCCCAATATCTCTGACGTAGTAAGCTTCTATAAGGTCTCTTGCGACCAATATCTTGTCTACAGATATTGGAACCATACTGTCCGATAGGATAATAGCCTATTGTAAAAGTTGGTTTACTTGCTTGGACTTTCAAAACTAATCATTTTTTTGAACAACACCTTGCTACAGACATCTGAATTCAAGGTGAATGCGATAACTGACGCTCTTTTGTTATTATCTCAACTTGTTTGCCATTCTGGCAAAGGGAACTGTCCGGTAAAACTTCAAAGAACATAAAATTCCTCCTCGAAGTCCCGTAAAATAGGACTTCTGGGTTTATTTTTCAAAAGTAAGCCCCCTTAATCGAAAAGACTTAGTTCTGGCGGTGCTTTTTGCTCCTCTTTTGCAAGGAAATCATTCCAAGTTTTTTCGGGGTTTTCCATAAATGCGATAAAATCGACGTAGTACATAAGCATAAGTCGTACCATAGTAACAACTTGCGAGAATGCACAGTGTCTCTTTATGCTTCTTGACAGAACCGTTATCAGCAGATTGGCTATCAGAACCACCCATGTCTGTATTTGTATGGCGTTGACGCTTTCCCCATAAAAGAAATGAAGCGGGAAGTTCTGTTTAAGTTGTTTGTATAACGACTCGATAGCCCATCTTAAGCGGTAAATTTCAGCTATGTCCTCAACCGTGAAGTCAAAGTTGTTAGTCAATAGCACAACTGGTTTCTTGTTCGCATAAAACATCTCCACCCTTCGTGCCTCATGGGTGAGTTCGCCTCTTGTAAAAAGCACTTTCTTGTCTATATGCGTCACCAGTCCCTGCGGGTTGATGTAAGTAAAGGATTCAAGTTCTTCGTACTTAAGGTTTTTCTTCATTTTTGTCACGTAGCACACACCTTCTTCGGTAAGACGTTGGAATTGTGCGATGTCGACGTAACCACGATCCATCGCCAAAGTGGAGTCTTTTGGCAAATGTACCTCCTTCAGCAGGTAATGATCGTGTTTTGCGGCGGATGTGAGCTGCACCACCATTGGCACGCCGACATGATACTTCATTACCGTATGCACTTTCATGCCGCCTTTCTTCTTGCCTGATTTCGGGTGCCGCCCGACACCTTTGAGTATGTTGTCGAAGAGCGTTATTGTGGTGGAATCCATCATGTAAAGCAGCTTCTCCCAGTCTTTAGGCTCGTGCGTCTGCCCCTTATAACTCTTGACAGGGCGTCTGTCCGCTAAAAACTTGGCATACTTCTCCAGCAGATATGCATAGACACTTGCAAAAAACTCCTGAGGACGACGTATATTGGCCTCTGCAAGCGTACTACGGCGTACCAGATAGTTCATTCCGAGGTGTCCGAGTTTGTGGGCCTCCACCTTCATGCCTATCTCAAGTTCGCGCAGAGAATCAAAGTGTTTGAGTATACCGAACAGCATTACGACGAGATGTTGGAAGCCGTCAAAACGCTTCACATAAGCCTCACTTCCTTTCGTTTCGCGGCTTATTTGAAGAATTTTCTCCTTGTCGAGTAACTTTAACACTTGACTATAGACCGGCTGTCCGGTAAAATGGCTATCTTTGCTCATGGTTATATATTTTTTAGCAAAACAAAGATAACCAAAAGGGCTGATACTTCGTGAGAAGTGTTAGCCCTAATTTTTATGCTGAAAAGGTTCTGGATCGATGTCAATAATTCCGCCAGAAACATCTTTTTAAGATAAATATTGAAGAATATGAGAAATAATTAGTATCTTTGCATCCGAATTGATGAACTCAATGATTTGAGTATTCGGAAATTTACATCAAGAACGCAGCAATGCGTGCCAACCGAGCTTCAGGAATAGAGCATTCCAAAGAGCCACGGTGGCGAGCGAAAGCAGATGTGGGCATACGCCAAAAACTCATTATAGCTCAGAGACTGTAGATTTCCTTATGTGTCCTTTCGTAGGCATATAGGGATTTTTCTTTTCTTCTCCAGCAAGTGTTGTTACTTGTCGTTAGACCCACAACAGTGATCGTCTCTTTAGTGTCTAACAATTAAATAACAACGAAAATGGAAGAATTAGGTAAATCAAGATGGGAAGGAAACGAACATTGGTTCAAATTCGGACATCAAGCAGGATTGAAGAGGTTTGACGAAATCTCTACTCTTGGCAGCACCGCAACAGCTGTTGCGCTCAGGTCTGTGAAATATCAGCTTGAGAATGAGCTTGGCTTTGAGGTCTCAGATGACTTGTTTTGTGAGATTTTTAGGAAGGTTTGTAATTTCCGGCCAGTGCCGGCACTTGACTGCTATGCTCCACTGGAGTTCATTCAAACTTTACAGAGAATCCTCGAAAAACATGGTGTTTCAGGGAAACATGTTGGAGCAATCTGGAGAACATTTAGAGTTCGTGTGGACAATCTAAGATGTTATAAGAACATTCTGCTCCATGTTCCCCACTCATCTTCTTCTTTTCCTGAAAATTCAAATCACTCTTATAATGATTTGGACTATGAAGAAAGACTCCTTGTCGATTACTACACAGACGAATTGTTCGTGTCTCATGCTGAAACAGAACACATAAGCTCTGTCGTATTCCCATATTGTCGTCTATATTGCGATGTGGAAAGGCTGATAAATGATCCATTAGAAAAAGAGGGTCTCGGCATTAGATATCTCAGAGAGGTTAAAACAGGTAGTGGATATCCTTATCGTTCTTTCAGCTCGAAAAATGAAGCATTCATTCAATATATTGACTTTCATTCATCCGTATCAAAGAAAATCATTGCCATGGGTGAAGGTACGTTGTTGATAGACTGTCATAGTTTCTCCAGCAAACCTAATCTGCTGAATTCGAATCCACCTGATATCGACATCTGTATCGGCTACAACGACGATGACACCTGTCCGAACAAAGTCGTCATTGGAAATATCGTTCATTATTTCGAATCTCTTGGTTATAAGGTTGGCATGAATGAGCCTTTCTCTAATAGCAAGACTTTCTCTGTACCTATCAAGTATCATTCAGCCATGATAGAAGTCAACAAACGTCTCTACATGGACGAGCTGACCCTGAAGAAGACAGAAGGATTCAACAAACTTCAACAAGAAATAAGATTACTCTATGGTATCTTATTAAAGCCATAGAGGAAATATACGTAACAAATAAAAAGAAATACAAAGGATGCAAAAGAAGGGATTTTTGTAGCGATCCCATAGCGTCAAAGTAACTTTTTTGATAAAAATCACTTTTTCTTGGAGGTATGCCTACCGTTGGCATACCTCCTTTTAACGGAAAACTCACAGAGGAAAAAGTGGAGTTTATAAAGTATCATAATCAAGAAGCATCTATTACGCTTCTTCATTTTGACAAAACAACAACGGAATTTGGTAAATAGATGTGAATTGTTAAATAATTGCCATGCACAACAATGTTTTCCGTAAATTATTTACGGCAAACACTTTTTTTTGTACCTTTGTAGGCAACTTAGAAACTTCTCTAAATTAATATTGTCATGTTAACGAAATTCGCAGTTAAGAACTACAGAGGGTTTAAGAATCGCATCGAGTGGGACTTGTCCCATCCGAGCAATTATACGTTCAATAACAACGCCGTGCATAATGGCATTGTGAAGAATGGCATTATCTATGGACCGAACGGAGCAGGAAAGTCGAACTTCGGATTGGCAATATTCGACATCGCCAACCATCTTTCTCACAAGTGGAAGAAGCCTGATTACTATCTGAACTATGCTTGTGCATTATGCCACAACGATCCGGTTGAATTCGATTACACATTTTCTTTCGACGGTCATGTGGTAAAATACAGTTATAGCAAAGTGGCATCAGAACTTAAAGGCAGTATCATCAGTGAAAAACTAACAGTTGACAACAAAGAGATTCTTGCTAAAGACAAAGACGAACTGGCTATTTCCGAAGAATTTGGCCTGACCGCCGTTGCCATTCAGAATCTGAAAGATAGTGCCAACAACATTTCTATCGTCAACTTCTTGTTGGGTTCTGTGCCACTCCCCAAAGATCATGTCCTGCTGCAACTTCGTGACTTCGTAGAGAATATGCTGTTCTTTAGAAGTCTCGATTATCGTGAATTCATTGGCTTGAAGGAAGGTGGCAGCAACGTGGAAGAGTATATCGTAAAGAATCACCTCGCTGACGACTTTGCAGCTTATTTGAAAGAAGTTAGTGGTCAGGAGTATGAGTTTGCGCCGAATACGCAGGGCGACAACACGCTCTTCTGCATAATGAACGGTGTGAGAATTCCGTTCCAATGGGTTGCATCCACAGGCACAAGAAATCTGGAGTTGCAGTATTATTGGCTGAAAGAGATGGACAACGCTTCGTTCGTCTTCATCGACGAATTTGATGCTTTCTACCACCACGAACTTTCCTATAAGATTTGCAAGCGATTGTTTGAAGGCAACAACCAGGTGTTCGTAACCACCCACGACACATTCCTTCTTTCCAATGACTTGCTTCGTCCTGACTGCTTCTTTATTCTTAGAAACAACGAGATAAAGGCTATTTGCGATCTGACGAACAAGGAACTTCGTTTTGCTCATAACTTGGAAAAACTGTATAGAGGCGGAACTTTTGGCTTATGATTCTATTTGTATTCGAAGGCGACGAGCGTGAGCCTCGCCTGTATAGAACACTGGAAAGGCTCTATTTCCCGAAAGTGAATGACAACATCATTTGCTCTTTCGGGAATAACATATATGACCTTTACAATGAGCTGAAGGAATATGAAGACGGTGGAGACATTGTTTCTGTCATGCGAGAACGTTTGGCAGCAAGAGGTGACTCCACCTTGAACGGCATGAGAAGTTCAGACATTTCGGAAATATTCTTATTCTTCGACTATGACTTCCAAAACTCTCACCTTTCGCTTGAAGAGATCAATCGAAGAGTAGAAGAGATGTTGGCATTGTTTGCAGACGAAACCGAGAACGGAAAACTCTACATCAACTACCCGATGATTGAATCCATCCGCTATACCAAGGAACTTCCCGACAACGATTATGCCAACTATGTAGTTAGCAGAGAAGAGTGCAAAGACTTCAAACGCCTGGCTCGTGATTTTTCGGCTTACAACAGTCTCGACCACATCTTATTCAAGGATGGCGAAACGCCGACCAAGGAAAAGTATATGAAGGTGAAAGACAACTGGCAATATCTGAAGCAAATGAATGTCAGTAAAGCTAACTTGCTTATAGCAGGATTATATACGATGCCAAAGGACAAGTCTGTTGTCAATCAGCTATCAATATTCGAAAGGCAACTCTTGCTCCATGTCAAACCTAATAGAAGAGTTGCTGTATTAAATTCTTTTCCTATTTTCATCTACGAGTATATGAAATAGTCAATGTGTACAGAATATGCGACGTTTATCGTCGTAGATTGTCGCACATAGAACGAAGGCTATATGTATATACACGAATGACCCCTTCCTTCATCCGGACAACCTATAAGTAAGTAGCCATTTGCTTTTGACTAATAAGAAATCACATATTTTGAGTATTGCTAGTTCTGCTGTCCATTTATAATTTTGCACCCGCAATAGCAAAATGCAACTCAAGTGGGTGAAAAAAGAATAATACTAACAGGGGCGATGCTCGCAGCATGTCTTGCTGCAAAAGCTGACGATATCCGCGGACATATAGTGGATGCCGGAAGCAATGATGCCGTGGCGTACGCTACAGTGACAATCACTGATTCGCACAATAGGAAACTCACCACCGTGAGCGATATTTCTGGCTATTTCATGTTTCAGAACCTCAGTTCGGACAGGTACACCATCACCGTGTCATACCTGGGCTACCACACCCTGACCCAGACCTACACCAGCAGGAACAGAGAGACCGACACGCTG
>ENA-OPJS01000051-OPJS01000051.1-human-gut-metagenome-genome-assembly--contig:-NODE-51-length-12270-cov-3.934261_pt1 | contig 12270 bp, 9 predicted proteins | sample MGYA00241774_ERZ501673 | MGnify/ENA primary metagenome ERZ501673 (study PRJEB25962, sample SAMEA2042203) | human gut metagenome | biome: human gut; feature: human-associated habitat; material: faeces...
TGAGTCGCACGGAAGCTGTCCATACCCTCAACCTTGAGACTGAGAAGAAACGCCTTGACGACCTCGGTATAGTCCATGCCATCCGCAACCAGAATGATCTTGAGGAAGCAGCATCGGCATACAAGGACATCAAGGAAGTTCTTTCCGAGGAACAGGACTTGGTGAAGGTAAAGGTCCATCTCTCGCCAATAGCGGTAATCAAAGGATAAGATTCAATCCCGACATAATAACGTCCATCTAAATCAAAAGTTCTCAGCAAGGGTGATAATCCCGAACTGAAAACTTTCTTTATTTCAACTTTTTCAGGAGCGCATGATACAGATTGATGACCTTTTCTAATAACATAGAATAGTCCATTTCATAACCTGATGGTTAATACATGCCGATACTATATGACTTTATTTAGAATTTGGTCTAAGTTCGCTTTCATATTTCGAAGTTGCTTCTCTACTGCTTCTTTGCGATACTTGGCATTTATAATCATGTATGTCGGCTTACGGCTGAAATCCCATATATAGATACCCTCAGAAGAAGGTACACAATATGTCAAAAACACACAGTCCTGATTCTCCCAAGTATATATAGGACTGTCGTGTGCTATGCTGTTTATTTTTACAATTAGCTTATCGTCCAGCATTTGACCGTTTACTTGTTTCTTCATAAGCCCATAATAAATTCCATCACGGCAGTCCCAGCCACATCCGATAAAGAAATGCAAATGATGTCCGTCCTCGAAGTGAATCGCCGGCCACTGTTTGTAGTGTCCATTGTGGACTATGCAATCGAGTATTCCGGGATTTTCCCCGACATCGTTGTGGACGACTTTATATCCGAATTCCTTCAACCCGCTCTCCAAATCTTTGAAAAGCCCTTGGATGGTAAACCATTGGACGTGCTTGAAGTTCTCTGCCAAAAGGGCGGCACTGGACAACGTCTCCTCGTTCTGGCTGATGACGTCTATTATTTCTCTTATTTCCATATCTTCTGTATCATTGGATGTCAGGTCTTTAAGCAGGGCTATGTACTGTGCAAGCGTCTCCCTTACGAACGGTTTCGCGCAAGCCTCCTTCATGCAGAGTTCACACCATGCTATAATCTCGTTTCCATAGCTGATGTTCCGAACCTTTGACGGCAGTCCGGGATACCTTGAACTCGTCGAGACGCTTTCCTTTGAAGGGTCATGCCCGTCCAACGTAAGATAATAGACCTCGACATTGTCTTGGGGTATCTTGTCCTCCTCGACTATCCTTCGGTAGTATCTTTCTATCTGCCCCTCCTCCGCATGGTTGCTGTCATCAGCATGAATCTTGTTCTCTATGATTATAGCCGACCTCAGAGAACGGTCGATGACAAGTATGTCTATCTTCTTGTATTCCACATACACCTGGGCCGTGTCAAAGGAGAACTTGAAGTGGCTGCCAACCACGGAAACAAAGTCTTTCAGAGGCGCGTCATCCAGTCCGTGACTTCCATGTGGGTCTAGAATGCAGGATATAAACCGGGAATGTAGATGCACCTCGTCATATACATTCATCATGCTAGAAAAGACATTGAATTTCTCCTCGTTGTCCTTCCTTGCCTCAATCTTGTCCTTTACCACAGAAAGTTTCTGCAGAAGTATCAACAGTTCCTGCTGCTGGTAATTCAATGTTCTATCTTCCTTTTCTTCCATAGTATTGATATATAACTGAGGTCTGCTAATTAATTATTATTACTTCTTCAAAATGAATGAATCTAGTGAAAACTACTTATGACTCTTCATCTCTTTTAAAGTTTTGATGTCTTCTATTATGCCCTTCCCAAAATTCTTTATATTCTTACTCGTCCTTTTCAGCGCGTCACTAACAGGATTGGCATTACTTTTCAAGTCTACATTATCAACTGTAGGATATTCTTTACCCTGTACATCATAAACCTTTATGAGACTACTTCTTTTTAAATTAAAAATCTTCAGGACAATGTCAATTTTAGAGAAATCGGAGACAACAAGACAGTCCACTTTACCCGGCGTATGATCTAAAGGATGGCTTCCTTGAATATCCTTTAATCTTAAAAACAGATCTGCGACGTGAAAAGACAGCCCATTAACGTCACTCTCATAAGAGAACAGTCTGCCTAAAAAGTCCATCCAATCATTATATTCATTCCTGATCGCTTCCATTAAACCATCCATCAGCAGAATATCTTTTTCGCTATCAGCAACAAACATCAGACTGAATGATGGACTTTCGTCCTTGCCTTTGCTTTTTTTACAAGGAATTCCTTGGACGGAGATGCATACTTTTCCCTTATCCAATGTCACGTATATTACCTTGTATCCAGCATGAGAGAAGAATGGTATGCACTTCTGCGGCAAGCCATAAAGATTATCTTCAGAAAGTATTTTAATCTGCGGAAGTTTTTCCAGTCTTTTCAAGTTGTCCTTATCAGCATCAGACTTACGCTTCCGCATTACAGATAACAAGGGAAGATAGTAATGCATATCTTCCTTATCATCGCTATTACCAAGATACATATCCTTGTAACCGCCGAAATTGTAATACCCGTATACTCTGATCATTGAGACAGAACTTGAATGACTTGAATTAGAAGGTAGCCTATTATTAGGCCACTAGCAAGAAGAGCCAATAATTTGACAATCGTGTCTGTATGAGAGTCTCTCAATTTACCGTCAATGCCAAATGTGATCGTAGACATCCCTCTTAGTGACTGCTCCTTTAATGCTATCTCCCTACTTACCCCATTAGGACGGTAGACATAATTATGTCTCGTGACATCTATTAAGAAGCCTTTACCGTTGGCATAAACTTTACCATCTGAGACATTGGTGACTTGTCTTATCCATTCATTGAATTCCCTTAGATGAAAGACTAGTCCATTCTTCTCAAAGTCATGCCCAAACATTGTTGACAATGTTCCGTTTGTGTTGTCAAGGTTCATAACTATGTAAGAAAAAAGCCTGTTCAGTCTGTTCTTGTCCTCATCGTTCTCACCGATGACGCAAATAGAAAAAGGTGGAACATTCTCACTACTCTCGCCAACTTTGTGCTCAATATCCCTTATTGTAAGGATACCTTCTCCTGTCATACCTTTTTTCAACAACACTTTGTACCCCCCATGTGAGAAAGTCACAAGTGCAGCAGCAGGAAAGCCAAGATAATCATTTCCGCTTAGAGTTTTTATTGAGGGTAGGGCTGACAACTTTTTGACCTTAGCCAATAGAACTTCATTCCCCTCTTTTTCCCCTCTTTCCTTCCAAACAGGAAGCAACTGAAGGAAGAAGGAATCCTCTTCGGTCATATCGGAATTTCCAATGTACATTTCCTTGTAGCCGCCCTCTGAGTAGTATGCATAGTATCTTAGCATATTCTATGGTTTATGCGTCTCTACTTTTTGCCAGTCTCAGCATAAGTTTTTCTAGTCAGTTCTTTAATGCCATCGCCAGAATCCTTAATTAGGTGAGCGTCACTCAACCTAGCCATGACATCAGACATTTCTTCCTTGGTTATAGAGCCAAAGAAAGTATTAAACAGTTTGCCCAGTAGCCCTCCAAACGCATCGTCTTTCTTCTTTTTAAACATGAACCTGAGGATGTGCAAAGGTAGTTGTTCACAGTTTACAGGTCTGTAAGCAGGACTTGGCATTCCTATATCTGGTAGAATCTGATACCAAGGAGACCGCCGTTGTATACTTGTACCATTGAAAATTGCCGTGGAATCTTCTTGAATCATTTCATTATCTGAAAGGATATGATTCTCTCCGTTCTCCATCGTAACCATTGTGTCAGTGATTCTCGTGCATCTTCTGCTCGTTCCCTTTTTGTGGTCAACGATATAATAAGATGGTTTTAGAGCAGAGAAAACTATGTCACCGGCGGTTTGAATGGGTATTACCCAAATCTCTGTATTATTCCTTTTCCTAAGGAAGTTAATGGCCTTCTCGTACGTTTTCTCCACCTTTTCAGTGAGCGCATCAGCCTTTCTCTCGCGAATCCATTTTTCGCATTTTATAGGCACGAATATTACGAGTTTTGATTCCGGCTTCTGCGTGTCGATTTCAGTGAAGAACTTGTTGATTTGGTCTGTAACATTGGCAGCTTCGTTTTCTTCGTCTTCACCTGCCATCAGATAGGTACTGTCCACAGCCACTACGAAAACGTCACATTCCTTCATATATTCCTTTATCTCAGAGGAATGTACATTATTCGAGTCAAAAAACTCGCCGGCAGTGTCATGAAAGGTCAAATCCATAGTGTCATGCGTACCGGGAATCTGCAACCTTAAGACATATAGGCCATAATCCTTGGTCGGATTCTCATCAACCAGGAAATGCCTGTTGCCCTGCTTTCTTATGAAGTTCTTCAACTCCAGTGTCTTGTTGGACAATGTAACCCTTTCATTTGACTGGTCAGTGACCGTCAAAATCCTTGTAATCGGTCCCTCGGTCATCTGGTTATAAATGCTAGCCAATGCGGATGTCTTGCCACAACGGCGACCACCCATCATCAGCACTTTGATACCTGCTTCTGCCATAAGTATGCTTTATATCGTTTTCTGAGTTGTTCTTGTTGCCTATTTCAAAGTGAAGTTCCCACTCTTGACTACCTCACGTAAATCCTTCACGCGGTCATTCCAGTCTCCAAATGCACGTGCAGACTGAGCCATATTGCTTATTTCGTCGTGCCAGATTAGACCCTTATTGCTCATAATGAATCTACGGAAATCCCTCTGGCCACCTTTATCAGTTGTCATCCTACGATGGAATTTATCTACACGACTGTAAAAAGACTGGCTTGGTATAAGCGCAAATTCTCCAATCCAGGAACTCAGTCGTTGGGTCAGAGGCCAAATACAGTTTGCGAGCTCCTGCCAGACATTGCTTGCCATACCTTCAAATGTCTGTGCGTTACCGCCACGGTAGCTCATAAACTCTTGTCCCTCCCTTGTCCTGTCTATGATGTAAAGGCTCTTTGTGACATTGTATTCGACCAAACCTTCGATATTGACCTGATAATCCAATATGAACCTAAGAGCCTTGTAAAGGTACGGATACCTTTTCTCGTCCACATAGTTGTCTAAGATTTCTTTAAGCCATAACGTATTCGGTTTTTCACCGTCAAAGTTGACAGGAAGCCGCTTCAACAAGGCATTCTCATAAAGAATACCAACAATGTCATCCTTGACTTTCTCCTGCAAAGGCAAAAGCACGGTAACATTAACATTTTCGAATGCGGCAAAAATGTCGTTATGCATCTGCTCAACGTACTGAAGATACTCGCCTTCCTCAGTTAATTTTGCTCCCGTCTGGTAGTGCCTCAGAATATCCTCTTGTTTAGGAAGGTAGTCGGAGAGGTGATTGATGATATCCTTGTAAGCATTTTCAATTTCCTCACAAGGTTGGTCCTTTTTCTGCGCATAGCCCTCCTCATCAATGTGGTTCATCCCCTCACTGAAATCATCAAGAAGCTTATTGTAAAGGTCATCAATATCCTCGCTGTTCTCAGCACTTGAAGATATGACAGAGCTAGCGGCCTTGACAAGAGACAGACATTCATTGTACGCATCGTTTGCCTTGCCTGAGGCCTGCTTCATAAGGTTGCTGTCCAACTCATCAAGATTTGTGGAAATGAGGTCAAGCAGAGGGTTGATAAGCCGTTCTGAAACTTCATTCAGACTTTCTCCATCAACATCACGCACCCATGCCACTGGTGCCTCTCCGGGCATACCTGCCAGATTGCTTTCTATTTGGGGCAAGACTCCGTTTACGCTGGCAACATTTTTCATTTGTCCGCTTGTCGCTTTGTTTATGACATAGACAATGAACTTCGAAGGGGCACGATCACCCAATTTTACCCGAAGGTCATCAAGAAGCTGGCTCTGTTCTATCGGATAATTTGCAGTCTTCTCAGGACGGAACAAGTCAACAGCTGCGTCACAATCGTCACGAAGTACACGGAACATTTCATCCTCTATTGCTTTAGAGTCGGCGGCACTACCAATACCTATAGTATCGACAAGCTCCAGTTTTTGGGTTTCAGCTATCTTGAAAGGAGTATAAATGTCTACACCCTTTACAGCAACATACTTGTAGTAGTTGAGTTGATAAACTATGGTTCCATCGTCTTTCTCAACCTTGATAGAATCATCCACAGGGGTATCGAACTCTTCATATTGCGCAACATGTCTGGCAATCTCATCCTCATCATAATATGAGACTACACCAGACCCGACCAAATTGTAATATTCGTCAAAATGGTTTATATAGGCATCCTTAAACTTATTGTACTCGGCAACAAGTGTAGTTGTGGCATTGGACTCTTTTGGGAGGTATTGGGGCAGGTTAAGATTCTTCACATCAGTGAGCCTGCCAACATTATATCTCTTTCCAGGGAAAAAACGCTTTAGTTTCTCCCTGACAGTATTCAGAAACTCATCTATAGAGAAGTACTCGACATCAACTCTTAAAGGCGCACTCGAATTATGAATGACAGACACTGCTCCAGTGCAGCTATTCCCACTATAAGCAGGAATAACTTTGTCATTCAAACCTGTTATCGTTTTCAGAAACGTACTCTTGCCTTGGCGCTCCCTTCCTATAAAAGCTATGCGTAAAGCATTGCGGGAAAATCTCTTTTCAAGTTTTTCCAGTTCAGAAAGGGCAACATCCAACTTTTCTTGAGCGTTTATCCTTCGAACCTCGTCAAACTGTGCCTTCGCTTCGGGGTCGGAAAGAAGAATCTTATAATAGCTTCCTTCCTGGTTTTCCAACTCACCATCGATTTTACTTACAAGCGCATAGAGAGCACTAACCTTCTCTTTGACACCTTGTAGCGTCTTTATTCTCTCTTCGACCTTTTGCAACCGCCCCTTGCCAGTGTATGCATTGCGACCCAAGCGTCGGTCCAAGATTTCTTCAATTTGCCTAGAGTTTGTTGACATATACGATTTTAATTGGTTTTAATTTTTCCAGCTGTGGTTTGAATACAGAACAGCGTTCATCTGCACAAGGACACAAGTTATTCGTGACCCTTTTGGAATATTATCACATTCCGATGGCAAAAATAGGCATTTACTTTCATTCTGCCAACAAAATCACTGACTTTTTTTGCGTATTCCTCAATATTTCATTTCTCGTAAAGCCGTAAAGAACACTGAAAAGAGCATAGTTCTTTATTTTGCGAGCTTTTACTTTGCGGATTCAGCAGCTTTTCGAGAGACTTGTTCTATCGTAGCACCGCTGCCTTTGCGGCGTGACCATCTTCTGGCTCGTCGCTGAGACAGTGACGCTACGACTTTCGGATACACATTATTATAATATAGGGCTTCGCCATTATAGCGATTACCATTGCCCATAGGGGCAGATTCCAGATTAAGGACTTTTCCATATTGCTTTTGTTTTTGAGTTATACTAATGTGATGCTATCAGATTTACTTTGACGGCATTGTCCGTCAAGTCAGTCTTGGTTGTAAGTCCCCATTTGATTTCAAAGTAATTCTTATGCTTGTCTGACAGACTGTCTATGAAGTGATTCAAATCAGACATTTGATTTTTTGTCAGCCATGAATCACAACTTATAGCAATCAGAAATTTATTGCATTCATAAATATTCATACCACATTCCTGAGTATTGTGAACTGCATTGTCGAGGGCAGTTTTGAGATTATTGCTTTTGCTTATTCCTATGCCATAGTATGCATTCCGTCCTTCACCTTTGTATAGAATGGTCTTTATGTCGGCAAGGTCGAGACTTATTGCGTTGTTCGATTCTACAATATCTTGTATGTCGGATGCCATGCCATAGGCTTCTTCTTTTGATGAAGTTATAAACCAAACGTCTATGCCAAACACAAGAGAGTCAGCGAGAGTCCAATCATAACTGCCAGTAATGAAAATGGCAATGGTAAAAGTTTTATGCTCGGATAATTTATGAGCGACATCTCTTAGTCGTTCCATGACTCCGCTCTTCCTTGTGTCCACTACGAGGATTGCCATATAGTAATTTGTGTTGTCAATATCCATGTGTGGATCTTCTCCAATGCGGACTATTGCCAGCACTCTATTGTATTTGTCCTTTGTTAACTTCAATGTTTCCATGTCTTTTATAATTCTATATCGGTGGCAAAGTTAATATGGCACAGTTACGCATTACTACCCAGTGAATAATTATTTTTTTCTTTCATAAAAATATTCCATAAAATTTAGCTGCACTCGGCATACCCTCAGCTTGGTTATGCCCTCATTTGCAAAATTTTTCAAGACCGTTACCGAATATTTAACTTTGTCTTTGTAACTTTGTTGCCATAAACTTAAAATCATGATATTATGGTATCGAATTTATTGGCAAGGTACATCTGGGAGATTGACCAGCTGAGCCGCTCAAGGAAAGGATTGACGCTTGAGGAGTTGAATTACCGCTGGAAGGACTGTAAACTCTATGATGGTAAGAAGATTATCCGTAAGACTTGGTATGCACACCGTCAGCAGATTGCGATGCAGTTTGGTATTCAAATCGATTGCGACAAGCCCACTAACCGCTATTATATCGCCTATCGTGACGAGATTGGTCAGCCGGATATTCAGAACTGGCTGCTCAACAGCTTTGCCGTGGGAAATATGCTCCTGCAAGGCAAGGACATGAAAGGGCGGATTCTGTATGAGGAAATACCGTCGGGATATGAGTATCTGACAGACCTTATTGAGGCAATGAGGGAAAACAAAGTCATCACCATTACTTATCAGAGCTTTTGGAAGGACAAGGTCTCTACCTTTGATATCAAGCCGTTGGCTTTGAAGGTGTTCCGGCAGAGATGGTATCTGCTTGGCGGCAACCTCAATTTCGATGGCATGAGAGTCTACGCTTTAGATCGAATACAGGATATTGAGATAACACCCAAGAAGTTCAGACTGCCTAAAGGGTTTGATGCGGAGAGTATTTTCGAGCCTTATGTCGGAGTTTCTCTTGATGATATCAAGACTGAGAAGGTCAGAATAAAAGTGTTCAACAATCAGGGTAAGTATTTCCGCTCTCTGCCATTACATTCATCTCAGGAAGAAATCAGGACAACTGATGAATATACAATCTTCGAGTACCACTTGAAGCCGACATATGAGTTCAAGCAAGAACTTCTGTCGCATGGCGGAGACGTCGAGGTGCTTGAACCTGAGGGTCTCAGGAAAGAGATGATCGAGAAAGTCAAGGAGATGGCATGGCGCTATGAATTATAAACCGATATACAGGCATAGCCTAAGTGAAAAGACTATGCCTGCTTCTGTTTAAAGCTTGAAGCCAATCCTGTGGTTGTCTTTCTTTATTGATTCCTGGTCGCAGAATCTCTCAAGAGTCCGCAGAGTTACTCGTTCTTCGCCCTTGATTATTGTCTCTATGGTATAATGCCGGGCGATATTCTCTATCTGTCCGCCGCTGAAGTCGTACTTGCTTGCAAGGCTGTTTATGACAGACTTGTCAAGGTCCGGTATCATGGAGTGCCATATATTGGCGCGTGCTTCCAGATTTGGTTTCTCAAACTGGATTTTGTAGAGGAATCGGCGCTCGAAAGCTTTGTCCATGTTTGTCTGCAGGTTCGTTGTTGCTATAAGGATGCCTTGCAGGTTCTCCATCTCCTGAAGGATGATATTTTGCATGGTGTTCTCCATTTTGTCGACTGCGGTGTCATGTGCTACAGAACGCTTGTTAATAATGGCGTCTGCCTCATTGAAGAGAAGGATTGGAGTTCTCTTTGAGTCTTTAACGAGGCTAGCATAACGTTCAAAGATGCCCTTTACGTTCTTCTCGCTCTCGCCTACCCACTTGCTGCGGATTTCCGGAATGTCGACAAGCATGACATCACGTCCGGTTGATTTAGCCAACTGATATACGGTCTCTGTCTTACCTGTTCCCGGTGAGCCATAGAAGAGACATGCGAAACCGCTATGGAAGCCTTTCTCCTCCATGCGCTTGCAGACATCTTTGTAATTCTTTTCTTGCAGAATGTACTCCAATTCGTCAACCTGTCCTTTAACGGAGAGTGGGAAGAAGAGCTGCTTGAATTTTATGTCCTTATGCTTGATGACATCGCTCATGTCTTTTCCTTCATCGACCGACTTGATTTTGAGCTCGCCTAACAACTCACGCTTTGTCTTCTCAGAAAGTTTGAAGGACTCCTTGTTCACGAAGCCTCCCGCATTGCTGTGCTCTATGATCTTCGACATAATAAGCACATGCGAGTCGCCGAGCAGACCAGCACGAGCATAACCGGTTTGTCCGCTCCGGTCATAGAGAAATTTAAGGTCATGCCATCCAATGTTGTCATCACCGTTATTGACAAACAGATGGCAGAACAGAACGAGCATCATTGCGTCTTCAGGTGCAAAATTGAGGGAACGGAGTTTTCTGACAAATTCATTGTCTGCATTAGCGTCAAACAGCGAGTTGACCTCTCTTGACAACTGGTCATAAGTTATCTCGTCCTTCTCACGTGATGTGAACAGATCCTCAAGTATAAAGAACATGCTTCTAAGCGAGACCTTGCCATAGCCTTTCCGCACATAGGCTTCGTTATGCCGGAATGCGTTTATTACGTCAATGGGAAGTTTAAAGCTCATATTATCCCAATGGTCTTTAACCTTGAGAATGTAGTGGTTGTCAATGAGCCAGTCAATATCGTTCGTCAGCTCCAGCTTGCGTGAAGTAGAGCAATTAGTGCCATCGAAAATCATTTGCAGGTTGACATTCAGGTCAAATGTGTGATTGACGAAGAATGCCATCAGCATACTTTGCGTATCAGATATGCCGAGCTTGTCAGATATTATTTTCTCTGTCTCGTGCATGTCAAGGACGAACTGATTGTCAAGAGACGCACCCTTTGATGCTTTGTTGATCTCGTCCACTGCCTGTAACATTGTCTTGTTTTCCTTTTCCATGTCTTATAATTAATATAGGTTACGGCTGCAAAATTATAAGGACATAGTTACGCTTTAGGTTACAGTTAGGAAAATTTCATAGAAAATTATCGTTGCAGATTATTTCTTTAGTAGTAAGAAATCTCAAACTGCTCCGAGACATTTACAGAATCGATTAAGCTGTTGCCATTATACTCTATGCGGAGACCTTCGTAATCCTTTGGAACATACAGTTTGCCTGTGACAAAATTCCATTTTGGCTTACCGTAATCGTATGACTTGCCGGACAGTAGCATCTTCATTGATATTGGGTCAACTTCCCAAAAGCCACCGCCAATGCAAGTGTCATTCGGCAACAGCAGGTCTTTATGCATCTGTACGCTCCCAATGCGAAGATGTCCGTCAAGTGTTAGAATGAATTTTGGCTCCATAGTTATAATTTATTTTGTTATTGAGCAAGTACATCAACTAATTTTAAAAAGAAAATCCTTTTATCCATCTTTTGGCTTAAAGGAATTTTCTTTATTCTATCCCTTGTTGAGTACGAACTTCATAGAACTTGATTGGCTATATTCATTTTCATGCCACATGTTCTTTATTCTTGCACCTTCTTGCTGCTACTTGCTCAACAAGCCAGTTTCTTCAATTGCCTTCCAGACATAACTATATAATCCTTTTCCAGAGCCATGAGCTTTTGCCCTGTTATAAGCTTGTTGTAGTTTGCCGTCGGAAGACATGTCCTCAACCCATTTCTTATTTCTTAAAAACGAATCCGTCTTGTCGAAATTGGTGCTCCGTTATCCCTGCGCCAATGATGGTGGGACGGACTTCCTTGATATTCTTTGTAGGTCTTCTGCGTGCCATTATACTTGGATGTTTGGAAGCGCACCAAAGCGCCCGTTACGATAAGACTTTTGGAAAGAATGTATTTTGTTCAAGCCCTTGAAGTCAGAGAGGGAATAGAGTTCAGAACTGCCATCCTCTCCCTTCTCGGTGAACCATACGGAGTCCTTGCGGATAAGGTCATCGATGGTATTGAGCAAGGGGTCATAATGAGTGGTGACAAGCAACTGGCTGCGGCTGCTCTCCTTCAAGAACTGCTCCAAGATGAACTCAATGAGCTCCGGATGGAGTGATGACTCAATCTCGTCGATGGACAGAAACTCGTCATTGGACATGGCCTGGTAGATGGCAGCCTCAATACCGAACGTTCTCCTCGTGCCCTGGCTTTGCATCTCGTTGGGAAGGGTGTACTTTTCCACGCCCCTCGCGTTTTTGACCGTATGCTCGAAGTTTGTGTCCACCCTGTCATAGACAGGCTTGCCCTGCAACTTCTTCTTGTCCTCTTTCGAAAGGTCACCCTCGTTCATA
>ENA-OPJS01000053-OPJS01000053.1-human-gut-metagenome-genome-assembly--contig:-NODE-53-length-12130-cov-6.063023_pt1 | contig 12130 bp, 14 predicted proteins | sample MGYA00241774_ERZ501673 | MGnify/ENA primary metagenome ERZ501673 (study PRJEB25962, sample SAMEA2042203) | human gut metagenome | biome: human gut; feature: human-associated habitat; material: faeces...
CTGAAGGCACGCTCAATGCTCTGGCCGACTACGATGTCGTGTTGTGGGAAAAGCATGGCGTCTTTGCAAAAGGCACAGACATCATGGACGCCTTTGATCAGGTCGACGTGCTGTCGAAGAGTGCGAAAATCTACATCGACTGCCGTGCAATGGGCTATGAGCCCGAGGGCATGAGTGACGAACAGATGAAGGAAATGACGCGTGCCTTCCATTTGCCTAAATAAGGCTGCCTTCTCATCTGAAATAAAAGTATTTATATTCACAAGGGCATTGGTCCCAAACAGTGCACGCTCTGTTTGGGACTGCAAGCCTTTATATCCAACGACCCTTTTGTCTTCATAGGCAAAAGGGTCGTTGATTTCAATTTTGTGTTTCTCTCTGGTTCACTTGGCTGTTAGATTATTGTTTTCAAGGGCAATCAATTCTATGAGTCATAATAATTTTTAGGCTTCTGTATTGCCTTACATTTGTAGAGATCTTCATTTGTTAAATTACGTATAGTGCAATATGTTTTCACTAATACATATTATTTTTGCAGTAGAAAATGAGGACTATGTTTTTCCTCTTTCTAATTGCATGTAAACTAATTAAAAGAATTCAAGCATGGAAGAACAAGAAAATGGACATCTCTTGCTTGTGGCACTTTCAACAAAAGCGTCACAAATGATTGATGGAGGGATATTACAAGAAAGCTTGCAATATGGGGCATAAATTGGGACAGAAGTTTAGAACTATCGTTGACGACATTCGCCTTGCAACCGGCATCTACAAGATGCTGTAAAACTTACAAAAATAAAGAATGGATACATACAGTACTGTAAAGGCAATGATCTTCTCTGACGGCAAAAGCCTTCAGAAGAAGACCATTGCTGTAAAGGGCATAGTGTTCTACGTAAAATACTTTGCCATCACTTATCCTATCCTCGCCACATTGGCCATTTTGGCTCATCTATTGAAATGGGACATCAGCGACCATATCGTCAATGGCGTATTCCGTGAGGCAATCATGGGACATCCAATGAATGCCATCATTGTCATCGCCTTGTTTGCGCCTCTGTTAGAGGAGATCGTCTTTCGTTTGTGGCTGTCCTTCTCCAAGAAAGACATTGCTGTCAGTTCTTTTTGTCTGTGCTATCTGACATTGACCTTCTTCCAAGGGACGCTCGTCTATCCAAAGCTGATAACGTATGGCTTGCATGGTTTTACCAATTCCGCGTTCATGACGGCTATTGGCTCTAAGATTTTATGGTCACTTTTGGCAAGCGGCCTGACAGTTGCTATCTTTACGAAGTTGCAGTCTCGCATTACTCCTAAGGTCAAAGACGTAGCGGCAGCGGTCTCTGTGCTTCTCTTTATGCTCCTGCATGTCACCAACTATGATCTTTCCTTGCCACTCTTGCCTCTTGCCGTCATCATGTGCACCCCTCAACTTCTGTTAGGCATCACCGCCACCTATTTCAGACGACGTCTTGGCTTCTTTTATGGCTACCTGCTCCACATCCTCGTCAACTTCATCACGGTGAGCGGTTACATATTGAATGGACAAAACATTTTAGGGAGCTGAATAGCCTATGTAAAGCAATACAGACTTAACTATAAAAATCAAATGCTCCCATCTAAGTGCTTCTTTACGGAGATAGTTATATTGCCCATATCCTTTCTCCTTAGCTTATCAGATATGGAATAAAAGCAATCAATGAATTCATGAAATTCAAGACAAAATGCATGAGAATGCAATAACGTATATCCCGTGTTTTGAAGAACATACAACAAGTCAGAATGCTTAGAGCAAACGTGTCCAAACATGAATAGAAGGGTATGACAGGAGTCCAATGATAGAGATAAAACATTGTTGAGATGGTCAGAATGATTGTGGGCTTAGAGAAAGACTTAGACTCCATATAACAGAGCATCCATCCTCTGAAAAACATCTCCTCGACTATTGGTGACACCAAAAAAAACATGACACTTAAGCAAAGCGCATAGTTGTTCCTTATACGCGGATGAGCTCCTGGATAAGCAAAGGTATACAAGATCGCAGCCATCGCCCAAACAGCCAGTCCCAGTGCAATGCTTATCATGGTCGGACGTAAACGTAGCTTGGGGAGATTCATAAATGCCATGCTCTGAATATTACGAAAAGCGAACACTGTCGCTAATACTGAGAGCTGACTGACTATGAAATACAGCAGCGTCTCTTTTTCATTATAGAAGTGACCAAATAGAGTATAGATAACGTGTACGATTACCAACGTCGCCAATGCTGGCAATGCCAAGAAGAGCACTGCCGTCAACCAATTGATTGTCTTCTTCATATCATCCTGACTGTCATGAAATAGATTCAATACCCCCTCCTCCATTTTGGAGGGGACTATTAGTTATCAAAAACCAAAAAAATTGTAATACCAATAATTTAGAACTAATCCTATTGCCGCATCTGGCTCTAAGTCTCTATATACTTCTCCAACATTGTTTTCAAAGTTCTTTTTGCTTCCAACAACTACTACCTCAGGGAGAGTATAGCCTCCTTCTGTGCGTTTCATCTCATTGCAAGACATTTCCGCAATGTACTTCTTACTTGTTTCTTTCATCATTATAAAAGTTATAATATATAAATACATGTATGTAGGTCGTTCCCTTATATATGCACTTGCAAAGTTACAGCGAAAGAATGCAATATTAGTGCACTCTCCATTATTTTTTATTTATAAGCTATTTCTGTGTACTCCTCAAGGCAGAGCCTTTTTCGTACGCTCTGTAACTCTGTGTAAGCAACAATCGCCGAACTCGCTGAACAGATGCAGATGCGCGCAATCTCCTTTTCTGCCTGTCATTTATAGCCCGCTCATGTAACTTTATGTCGAATAAAAGTAGTAACTTTGCACCGAAATGCAAGTTACGCAATGAGAAAGATATTCGACCTTATTCTTGTTTTACTAATAGCTATAAACCTTGTTGGCTGCAATGACAAACAAGGCCGATATATCTCTACCATTATACCATTGGCAGAGAAAAAGCCGGACAGTGCACTCGCCTTGCTCAAAAAGGTAGACCAAACTAAGCTTTCAGAGAAAGCTGTTGCGTTATATTCCATAGCTTATACCATGGCGCAAGACAAGTCCGGAATAGACGTAGACAACGACTCACTGCTCCGCAACGCGTATAATTGGTACAATGGCAAGCCTGCTGATAGTCTTTATGCTAAGTGCGAGTATTACATGGGAAAATATTATGCCTTGAACGACAGCAGTGAAAAGGCGCTTCGTTGCTTTTCCAATTCTGTCAAAGCTGCAAAACGACAAAATGATTACTATACACAAAGTCTGGCGTTAGTTCAATCATCGGTTATTGTTAGGGAATATGATCCTGATCTTGCTATAAAGTTTTCCAATGAGGCTGTTGGGCTATATAATAAGGTGAAGAATGCCCCAAGCAACAACAAAGCCTATGCTTTGTTGAATTTAGCCGAGTGCTATTCCTTTAAAGAGGGTGGAATTAAACAAAGCTTCGTTATCGCTAAGCAAGCCGTAAAACAGGCAATTGCACAGAAGGATACACTGGCATTGAGTGACTCCTACCAAGATCTGTCGGCATTTTGGAGTCTTTTAGACAATAAGGATTCTGTTTTGTACACTTCAAAACTGTCGTTTATGTACAAGCGAAAGCATGATACGTCATCGGTCTTGTCACTGGCATGGGCGTATTGTGATGTTGATTCTTTACAAGCGTCTGAAAGACTGATAAAATCGATTTCAAGACGGGAGTATCTTCAATATGGAAGTTCTATATATTCTTTACTTTACGCAATGGCCTTGAAGAAAAACAATTTGCAGAAGGCAAATGTATATAAAGATTCTCTTGTGGCAGCCCTTGAATCCATGAATTCAGCTAATGCGAAAGCAAAAGACGCCTATTATAATAAGGTAATAAGGAAAGAGCGGCAACGAGCAAGGGAACAAAATGAAAGTCAATTCAAGACATGGGCCATTATTAGCATCATTATCGTCTCGATAATTATTATTGCATTCATATTGTATATTTCAAGATATAGAAGAGCGCAAATGCAAAGACTTAATGAAGAACAGCAAGAGCGCAAGCGCTTGATAATAGAGCATCAAGGCACGCAAATATCCACAATGCGTAATTTTCTTATGCGTAAGATTAGCATATTACACAAATTGGAATCGTTGAAATCTGGCAAGGTCAAGCAGGTTTTGCTGTCTGATTTTGATTGGGAAGAGCTTGAAGTCTTTCTGAATAGTTCTGACAACGAGTTTGTGGAAAGATTGAAAAGAGACTACCCTGACTTGACACCGAAGGATATCAAATTTCTTATGCTTGTCAGATTGAAATTACCATATTCTGCCATTGCTCAGATCTATAATATCGAGCCAAAATCTGTCAAGCAAAAGCTATTCCTCATTAAGGAGAAATTAGGCTTGAAAGATAGCCCCACGTCTGCAAAAAAGTTCATCGAAGATTATTAGGATAGGCCTTCTTTTGCTTTTTTAGACCATTATTTTATAGTATAAAACTTAAAACGTATTGAAGAACAAGCGATTATGCCAAATCTATTCGACTAGCATTTTTAGACCTGTCTCCTTTGTCTACTCCACTTTTTCGGTCTAACTTTGCAGCCGTAACCCCAAAATATCATGATGAAAAAGAAAATTCTTATTTTGCTTCTGCTGTTAGCATCTGGAATTTCGCCTATTATTTCAAGACCTATAATGATTAGAGCGAGATCAACTTTCCAACACAGAAGAATGCGTGTGCCATCAGCAACTCGACTGTCAGCTGACTATGAAAATGGTAAATTAACTTTAAATGTTTCTGCTTATACAGGTAACGTTCAAGTTTACGTAAGCGATTCGCAGGGAAATGTTGTAGGATACACGATGAACTCTGTAGTTAATGGCGGTTCCGTTTATTTGGACTTAGGAACCCTTGATGAAGGCGGCTACACACTGGATGTAGTTTTGCGTAATGCAACCTATGTCGGGCAGTTTGATGCGTAGAATGATTTGAATTCGGATAGTATCTCTGTATCTTTCATAATTCTTTGTACATTATCTCTTTAGGTAGACTTGTTGTATTGACGATCCTAAATAAGGATTGTTAATGCGACAGTCTGTCTCCACTACGTAATAATTAATCATGTTCTTCAATAAATTAAGATTAAAAATCTTTATTATTTCTATGATAACGTTCTTTTGTTGGTTGTCTGGTTCAGCCATGCCTCCTGCACACAAATGGACGTTAGAAGAATGTGTGGACTATGCTCTGCAGCATAGCCCAGAAGTGCGTATGCTAGAGCTGTCGGTGAAAAGCAAGAATGTTGATTTGAACACAGAACGTAATTCGTGGCTTCCACAAATATCAGCATCGGCTTCACAACAATATACATTTGGCAGAAGCTTGACGTACGAAAACACATATACCAATACTAGTACAGGGCAGACATCCGTTTCGCTTACAGGCAAAATGAATCTATTTGACGGATTCTGTTCTCAATACAAAAAGAGAATGACTAGGGATCTAGTCCTTGTCGAAGAACATAACCTATCCGATGCCAAGATGACACTCATCATGAATGTCGCCGAAGCATATTTGCAGGTTCTTATGGACATGCAGCTTTTAGAAATATCTGAGCGTCAAGTTTCAATAGATTCATTACAGACCTTACGGTTGCAAGGCCTTCTGAAGCATGGCAAAATCAGTTATGTGGATGTTGTCCAACAACACGCTACTCTGCAAAGTAGTATGGCGAACGTCTCCGAGAAAAAGAATCAACTCTCTACGGACGAACTTAGCCTCTGCCAGTTAATAGATTTAGAGGTACCTAAGGACTTTTCCATCGCTAAGCCGAAAGAGGATGACCTATGTCTAATGATGCCAGACAATATAGATGCCATTTTAGCTGAGGCTATCAACAATTACCCAACAATACAGTCGCAGAAAGCCTCCATATCCTGTTCTGAAGACAAAATAAAGATGTGCCGCTCTGCACTCTATCCTCAATTGTCATTGGTAGGTGGAATTGGGACAAATTACTATAAGACCAACGGCATAGACAACAGATCTTTTGGCAACCAACTAAGGAACAACTTTTGTCAGGAAATACAGTTGCAACTTACCATTCCACTGTTCAATCGCTTCGAGACTCGTAACAGCATACGGCAAGCACGTATAGAAAAAGACAAAAATGAAATTCTCCTCAAGAAAGCAAAAAACGATCTTTATCATAAAATCACGCAAATTCATGCTCACGCAATGAATGCCTATGCAAAAATTACAAGTTACACTGCTGCAGTAAATAGCAACCAAGAATCATTCAAGCTTACGACGAAGAAGTATGAATGCGGAAAGGCCACATTGTTTGAATTTGATGACAGCAAAGTAAAATTGCTGGAGGCGGAGAGTAGTCGCTTGCAAGCACTTTTTGATTACTACTACCAGTGCTATTTGCTTAAGTTATACAAAAATCCAAGAGAAATATAATCCATATTATGCAATTGCTTTTTAAATATTTGGAACGTATCAATCGAATGAATGACCTGATAACCATGAAAGCGACAGGTAATCCCGATGAGTTTTCCCAACGTTTAAATATCAGTAGGCGGCAACTATACAATGACCTTGAGATGCTACGAGAGATCGGAGCAGAAATCAAATATGACAAGTATCGAGGCAGCTACTATTATGGGAATAGCTTTGACATAGATATAGAAGTCAACATAAATAAATAACGATACAGTGGATAATGCTCAAATACTTCCAAGTGAATGGATTAACGACACGCTTGAAAACTATCTTTCAAGACGTAAAGCTAAATCTAATATCATTTACGCCGTCGCTATTGTTTTCGTAATGACATGTATAGTGCTATTGCCGTTTATTTATGTCGATGTTTCTGTTGAAGGGACAGGAAATGTCAGACCCAAGACCGAAAGGAGTACCATCATTGCCCCTGTTACAGAAATTGTGGATGAAGTCTATGTCAAAGAGGGTGATGCTGTCGTTAAAGGGCAGCCGATCCTAAAATTCAGAACTGACAATACTGATGTGAAGATTAACTATCAGAGATCACAACAGAATGATTTCCTGAGCCAATGCCATGATCTTGAGTTTCTTGTCAAAGGCAGTTGTCCGCAGACATTTAAATCCTCTAATCGCGAACAGGAATATTACAGCATGGTAGCTCAATGCGCACAGATGAAGACTGATATACGACACTTAAAAACAGAGTGGTTACGCAATAAAGCACTGTATGACGACAAACTGATAAGTGAAGAGGAGTACGAAAAATATTATTACCAATACCTTGATAAACAGAATGAACTGAAAACACTGGTAGAAAACAAACATGCAACGTGGGAAACAGACTTGAACAATCTACACCAGCAGATTCGTGAGGCGCATTCAAATATAGAAGGAGACGTCAGTGATAAGCATATGCTCATTTTGAGGGCACCGGTTTCTGGAACTGTCGAAAACTTTAGTGGCATCTATCCGGGCATACCTGTCCAAGCAGGTACAAGCCTTGCTGTCATCAGTCCAAAGGCTCCTCTCTATGTTGAGGCTTTTGTGAAACCGAAAGATATAGCATTCATTAGACCAAATATGACAGCAAAGATTCAAATCGACGCGCTCAACTATAATGAATGGGGTATGTTGGAAGGCAAGGTGGAAAGTGTCTCGTCTGATTATGTTGTTGACTCAAGTAATAATTATCTATTCAAAGTCCGCGTAAGATTAGACAAGAATTATCTTACAGATGATAGAACTCACCAACGAGGGTACATCAAAAAAGGAATGACAGCTGTCGTTCGCTTTATGGTTACAAAGAAATCTTTGTTTGACCTGCTATACCAATCAATGGACAGTTGGGTGAATCCAACACAATATCCAAGTAAGAACGCGAAGTAAGAAGAAACGTTATGAACTCACATATAAAAATCAAGCAGCAGGATATTACTGATTGCGGTGCCGCATCCATTGCGTCTATATGTGCATATTATGGACTCCTATACTCTGTTGCAAGAATACGCCAGTATGCTTATACCGACAAGAAAGGAACGAATATCCTTGGACTTATCAAAGCTGCTGAGAAATTGGGACTTAGTGCCAAAGGTGTAAAGGCAAAGTTAGAGGCTCTGCAGATGATTCCTCTTCCTGCAATCGCACATGTTGTGGTTAACAAAGTGCTTCTTCACTTTATTGTCATCTATCAGGTGAATGACAAACATGTCGTTTACATGGATCCGGCAGATGGCGCGATGCATAAGAAAAGCATAGATGATTTCAAGGAGATGTGGACTGGCATACTTGTGCTCATGCAACCCAATCATACTTTTCATGTGGGGAGGGAGGCAACGAGCAACTTTTCTAAATTCATCTCTCTGCTCACCCCTCACCGCAGGGTAATGACAGAGGCTTTCTTTGGAGCGCTTACCTGTAGTATTCTCGGATTATCTACGTCTGTTTATGTGGGCAAGATTACCGATTATGTCCTTGTTGACGGCAATATGAATTTGCTCCGTATGATGAGTCTGGCGATGGTCGTCATCCTCATTCTTCAAACATTCATTGGGGCGACAAAAAGCATATTAGCTTTGAAGACGGGACAGTGTATTGACGCTTCACTCATCCTCGGATATTACAAGCATATCCTAAAACTTCCCCAGCAGTTCTTCGACACCATGCGTGTCGGTGAAATCATCTCACGCGTAAACGATGCTGTGAAGATACGGACTTTTATCAATGACGTGTTTCTAAATGTGGTCGTCAACGTGATGATCCTCATCGTCACCCTTGCTGTCATGCTGATATTCTCATGGAAGCTGGCACTCGTGACTTTATGCGCGACCCCGTTCTTTTTACTGATATTTGTTGGATATAACCGACTGAACAAAAGATTTATGCGGAAGATCATGGAGAAGAGTGCTGATCTGGAATCACATTTGGTCGAGTCACTCAACGCCATTGTCACAGTCAAGCGTTTTGGTCTCGAAGATTTCGCGAATCTAAAAACTGAGAATAGGTTCGTCCGACTACTCAATGACACATATTCTGCAGCTTATGGAGGCATAGCCACAGCAAATGGTCTGAACTTCGTGTCTACCGCTGTTACCATTGCCGTATTGTGGGTGGGGAGCAGCTTTGTCGTCGAAAAGCAAATCAGTCCCGGAACGTTGATGATGTTCTATTCGATTATTGGGTATGTGCTAAGTCCGCTGCAATCGCTTATATCTTCCAATCAGCAGCTGCAAGATGCCAACATTGCCGCAGACCGTTTGTTTCAGATTATGGATTTGGAGCAGGAAGAGGACGAGAGCGGGAAGGTAGAACTAGAGAGTGATATGATAGGCGACATCGTCTTTGACCATGTGGCGTTTAGGTATGGTACTCGCAAAGACGTGTTCGATGAGCTGAATCTTACCATTCATAGAGGAGAGACTACTGCCATCGTTGGAGAGAGTGGCTCCGGAAAGACGACGCTGGCATCTTTGCTCCAGCACATCTACCCTGTTAACGAAGGACGCATTCTTATCGGCAGATACGATTTGGCACAAATCTCTAATACGAGCCTGAGAAAGCATGTCGGCTCCGTGCCACAGCAGATAGAACTCTTTCAAGGCACTGTGCTTGAGAATATCGCAATCGGCGACCTCAACCCTGATGTCCGCAAGGTGTCAGACCTTATTGCAGAACTTGGACTTACCGACTTTATCAATGGCTTGCCCAACGGCATCAATACTTATATCGGAGAGCACGGGGCATCGCTGTCCGGTGGTGAGCGACAGCGTATAGCCATCGCAAGAGCACTATACAAAGACCCGGACATCATAGTCTTTGACGAAGCTACATCTTCATTAGACACTCTATCTGAGAAATATGTCAAACAGATGATCCGCCAACTGTCACTACAGGGCAAGACCATCATTTCCATCGCTCACCGTTTCAGCACGATAAAGGACGCACAACATATCATTTTGTTGGCCAAAGGCAAGGTGGTCGCCGAGGGCTCTCATAAAGAACTGATTGAGACCTCGGAACTCTACCGTAACCTGTGGAGTAACCAAAGCGACGAAATCGACTAAAAAGATAGGAAATCATGTATGTGATAGAAGATTTAAAAAGGATTCACAAGATCCATAAGTTGATATTCAGTCAGCAAACAGGTTCCCCGGATGAATTTGCGTCGACTCTTTGTGTCTCGCGAAGAGAACTGTATTACATGCTACAAGAATTGAAAAATATGGGAGCTGAAATCAGTTACAGCAGGACAAAGCACACATTTTGCTATACTAACAAGTTCGAAATGATGCTATCGTTAAATGTAAAGGCTCTTGGCAAAGAAGAGACAAAAATAATTGGAGGATGTTCTCAATGTTCAAAAGAATTTGTTAAATTAGTTACTCCGTGCAGCAATTTTGCACAGAGCAAATATTTACAAGATAATATTTGCAAGAGTCCTAATTTCCCTTTAACTTTGCATAAGTAAGAAGTCGACAACTTACACAGCCAAAGTAAAATTAATAAAAGAACAAAAATGAAAAAGTTAACAAATTCCTACTTGACAGAATTGTCAGAGTCTGAGTTGGTCTGTGTTAATGGCGGAGAAACCAAGACACAGAAGCACGAGAGATGGGCAAGAGCTTGTATGCAGTGCCATCTTGGTGGTTCAATCTTTCAGTCGATTGGTCACCTTTGTATTGCTATCTTTGGATAGTCTGTCCAGAATAAGAAAATAGAATAAGAGAATTTATATCTTATTTTATGATTTGGTAGATTCTTAGCCATTGTATTTATGATAATATAATGCTAAGAATCTATTGAGTTGTAAATATATTAAATAAAATAATATGCCATGGTGTACTTACTATGACAGCTTAAAATATTAGATAATGAATATAATAGGTTATAACAAAACAAAATGTCTATGTAGAATTACCGCTTTCTTGATAATATGCTTGTTGGGTTCTATATTAGTTTCCGCCCCCCTTATAGGGCTTTTCATAAACAGGGGCAGCAACGCTGTTACTTTCAAATCTGCACCTGACATGATGGTTATGGCATGCTCAGCCTTTCTGTTAGTCGCGTTAGCCGTAGAAAACAAAATTGAGAAACTTGACTTATGGACGTTTAAACGGTCGAGGCTACAAATGAAAGTTGTCTTTATATCTGTTCTTTTAGGCCTGCTTTGGCAACTATCCATATATCTCATCTGCCAATTTAGCAAAGCCGATTACCCACATTCTACCACTACGGAACTATCCCCACTGCTCATTTCTGTTGTTGCGACAGGTCTGTTAGGCCCGTTCACTGAGGAGATGCTATTCCGAAAATGGCTTGTCAGCATGATGGAGAGAAGTCGCTTTAAGCCTATTGTTATCATTCTGTGTAGCTCCGTCTTGTTTTTCTGTGCCCATCTTGGAGACTCCTTCTTAAGAGTAGACACGTTTATCTTTGCAATACCTATATGTTATTTATTCATCAGATACCATGATGTGAGATATTGCTTCATCGCCCATGCCGTCTGCAATTTGACAGGAATAGCTTTCCCAGTCCTCGTCCAATAGTAATCACTAAGATCGAGATTTAATATCTGTACATGAACAACAAAAGAAACAAGATGGACTTCTATGAATGGATATGTTTTTTCTTCATAGGTATCGTCTGCTTTCTGTTCATCATGGGCTTCTTCGAAGCCATCTTGATGATGGATTACACCATCTATGCAAAGATTCCAATTGCGTTGGTTGCTTGCTGGGTACTGCTGCTTTCGTTCAGGAAGTTTCTCGTGCTATATACCAGAGTCAGAGCCAAGATATCTGCCACACCGCAACATGATGTCAAGATACTGTTGACAGGATGGGGAGTGTCTGTTCTGTTCTTTGGAACCATCATGGCGAGCTTATACTGCCTACATGTCTATCAGCCGCAGAAGATCAACTGCGACATACAGAACCAACTTTACGGCTGGCTGTTGTTTGCCGTCGTTGGCATTGGTGAGGAGATCATCTGCCGAGGAATCGCCTTCAGACTGCTTTGTGACAGAATAGGCATGACTTGGGCCTTGATCCTTTCTGCCGTGATCTTTGGCTTTGCTCATATCTTCAATGAC
>ENA-OPJS01000054-OPJS01000054.1-human-gut-metagenome-genome-assembly--contig:-NODE-54-length-12049-cov-13.259713_pt1 | contig 12049 bp, 10 predicted proteins | sample MGYA00241774_ERZ501673 | MGnify/ENA primary metagenome ERZ501673 (study PRJEB25962, sample SAMEA2042203) | human gut metagenome | biome: human gut; feature: human-associated habitat; material: faeces...
TTGCGAAATGTTAATAGATTGTCAATCAGTATATTGCAATGTTTGATTATTCGCGGAAGCCAGTAAAATGGCAAGTGGGAAACTTTAGTTAACTTATATCTGTCCGTCTTTTGAGTGACGTTAATGAGGTAGTTGTCTTCCAACAGTTCTGCATCTTCCTTCATTTCTTTCTCCGACATTATCTCTTTTAAGGCATAGAGCAATAGGAATATGGTGGTAAGTCGTTGCTGGCCATCAATAACAGAACATTCAATTCTAAACATACCCGATGGTTGCTGCAGGTAAATCATAATGCCAAGGAAATGCTTTGTCTGTTTGCCTTCAATTACAAGGTCCAAATCATCCAGTAGCTTCTTTACTTCAATATTGGCTTTCCATGTGTAGTTTCTCTGATAAGCGGGGATAATGTATTGAACGGATGTGCTGTTTCTAAGCATATCCAATATGCCAGTTCTTATAGGTTGCTTTCTTTCTTCAGCCATAGTCTTTAACTTTTGTTGCGTTCTAATGACAAACGCGAATTCAAATAGCAAGTGCAAATTTACGAAAGCTTTTTCGTAAATTTGCACTTGCTATTTGAATTCACAAAAATTAAGGTTGTAATCAAAACATTGAAAATATATGAAAAGGATTGTATTGCTTTCAATGATATGCCTCGTGGCGATAACATCGACCGCACAGAGCATTAGCGGGTGTGTAATTGACGAGCAAGCGCAGCCGATGCCGTTTGCTAATGTTGTACTCGTCAACCGTGCCGATTCCGCTTTCATCGCAGGAACCGTGACCAAGGACGACGGAACATTCAGCATCAGCACTGACATACAAGATGGTCTGCTGAAAGTGACAAGCGTTGGATATACGACAAAGTATCTCGATGCACGGACGGGCAATGTGGGCGATATTCAGATGCAGCCCGACACGAAAGAGTTGGGTGAAGTGGTGGTGAAGGGCGAACGTCCACAATATAAGATGACCACGGGAGGCATGACCGTCGATATTCAGAACTCGCTGCTGAAGGATGTCGGTACGGCTGACGATGTGCTGTCGATGCTGCCACAGGTACAGGGTGGCGATGGTAACTTCACCGTCTTTGCCAAAGGTACACCTGAAATCTATATCAACAACAAAAAAGTACAGAACGCCCGCGAACTGAAGCAGCTGAAGTCCACCGACATCAAGAGCGTGGATGTCATTACCTCGCCTGGTGCCAAGTACAATGCAGAAGTCGGGGCGGTCATCCGCATAAAGACGAAGAAGCGTCAGGGCGACGGTATCAGCATGGAGGCATACAGCCAAGTACAATATAACGAGAAATGGACAACCTACGACGATGCCACGGTAAAATATCGCACGGGCGGTTTGGAGGTGTTCGGAAACATGATGATCAATAACGACAACCACTCCGAGGACAATACAATAACGACTGACATCCGGGCAAACGGTAATCACGTAAATATTGTACAAGCTTGTCCCTCCAACTTTTGGTACACCATGCTTGGCGGACAGATAGGAGCCAGTTACGACTTCAACGATGACAATTCTATCGGTTTCTCCTATACTTTAAACGGGTCACTCTATGGACGAGGAACGGCTCAGACACAGCAGACCATCACACGAAACAACGCCCTCGAAGGAATTGTTGACCAATTTATTGAAATGAATATAAATGACCGCCCACAGCATGAGGCAAACATCTACTATGTGGGCAAGGTAGGGAAACTCGGCATTGACTTCAACGGTTCGTGGATATGGAAGAAAACCGTGCGCGACCAGGCATCCTTTGAACATAGTCTGCAACTGGCCGACCGTACCGTGACTACCTACAACGAGAACCGCAACCACATGTTGGCAGGAAAACTGGTGCTGACCTATCCGATATGGAAAGGCGAACTGAGTGCTGGCACGGAAATGTCACGTTCCAACAGCCACGGTATCTATAGTAATGTGGAGCAAGTGATGGCTCCGTCCAATGATGAAATCAAGGAAAGCAATGTAGCGGGATTTGCCGAATACAAGTTGAAGTTGGGTGATTGGAGTCTCAACGGCGGACTACGTTACGAGACCGTCACGTCCGACTACTATTCCTTCGGTCAGTACCAAACAGAGCCGAGCCGCAAATACCACGATCTGTTTCCGAATATCTCCGTCGGCTGGCAAAAGAACAAATGGGGCATTCAACTGGGCTATAACAAGCGCATCAGCCGTCCCAACTATCAGGCTCTGAACTCAAACGTGCAATACGATAATCGTTATGAGTACGAAGGCGGAAATCCTTTGTTGCGTCCTACCATCAAGCAGAACCTCGACCTTAACGTCACCTACTCATGGCTGAACTTCACTGCAGGCTACAGCTACAACAAGGATTTGCGACTGAACTTTGGCAGTCTGTATCAGGAAGGAACAGAGATCACCATCTGGACCAACCGCAACTTCGACAAGTTCGAGAGTTTCAACACTTCGCTGACTGCCTCGCCCAAATTCGGTTTCTACAGTCCCACGCTGACATTGAGCTATTGGCAGCAGAACTTCGACACCCAGGCATACGGCCTCGCCACAAAACGCAACAAACCTGAATGGCAGATAAACTTCCGCAACTGGTTCACCATTAACAAAACCACGAAGGCGATGCTCTATCTGCATTATTCCACCAGCTACGACTACGGCTTTAACCACAATGCCCATGAGTTTAACATCAACGCGCGAGTACAGAAGACCTTCCTCGACGGTAACCTCACCGTGGCCCTCTTTGCCAACGACATCTTCCGCAATCTCCGTGAACGATGGACGGGTTATTATCCCGTTTCCACAATGGCAAAGGATGCTTATGTCTATACACAAAGCGTCGGTGTATCGCTTAGATATAACTTCAACGCCACCCAAAGCAAATACAAAGGTTCAGGTGCTGGTACATCAGAAAAGAATCGACTATGATAGAGAATTTCCCATTTTGTAGGCAACATGATTCAATGAGTTGTGGTATTAGTTGTATGCAAATGATTTGAAAGGCATATTGATTATAAGTACAGAAATAATAAAAATCAATAGATGAAAGCATTACCAATCGCCATCATGAGTATGTTTCTGAACGTATCGTATGCGCAGGAAACAGATACAACTAAAACTTTTGTTCAAAGCAAAGAACTTGACGAAGTAGTTGTAAAGACATCTTATCTTACCCGCAAGGATGACCATATTCTCGCCATTCCTACTAAGATCACCAGAAATCGACAACGTAGGGGGTGCCTCGGGGCTGCGCAAAATATCTTACACAAATACCCGATACACTGCCTTGCTATTATTAACTTTGCAGTTCTTAATCATAGAGACTGCGCAACAATGATATCAGTGTATCGCAAAAAAGAAATTCTAAACTACCACATCGTCTATGGCTATGGAGCCAAGAAAATCAGGACAGAGATGCTCAAGGCTGGCAAGAAACCGGCTTCTCGTGGTGTAATTCGACGCCTTATTAATACCTACGAGCGCATCTTTAAGACAAAGGGATTGAAGACAGCTACTGCCTATTACTCAAAAGAGGAAGAATTCCAAGCTTTTGCGCATGTGGTATGCAATCCCAGTGTATTTGCGGCATCATTGATGCCTAACAGCGATACTCCTTCTGTAGTGGCAAAACAAAGTTTAGACAGAGAATCCATAGAATATACTCTGCCGAAATATTTACATACCATTTGCAAGCAAGCTATGCCGCATTGCATGGAATCATATTAGTGAGTAATTTTTATCTCTAAAATCATTATTATAATCTTTGACGTTGCTCTTTGCCTGATCCTTTTCCTTTATATTTATTTTTGATAGAGTTAAAACTGTAACTTATAGTTAAAGAATACTCGCTTGTCGAGAAATTGTGATACCTTATCTCTCGCATAGTACCAGAATAAAGTCTACTACTAGAATTGCCTGTTCCAAACAAATTATAGGCATCAAAATATATGGTAAGTCGACGCTTCAACAATGATTTATAAATCGACAAATTAGCACAGAAATATCCTTTGTTGTAGTAGGTAGCCATGTCATCACCAGTTGTTTGCACATTAAAGCCCAAAGTCGCTGTAAAAAATTTGGTGTCAAATGTATTGGTTATGCGAAAATTGACCAACAGATGACCCAATTCATGGTTGTCATGAGTATTCATATCAAGCCACTGTTTCTGGACCATCATTCGGCAAGCAGGTGACCATATGCCGATTTTGGGACTGAAATTAAGTGAAGCAGTAAATAAATCAAAAGAACTCCAGTTAACCGTTTGTAACATGGCAACTTGAGGATTATTCTCATATGGCTGAGAATATAGTAACAATGGATCAGAAACATGCGAATACATTATGTTTGCACTCATCCATTTATATGATATATCATAATTAACGTTGCGGCTTATCTGTGATACCAGATATGGATTTCCTGCCTCGTAAGTATATTTATTATCATACTGAATGCTGTTCCTCATTGCATAATATGTAGGTCGTTGTATATCTGTTCCGTAGCCTAATTGCATCTGCCAATCTCCTATTGGCAAATTAAGCATGAGTGAAGGAAGGAAATTTCGATACACATGGTTTAATCCAAGCTCATATGCCTGATTCTCATGATAGTTGTAATTCGCATGTTCGTATCGCAATCCTAATTGAAGTTTTAAGATTCCGAAGTTCCTTCTGTACTCTATAAATCCAGAGGCCAATGATTCCTTTATAATTCCATCATTATCTTCTAGAATGTCTTTTGGCTCTACTATATATCTATAGTCACGATTACATTTAGAATATTCTCCACCTAAAGAAACAACCCCCTTAAGGCAAGGAATTGTTACCACCAACTTTGAAGCAGCAAGTCTATTCTTTGTATTATTTTTAGAACAAACCAATATATTTTGCCTTTCTTCCTCTACTGTTTTATAAGTTTCATGAGTCTTTGAAATTTCCTTCTTTTTATTCCAAAGCCAATCAAAGTTGAAGTCAAGACCTACTTTGCCTATCTTGCCGACATAATATATATTATTAGATACTGTAGAAACCTGCTCTGGAGTTAAAATGTTACTATAAGAATTTTCTGTCAATTGTATATTTTTAAATATTTTTGATGTCATATTCGTGTTATTCTTATTACTTGGCATACGGTTGTAACTAAGACTTGTCCCTATTGAATTGTTTGAATTAATTTGATAAGTAACTTCAAAACGGGAATAAATCTGTTGATACCTACCTTCATTTTTGATATTGTTCACCTGGCTCCACGTATTGTCAGAAAAAGTATACTGTTGTATATCCTTATCGTCCTGACGATGGCTTTCTCTAGAATAAAGAGTAGCAGAAATTCCTAACCCGGTCTTGAGGAAATCCAAATTTAACTGCCCATAGCCACTAGTGCGATATTTTTCATTAATCGCACCATAACTTCTTACATTTGCTCCAAATCCTTCTCCTTTCTTTTTCTTAAGAGAAATACGTACAACGGCTTTTACACTTGCTCCATAACCAGCTCCTGGATTATTTATTACCTCGACAGATTTTACATCTTCTGATTGTAAACGTTCCAGTTCTGACAAATCCTTCATGAGCCTTCCATTCAAATAAAATATAGGCTCTCCTCGTCCAAAAACTTTAATTTTATTATCTTGAACTATAAGCTGTGGTATCTTGTCCAATAAGTTATAAATAGTACCCATTTTTTCAAGAATAGTGCCGCTGACAGTGGTAAAAACGCCACCATCTCTAACAATAGTCTTTGGAAGTTTTGATTTAACTACCACAGAATCAAGATTATAGGCATTGTTTAAAAGGGTTATTTTACCAAGATTGGATTCTCCTTTGCAATTAATAAACAATGTCTGATAGCCAATTGAAGAAAGTTTTAAAAGTCCTTGAAATCTGACATCATTAAGAGAGAATTCTCCATTTTGTCCACTAATTGTACCTTCTATGAAAGTAGAATCCTGAGTATTCAATAATACGACATTAACATATGGTATAGGCTTACCATCTACATCCACAACATTTCCAACTATTTTTTGTGCTATCAGAGATGTCGTAGCAGACAACATAATATAGAGCAAAAATATTTTTTTCATATGTTTTGTTCATACTTGTTTACTAATGATTGTACTAAGAAATCAAGAGAAAGATAATCTGACAAAGTTGTGTCTATACTATGCATAGTAAAAATATCCATTATATGCGACATTGTCCAATACGATACATAGCGTGTAATCCCCTTGAGGCAGATTGCTTGTGTCCAAGGTTACAGTGCCACTTCCCGAAATAACCGACATCATTCTTTAAGAATATTTAAAGCACTGAGAGTGACTGAGCACCAAGATTCCCCTTGGTGGTTCCCTTCCCTCCTTTGTTGTTGCAAGAGAATTGAATATCACAACATTTCTCTTCGGCTGGATCAGAAATCCCGCCCTTAACATGGCTCAAGGTATTACTGTTTACCTTCTCAATTCCATGGACCACCTCTAATTCATGTTCTTCCTTTTCCATAATTTTCAAAATAGATGGTTTGACATTAAAAAAGTTCACATTGCAAATGTACATAAAATTATCAAAAGAACAAAATAATAGAGCATTTGTTTATATTATTTAACGTTATCCAATCAAATTGACATATTATCTATCGTTTAAGTTTCATTATGAACTAATCACAAGCTAAAGACTCCCAGAAAGTTCGCATATATACTTTTCTATGCAATAGCAGACATTTACTGGATTGTTATAGTTTCCGACCCGGTTCCAACCTCCGCATCCGTAAGTAGCGATAAACAGTGGACTTGGACTTTATGCCGAGCTGCCGCATGATGACATCTATGGCAAGGCCTTGACGGTATAGCGCAGCGCACGCATCCACCTTATCCTGATTGATGCCTGCACCTTTTCTCTTTCCAAGACTGCGCCCCTGCCGCCGGGCTTCCTCACGCCCCGCCCTGGTACGCTCAATGATAAGGTCACGCTCAAACTCGGCAAGACTGGCGAAAATATTCATCATCAACTTGCCAGATGGTGAGGACGCATCGACATGGTCCTCTATCGATGTTAGCATAATGCCACGGCGGGGCAGGGCAGCAAAGATATTCACGAGATCTTTCAGCGATCGCCCTATTCGGTCGAATTTATAAACAACGAGCGTGTCGCCCTCCCGGAGATAACCAAGACATTCTTTCAGCACAGGCCGTTCTTTTACTCCAGACACTTTCTCAGAAAATATTTTCTCACAGCCAAACTTCTGCAATGCTACTATCTGCATACAAAGATTTTGCTCTCGTGTAGATACTCTTGCATATCCTATATTACTCATATGCGTAAGGTTCGATTTAGTTTATTTCGCAAAGATATAAAAAATCGAACTTAAATTCTATCATTTCATCTAAAGTTTTTAAGGTGCAACAAGGTTCGATTAAGGGTTAAGTTAATCGAACTTTGCGCCATCATTTGCGAGAATACAAAAACAACGCGTAAGGGAGAGAAAAACGGCTCATAAAAAGCCGTTTTTTCTTCTTCTAAATCTCTTTAGTTATTTAGAGATTTAGAAATTTAATGCGCGCGCGCGATATATAATGTGTAAAAACGCCTATTTTGCGCCATCATTTGCGGGATTTGCGCCATCATTTGCGGAATGTGCGCCATCATTTGCGAGCTGCTTAAGCTCTTCTTTCTGCTAAGTTTATCGAACTCTTATTAAGCTATTTAAATGGTTTATGTAATTACCATTTTAGCGCACTTACAGAAAGAGGAAGAGATGCCTCTAAAAGGCATTCTCTCTTCCTCTTTCTTTTTAAAAAGGTTTTTAGAACCTTTTTAAAAGTCTTTTTTAGGGGAAAACCATATTGTGACACAGAGAGTTACAAGGATTTTCGCACATTTTCCGCCCCCTAATGCCACATTTTCCGCCCCCTAATGCCTATTTTTGCCACATTTTCCGCCCCCTAATGCCACATTTTCCGCCCCCAGGCTTTACACGTAATTGCATCCATTTACATCCATTTACACTAAAGTTCAAATCCTATTTTGACCCATTATTTTTGTCAAAGTTTATTGATGAAACGGGTAATATATTACCAAGTCTTGCTTTTTGTTAATTTATTTTACTTAAATGCCTTATTTTTTTGCTATCTCTTGCTACTATTTGCAATCATTTGCCACATTTTCCGCCCCCAAACAGTTAATCGTCAAAATAGGATTTATTGAACCTGAAGTTGGAAATAATATCTCCTTCTTCATTTTTAGTTTCTTTATAGGCATCTTCTGAATTCTCGAGCAAACCTATTAATTTCATTTTGTTTATGGCCTCTTGAAAATCCTTATCTCTTCTAGAACTATTTTTTTTGTAACTTTTTAGTATGGCAATGCGTTCAAAGAGTTCATATTTCTTGATTTTATCTATTGGCCACGTTTTCTTATGATAACTATTCTGCTCAGCTAGAAACCAAAATAAGCGCATGGTCATAGTGCTTTGTTTTCCACGTAGTTTTAAAAGAGTATCATTTCTTAGAACAATGCTATCTTGCATAACATTTTTTGTAAATACAGCACCTAACCGGAGTATGTAAACGACACTGCCCTGTTTGTTCACTCGAACATAGTCGATAGAACAAATACTCGTACCTACATGTGATCCATCATCACATGCTAAATATACTACTTTACTTGCTAAATCTCTTATGATTTTAGCAACTTCATCCTTATCTTTTTTTCTAGGTTTCTCTTTTGCAGATAATCCTAATGCTTTCCTTGTAAGTTGTGCTAGTTCAAAATAGATATATGGGGTTGGTGACTTTTCCTTATCACCATCGGAACCTATTCGCCCACCATTTTGTAGTTGCATAATGGGTTTATCCTTTGGATTAAAGTCGGGAAAGATAACTTGAATATCGTTTCCTATTCCAAGAAGTTGGGTTCCTTTTGGAGTAATTTTACTTTGCTCCGAAAGAATTTGTGCTAATGCGATAATAACCTTAGAGCCTAGTTCTCCGCCTTCTATTCCATCAACAATACTACTAAGAAACCCCTTTGTCTTATTTAAAGACAATGCATGTTTCCGCTCAACAGGTGGCAGAGCGTCAAATAAGTCTCTGCTTATAGGAGCTTTTCTAGTCTGTTGCCTACTCAGTTCTCTTGAAGTAGTAAAAGTATTATTTTTCCTGTTTTTCCAATTCATAATTTCTCTTGATTAGAAAAAAGAATCATTTTCAGAATCTTCTTTTTGAGTTGACGCTTGTGGTTCATCCTTACCTGTAATCAGACCTGTTTTGCCATCAAAATCAAACATTGTCTTGATATTAGGTTCCTGTCCTCTACGCTTTATAATTTTAGCATAAATTTTCTCTTTGTTAATCTCTGAAAGACCTTTGTATTCAGCCTCTAATTGTGAGGCAGTGCGTACTTTATCAGATGGATTAGTAAATCCACAATTCCACATAGCTACTATTGTATTCGCTATCTGCTCAATGTCACCTGCCTCCCTTATATTGGTAGAAATTAAATCAAGAGGACTAACCACTTGCCTATTGAATTGAGCTGCGAGGATTATAGGAAGGCCGTACTTCTCACTTACAGCCAAATCCTTCAACTTTAGGCATATTTCTTTCAACTGTTCTTGACGGCTAAGACGTGTGCTACCTGATAAAGAGAGAAGCTGCATATAGTCTATCAATACGACATCGCAAGCGTTATTACTCTTCATGAACTTAATATAAGAGACTAACTTGTCGATGTCGTAATCTTTATAGCGGATGTTTAGAGCTTTGTCTTTTAACAAATTGAAGAAGGAAGCCTTTGCAGATTCATAATCATCTTTTGCTTCTCTTGAAACATATTTGTCATTTCCCTTAAGGTCATTCTTAATGGTACTTCTGATGTTCCATCTTGACGGAAGTGCTTTATTTTTTGCGCAATATATAGTCAGGAAAGAAGTGAGTACAGATCCTTTGTCTTCCTCGTAAGAAAGATACAAGACTTTTTTGTTGATATTATACTGTAATATCCGCAGGGCTAAATTTTCAAGCATAGTACTTTTACCATGACTGGTAGGAGCTGCTATGAAAGTTATAGCTCTGTCATGAATAAGGAGCTCACTGTCTTCTTGGTCTTTTGATTCAAACAAGAATCCTGTGCGAAGATCGCCTCCACCCTGGCATAGTTCCTCTTTTACCTCTTTTTCGGTTAAAGGGGTAAGGTCATCAGCAAATTCACTAATTGAACTGTTCTCTAAGATGTCTGCAGAGAGACTTATATTATGAAGTGCGTCGTCTACATCTATAGCAGATGCCGAGGTAGAGGCTTCTAAAGCTTTAATGCCTAAATCTTTTAATTTTCTTTTCTTTGCGTACTCTTTGAGTATGGATATATTTTTACCAAAAGCTGCAGAAGCATCAGAATCTGAGATATTATCTCCAAGTGATGTAATGTCCAGAGCCGTTGGTTTTATTATTTGATTTCCTTGCCGATCATAGTTAGGAAGCTGGCTAATATATTCGTATATCAAAGAAGGTGTAGGTAAAGCTCCTTCTGCTTGTATAGCATCTATACAAGTATATATTTTCCTATAGGTTGAATTATAGAAGTAGTCTGCTTTCAGTAATGAAGCAGGTGTACTCGGCTGGTAATAATACATCGCCAACACTTCTCTCTCAGCCAGTTCATTAGAAAAAGGCTTTTCAGGAGATATTATTTCAAATTTATCTCTGGACATATCTTAATATATATTTTACGATATATTACGTAAATTATAATGGAAGTTATTTACTGCCATTCTCAGCAGCTCTTCTTTCCTTAGCTTTCTCAGCTGCAACCTTGCGTGCATCAAGCTCTTTCTGTGTTGGCACTTGAAAGTTTATCTTTGTAAGGAAAGCATCAACAGCCTTGTCTGTGTCAAACGTAAGGAATGTAGCAAGTACGGACTGAACGATCGTACGGACCGACAGTCTTTTATAATGTCTCTCGCTCAACTCTTGAAGTTGATCAAGGATATCAGACGAGATGTAGACAGGACGACCCTTATCAGGTGAACGGTCATAGCTGAAAATATTGTCGAAGAACTTGTCTTGAAATCCTTTTGGAAGCTCAGAACGGTTGGAAGTTTTTTCACTTACATTCTTTACCTTTACCGCCTTTGTCTCTGAATTCTTGTTAGGAGTCTCTTCTTTTACGGTCTCAATGGCCTTTTCTCCGCCATTGGCAGCAATAGCTACATTAGCAATGTTGAAATCGTCAATCTCGAAAGTACTAGAATTCTTTTTGTTAGCCATATCTGATTATTTTTTTATGAGTTCTACAATGGGTTCGAAGGCGTATGCTACAGCCTTTTCAAGATAGGTATCGTTTTCGTAGATTGTTGAATAACGTTTAACCTTGACACTCTGTTTGATACGTGGAGCCAAAATACCATACTTTTTCAATATGTCTGCATTATGCCGTTGCTGGGCCAGTTCCTCTTGCGTTCCCTCACTGACATTAATTCTATTAGGCAGAAACACAAGCTTGGCTTTCACCTGTAAGGTACCAAGAACAACTTTCAAAAAACCAAGAGTAGAACGCAGCACGTCATGATCATACGTCATCGGTATGACGATAATATCTGCATTTTTCAAAATTGGTACAAGTCCAGGAAAAGCAAGAGATCCAGGAGCGTCTATTAAGGTAATGGAATCATCCGCTTTCCATGCTTGCAGTTTGGCAGCCACTTCTTTTGAATCCATAGGATTGACGAACTCAACATCCCAAGATGGTTTAGCCTCAGGATCTACTTTAAGATCGTCTTCCCTGTGACCTGACAAGGACATCTGAATATCCATATCCTTAACAGATACCTTTTGCCCCTTTGCCGTTAGATGGTTTGCAAAGATAGCGCAAAGGCTAGTTTTGCCAACACCACCTTTCTGATTTGCGAATGAAATTATCTTTCCCATGAGCTTTGTTATATATAAGACGGTGCAAATATAGCAACTATATTTTAAAGTCAATATAAAAAGTAATTCTTTTATAATCTTTTAACATATAATTAATATTGTTTTTAATATAAATCTCTATAATATAAATAG
>ENA-OPJS01000056-OPJS01000056.1-human-gut-metagenome-genome-assembly--contig:-NODE-56-length-11964-cov-8.857335_pt1 | contig 11964 bp, 8 predicted proteins | sample MGYA00241774_ERZ501673 | MGnify/ENA primary metagenome ERZ501673 (study PRJEB25962, sample SAMEA2042203) | human gut metagenome | biome: human gut; feature: human-associated habitat; material: faeces...
AGCATGGCATGAGCGTATGGGTGGTAGGAAAGGTGAAGGTCAAACTCGATGAGCTGAAGTTCCGTTCCCGTAATACGATCGGATGCCGCGCCTTTACCAACGCTGCCCTGGAGTTTGTCCTTGATAAATACGGCGACGAGCTTGTCAAGATGTTCAAGAACAAGTAGGCAGCAGAAGATGCTGTAATGTGATTACTCACAGACTAACAATGTCACAAATGTTAGTCTGTGAGTTTTTCTTTATTCATCTATTATCCAGTGGCCACCTTTAGATGGGCCTTCATATTTTAGGAAGCTAATTCCTCTAATTGCCCTACGAATGGTTGTCAAGCTTTTGCCAAGTTTTTTTGCCAACTCGGTTCCTGTTATCTGATTATTTGTGCTTATGAGCCTTAATATATCTTTCTGAAGGGAAGAAAGATTTTGGGTGTCGTTTTGGGTGTCGTTTTGGGTGTCATTTTGGGACTCATTCTCTTCGTTCGAGAATACATTGACACAAAATACGGTGAGTTTGGAGACGTCAAAGACGGCTTCTTTGTTTCCATTTTGTTTGAGGAGGTTCTGCACACGCTTAACGCCCTGATTGAACATGTTGACATACTTCATCTGCTTCATAGCTTCGGCGATGATGGGGTTGCGATAGTCGTTCACCATCGGGAAGTTCTCAGGACGAGCCTCTCCATAGAGTCCACCGGCATTCATGATTTCGATATGGTCGTCGAACTGATACAGACGGATGGGCATGTTCGACTGGTAATCGCGGTGCATATTGGCGTTCATGCAGAGTTCCCTCAGTGCTGCATGCGGATAGTTGACAACGGTACGCTCACGAAACATAGTCTCCGGTACAGGCCGCTGCGTGACAATGGCATCTTTGACAAAAGCCTCCAACTCGGGGAGCATTCTGAACAGAGGTCCTTGGAAGCGCCGCTCATTCAGCACCTCGCCACCCTTCCCGTGAAAACGCACAAACTGTATGTAGTTGCCAGGCATGTAGTAGCGGGGATTGTTGCCGAAGAGGATGATAGCAGCGTATGTCGGACAATCGTGTGTGCGATCGTAGAGTCGGATAGAAGCCAGTTGCTCTTTGATGTCTCTGTGATCTTCTGCGAGAACCTCTGGATCCACGACTGAAGGGAGATAAGTATTACGGATAAAGTCAAGATCCAAATCATCCAGCGTCGCGCCTATACAGGGTGTTGCGTCGAAGGTTGCCATGTAAGCAGTGCGTCGTTCTGTGAGCAGACGTTCTTCAGACTCACTGGCAATATCACGACGCGGGCCGATGCGGACAAATATTCTGCCACGATAGCGTACAGGAGGAAGTAATGACGGTGAAACTTCTGCCACGAGCAAATCTCCATCAGGAAATTCCACTCGATCAACATTCATCACCGGAAGAGGCAGAATGTTTCCGTCAGAGCGGATGCCAGCTATTTTCTTGAGAAGCGCATCATCCACCTTCAAACCGCTAAGCGCTCCATCATCATTAGCTCCGATGAGCAAATATCCCTTTTTACGGGAGTCTGGTAAGTCATTGGCAAAAGCACAAATGGCCTCACAGAACTTGTCCATGTTGCCAGTCGACACGGTTCTTTCTACACGATAGGTTTCTTCACTATGAAGCAGTTGTATGATTTCGTCCTTGCTAAGCATATTTCCTCTTTATTGGCAAAGTTAATAAAATTCTTAGAATCTCAGCCTCTTCATGCTAATTCTTTTTCACGGAAGCCAACAAATCTCTTAACTCTTCTGCCGACAAGGTTGATAGTTGACTTAGCAATTCTTCTTTGTTGTTTTTCTTTTCCCTGTTTATATTCAACAACAAAGAGTTGTACTCCATCTGCTTCTCCAAGGGATAATGCTCTATGTATAACTCTGTCACGGAGTTGTTGGCCGTTGAGTGTCCCATGCTCTCGGAAATGTAGTTGATGTCAACCCCGGCATTACGCAGGTTGGTGGCAAAGGAGTGGCGGCACCACGTCCCAGAAGGACGCACCTCCCAATGAAGCACATCCTCACAGATTCTGATTACCCTATCCTGTACGTTGGAGTTTTCCTGTGATATCCGTTTCCGCTTTTCCACCTTATTGGAAGCTCCCATCAGAATAAATGGGAACACGAGCGCATTGTGTTCTGGTTTTGCCGCAATCTCATCAAGGATGCGTTGTAACGGAGGAATGATGGGAATGACAACTTCTGACCCGCCCTCACTGCGTTCTGATGTCTTGATGCGCCGGAACTTAAAAGCCTGACGTCCCGTGTCGAAATAATATTGGGAGTAGGTCAGTTCACTGGCATCAACTAAGTTGAGACCATTGCAAAGATATTGAATCAGAAACAAGCCCAACGAACGATGGGCACGCTCAGTATAACTGCTCGTCCATTCTTTAGGATAGCTCTTGTTGACGAACACATTATATAACTGTGTCATCTGCTCGACGGTGAGATAACGTTCCCGTCTGCGGTTACCCGTAGGGATAGCCACAAGATCTTTCTTCCGTATATTGGAGAAAGGATATTCCTGATTGACAAGATAGCCATTCTTCACGCATTCATTCCACACTACCCGGCAGGAACGTAGGTATATGCCACGGGTGGTGTCACTCAACTTGCCGACGAGATGCCCATCTCTATCCTTCACACCATTCTTCATGCCCTCGTTCCAATACACGAGTTCGTCCTTACCGATTTTGAATCCTTCAACAGGCTTGTTCCACATAATCTTCTTGAAGGACTTCAGCGCACACTCGTACGATTCGCCGGTCGTATAGCGTGCTCCGTCATTCTCTGTCTTCAACTTATGGATGATATTCTCCCATATCCCAATGAATGATGCTTCGTCATCAACACCCACGCCAGTGAGTACGGAACGGATTCTCTCAAGGCTCAGGTTCTTGCCCAGCCGTTCGACAACATTTCGATAGCTATCAAAAAGACTGTCAAACTCCACCTTCTTCGGATAGAGTTCAGAACGCACAGACTTTGCGTTTAAGTTGCAAATCTTGGAAAAGTATTCCTCTGTATACTCGCCCTCGACATAGTTGTACCATGACTTGCGGTTGATAGTGTAGCGCATGGCGACAGGGAAGGTCTCCTTGCCTTTCTTCGGATGTCTCTTGTCAAGGATCAAAGAGAACGTGCAGCAGCCGTAGCGTGCCGTTTTGTAGGTCGTGTTGGGTTTCTGTATTTCCATAATCCGGAGCTATTTAGTGAGTAAATCGGGAAAACATTTTGGAGAAATTTGTTCCGTCAGACTTCGTAACTCACTGTTACACCGTTGGAAAACGGGAAAACAATGGGAAAACAAAGGCGTTTTGATACGGGGTTTCACCATGTTTCTTTAACAATCACAAAGTTACTAAATAGTTGATTTACAGCCAAATAAATTTTATAGAAAATCACAAAATATTATTCTGTTTGATTCATAATCCGGAGGTCGTGGGATCGTGGCCCACCCCCGCTACTTGATAATCAAGCACTTACGGACTTCCGCAAGTGCTTTTTTCATACACGCGAAAACTATGCGAAAACCAAGGTGGTTCAGTTCGCCCATGATATTTAGTGGCGTATCAGCCCAAAAATAGTCCGATGGCTTGTGTCATTGAATATCACCCCGTCTCAAAATCTTGACAAAACGCACATCGTATTCTCTCAGGATAAATTGTGGGCATTACTGTCTTCTCTTTGTCCTTCCCTCCCTTTCACCTTTCCCAGTCGCTGGAAGAAGACATCAGGCTATCACCCATTTCCAATAGGGCAACACCTCTAACTTTATTAAGTATGACTTTATAAAACGCCATAAATTTATAAAATACCATTTAACAAAACAAGGAATAAGTGTCTCTCAATAAACAAGCACTATAATGGAGATGCTGGAGCCGATTAATTCGAAACCGTCTAAGAGTGGCTTGTGGCTACCTTTAGACGGTTCCTCCGATAAAGTTTTTAACTACCTACGGTGATGGCAACAACCATTCATGAATGATACACTTACTCAGAGAGCCTCATAGTACTTGTGGATTTTTGCCGCCATCAGTTGCCGCCGCTCCTCAAGGAAACGATCGTAATCGCCAATGCCCATACTAAACACATCCGCAGGAATGCAATTAACAGAAAGATTACGATACAGTTCTGCTGCATCTATAATGGATCCTACTATTGCCTGCTTTGTCGTGCACTGTTGTAGTGCTGACCCAAAGTAATCCTTCGGAGCCCTCTTTCCAATTGATTCGTTTACCGGGCGGTCAAGATAAGCATAGTTGCCCTCCTGATTATATTTGGATTTGTCAACTCCATGTTCTATCAAGAACTTTTTGGGGAAGATGTGATGAATATCGCCGCCTAATGTGATGAGCTCCGAGACAGGCACATTGGCAGACAACAAAGAAGTATCCTTAAAAAATATCTGTGAGGCAAGATATACTTGGAACACAGGATTTGTTGTGGATGTAGTTTCCAGATTCTGTACAAGCCCTATATTCCAAAAATTATCTGACAACTGTGCCGCTTCAATATCTTTCAGCACCGCGACCACGCCACGCTCGCGGATAAGACGAATATCCGTGGCAAAGGCTGATTCTGGGGAAGAACTGTACCTGCCTGTAAGCACAGAAAGCACATACCATTTCTGAACGATGCGTTTAATCTCAGCTACCGGCACCTCCTTGGATTTCTGGAGAATGAGGAAAACGGTATATGCAAAATCAATGGCCATCACGGAGTTGACAAGTTTCTTGGAAATGAAGCCTGCCGAGCGTAGAGTAATCATAAACTGCGTAAAGTTGTGCTGGCTAATGACATTCAGCACACCATCGTACATTGATTTATAGGTCTGTTCTATGATGGATTCTTTGAACTCTCGTGTCTCGAAATCACGTCCCGCCAGCATTTGAACCAAGTTCGCCAACTTGGCTCGTTTAATCTCCGACATAAATGCCACACGAATGACATCATCATAGCTCGGATCATATACCGTCTCCGTATCATCCTTTAGCCAAGCCAACTTTTGAAGATAGGGAGTAGCGGCAAACGAGGTGTCATGCGCCGCAATTTTTTCATAGTGGTTGGGCGACACGGCCAAATGACTGAAATAGTCGACAATCTTACGAAGTGTGTTACCGCCGTACTTCTCGTCTGCAGCCATCTTCGACATGACGAAGTCGCCTTGGCTGAGGGCTGTACCCTTGGAATTGATACGGATAAAGATGTCGGTTACAACATCAATATCAAGGGTGTCGGACAACTCGATGATGCCCATCTGAATGTTCTGGATAGACTTCAACTTATCTATGACATGAGACAGCGTATCACAATCAATTTCCGGGTTGTCTTTACAATACTTCAATATGAAATTAAAGGACGAGAATTCCGGCTTGAAGATTTCTGCTATGTCGGGTATCCAGTTCTTGCTCTTCAAATGGGCAGGAGTCTGCACGGCGAAGATCTCGGCATCATTGTCCTTTGATAGGGCAGCGAAAGGGTTGAACGCTATCTTGATGCGTGTCTCCTCAAAATTCTTGTTCATGACTTTCTGTCCTGCGACAGCTGTCATTAAGGCAGTGATACGTTGCTGGCCGTCAATCACAACTTTCTTGCCTGAGGAGATTGTGCCGTCCTTCAGTTTCACATTTGGATTTTTCCAAAGGATGAGATAGCCTGTAGGATAACCTTTATATAAGGAGTCCATAAGGTCACGCACTTGGGTCGCTCTCCATACGAAGGGTCGTTGAATCTCTGGTATGGCAATCTCTCGGGCTTCGATAAGTCCAAGGATTGCCTTAACCGTATATGTTGTATTAGTAAACTTTTCTCCTTGCATGATATTACTATTTTAGATATTTGTCGAGGATGGCCTGCTTGATAGTGGCACACTCTTGCATGCGTAAATAAAGCTTCTTTATATCATTGTCCATAGTCGACATCTCAGAAACTATTTGCAGTTGTTCGTCCTTGTCTGGCAGTACAAATTGGAAGCGCTCTATCGTTTCTTTCTTGCCACGAGGCATTTTCAAACCTTTTACATCAGACATGACATAGTCAAAGAATTCATCGCGGCGAAGTGAATAATAGACATATTCGGGCAGGGCCTTGTCTCTATCCACGTGCAGGACCAGTACATCGGGAGAGCAACCTCCATCACGGTCGGCAAACCATAATTTCTTTAGGTAAGGCCGGATGTTCGACAAAAGAATATCACCTTTATGGTAGACAACGACAGTTTCTGTATTCGGTTCACCACCATAGTCCGTCACCCCCTCGCAGTTTTGCAACATGTTGTCTGTAGTGATGTATGCCTCAGGGAGTATCTCGCTGTATGCACTTCTTTCAGAAGAGAAGTTGCTAATTTCTCGCAATTGTACCCGAGGGCCTTTAATTGTTGCAATCGTGTTAGCCTCCTTTGATTTAATAGAATCTATGGCAGCTTCATTCTCATTATAAACCTTGTCTTCAGCCTCGCACTCAGTGACAATTTGCTGCTGTGTAGACATTGGAGGTAAGGGGATTTGAAGGGCTTTAAGATACTTGAAATGACGTTCGTACTTTGCGCGATTTGGAATAGTAGCAAAACTTAAAAAGTAAAAGACATACTTCAAATTAGCTTTATCCTCATCAACCTTTATCAATTGCGTCCCATCTGCACCCCTAAAGAATGGGAAATCAATAAACTTAAAACTACAAGAATGGTCACCAAAAATTATTAGGGGAATATTCTTGATGGGATCAGGCTCGTCTGTATATCCAGAAATGAGCACATTGGCTTCTTGTGTCACAACTGGGTACTGACCATGTTCGTGAATATCTTCTTTGTTTATTTTCTTGCTAATTGCTGTAATAGGCACTAATATACTTTCAAGTTTAGTAGTTGGAAAGATAGAATCGTCTGCCTCAAATTGTAAAGATGATAACTTGATAATTCCGTAAAAATCAGAATTATTCAACTCCACCATATCCTTCAGCCTATACCACTTTGCAAATTGCTGAAGCTCTTCCGGCAATTGTGTTTTTGCATCAATAAAGCTGTTGCGAATAGCACATGCAATGGTGCCTCTTGCAAAACGGTCATCATCGTTGTAGAGCATACCACCTGGCTTTATAATCTTTATACCCTCATCACCCTTTCGGTTACTCCAGTCATAACCGAGAAATTCTTTCTGGGCCTTATTGTCGGCTGGTGCTGTGACAACAAGAGTATGCTGCCCCGATGTTAAAGCGAAGTAATAGAGCTTCTGTTCCTCTGTTGCCAAGGCTATATCGTAGAACTTATCCCGCCTGTATTTCTCCTCTTCCTCAGCTGTGGTTATCGACTTGGGAATACTGATGGCCTGTGTTCTGAAGGCATCATAATAGGTCCTCAGATAGCTGTCGGCGGCCAATTCTTCCCAGTTCAGATCTCTACTAACGAATCTACGGTATATATCTTCGCCAATATGCTGATGCTGCAGATATTCGTCGTAGAGGACTTTATCTTTCCACCCGTCCCAGAAGTCATTGCCCATCACGACAGACACGAAGTCCTTTACCATCTCGGCCTTGCGAGGCGGCTCCTCGTATTTCTCTAAAAAGAGCGTAACGGTATTGGTGCCCGTCGCACCAAAAGTCTTGCTACCAAAAGCAACAATAGCATGCAACTTGAAGTTTTGCAACAGTTCACCACGTGCAGCCGTGTAGCTTGCAGATGCATTGGATAAGATTGATGCTGGCAGCACCACAGCGGCAATGCCCTGCGGCTTGAGCAACTGTGCAATACGCTCCACGAACAACGTCTCTATCTCTTTACCTTCCAGCGTTATCTGCTTCAGAATGGAGAATTCATTGTTATGCAACGACAGATGCCTTTTGAAACCGTTCACAGAATAGGGTGGGTTTGCCACCAGTATATCGAACGAGTGTGGCTCAATTCCTTTCTCCGGATAATTCTCCAGTCCGTCGCCAAAGATAATGTTGCTTCCTCCGGCTCCATTCATGAACATGGAGACCTTAGAGACACGTGCCAGACGATAGTCTTTCTCCACTCCATAAATATGTTTCTCCACCCAATTGTTTTCCTCGTTGGGACGGATGGCATTGACAGCCTCTACTCCCTCGGTAAGGAAATGTCCGGCACCACACGCATAGTCAATAATACGTGGCAAATCATGCTCTGAAATATAATTGGAAAGCGGCAGCGCATCCCAAATAAAACGAGTAATGGGCGTAGGTGTGAAAAATTGTCCCTCGTTTTGTTTAAAGCCTTTATTGAGTAGCTGCTCAAACAAGTCACCCAAAAACTGATGCTTTGACTGATAGACAATGCGATAGGGCTGAAAGAGCTGGACTACCTCAACAAGGATCTTACCATTCTGGTAGAATAGTTCTTCATTGTGGACATCCTTGAAAGCAAAGTCGTTGTTGGAATAGAACTTGAGCACTCTGATGGTATGCTTCAAATCCTCTATGGCTGCTTTACGTTTTTGACCGGTGTAGTTTTCAAACAGACGCTCTGCATAGCCATCATCAACATAGAAGATCTTCTCCTTCATAAACTCTTCCATTCCCTGCTGATGAAGCCGCTGCAATCGGTCTTGCAGAGTCTCGTATGTATCGGTGTACTTGTACTGAAAGTCCACTTCCTCATAATCTTGCTTTTTGATTTCATCGACCAGTTTGCAGATAAAAAGGGCAACAAGTCGATTGAATGCGTTTTCCTTGTCCGACACGTTATTGTGCCGGAGTATCTCTTCAAACTGATTGACAATCTTATCATCTGGAGTGAATTCCTTCAGATCTTTCTTGCGCAGCGGTTTTAACTCTATTTGATAGGGTTGACTGTCCTCACTGAAGATAAGATCGGACAGCCATTGGCAATTGTAAGTGTCTCGCCAAACCTCAAAGCGTTCACTGTCATTTTTGGCATGGGCAAACACCTTCACATCTTTGTCGCGCTCCGACATTTTCAGGATGTTGGCATCGTCAGTGCAATTGATAATATCACTTTGATAGGTAATTTTGGTGCCATCCCAGTCAGAAGCATAGAGTGCGAGCCATTTAATACCATTGTCCTGTTGCCAATAACTGAAAAGCTGTCCGCCATCGGTCTCTGTATTCTTCTTTTCTTTACGATATTCCTTCCCTGCAGTCTTGCATTCTATAATGATAAGGTTGTCACCATTCTTATCCTTGATGAGAATATCTGGTTTGCCACTTGACTTTGAGTCATGTCCAAGACGCCATCTTGGCTCCAATTCTATTGTTTCAGGAAGATAGCCTTTTTCCATCAATCTATTGACACACTCGAATACAACAAAGTTCTCATCGTGAGAGAAATTGCTTGTTGTCTTGTCATTCAAAACGACTCCTTTTGGATAGTTCAACGTTTTGTTATCGAAGTCAACAGACATATTGAAAGCCCCAAACTTCTTCGTATAGAAATTGCCTACAGGCTCTTTGTGAAAGCCCATATAAGCGAGAACTTCTTTTATATTGGATTGGTTTATCATTGATGTGATGGTTCAGAATTGTTCTACAAAAATACTTCTTTTCTTTGACATTGCAACACAAAACTAAAAAACATTTGCATAGAATTGGATTTTTCTTAAATCATCCTAATCTGCAAGAGGATAATGTCCAGATTGTTGAACATAACTGCCGCTTTTCCTCTCAGACCACGTACAGACCACATAGAGGTCTTAACAGACCACATAGGAATTCTAAAATATCCTAATAGACAAAAAGTTACCATTGCTTCATTTTGCGAAATCGAAAGCAAATCATTATTTTTGTGGACGATAAGAATAGAGCCGACCCTGCAAAGAGCCGACTTTTTTAGTATGAAGCAATTGATTGAACATGGATAAACAGGAAAGAGAAGCCATGGTCGTTCACAAAAGAGCATGACGAGACCATCGCCATGGCCCATCTTCTCATAGCACTTGAAAGGACAGGCTGCATGAAGAAACGTCAGAGAATATTTCACCACTAAATAAACTAAGACCGTAGTCCGACCACGGCATGGTCATCATGTGACCGGAGCTTGGTCATCGTCTGACCACAGTCTGGTCAACACATCCATCCTGTGGATGCTCTTGGATGAGTACAAAGCGGAAATTGAGAAAGTAATGTAGGTATCTCATTCTCACAAACTCACACATATTAGAATGTGACTCTGTGAGAATGCTATTAAGTTTACACTCCTTCCAGTGACGCATAATCAAACCGGTCACCGTAACTGGTTATCACACTGTTAGGACGGGTCTTGTATCTTCCTGCATGTTGTCGTCCTTCTCGTTGGCAAAGAGTCCACTTCCGCCAAATTTCTCTCGCAGCTCCGCAAGGACTTTCATTGCACCTTCGTATGTAGCGTGAAACTTCTCCTCTGTGGAGCTTTCTGGAATGCACAGCCGCTGGTAATCATAGTCGTCAAGACGGTCAAAGGCGAAAGTGTAGTCCACAACAACATCAAGCAGGGCGTTGCGCACTTCCTTGCTGAGGTCTTGCAACTTCACCGTCCTCGCCATCGAGCGTACCAATTGTATCATCTGCCGGTAGTTCTCCTCACGGACGCGCTGGTTGATAGCGTAGTCTTTGATGAGATAATCCCTCAATACGATTGTGGCCCATTGACGGAAGCGTGTACCTCGAATACTCTTCACTCGATAGCCTACCGATATAATAACATCGAGATCATAATACTTTACCTTGCGACGGACTGTTCTTTTGCCTTCGTGCTGAACAGTCAAGTATTCCTTGACAGTTGCCTTGCTGTTGAGTTCCCCCTCTTCGAAAATATTGTTGATGTGCAAACTAATATTCTGTTTCGTGGTCTGGAACAGCTCAGTCATCTGTGCCTGTGTCAGCCACACCGTCTCATTCTCCAACTTCACGTCAAGTTGGGTTTTGCCGTCTTCGGCCTGATATATGACAATCTTGTTGTCGAGTTCATCCTTGTTCATCTTCACTTCAATTGTAAGCGTCCAAAAATGACGTATTGCTTAAAGCCTTAAAATCTGTTACTTTTGTCCTCGACTTAAATTCATACAATTTATGGAGAGAACATCAGATTTTGAACAGCTGCTCTTCCTATATAAGACGGAGGGCAAAGGCATTAGCCTGGAACAGTTTTGTATCAACAATGGCATTAACTATCGAGCCTTTGACAGATGGTACCGCAATCACCATGAAGGTGTTGTCCCGGTACAAGTGGTTGGGACACCGGAAGATGAGAGCAAGAGCCCATCATCGAGTGAAAATCATGGAGGACGTGAGACATTGATTACAGTCTCGCTCAGTTTCAGCAATGGGATGTATATCCGTCACAAGCATCTTACTTATGCAGAGGTCAAGGAACTGATTGTAAAAATGGAGGGCTTATGCTGACGTTCAACGGACTTCGCAATTTCTACTACGTCCCCGACGTTACAGACATGCGTTGTGGATATCACAGGCTGATGCAGATTGTAAAGCATAAGTTCCATCGCGATCCATATAGTGGCGATGTCTTCCTCTTCATGAGCAAGGACCGCCGTAAGGTCAAGATGATACACTTTGAGGATCATGCGTACTACCTTCATGAGAAGAAGTTTGCAAAGGGTTATAAGTTTATGAAGATAACCTATGCCGATGATGATGTGGAGCATGTCAATCCAATCTACCAGATAACCTGGAAACAGGTGGTGGCATTCCTTGAGATGCCGGTGGTAAACGCGATGAGAATTGCATCTAACGCTGGTAGTAGTAATGTGAAATAAAGTACTGATTATCAATAAAATAACTCTAAGAATATTTGCATAATCCAATAAATTTTCGTACCTTTGTATAGTAAATATTAAGGTACGACACATGGATTTTGATAAGGAAATCAATCTCGACGAGCTCGCCAAGAACATCAATATGCGGCGGGAGCTGGAGGCTCAGGAGACAACTTCTGAGCCGGTGCAGGAGTACCTTAATATGGATAAGATTACTTTGGTCAAAATGCTTCTTGCCT
>ENA-OPJS01000059-OPJS01000059.1-human-gut-metagenome-genome-assembly--contig:-NODE-59-length-11231-cov-4.696403_pt1 | contig 11231 bp, 7 predicted proteins | sample MGYA00241774_ERZ501673 | MGnify/ENA primary metagenome ERZ501673 (study PRJEB25962, sample SAMEA2042203) | human gut metagenome | biome: human gut; feature: human-associated habitat; material: faeces...
GCCGCCGTAAAGCGCATCGAACGGAAGAACTATATCAAATATATCAATACGGTCTTCGTCAACTTTGGCGACAACTCCATCGACTTCAAGGTGCTCGCATGGGTAGATTCCCGCAAGCAGATCTACGCTACAGGTGAGATCTACGAGGCACTGTACAACACACTCAACGAGCATCATATCGAGATACCGTATCCACAGCGAGATGTGCACATCAAAAGCGACAGCACCATGACGCAGAAAGATACTCCAAAAGCATAACGAAAAGAAGAGTTGCTACTCTTTTATATCAACACATTCTTTTCGCCAAGCGACATAATAGCCGCAAAGCAGTCGCACACCAAGGAGTCATTCACTTATACCGGCGCAGCGGATATTTTCCGTGGGATGGTGGTTGGAGGAATCCAAGATGTCTTGTATGTGATATCGCCAACGTGTCACTATATATCACTCAAAAAAAGATTTAGTGTCACCCTTCCATCCCATAAGACAAGGAAAATAGTCATGGACAGGCTTGACACCTATGGTGTGGGACAGAAGCAATGGGGTGGCTGCGAGCTTGCTCGCCAAGCCACCCCATTGCTTCTGTCCCATTGCTCTATTAGGAGCAAAAGACTGACCATGATTTTCCTACTATATTCAGGTGGAAAACGTCTATGACTGTTTTCATTCCTCTTGAGGGAACCGACCTTGGATTTCATCCTTCGTCTTCTTGCCATGACAGAGATCAAGCTGCTTAGCTCTGCTCATGTGGCTTAACGCAAACGTTCGATCTATGTATCCTCACACCACCATCCACTGAAAATATCCGCTGTGCCGGAATTCCACAAAGTGGAGCGTTAAAAAAGAAAGAAACGGGAGCACATATAATCATGCTCCTCGGTCTTTTAACGCACGCCCTTCGGACGTATAAAGAATATAAACGAATATTGAGAATATTGAGAATTATTTGTTGGAATTGAACTTTCAAAAGAAAAAGTTGATGTGACTATCATTTTTGCAGATGCTCTGATCGAACTCTATCCAAGAGTGACCAGTGAGTTTAAGAACACGGTGTCTGGTTTCAAGCAAAATGTCATTTCTCTGAATAATCAGCATTAAATATCTATAAAAACGGAATGTAAAGGACTCTTTTTCGCAAAAAATAAATATCTTTGTAATATATTTCCATAATATAAACTTATCGGAAGTTGCATATGGATAATCTACTGGCACTGTCTGAAGAAGACATAAAACTACGGTACATTACTCCATCCATACTACAAAAGGGATGGTCGGTAGAAGACATAACTATGGAGACTAAGGTTAAACTTACAGATGGCAAGATTAATCTTAGAGGAAATTTAGTGGCTCGTGGTAAAGCTAAGTTTGCAGACTATATGCTTTATTACAATCGTGCTACCCCCATTGCCATTGTTGAAGCCAAGGACGCAAATCATACAGTCTCATTTGGAATGCAACAGGCAAAGGAATATGCCCAAATGATGGATATTCCTTTTGCTCTCAGTTCCAATGGTCAAGGTTATCAAGAATACGATTTCCTGACAGGAAAGGAACGCTCTTTCTCGATGGATGCCTTTCCAACGAAAGAAGAATTATATGCTCGATTCCTTACTGAGAGTAATGGTGGTAAAGGCTTCTCGGATGAAGAGAAGAAAATCATCAATCAGCCGTACTGCACAGGACAAGACATTTTCCCACCTCGATACTACCAGCGTAACGCCGTGAACCGTACCGTCAATGCGGTTGCACAAGGTAGAAACCGCTTGTTGCTTGTCATGGCGACAGGAACGGGTAAGACATATACTGCTTTCCAAATAGTTTACCGTCTTCTCAAAGCTGGTTTAGTAAAGAAAGTCTTGTATCTGGCTGACCGAAATGTTTTGGTTGACCAGTCTATTCAGCAAGACTTTAAGCCCCTGTCAAGTACAATCCATAAAGTAGATTATCAGAGCGACATTGAAACACATGGTGGACACTTAGCATACGAAGTATATTTCTCTCTTTACCAACAGCTAATTGGGAAAGAAGGGAAACAGAACTACAAGGAGCTGTTTAAACCAGAGTTCTTTGATATGGTCATCGTTGACGAGTGCCATCGCGGAAGTGCCAAAGATGATAGTAACTGGCGTGAAATACTGAAATACTTTGAAGGAGCAATTCAACTGGGTATGACTGCAACCCCAAAGGAAACTAAATACCAGTCCAGTATCAGTTATTTTGGGGAGCCTATCTATACATATAGCCTAAAGGAAGGTATTGAAGATGGTTTCCTTGCGCCTTTCAAGGTTGTAAACATTACAACCAACATCGGTGATGAATGGCGACCTGTTAAAGGACAAAGAGACATAAACGGCAACCTCATAGAAGACCGCATCTATAATAACTCTGACTATGATTACAATATCATCATAGAAGATAGAATCAGAGAGGTTGCACATGAGATAACCCAATATTTGAAGAGCACAGATAGGATGGCAAAGACCATTGTATTCTGTGCTGACGAAGACCATGCCGACCGTATGCGCACAGCACTTGTCAATGAAAATTCCGACATGTGCAAGAAAAACCCAGATTATGTAGTGCGTATCACAGGCAGCGACCCTTATGGGCAGTCAAAACTTGACTACTTTATTTCCGTCGCTTCAAAGTACCCTGTGATTGCAACAACCAGTAAATTACTCTCAACAGGTGTGGACTGCAAGATGGTGAAACTTATCGTACTTGACCAACGTATAAACTCCATGACAGAGTTTAAGCAGATAGTTGGTCGTGGCACCAGAATCCGTGAAAAAGAAGGTAAGACCCATTTCACAATCATGGATTTTCGTAATGTGACACGTTTGTTTGCCGACCCCGACTGGGATGGTCCGATTGAAGTTAACGACAATTATGTAAAGGGCACACCAAAGCCTTATCCAGAGATTGAGGAAGAGCCAATGGGTGTGAGCGAACCCGAGCCGGAACGTCCGTCTAAACCTATTGTTGATGAGGATGGATGCACGGTTGAGGTTATCAATAAAGTAGTGTCTGTATATGATGCCAATGGTAAACTTCTTCGCACAGAGAGCATCACAGATTATACCCGAAAGAACATCAACGACACCTACGCCAATCTTGATGACTTTATTCGCAGATGGAATGAAGCAGACAAAAAAGCTGAGATTACAGACCTACTCCGTGAGAGCGGTATTGACTTACAGGCATTGAAACATGATAGAGGCATGGATGATGTTGATGATTTCGATTTCATCTGTCATATCGCTTATGGAAAGAAGCCGTTGACTCGACGTGAACGTGCTGAGAACGTGAAGAAGCGCGACATCTTCAACAAGTATTGTGCGGAAGCCCGGAAGGTACTTGAAGCACTGCTCGATAAATATGCCAATGATGGTATTACCCAGTTGGAGAATAGAACGGTTCTACGCCTTGATCCGTTTCGGCAAATGGGTTCACCAGCCAACATAGCAAAATTTTTTGGTGGCAACCAGCAGTATTTTTCAGCAGTGAAGGAACTTGAAAGTTTAATTTATAGCAGTATAGCATAACCAGATATGGCACTTAACAATTTTGTAAAGAGCATCAGAAACATCATGCGCAACGATGCAGGTATCAATGGCGATGCCCAGCGTATCGAGCAAATTGCATGGATGTTGTTTTTGAAAGTATATGATGAGAAGGAAAACGATTGGGAGTTTGATGAAGATAATTATAAGTCGTTCATACCTGAGAATTGCCGATGGCGCAACTGGGCGAAAGATAATGGTGAAGGTGAAGCGATAACTGGCGATGCCTTATTGGATTTCGTTAATAATACACTATTTCCAACGTTGAAAGGGTTAGAGGTTAATCCTTCAACGCCGATGCGTAGTGCCATCGTTCGTACTACTTTTGAGGATGCCAACCAGTATATGAAGGATGGCGTTTTGCTTCGTCAGGTTATCAATGTCATTGACCAACTTGACCTAGGCAACTATGAAGAAAGCCATGCTTTCGGTGAGATTTATGAGTCCATCCTGAGAGAGATGCAGTCGGCAGGCTCTGCAGGTGAGTTCTATACACCACGTGCCTTGACAGACTTCATGGCAGAGATCATAGACCCTAAAGTTGGTGAAAAGATGGCAGACTTTGCCTGTGGTACCGGTGGTTTTTTAACGAGCTGGCTAAAAGCTCTTGACAAGAAGGTGAGGACGGCAGAAGATAAAGAGGAATTTGAAAATTCAATCTATGGCATTGAGAAAAAGCAATTCCCTTATATGCTGTGCGTCACAAATATGCTCCTGCATGACATTGATTCTCCAAGAGTGATGCACGACAATTCTCTGACAAAGGATGTGCTTAATTACACGGATGAAGACAAGTTCGATGTCATACTTATGAATCCACCATACGGAGGTAGCGAGAAAAATGACATAAAGCAGCACTTCCCATCTGATTTGAGTTCCAGCGAGACTGCCGACCTATTTATGGTTCTTATCATGTATCGTCTTGCCGAAAAAGGCCGTGCTGCGGTTATCCTTCCAGACGGTTTCCTGTTTGGCACCGACAATGCGAAACTGGCAATCAAGGAAAAACTGCTTCGTGAATTCAACCTTCACACTATTATCCGATTGCCTGGTAGCATTTTTGCACCTTACACATCAATTGCCACCAACATCCTTTTCTTCAACAAAGAAAAGGCAGAAGGCGCAGAAGAGGGATTTAGCACGAAAGAAACATGGTTCTATCGTCTTGACATGCCAGAAGGCTATAAACATTTCTCTAAGACAAAGCCCATGCGAGCTGAACATTGTCAGCCAATCATCGACTGGTGGACTAATCGACAAGAGATTGTGGATGCAGAGAACAACGATGAGAAATCACGCTGTTTTACTGCGCAGCAGCTTCTTGACATGGATTGTAACTTCGACCAATGCAAGTTCCCAAAGGACGAAGAAGAAATTCTTCCTCCAGCAGAACTCCTCGCCGACTACTTCAAGAAGCGCAAGGCTCTCGACCACGAGATAGACAAGACGTTGGCAGAAATACAGCGGATATTAGGAATAGAAATCAGCAAGGATTAGTACCCCCTAAAAATGACGGACAATGAAAGACTTGACAGTTTCAAATATAGAACGCCAAAATGTACTCAACAACCGTTTTGCTGTTGACGAAATCCAAAAGCGACTTGACATTTCAGGTATGTTTTTCGAAGGTGAATATTGGTTGACCAAAAAAATGGTTGCTGATTTTTATGCTGTTGATATATCTACTATTGATAGATACCTTGGATCCAACAGCGAAGAATTAAAGCAAAACGGATATGTTTTATGTAAGGGTAAGTCGCTGAAAGAGTTTAAGCTGCAATTTGCTCACCTTATAAATGAGGCGAGCAAAATCACTCAATTGGGTCTCTTTAATTTTAGGGCTTTCCTCAATATCGGTATGTTGCTTACGGAGAGTGAAAAGGCAAAAGCTTTGCGTAGCATGATTCTTGATTTAGTCATTGCAACGATACATGAAAAAACAGGTGGAGGCACAAAGTTTATCAACAGGAGGGATGCCAACTATATTCCTGCTGCAATAACAGAGGAAAGATACGTTTGTCTATGACGCCGATGAATCATGAGCGAACATTCAAGAAAGACAAGATAGGGAAGAAACTCTATCAGTTCTACCAGCAGGAGAAACAAAAAGATGAAAACTTCTAAATCAATTAGAACAGAATGAACGGCAAGCAATTAAAAAACAGCATACTGCAATGGGCTATACAAGGAAAACTTGTACCCCAGGACCCTAATGACGAACCGGCAAGCGTACTGCTTGAAAAGATTCGTCAGGAGAAAGAGCGCCTGATAAAAGAGAAGAAAATCAAGCGAGACAAGAACGCATCTATTATTTACCGTGGTGAGGATAATTCCTATTATGAGAAGTTTCTCGCCACGGGGGAGGTAAAGTGCATAGATGCGGAGATACCGTTTGAGATTCCAAAGGGATGGGAATGGTGTAGATTAGGAGAAATATCAACTTATGCCCAAACAAAGAGAAAAATTAACGCATCGAATGCCGATACTCAATTATGGGAATTGGATTTGGAAGATATAGAAAAAGGAGGAAGATTGCTGAATATTAAAACTGTTGGTGAGCGAAAAGCCATCGGTGACAAGACCGTCTTCAACCGTGGTGACATTTTATACAGCAAACTTCGTCCATATTTATTAAAGATACTCGTTGCACCTGAAGGAGGTATTTGTACTCCCGAAATCATACCTTTCACTTGCTACGGCAATATATGCAAAGATTATATTGTTAGCTTTTTGAAATCACCTTACGTAGATGATTACATTAATTCTACAACGTTTGGTGTAAAAATGCCTCGTGTAAGCACAGAAACAATGACATCTCTGTTAGTTCCACTTCCACCTCTTTCGGAGCAGTTCCGTATTGATACAAGAATAAAGGAGTTTATGCCATATATAGATGAGTATGGAAAAGCGCAGGATAAACTTAATAAGTTAAATGAAGAACTTTCCAATACTATTCGTAAGAGCATCCTTCAAGAGGCTATTCAAGGCAAACTCGTTCCGCAAATAGCAGAAGAAGGTACTGCGCAAGAACTGCTTGAACAAATAAAGGCAGAGAAGCTGAAACTCGTAAAAGAGGGCAAACTAAAGAAGTCTGCCTTAGCTTCTTCTGTTATATTCCGTGGTGACGATAACAAGTATTATGAGCAGACTGGTTCTGAAATAACTTGTATAGATGATATTATACCATTCGACTTGCCAGCTTCATGGTGTTGGGTAAGACACAACCAACTATTTGAAGTGTCTGGAGGATCCCAACCACCCAAGTCTCATTTTATAGACCATTACAAAGAAGGCTATATAAGATTGTATCAGATACGGGATTATGGCTCAAATCCTGTACCTGTATATGTTCCAACAGATGAGATAAGTAAAACGACAAGGAAAGGAGATATTCTTTTGGCTCGATATGGAGGTTCTCTCGGCAAAGTATTTTGGGCAGAAGAAGGCGCATACAATGTAGCAATGGCAAAGGTAATACCTTTGTATAAAAGCGAAAGCATATACAATGAGTATATTTTTCTTTACTATTGCTCCAGCATTTATCAGAGTACGATTATTGATCATTCCAGAAGTGCTCAGGCAGGATTCAACAAGGATGACCTTGCAGACATGCTTTTCCCTTTGCCTCCTTTTGCTGAACAAGTAAGAATAGTTGCGCGGTATAAATCCATTGAAGCAAGTATTATGAGAGGATAAACAAGGAAGTCGTTGAGATAGAGTTACCTTGTGATTATCCGAACAGATAGTGCGTGGTACGATTAAAGGATATATGCCAACTCATTGATGGGGTGAAGATGAGTGGGAATGGTATTTGTCTTGACGCAAAGTATCTTCGTGGCAAATCGTCACCAACATACATGGATAAAGGAAGATTCGTCAGAGCAAACGACAACATTATCCTCGTGGATGGTGAAAACTCGGGTGAAGTATTTCATGTGCCAGTAGATGGATATATGGGTAGTACTTTCAAGCGGTTATGGCTAAGTATGGCTATGTACAAGCCATCTCTATTGGCTTTTATCCTATTCTACAAGGAGGCATTACGCAATTCAAAAAGAGGTGCGGCAATACCACACCTTAATAAGGAATTATTCTACAATCTCCCAATAGGAATACCGCCATATCAAGAACAAGAACGAATAGCACAGCGAATTGAAGCATTATTTCAGTTGCTCAAATAGTTTTTCTATTTGGGCAACTATGCGTTGCTGCTCTTTAAATGGTGGTAATGGGTATAGATAATTTTCAATGTGGCTGTTGTTGATGGATGGTGAATTGTCACCTTTCATAAACGTATTCAGCCCATCTACAACATAGTTAGATAACATTAGATAGAACAAGAATTTAGGGAAATATCCTACTCCTGGTGTAATCACATAAAAGCCTGTGCTTGCTATTGCGCTTTTGTAAGTATCATCGACCAGTGCAATGTTTCTTAGATAAGGGCGCACCATAGAAAAGAGGATGTCATTTTGGTGCAGTTTCCTTGTTGCTCTACTTGGCACATTATCAATACTAATCTTTTTAGGATTGTCTATGATGTTCAATTTGTTGTTCACTGCATCTACATCAATATAGATAAAATCGGATGTAGGCTTTGTTGACTCCATTGGCATAAACACGATTTTACCTCTTGTCCAATTCCATGAAGCAGGCAATTCAAATGGTATTTCCTCTGTTATATCTTCATAATATTTGCCTACCTGCTCATAATACTTGTTATCGTCACCTTTGAAGATAGCACTATCGTTGAGGGCTGACTTCTTTAGCTTGCCCTCATTAACAAGTTTCTGCTTCTCTGCTTTTATTTGTTCAAGCAGTTCTTGGGCTGTTCCTTCTTCTGTAATTTGTGGAACGAGTTTTCCTTGGATAGCTTCTTGCAGAATGGACTTCTTTATGTTTTCATGCAAACTGCTATTTAGAAAGTCTAATTTGTTCTTCATCATATCATAAGTATTAACAAGAGAGAATAATTCATCTATTAAAGAAACTATTCTCACTTGTTCTGCACGTGGTGGAATTGGAATCAACAATCGACTCAATAACTTTTGATTAAGATTATTCATCGTTGTCCCAATACTATCAGTAATAAGATAATCTTGAACGTATGGAGAACTATAGAACAAAATAAAAAAACTATTGACAATACCTAAAAGATGAAATATAAAAGAACCAGTTCCTGCTATACAAGAATCTTCAAAGTCTGTAATAATAGCTGATTTTCTTAAATCACCTCTTCTTGCTAAGATTATGTCTCCTTTACAAACTGCATAGCCTTGCAACTCTTTAGCTTTAGCAAGAGATATTTGCTTTATGTTATTAAGACTAATTTTATGATTGATTATATTGGTTGGATTTATAACGGCAACACCATTATCTGTATAGTCCTCTTTGTGTAACATTGTACCGAAAGGTCCAGTTGAAAAGCGTGTTGTAAGTGCAGACAGCCTACACCATTCCCATTCCTTAGGCACTTCAAATGGAATCTCCTCATCTATGCACTTTACCTCCCCCGTAGCAAGCAACTTCTCATAATAGGAACTCATAGAAATAGGTCATACATATTATATAGAGGGCAATGTCGCCCAATAATACAATATAAATATGACAGAAAACACATTTGAAAACGTTTTGCGCCAGGCAAATATGGCGCAGAACACAATTACGGCATACCTGTATGCTGTAAAGGAGTTCAACTCTAAGTTTAAGGAGCTGAACAAGAAGAACCTGTTGGTCTATAAGACCTTCTTGATTGAAACGTATAAGCCAAAGACGGTGAACCTACGTATTCAAGCCATCAACAAGTACCTCGACTTTATGGGGAAGTCCAAACTTCGCCTGAAATCTGTGAAGGTGCAGCAGCGTACCTATTTGGAGAATGTCATCAGCAATGCTGATTACCTCTTCTTGAAAAAGAAACTGAAGCAGGAAGATAACAAAGAGTGGTACTTCGTGGTTCGTTTCCTCGCAGCAACTGGGGCACGTGTCAGTGAGCTTGTGCAGATAAAAGTAGAGCATGTACAGGTAGGGTATTATGACATCTATACCAAAGGCGGCAAGATACGCCGTATCTATATCCCGAAGGCTCTACGAGTAGAAGCGGCAGAATGGCTTGAAGACTCGAAACGCACGACTGGGTATCTGTTCTTGAACCGTTTTGGTCAGCGCATCACTACCAGAGGCATAGCGCAACAGTTGAAGAACTATGCAGTGAAGTATGGACTCAACGAGAAAGTGGTATATCCACATTCCTTCCGTCATCGCTTCGCAAAGAATTTCTTGGAAAAGTTCAATGACATTTCTCTCCTTGCCGATTTGATGGGACACGAGAGTATAGAAACGACACGTATCTATCTCAGAAGAACCGCAAGCGAACAACAGACTATTGTTGATAAGGTGATAACGTGGTAAAAATAGAAGTGCATCCTCGATTTTCTACGGACAATGTAGAATATTGGGATGCACTTTAAACTAAGCTATCCTGTGGAAGTAAATCCATAAGGAAAATAGAGAATAGGCTTATTGGTGCAATGATGTAGAAAAGCCGCTGTGACATCCAAATACTTTGCCTCTGCTGACAATATCCGCCATGTGTTGTGTCTGCTTTCGGAATATGGCATCTTGCTCCTTCCTATGTTGGCTCAAAACTTTGCGCTCGTATTCTATTGCCTTGCGGTTGGTCTTCTGCACCTGAGTTACGCTGCGTTCGTACAAGTTGAAAAGGTCAGTGAGTTGGGCAAAGATAAGGCCGATGGACAAACCTTGCAGACAACCGACCAAGTTCCCTACAAAGTTGCCCTCGAAGGGGTGTACTTACATTGACCCTTCACCGTCAGTACGAGCAGGAAACAAAGGAAATCCGCACGGACGTGGAAGCCTCACGGGAGATGAACGGGCAGACGGTCTATTTCGATGCTGATCACCATCCGATCATCAACGAGAATGAAACTAAAGCAAAGGAGCCCCTCTTTGCCCCTGAGGAATACAGCCTGTAGACACAGAATGTGTCAAGGGTGAACAAAGAAAGTTCCGAGAACAAGTACGACCTATAGGTCAAAAAAATAATGAGGGAGACGACAAACGAATGTCGTCTCCCTCATTTATTCCTGTTTTCGTCACTTTTTCGGGGATAAAAGTTAATTGCTTAGAAATCAACAAACAAGCCTCTGAAAATTTACGAATTTGGGTGTCCTACGCTTTCTTCGCTTTATGTTGTACGTTTACATAAAATATGTAGCGTGGGTAAATGGAATAATTACTGGCACGGGATTAGGGTGGAATAGATTTATTCCCATGCCAGGGTTAGGGTGGGGATAAACTCCGTCCCACGGCCTCACCGTATTCGGCGCCGTTAACAGGGTAATACTATCAAAACGATGTGGATGGCAACCACCGAAATGAATTCGCTGAATGGTTACATAGCTCCATATTCTCCCTAAATAACCCTAAAAGAAACCAAGAAAGGCGGCTAAGTGCTACTTTTTTTGTAACTTTGCACCGATTTTATACGAATGGAGGAAGAGCGCCCGATAATTTTCAATGGCTGGGAGGGCGATTGATTCCTCATGCGTCATTGAGAATTTAAAGGTTTAAAGATTGAAGACATTTGAAGAATTGGGCGTCAGCGAAGCGATTCGCCGCGCCATCGAAGAGCTGGGCTTTGAGCAG
>ENA-OPJS01000063-OPJS01000063.1-human-gut-metagenome-genome-assembly--contig:-NODE-63-length-11118-cov-4.142005_pt1 | contig 11118 bp, 7 predicted proteins | sample MGYA00241774_ERZ501673 | MGnify/ENA primary metagenome ERZ501673 (study PRJEB25962, sample SAMEA2042203) | human gut metagenome | biome: human gut; feature: human-associated habitat; material: faeces...
GAGTTGCTTGCCGATAACCCGAAGCTCACCACGCTCGACATCAACCGCATCCTCTATCGGTAGTTCGGCACACGCATCCACAAGGGTACCGTGTCGTGGAGTGGGGAGACCATCCAATTACGCACGGAAGTTACAGAGCAACTTCGCCAGAACTATCTCATTAGCAGAGGCATCCATCCGTCATCCCACACTGCAATAAACAAAAATTCCCTGCCGTCTCAGAGAGACAACAGGGAAGATGGTGGTAATATTCAGAGACCTTTGCCGGATACCGGAGGAGCCACTGACTCTAACCGTGAATGGGAGTTGAATGGCAATATGGATATGTCAGTTGATGACGAGGAAACTCAGAGAAGGAAGTGGAGGAGATAAGACTGTTTATACTTATCCGCCGCCAATCATTTGCTGCGCAGTTCTGACGGCATGGAGATAATCGCCCATACGAAGCTCCGCATCCCATACATTGAACAGATGATCGTCAAAAACAGTTGGCAACGTTACCGATGCCCAGTCAACATGGCATTTGTCAAGATTCTAGGTTTTCCATCCCTTGTAATAGTCGACAGAATCTTTTGCTGCGTAGCTTGAATGCCCAAATTCGAACTTCTCCTGATAGTAGCATACCCCATCTCATGACGCTCAGAATGACGGGACCAAAATGACAAAGACGGATGTTGGAGGATACACAATACCGTGGCAATGAAATTATCGGTACCATAGGAGCGATCTTTCATACTTTAAGGGTAACTATATCCAAGGTATCCATCTCCCTTTTCAGTCAAATTACCTAACCATTTATTATTTGTTAGTTTATACGACCCTTTGCCGTCAAAGTACAACTCTGCCTCATAAGTACTATTGTAGTGAGAACCGTAGGGAAAATATCTGACTATAAACCTATGACCGTCAATGTATTGGCGGGTTATCTTAAAGGGCTCATGTGGATGTCCATCCACAATTATATATTCATTCCCAAGGAAACAAACCTTACCGAAGAGTCTTATTGCAATGGCACGGAAAAAGGCTGGCATAAGCAATTTGTTATCATGCAGATGGTAATAATTTCCATATTTGTCAAACTTCAAAAATCCAATATTGACAAGGCAGTGTTCTTCTTTAAAAATAGAACCATCGGCTACGCTTTTATCTAAATAATTCCAGTCCTTCAACGCTTCGTCTTTCTTTTTCTGCCATTGTACCCGGGTAATGGGCTTCAATGGCAGTTGATACTCCTCCTTCATAAAAAGATTGCCATCTCCATCAGCAAGCAATAAGACAAAATCCAGCCTTTCTATGTACTTATAAAGTTTTCTGGGCTCAGATGGCTGGATATAGAAATTCTTGAAACGTAAGCCGTCTTCAATACCGGCGTTAAGAACATCTGTATTCGTATAGCTGTCTACATTCATCTCACGGGTCACTACACGGGGATAAAACCGTGTATTGTCGATAGTTGTCAGCTCCAACCATCCGGAGCGGATGATAGTTGGTCGTTTTTTAAACGGCACTGAGTTGATAACATCTAACCATATAGGGCTGCTTGTGGCATGTTTTGAAATCCTCACTATGCCATTAGGGTATATTCTGATTTCTTTATAAATAGCAGGCAAGACTACTTCTCCGTTTTTGTTCCTTACTCCGTATTTCCCGTCATCTCCCTTGAAGACAGTGTAACCGAACTCTACGTCCAAATCCTTCACTTGTTCGTGATGAGTTAAGATACTTACCATCTCGGTATGTTTGCTGTCTGTCATTTTTTCTCTGAGATCCATGCTCTTGAACAATGGATTCTTTATGTCGCCCTTGCCCTTCAAGCTTCCGACAAACATAGTTTCCCAGTCACGGTCATCAGACGGAAGTCCGAAAAGACGGTAATTGCCGACATTGTCCAATATCAGACAATATCTCTTTCCGTCATAAACACGAAGTCCTCTGCCTACCATCTGCAGGTATTTGGACAGTGACAGAGTCGGTCGTGCCATTTGTATGAACTCCACATCCGGGCAGTCCAGGCCCTCGTCAAAAAGTGAGACGTTGACAATTACTTGTATATCGCCTTCTTTTAAAGACTTTTTGCCGCCTGTCTGCGTGTTTCTGAATCTTTCAATAATCTCTACCCTGTCTTTGTCAGGTGTCTTGCTGCTGAGGGCTATTGCCTTTATTCCGTTCTTTTGGTATATCTCGGCAATATGCTCGGCATGGTTTATGTCTATGGCATAAACTATTCCTTTCTTTCCTTTGGCATATCTCGTTATGGTGTCACACAGTCTTTCGAGAGACGGACGTATATCCAGTTTCTCGCTCATTTCCCTTACGGAGAAGTCACCGTCGGCACCTCGCTTACGCAGGCTGTTGATAATTCTCACATCCTCATTGTCGGGTCTCACCGACATATAGTCATATAGCGAGAGATACCCTTCGGCTATGAACCAGTTTATAGGATGTGATTGCAGTAATACATCAAACAAGTCGGTGAAAGGGTGCCCGTTCAACCTGCACGGTGTTGCCGTCAGCCCAATAACCTTAGCCTTTGGGAATGATTCAATTATCGACGAATATGTCTTGGCTATAGCATGATGCGCCTCGTCAATGACGATAAGGGAAGGTACTGTCTTTACATCATGGAGGTGTCTGGTCAGCCATTGAACGGAGTATACATCCACGTTTGTTCTTTCTTTTCCCTCAACAAAGCTGCTGACCGTATCGGTGATCTGCGACACGAGTTCACGCCTATGCGCTATTATCCATACATAGGAGCCTTTATCAATGAAGCTCTTTGTGACAGCAGCAATGATATGCGTCTTGCCGGTGCCGGTTGGCATCTGCACCATTACGGACCGGTTGGTCTCAAAGGATTTCGCAATCCTGCTGACCATCTCGGACTGAAAGGGATAAAGATGAATTTGCTGCTTACTCGTCATGAACTTATGTTATTCTGTTGTCATTAACAAGAACGGCATCCTTAGCTCATTATTATATTTCCTCCTACTCTTCCTCTTTCTCCCACTGCATATCGGCAAACATCTGGCGCAGTTCTTTTGCCTGTATGTCGAGGGTAGGGGCAGGACGGAGATGGGCGACCATCAGCGTGAAACCATGAAAAAGGCCTTCCATCGTGAAGCCTTCATTGGTCTTCAACAGACGCTTCACATAGCTTTGGCGGTCGGCAATCATCTTCTTCTCTTCTTCATCCGTCAATCCCTTGAGAATATCATATTGTGCATAGAGCTTGGTACGCGGATGCTTTTTCAGCACTGCATTGACAAGCTTCACATATAGGCTCACGTCAGCGTCCGATGCCCAGGGCGACAACTCAAATGACAGTGTGTGCACGGTCTCATTGTAAGCGAAATATACTCCGGTCGCCGACTTATAGTATTCATACACCATCATCGCATCCTCACCCTCATCGCCATCTGTCGGGCACTCATCATAGATGATGTCATCGGGATTGTCCGGCAGCTGGCCGTCCGGATAGAGATAATCCAGTGCATAATACACTTTGAACTTCTTCGGTAGTCCTATTATCGTCAACTTGTCGTACTTCATACAAACATCCATTCTTCCGTCAATGCAATTTTTGCAAACGATTCCTTATCACTATCATCGTCTCTGGGAATTTTAATCTTTCCGCCAATAACGCGCCATTATGACTTTAGGGAAGTGTCAACATAGTTGAACTGGTTGAAGCGTGGCAAGTTCTCTGCCTCACTAAGCAGCTGTTTGAACTTGGTAATACGCTCTGCCTTCATCAGGCCCCGCTTGAACAGTCTCTTGCTGTGCTTGAACCAGTCGAACAGCACTAAGTCCTCGGCGCGATGTTTTGACGGGCGACGCTTGTTCTTCACCATGAAATCCTTATACGCCTGCCACTTCTGGCTCCACAGGTCATCTTGTTTAACATGATTATGCTTGGATTTTGATAAGCTTGATGATTCGATATCATCTCCTGTAGGTTTCTTTCTTTTACGACCACCTACATTCGGTTTTTGGGGATAGTTCCTCCTGATCTCATCTATCTTCAAGAGCAGTTTATCCAACTCGGCTTTTCTGCTTTCTTTCAAACTGCCTGCAGCCAACAACTTTCTCTGCCTTTATAGCCATTGATACAGTTGTAAGTCGCTATTATCCGTTGGTACTTTTTTGTTGTCATCAAGGTATTTCGAATACCTGTCACGCATCTCAAACCATCTTCTTTCCCAAGCACCTACATGAACCTCTGTTCCATTATCAGCGTTCAGAACTTCATTTCTGCCTTTCTGATTAGGGACGCCCTCCGTAAGTCTTGACACGTGATTGATGACATTCTCGTTCCTGTACTGTCTTGTACTCTGAAGGAGCTGGTCAAAAGCGTGTTTCTCTTGATCGGTGAGTTTGTTATTAGAGAAGTCGTCATTAGCCTTAAAGAACCATTTGGTAATTTCTATTTCCTCTTTTATCTTCATCAACGGAGGACGCTCCAACCGGTTGCAGAAGTCAACATACATCTTACAGGCGTCAATGAAGTTTATTTTTCCTTCACCATTGATTTCATTCCCGGCAGTATTGTTTTTGCTTCTTAAGAAAGCCAACCCATGTATATTCGTCTCTCGATTGACGACATAAAACCGATAGGTATCGCCTTCATCGGTGAGTTTTAAGAAAGAAGGCACAAGTTCCTGGTACAGTAATCCGTTATCTAATTTAGACCTGTTATTACTGTACCAAACATAAAGACTTCTTTCCTTATAGCGTTCATGCACTGGTCTGCGGCCGTTCTCTCTCAAGAACTCCGCATACCTACGCCATGAATTACGCCATCTGGAGTCTGTCGATTTCTTAAGTGGATCTGTCATTAATAATCAGTTCTTGAAAATGTCAGAAGATCGTAACCATTCTTATTATGGGAGCATTCCGTCATCTTATATGTAATTTCCATACCGCCCGTCAGGGTTATGAATAGTGAACGTGAACGTTCACCAGCCAAACTTCTTCCTGGTAAGATCTTATACCATGCGTTTACATACTCTTCATTTATGCGTGAGCAGATGTATTCCTTCACGATTTCGCCTTCCCGCAAATCGTTGATGAAGCGAGGCAACCACGCAAATCGTTTAACACGCGCATGTATCTCCTCGTCGTTCTCAATAATTCTTTTCAGCGCATTGTAATTAGTACCATCTTTGTCATCAATTTCATGCTGACTGTCTGATGGATAGAACAATATGTCATGTACCGCCTTTGCGTCAAAGTAGTAGTGGGGATGGATGTAACCAACGTTGAAATTCTTAAGCGTCATCTCATAAGCCAGTAACTTCCGGTCTCGTTGGCTCATGCTCTTTATCTTCTGCCAAATCTCTTCGTATGTCATTTGCTATCCTTACTCATAATAACTTTTTGAAAAATGTTTTTTTTTTTCATAGCATGGAACACTCTCATACTTTTAGTAATTCCTGTTTGTACATGTTTATTAGAGCTATTCTCTGAATTCTCGTCCCATAGATTACTTAACTACTTTAGCATCCTTCGCTTTTACAACTTTATCTGGATATTTATAGCTGTATCCAGGGGGTGCTGATTTAAACTTCTTGGCTTCTGGGCTCTTTGCATCTTGCTGTGCCTTAAGCAGTTCTTCTACTGGCAAACTTATAATCTGAGAAGTATAAAGTCCCGCACCCTCATGTTTGTAAATATATCTCTTGTAATCTTCTTTATATAGCGAAAAAGCAATAGAACCGCCATGGTGGCCTGTATTGCAAATGACAACATTGCAGAAAACAAGACGAGATATTGCCTCAGCCAAATAATAGAATGACTTTACATCTTGATTATAGGCTATTATGAAAAGGTGCTGTATTCTTCCCTTATAATAGGCGTACCTCTCAATATCATAAAAGTCAGCACATATAGAGATACCAATCTTTCCATAGTTACCAAGATCAATAATAAAAACTTCATTGCATCCTAAGAATGACATGTTATTCTTACCTGTTCTGCCAGGAATGCTTTCAATGAAGTCCTTTTCAAATCTTGCAGGGTGTTTCTTCCCGAAATGTATGTTGCGCGATTGTCCTCTTCCTGTTCCATGCGGCCAATAGCGTGGTACTGAAATTAATCCCTGATTTACAACTTCATCTGTACTTTCGACATACTTGAAATCGCAGCCACCAATTATTATAGCTCCAACCTGCTTTGCCAGATCTGCAATCTTGCGTTCATATTGATGAGCTAAAGTAAGTTCTGGAAGTATAATGACTTCTGGTCTTGCTGTCTCTACAAGATTGTTGTACTGAGATATTGCAACCATTATCTCGTTCCATGCTCGTTTTGACTCTGAAGGAGACATTTCAGGGGCATAAGTAGCATTAGAATTCCAAGCTATGGTTCCATCTATTGTCGACTGAACGATTGCAACATTAAGATAAGGTTGCTTGCTCATAACAAATCAATTTCAATTATTTGGCGATAATGTTGTTCCAATAAAGATACTACGTTCTTTTTCAGTAGTTTTTCATTCTCCATGAGTCTACTCTTAAAATCATCAATACCAAGGACTATATCTCCATCTCTCCATACAATGTCTTCGTTTTGCAGATGCTCAAGGTTGCTCATTATGTAAGCCTCAGTAGAGGAAGGGGACAGGCATCCTTTGATTAGCCGATAGTTACATGAGGATATTTTGCCATCATTAAGTAGCTTTCCTAACACCGAATTCCATTCAAAACCGCAGTCGGGACGGTTCATAATCCATGGTAAAGTTGCTTTTTTGCACACTAATTGTAAAAAAATCAATCCCAACGCATATACGAAATGCCGTTCACGTAAAAAACTGAACTCGACATCCTTAAACAGCGTGCTGGGATATGTATAATACAATGAAGGTACTAATGCTTTTTTATTGTCTTTTATTCCAACTTCAAATTGAAAGTTTTCGCTGAGGACATCGTGCCAGCCAATATCATTTAATTTCTTTCTTCCGATGAATATATTCGATGGATGAACATTGATATCATATATGTTGAACAACATGGCATTACCATCCTTACCTACATTCTTAGCTTTATCCTTATAAATAGAATCAATGCAATTGGTTATAGCCAACATTAGCTTTACACAAATATACTCTGACTTCCAAACATTTAGACCTTCTTTGTCATCTATGTTTATGATACCATTTATCAAGTCAGGTATAGAAATCCTAGATGAATTCGTTAGCTTGCTACGTTTTTGCGAAAACTTATTGTCGATAACATCGATGAATTTTATAGGGAGTCCTAGTTCAAAGATATTATAGCATAGCTCTTTTGGTTTGACAATACTTGTCAGTTCCCTAGTAAATGCTGGATTCGCAAAACAATCGCTAAACATTTTGTCAAATGACCCAACGTCACTATTCAATAATGTTAAGAACAGGTAAGGCGCATACTTGTCAGTAGGGTTGACTGGAATATCTGAGAACTTACCGAACAAGGCATTGAATGACATCGGATCATGGGTCATCTTATGGTTCGCCTTCCACAATCCCCATAAAATCCAATAGCTTGTATCAAGACTCTTATTCCGATATTGGACAGCCTTGCCATACTCTTCAATATCCTTAATCTGCTCTAAGGCATATTTCTGAGAGTAGATGTTATATAGGGCTTTAGCTTTATGAAGCATCAAATAAGCGGTATGAGAGTAGTATCTGTTCGATTCTTTCTCACGTATATTTACCAAACTCTTTAACCTGTCTATATTCAGCGTTCTGTCATTTTGTTCCTGAATAGGAAGGGCTTCTAAGTTCTGAAGAATAGAGAATATACTGTCTGCTTCCATAGTGGCAAGCATAGAATCTAAATATTCGAATGTCAGATGGTGAATCTTTCCATTATCGTGAAGCCAGTCAAGTTCGCGGAAAAGATGGTTCAGTTCTTGAGGCATATATCGGAGGGCATATTGGTAAGCACGCATCCACACCTTATCTCTTTCCGGAAGTTCTTCGATAGATTTGTATAAGAGATTAAGAATGCTTTTACGCTTCTGTCGGTCACGGCGTTCTCCCTCTTTAATGAGACTATCTATCTCCTTTACATTAGTGACTTCAATTTTTAAGTCAGAAATCTTTTTACGCTGATCGTCTGTCAATGATGTGAGTTCGCCCTCCCAAAGCAACAACAAAGCTTCATCGTAAATCTTGTCTGGCTTGTGAACTTCACTTTTAGCTGCATCTTTCTTTTTGAGTCCCATTATGTAATCATACCATTGTCGCTTCAACTGATGTATTTTCTCATAGTCCACCTCGCTCTGTACCGATAACCTGGCAATGAGGGAACAAGCGAAGGAGATGCGTGTGACTTTCTTTATCTCCTGCTCGGGAATTTCTGTAACAAGCATTTCCTTCAAGTCTGTCATTACAAGGTTATACTCATTCTTTGTTAGAAGTTCCATATTGAGCTTGCCAAGTTGTGAAACCTTCATCAATGATTGCGTCATTAATGGAGATGGATATTGAGGATTAAGAGAGCAGTTCTCTTCAATTATCTTTTCTATTCTGTCTTGTGTTACACCTTCTGTAAATATTTCTTTCACTGGCTTCGGGTCAAACTTGTCTTTGTTCACCCGTACGTGATTATGGTCTTCTATCAATTTAATATACTCATTCACCCATTGGTAAAGAATAATAGGCTTTGTACTGACAAAAACATGGTCATCCACATATCTGAATTGGATTACATCTTTATTGCTTTCCATTTCTTTGTCGATAATCCTGTCAGTCTCTAAAAGATAGAGATTGGCAATGGCTCCAGCTACAATCAAACCTGTAGGCAGACCAGTGAATACAGCATCAAGTTGCATACCACGAACATATTCGTCCTCTCCATCTTTAAATACAGAGTAATCTACCTCAAAATTTGTAAGGCTCTCTACAAGTTTCTTGAAGTACTCATCTTGCCCTTCTCCTGAATATTTACAAATAAGCTCATCAATACGTCTCATATTTACATCTTGATAAAACTTTGTCAAATCCATACCAAGCCAATAGAGTTTCTTGTATTCGCCATGTTCTTTGAAGTAGCCTTTTTCTAAGTATTTCAATTTTAGATAGTCCTTCTCTGTATCGTTCTCTTCGATTGTCTGTATATCCGATTCATCCATGTCCTCTTCTTTGACATGAGCCATCCTTTTTATTGATGCAGTGATTCGCCTGCGGTATAAAGGCCAACTATGCGTCCACTTCATGTAAAAGTAAGGAGAAGTGCGTCGATAAGGGCCATGAATCCAATCAGTTTTTGCTTTTCCTCCTTCATTTACGATACCTTTCCAGAATGTTAGCCCAAGACGGTTGCCATAACTCCAGGCAGGCATCAATTTTTCTATCTTTGGACCAATAATATTGTAAAGAGCCATCCACGCAACTTGGTCGCGGATGTTTACGTAGAAAGCCTGTCTTACCTGAAGCGTCGTGTTTCCATCGTCATCAGTCTTAGGCCCTTTGGGATATGGAGCTGGTAAAATCTTTTGCATTCTATATTTTCCATGAAGCATATCGTTGCCCATATTCTCCAAGTTCTGTATCAGGTTTAACTTAAAGTCAAATGCATCAAGCTCGTCAAACCATATCTCACCTTTTTTCAAAGAGTTCTCAACCTTGCGCCAAGAAAGTATAAGATTTTCTAATGTAGCGATTTTCTCTATTAATAACATCTTCATATTACGGTAAGATTCTTTTTGTAGTAATCTGAATAATCCTTGCATTCGGTATCGTATGGCAGTTCTGTTACATGGGCTGAGAATTTTCTCAGCTTTTTGTTCACATCCTCAAAGAACTTGTGTCCGGCAGTATCGTGGTCAGGATACATGAATAGATTTCTACCGCTAAAATATTTGACGTATTCGCTTTTGAAAGAACCTGCTCCAGGAATAGCAACTGCCATTTTTCCTTCAGAGAGCAACGCAAGGCAATCTGTAAGACCTTCTGATATAAATACTGGAACACTCGTACTTGTGTTTACAAGTTGATTAAGATTGAATATTTTTATATCGTTGTCAAGATTAGATATATATAGGAATCTATTCTTCTTTACTGGAATCATATATCGCCCGCATATATTCTTAATAGTGCCGTCTTCTCCATAGAAAGGAAATAAGATACTAGGGACTCTAATAAAGGGCAATAGTCCAAAGGAAAATTCCCTTATTATCCCACTTCTCAGGCATCTCTCTTTGCCCCATACTTTTATTGCAAGGTTGATAAATTTATCTTTGTCTGATATAGACCCTAATTTAAGCTTTTCGCAAACTTCTTTTGAATATCCACGTTCCTCAAATAAGAAATGTTTGGCATCTGGACTTAATCTTGCTGTTGAGACTACCCATTCCAAAACTTCACTATCTGTTAAACGCTTGCCATCTTCCTTTTTGCTGGACTGTTTTTGGATTGGAGTTATCTTTTTCCTAAAATTCTTGTTTGAGGCGCTTCTGTCTGGTATATAAATTCCAAATTGTTGCGCTATCCATAGGCATGCGTCAGGATAACTTAAATTCAAGACCTGCATAACTAGTGTTGATGCATCACCACTTGCACCACACCCAAAACACTTGAACGAATTGTTTTTAGGATAGAAACTCAAACTTGGTGTCTTTTCTTGATGAAACACACAAAGAATCTTGTGCTTGGAAGGGTGAAGCCCCAACCTTTCTGCCACAGACTCTATTGGAATTTCGTGTATCCTTCTCTTTAAGTAGTCATCAACATGCATAAGTCAAATGAATTGCGATGTGGATTGTACAGTTATGACAAGGTCTTTCCATATTCAGCAAAGACATATTTCACGTACACATGGTTCATGTGAATCCAATAAGCAAGGAATAACAAGGATGCTACTATAGACAACCATTTCCATGTACAGCCCATTGACGACATATAGAGAGAAACAGTAACTATTAACTGACTGCCGAATATGTTACGAGCGAAGATGGAGCTATAATAAAATCCTTGCACATTTCCCTTATCTATCAATTGTTTTGCCTTCTGTAAAGCCTCACCACATTTCTCGTTTGTTAAGCAACTATCAGTTATTCCCAAATATTTTGCTATATCTTTTCTTTTATTAATCTGAATTTTCGATTAATTTGTAGCGATAACGCAAGCTGCAA
>ENA-OPJS01000064-OPJS01000064.1-human-gut-metagenome-genome-assembly--contig:-NODE-64-length-11076-cov-20.465929_pt1 | contig 11076 bp, 10 predicted proteins | sample MGYA00241774_ERZ501673 | MGnify/ENA primary metagenome ERZ501673 (study PRJEB25962, sample SAMEA2042203) | human gut metagenome | biome: human gut; feature: human-associated habitat; material: faeces...
GCAAGGTGCAGCAAATCAGCATTTATCCAGAACAGGGCGGAACTTGCCGTATTGCTTTGCCTGCGTCTATGCAAAATGGAGAACCTACGGTGACAGGCAATAAGGGCGATGTAACCCGTGAGGGCGAAGTGCTGGTGATTCCGACTCAGAAAGGTGAAAGGATTATAATCAGTTGGCCATAAAGCAAAGTGTTTTTGCAATAGTTGAGGTGATTGTATGCCATTAGACCCCGTAGGGGCAACACTGGTTGCCACCCAGAACAATTGTGACACGCGAAGCGCGTAGGTTGTAGGAAGTTGTAAAAGTAGTATTTGTTGTTTTCCAATGTCAAAGGATTTTGGGTGTAAACGTTGTTATGTAAGACTTTTATTATAGGTAAAAGTCTTACATAACCTCATGCGTCACTTCTATATTTCAGTTTCACCAGTCATAATATGCCCCATAAAAGACTTCTCCCCCAAAACGTTGAATGATGTCGGATGTGACTTGAGGAGAAAGGGAATCACAACCAAAAAAAGCGCATTCCCCAATACTTGTCACACCTTTTGGAATGTTGATACTAATGAGGGAATTACAACCACCAAAAGCGGCATACCCAATGTCATTCACACTGTCTGGAATGTTGATGCTTGTAAGGAAATTACAGTTAGCAAAAGCATATTTCCCAATGCTTGTTACACTGTCAGGAATGGCATAGTTCGCTTCTTTAGCTCTATACGAAATAATAGTTGTCTTATCTTTGTTAAATAAAACATGGTCTTCATATATGAAGGCTTTTGACTCGTTCTTCAAATCAGCATGGCATCCACAAAAAGGATTAATACCAATAGCAATTACACTGCTTGGAATTGTAATGCTTATGAGAGAATTACAATTGAAGAAAACGCTATTCCCAATACTCGTTACACCATTTGGAATGTTGATGTTTTTAAGAGAATTACAATCGGAGAAAGCGCTATCCCCAATCCATGTTACACCATTTGGAATATTGATGTTTTTAAGAGAATAACAATTAGAGTATTTACAACCGATTATTACTCAATATTTTATAGATAATAAGTCAGAAATATGGTTGTTATTTTTAATTGCACATTCTAAAAGGTGAAGATTTAACGCTTTTATTGATTATTAACTCAAAAAGGACATCAACTTGGGTCGTTTCTTCTCTTTTCCTTGCTATTCGTTTCCGATATTCCACTTTTGTTTTGGTCTATCTCATATGTACTGCAAAGGTATTGATTTTTGTTTGATATTGCTCCTTGCTTGCTCCTTGTCGTAGATTAATTTTCACACAGGAATTTTTGTTCTCTTTCTATAGGGGCTTGAAACAATCCATTTATTGGAAACAATTAAAGACGGAGCTGGTTTGCCCCAGTGCTTTTTAAGAAACAGGGCAATTATTTTATCTCCACAAAGGCTCTTGTTCCCAATTATGAGGAAAGCCTAATAAACGAGTTCTTACTGATGGGTATTTCGATAAAAGCTGCTTGAAATCTGCAACAAAAGTGTTGCCCATAGAAATGGAGTTAAGCCAATACACCACATAGCAGAGTTGCGGATAAAGTGTTTGTTCACGGAACGAGAAATCCGTAATCCATGTGTTTGGCATACGCATAGGCATCATTGGCTTGACAGGAAAGACCCGATTTGACAGTCTTGAATGATGGGCGCAGCAATTACGAAGTACGGGTCTGGGTACGGATTAAAAGGCTAAGTGATTATTTTCAGTCATTTAGCCTTTTTAATTATCTAATTTTTCCCCACATTTTCCCCACAGCTGTCTATTTATATATTTTAGAAACATATTTTTCCGTAAAGTTATGTACCTTTGTCGGCAAATAAAGATATTCTCGTCAAACAAATATAAATAATATAAACATGGAAAAAAACAGAAAAAAACAAATCGTAGTTTTGAGTATAGCTTTAGTTTGCATTTTCATCTTGGTATTTTCATTGTTCCATAAATCAGCGACAAAAGATAGCGCAAATCCTCCTTTAACAAATGTTTTGACTGATAGCATTTCTCAAATTGTCTCAGCTTGTCCTGGCGAAATTGGTGTGGCGGTTATTGTTAATAACAGAGATACGGTTAAGGTCAATAATAAGAGTGTTTATCCTATGATGAGTGTGTTTAAGGTTCATCAGGCATTAGCTCTTTGTAATGACTTTGACAATAAAGGAATTTCACTTGATACCTTAGTAAATATAAATAGGGATAAACTTGACCCAAAGACTTGGAGTCCTATGCTGAAAGATTATTCAGGGCCAGTCATATCATTGACAGTGAGAGATTTGCTGCGTTATACTCTTACTCAGAGTGACAACAATGCAAGCAACCTTATGTTTAAGGATATGGTTAATGTCGCTCAAACAGATAGTTTTATAGCCACACTCATTCCTCGTTCAAGTTTTCAGATAGCTTATACGGAAGAGGAAATGTCGGCTGACCATAACAAGGCTTACTCTAACTATACATCTCCTCTTGGTGCTGCAATGTTGATGAATCGTTTGTTTACTGAAGGTCTTATCGATGATGAGAAACAAAGTTTCATTAAGAATACGTTAAAAGAATGCAAAACAGGTGTAGATAGGATAGCAGCTCCACTTCTTGATAAAGAAGGGGTTGTTATAGCGCATAAGACAGGTTCAGGTTCTGTTAATGAAAATGGTGTTCTTGCAGCTCACAATGATGTTGCCTATATATGTCTGCCTAATAATATCAGTTATACCTTAGCGGTATTTGTTAAGGATTTCAAGGGAAATGAATCACAAGCGTCACAATATGTTGCGCATATATCAGCTGTAGTATATTCTTTATTAATGCAAACTTCAGTAAAATCTTAAACTGCACTTGCTTTGATAATTAATGATAAACAATCTAAAAGCACTCTAATCGTTATCGGAGTGCTTTTAGATTACTAATCAAATTGCTTCTATTATAATTTGAATCCTCTACTTTTTCTTTCTTCCTGTTGCGGCACTCTTGCTCCATATCTAAGCCTGTGCCATTGCTCCCTGAACCAGTCGGCAATCGGCTTCCTGTTTATTGTCAGGTTCAGCCTGCTTTCATCGTCAGGGTCATTTTCCACCCTTAAAATATCATCCTTTATATCAAAGTTCCGCCTGTGTTGCTCGGAATAGATTTTACCGCTACATTTCAGGGCTTCTTTTTTGACTATAAGACTTTCAGTCATTTCTTTAGAGAATCCCAGCATGGCACAAAACTTTTCCATGCGCAGCATTTCCCTGAACATCGGAAACCACCTGAAAGCCTTGTCTATGATTCTGGCGAGCCGTGACAGTTCTTTTTCTTTCATGTCAAGTTCCTGCCTGTGCATTTCTCTGAGATTGTGGATTTGCGTATCATGCTGTTTCTGCATCTGCTGTACTTGGCTCTGCAATTTTTCAATATTGGTGTTCCGTTTTGAAACCTCGTCTTGCAGTTTTTCGTTGGCACGTTCCAGTTCTTTCAGTTTTCCACTCCCGAAAAGAGAAGCAACTCCACTAGTTATGGCTGTCGCTGCCGTGGTGGCTGTCTTCTTTAACTTGTCAGTGCGTATTTCTGATTTCACCTGTTTCAGTTCCTGCTCGGCAAGATTTATCTGTTCTTCTTTGTGCCGTTTGGCTGCATCCATGCGTTGCAGTTCAGCTTTCTGCTTCTCAATGATAAAGTCGTTCCGTTCCAGATGCTCCTTACCAGTGACAGCCTTTGACTGCCCGCGTTCCATCAGCAGGATGTCGGATGCAAGGGTCTGCATCTGCATCATGTCATCGTCATTGAGCTTTCGGCTCTTTCCTGTTTCGTGGTTCATCCAGTCGAAAACGATATGGGCATGATAGTTCGGCTTGAACCATCTGTCCCCGACTTTGAAGCTTTCCCTGTCTTCCGCTTCCGGCTGACCGTTCAGCCAATGCCCTTCATCCTTGTGCAGGAAGATTTGCAGCGGTGTGATTCCCCAGCGTCTTTGACACTCCTCACCGAATTTACGCACGTCTGCCAGTGTGGTGTCCGACCTGACAAGCAGCACTCCTTCACGTATGGGGGAGCATCCCGCAATCTTGACTATTTTACCGTTCTTGCCTTTGCGTTCACGCTCCTTTTCCTGCATGGCACGTCCGGTCTTTTCCTTTACCATCTGTCTGATATTGTCATAATGCATCCGCAAATCCGGACTGCCGAAGTCGGGATTTATCCACTGTTCGTTATCGGTGGATAGTTCAGGAACGACATAGATTCTGGACTCTCCGATGTGGCGCATGTATTCGGCAGTCCTCCTGTTGTGAGCCTCGCTCGATGCGATGTTGCAGGGCTTGATATGTATGCTTGATTTTGTTGCCATAGATACTTGTTTTTTGGTTTGTACTTTATTGTTTGCTTTTCCGCTGTCCGTAAACGCATGGGGTTCTTAGGGGTGCAACCCATAAGCGGAGATTGCAAAGAGAGGGTCACTCTTTGCTCTGGGTTCTCAGGGGAGAAACGCCCTGAGTGGGTCATTAGGGTAAAACCCTAATCCCCTCGGGAGAGCCCACAACTACGTAAGCGGAGCGTGTAGTTATAGTGGGCTATATCAATGGCAAGCCATTGTCTGCAAACTCCAGCCTACGGCTTCCGCTCTCCTCCGTCAGGGAGGTTTTTCATCATCGTTGCCGATTGGAGATGCACCGACCAGCACAAGGTCTAAATCGTCTATCAGTTTTTGCAGGACGGGATTCTTCTCTATCATCCGCTGGAGGATTCTCTCAGCCTCGACCAAGTGGTTGGCTGTACTCATCACCTTGCCCTCCCGTATCTGAAAGATAATCCAATCGGCTATGTCGATATGGGCTTCTTTTTGTTTCGGGGTGGCATTCCTTTCGATGATGTCCGAAACCACCACCTTACAAAAGTACATGCTCTCGGCTCGCTGTTTCCACTCGGCATAAGCATCGGCATCGGGAAAGAGAAGCACGGTTCGCCCTGACAGTACACGGAGTTTCTCTTCTCTCATCTGACTCTTACCACCCGTAGCCAGCCATACATAATCGGGGAAGATAGCAGAACCGATAACGGCACTCTTCTCGGATTCCACCAAGACCACCACCTTGTCGGGATGCGTTTTCAACAAGTGTTCCCCGAAAAGGCATTGGGATAGTTGCCAATCCTCTGCCAACACACGCTGCTTTTTCAATATGCTGTGTATCCAGTTCACTGCCGATGTCTGTCCTCCCTTGATACGGTGTCCGTCTTCGGGATTGTACTGCATCACCTTTCCCGTGCGTACCTTGCCCGTCCTGTCTATCTGCCAAAAGATAACAGAGCCGTCACGGGTAGCCCCCAAACGGTATTCCTCCAACAACCGCTTCAACACCTCTTTCGCCTTGTCGCCATAGTAGGAAGTAAGGAGTGTGAAGAGGAAACGGAAGAAATTGCTACGCTCGCTTTGCGACTTCTCCACATAGTGAGGGGGAATATAGCCGATGGCTGTCGGCTTACTTTGCTGCTTCACTTTCTTCTGCTCTGCTCTTTGCCTGTCAAAAGAGAAATCATTGGTAGTTCTGTGTTCAGGATGCTCTTGAAAATACTCTTTCGGAGTGTAGTGATACCCACAACCGCTTTCGTGGTTACATCTGCCGACCGATGGATGCAACGGCACATTATTTTCGTCCACGTAATAGACGAAAGAATGCCTGTCTCCGCATTTGGGGCAGGTATGCCGTGTTGCCGTTCCTTTATACTTCTGTAATGAATAATTGCCCATAGCTTAGTCCGTTTTTGATGGTTGATTGTCGGCTGTCCCATCCTGTCCCATTGTCCCACACTCTAAGGGTTGGGACAGTGGGACACTTGGGACACCTGCGTTTTTACTCTCTTTGCTGCGCTGGATGATACGGTTTACGGTGGACTTGCCACAATTCACCTGTGAGGCTATCTCCCTGACGGACTTGCCCGATTGGGAGAGTTGCAGAATTTGGCAATCCCTTTGGCTTGATTCATTGTCGCCCAATTTTTTCAAGTGTTCCTTTTCCGTGGAATAGCCCCTGAACACGAACTGCAAGAAAGCATCCACCTTGTCAATCTCGTAAACGATTACATTATCCGCATCATGAGAGAACGTGCCATAGCGCACTTTAAGCTGCTTCACATAGCGAAGCCCTCCGTCTTGGGCACTTTTTCCAATGGTGAACACGCTGTCAAAGAAATTGTAGAGCCGTTTGCTTCCGGCAAGGTCGTTGGATGTGATGGGACAATCCAAAGAGCGTTTGGGCGTATGTGCTAGGACAAGGATAGAGAGCGCATATTTCTTTTTGAGATTGTTCAGCTGAATCATCAGCCGTCCTGCGGCATCGCCTTTCTCCATGGCGCAACACAGGTAGGTAAGATTGTCAATGATGAAAATCTTGCAGTCGGTCTGCACAGCCATCTGTTCAATGCCGCCTATGATAGCTTCCTCAAAGTTGGCATCCAAAAGCTGGTTGCAGTCAATAGACACCCGATAGAGTTTGTCGGGAAAGGTGTAGAGCTCTCCATGCTCGTTGGTATAGCGGAGCTGGAACTGCTTTTCGGACAGTTCAAAGTCCAGATACAGCACATTGTCGGTTCGGGCGATGCGGTCGGCTATCTGCACGGCAAGGATGGACTTGCCCACGTTGGAATCGGCAAACAAGCAGGAGAGTTCCCCCTCGTACCAAAAGCTGTCCCACAGCGCACGGGGCGTAGGCAATAACGATGCTTCAAGAATGGTTTGGTTTGCCGTCTTGATATTCATCATGCCTACACTGTCGGGCATACCGTTATGCGCTTGGGATGCTTTTGTGAGGTCGCCACGTATCAGGTTGATATAGTTCTTATCCTCTTCCATATCATTCACCAGTTACGTGGGTTGGGCTTGCGACGGTGGGAAGAGGATAAGGACTTGTTCAGTTCCTCGTCTGACAACGGAATGGGATTCTTTCGGGCGGTTTCCAGCCACTTGTCCAGTTCGTCACGGTAAAGGCAATAGCGTTTGCCGGGCTTGGTGGCAGGGATTGTCCCTTCTGACAGTTTCATGTAGAGCGTACCCTTAGGGATACCTAAATACTCTGCTGCCTCGTCCACAGACATGGGCACGTGGGTGTCCACCGTTTTGGCATTGTTCACACTGCACTGCTCGGCGAGCAGGCTTTTCAGGCTCATCACTTCGTCTCGAAGCTGAGCGACAACCTCGGGGAGGTCGTTGAAGGTAAGAATTGATTTTTCCATTCGCGTACTCGTCTCTTTTGTAAGACTTGGCGCAAAGGACTGAAATGATATATCCGTGAATATCTCCACGACACGTCATTGCAAAATAATTCCCGAATAATTAAGCCCAGCCATAAATGACGGGTAAAATTACTCGGGAAACGATGTAAAACAGGCGGTTATGAGTTACCGGATGGTTGTCGTTGGTGTCGTGATTATCCTAATTCCGCACATAATCCTCGGGATAGTGGAAATCAAGTTTGCCGTTTTCGGGTTCATCAATGGGAATTTCCGTCTTTAACGGCTCTACCTTGAAATTCTTGATGGTTGATAAGTCTGTATCAGCAAACGATTTCGGGAAAAGGGCTTTGATGAACTTGGCACGGTTATCCCCATTGTAGTATCTCTTGTACAGGAAACGCTCAGAGATATTCCATACGAAGTGACGGAGTGGAATGTTGTTGATGTCTTTGGTAAACGGTCTTTGTATGGGCTTCGGGGTATAAGTGTTAAGATTCATCCATTTGTCCACCTCAGTACAGATGTGGTTCACGGTTTCTTGGTCGGCAATGCGAGGCAGGTAATAATGGCAATACTCCATGACCATGCGGATGCGCTCTTCCTTTTCCCGTTGCTCTCTGCTTGCGTAATTGGCACGGTTCTTTTCGTGAAGATCCGGGGCGATAGTAAGCTCTATCGGTTGTGTTTGGATAAGTGTCTCTTCTTTTGTCGGGGATGATTCGGGTACAGGCTCAGGGACTGATGTAGGTCCAGGCACAGATGTGGCTTCTTCAAGTGTATTTTGTGACAGTTCTTCCTGCACCTCTATGGCTTCGGCAATCGTTTCTTTCTTGCCGAACTTGATTTTGTAGATTTCGTATGTATCAAAGATAAGTGTCTGAAAGGAGAGATAGAGCAACCATCCCAACAGGTTACAGCATACGAATACTATCCACCTGACAAAGTTGTCTTGGTTGAAGCTGTCCGCTATTACCAGCGTGGCAATGGAAGATATTAGGACGATGGCGAAGCCGACAAAGCCCAAGATGATGTATTTGTCCTTGATTGATGATTCCATATTTCGTTGAGAGATTGAATGTTCCTGTATTATTTTGTGCAAAGTTAATGCTATTTTTCCCAATTACTGCCCGTTATTTGCGGTTAGAACGGTCTTTTTCAATGTATTTCACGAAATGTCATCATATCATACTCTGTTTCATACTCTGAGGGGCTTATAAATGGTGGCATCAAGCCAAAAACATAGAGGGGCGATTATAGCCTTGTAGCCATAACCGCCCCTCTGAATACCTGTCAATGTGAGACATTTATGCCTCCTTGCGCTTCAAGGTTATCTTGTCCACCACCTGACACATCTGCTGCGCTGCTATCTTGGAATAGATTTGTGTGGTGGTAATGTTCTTATGTCCGAGATAGGCTTGGATGCCAGCCATGTCCGTTCCCATTTCCACGTGCAGGCTTCCGAAGCTGTGGCGGGTACAGTGAAAGGTGATTTTCTTGGTTATCCCTGCTGCCGTGAGCCACCGTTGGAGTGGTCCTTGCAGCATCTTGTCCTTGAAATCCTCAAAGATAAGTCCCTCGCCCCGTTCTCCCAGCAGTCCATAGGCTTCATCACTGATGGGGTTATGCACTATTTCTTTGGTTTTCTGCATACGGGTGGTAACGAACATCCTGCCGTTGGTGTATGGTTGTATCTGCTGCCACGTGAGCTGTCTGATGTCGCTCTTTCTCAGTCCCGTAAGACAGGCGAAAAGAAAAGCTTTTTTCAAGACCTCCTCCTCACAGGGTGTTTCGGCAAGCCGTATCAGTTCCTCTTGGCTCAAATGCTCCCTGATGGTGGGAATGCACTCGATGCGGTCTAAGAAGCCGTTTGGGTTCTCCTTTATCTTCCTGTCACGGTAAGCGGTGTGCAGCACGGCACGGAAAGTTGACCAATAGCCTGCTGCGGAGTTGATGTGCAGCTTTTGGTTGGTGTGGATGGATTGGGGTGCATCAAGCAGGTATTCCATGAACTTGCGGCACAAATCCACATCCACCTCCTCAAAGGTGCATTTGCCGTTCACGAACCGCTGGAAATGCTTGTATACGTGCTGCCACTTGATATTCTTGCGGTCAGCCAGTCCTTTGAAATAGGCAAGGAAATCGCCCTTCATCTTGGTCTTGTCAAAAAAGCCGTTGTTTTCATTGAAAATGGCTTCGTAGCGCTGGTTGCGCAGGATGACCGCTTTCTTCATCATGCGTGCGTTGAAGTCCCGTTCCTGCTGGTTTGCAGGTTTGGCGAAGATGTAAATTCCTAAGGCTTCACGTGTAATCACTCTCATGGTGACATTGTCACGGTAGCCGGGATAGTAGTCAAGGCATAGTGAATACTGTGTCCCGTTCTTAATCTTGCGCTTACGCAAGGTAACTGTTTTGCATTTACTCATAATAATTATGTTTTAATTGGTTGTATACATTTTGGAGTTGTATCCATGTTTCCGATGGCAAAGGAACAACGTGAAATATCCGTGAATACCTCCACGATACATCATTTTGAAATAATTTTCGATAATCCCGATTTTTCACGGTTATTTGTTCCTTTCAGCCATGACACGCTCCACATCTGAGCGCAAAAGCAGGTTTTTCACACCCACCTTTATCTTTTCGATGTGCTTCACCTTGACGATATGGCAGATGTTGGCTGACGAAAGACCATAGATTTGCTGCACCTGCTCAACGGTATAGTAGCGTTCATCGTTCACAAGGTCAGTTCTGCGGAGTTCGTTCAAATGTGATTTGGAGTAATAGGTACGCCCGTACTCTCTTTTAGTGGGTATCTTATGGCGATAGGTGTAGGCACGGAGTGCGGTCGGCTTCATGCCGAACAGTTCCTCCACCTCCTCGGTCAGTAGCCAGTCGGTAATTTCGCTAATATCAACTGCCACACCGAAAAACTCGTCAATATGCTTCTTGCTGTAATAGTTCTTTCCTGCGATACGGCAGATGGGGATATGGTTACGCTTGGCGGAAGTGTAAAGCCATGACTGCTTTACCTTAAAAAGGGACATCACCTCCTCGCCCGAATAGAAGTCCAACACTTCTTCGCTTTCCTTTTCCCTTTTTTCTCTTTTGGCAGGTAAGGAAGATGAAGATGATTTCCTTGGTGTGGAGGTGTTGCCGGGCAGGATGCGGTGATAGGGATTGCCCTCCAACATCTGCTCGATGTCGGCTCTGCGGATGAATGCCATGCGGTTGCTGATGCGTGAGGCTTTCAGCTTGCCGATGGCTACAAGTTTGTAAATGTACTGTCGGGAACAGCCCATGAGGATGGCTGCTTTGGAAAAGGTGAGATACTCCTGATGCTGTATCTCCATCAAGGGTTGGGCGACTTTGAAGAGGTTGTTCTTCTGCATCACTCTGGCTCGTTTGGCTTCTGCCTGACAAGCCTCACTGCAATATCTTTGCATACCGCTTCGGGTTACAAAGGACTTGCCGCAAAAACTGCATTTTCTGGTTGCTTTCATACCGTTTTATCGTTTAATGGTTCATTTCTTCAATCCTATATCTCTGAAATGGTAAACGGATGTGAACGGAAGTCAACCATTGTCGCTTTTCTACACAGTGTGACTGTTTCCGCATATCGGGGCGGTTATTGTCGCTTGTCGTAAACGGTTGTAAACCCTTGTCAACTGTCTGCACGGTGTGACAAAAAACAAGCCCCGCAAATTCTCCACGTCAGAAATACGTCTCAAAAATATGTGGAAATTTGGGAAGCGACAAATGGCAACCGAAAAGTGTTAAATTTTAGAATATGCTGGTAATTAAAGATTTACACTCGGATATTTCTGATTAGTTTTGGTTGTTCTATGGTTATAAATACA
>ENA-OPJS01000065-OPJS01000065.1-human-gut-metagenome-genome-assembly--contig:-NODE-65-length-11032-cov-3.029061_pt1 | contig 11032 bp, 10 predicted proteins | sample MGYA00241774_ERZ501673 | MGnify/ENA primary metagenome ERZ501673 (study PRJEB25962, sample SAMEA2042203) | human gut metagenome | biome: human gut; feature: human-associated habitat; material: faeces...
ATTTCTCTTTATCCGAAGTTATGAGTATAACAGAAGAAATGATCAGGACACTACACTAGGAAATATAGAATCGCAAAAAGGAACTACATAAAGGAAATCAAATGAAAATAGTACACATAGAATCGGGATTGGGTAATCAGATGCTTAGTTATTGTGAGTATCTTGCATTAAAAAGCCTTCATCCTGATGAAGATATTTATATCGAAACAATGATATACGACATTCCAGAGTGCAATGAGGTAATCAAGCAGTGGAATGGATATGAGCTGAAGCGCATCTTCGGCATCGATGCTCCTAACATCAAGGAGCAATTTACGGAAGAGCAGTGGCGGAAAATCATGGATGAGGTTCATGCTTCGGATTTTTGGGATAAGAATTGGAACTATCCAGTCTATATTACCAATGCTCTCCGCAATGCAGGACTTGACATAAGAAATACTCGTGGAGACTTTGAACTGAAGACGGCGAGCTATAATATCAACATGAAAGTAAAATATAAACCCAGCTTGCGAGAGCGATTGGTCGACTCAGCATTGGGAGAATACTTGAAACGTAATTATAGGTCGATATTCAGAAAGAAATTTATCTGCCGAGATTGTCATTTCAATGATATCTTCTATGAGGGAACAGACAACATCTTTACTGGTCAATGGCTTTCATTAAAACACTATGGCAATGGCTTGGAAAGAATAGAAAAAGAAGTAAGAGAATCTTTTACTTTCCCTCCTTTTGTCGATGATAAAAACTCTGATATGGCAGCGTTCCTTGACAATTGCAATTCTGTAGCCATACATGCCAGAAGAGGAGATATGTTGGGCATAAATGGTTATTGTTATAAGTATGGTTATTTCAAACGAGCCGTAAAGTATATAAAAAAGAAAGTAGAAAACCCTGTTTTTGTCTTTTTCTGTGACCCAGGAAGTGTAGATTGGTGTAAAGAGAATGCTGAGATTTTCAATTTAGATTTTTCTAAAGACAAAATATACTTTGTAGATTGGAATAAGGGGGAAGAGAGTTTTCGTGATATGCAGTTAATGTCACATTGTAAGCATGCTATCATTACCAACAGTTCCTTCGGTTGGTGGGGAGCATTCTTTATTCAAAACCCAGAAAAAATAACAATTGCTCCTAAGCAGGAGATTTCAACAATAACAACTTATCATTGTTAAGAATCAATATGGAAGAGAATATATTATACTCGATTATAACTCCAGTATTTAATCGAGCAGACTGCATTTTGAGATGCATGGAAAGTGTTGCAAGATCCATATATAAATCAAATATTGGGGGGGGCAAGTTGAACATATTGTAGTGGATGATGGTTCCTCAGATGCGACATATAATATTGTAGAAAAGTATGCAGAGTATCATCCTTATGTAGTTTTTTTGAAATTCCCACAAAACAGAGGTACTAATGCCGCTCGCAATGAAGCTATTCGTAGAGCTCGGGGAAAATGGTGTATTATTTTAGATAGTGACGATTATTTTGTGGATGACGCATTGTTAACGATAAGTCAGACAATGGAAGAACATCCTCAATATAAACATTATATGTTTGCCCCTGATGATATGCAAGCTTACTTTCAAGAGAATCCCATTATAAAAGGTGCCACACAAAAGGTACTCCTTTATCCGGATTTTTTGAATGGGTATATTGGTGGTGATTTCGTTCATGTTTGTAATACAGGAATCCTACGCAAGCATCCGTTTGATGAACGATTGAGAATATATGAAGGTTTGTTCTTCTTGATGTTCTACCGTGATGCCCAACAAATGCTATTCACCAACAAGGTAGTGACTATCAGAGAGCGTCATCGTGATGACTCTGTATCAAAAGAGTTCTTGCGCACCAATGATGCTGTTATTAAAAGAATCACACTGAGTGAACAACTATTCAAGGAAAATTTCTTTGATGATTTACACTCATTAGGGATGAAACGTAGAATCAATGCTGCGAATTTGACATTGTTGGACAACTATGTCTTGATGGGATGCTATGACAAGGCTGTCGCCTTATTATCCGAATTAAAGGATGTTCACTCAAAGAAGAAAACTCTCTTGAAGTGGACAACAATACTACATGGAGGATTTGTCTATAAATATTTATTGAGTGGCTATCTTCTTATTAAATATAAAATATTTAAAAGTAATTTTTAGGAATGAAAATATTACATTTGATTTGGTCTATGACCAATGGGGGTGCTGAGAATATGTTGGTGGATATCATCAATTATCAGGTAAAGCATGAAGATGTGAGCCTTTTAGTAGTGAATGATTTGTATGATGAAAGTATATTTGCTAGGTTGAACAAGCGATGCCAAGTGAAAATGCTTAAGCGTAAGGTGGGTAGTAAGAACCCATTTTTTATATTGCGTCTCAATGCCTATCTGCTTACACATCATTTTGATATCGTGCATCTGCATAATCCTGATATGATCAAATACTTATTTGTTAAGTGTAATTATGTACGTACTGTTCATAATACAAATCAGATCTATCATAATTATCGTTGGCATAAAGGTATTATTGCAATTTCAGATGCTGTACAAGATGAATTATTAGGACTAGGTATTCGTAATAGCATAATGATAAGAAATGGAGTAAATTTCAGACTTATCAAACAGCGAAACGATATCCATACTAATTGTGTATTTAGAATGGTTCAGGTGAGTAGAATTCTTTTTGTACAGAAAGGGCAGGATATTCTTGTTGAAGCACTGGCAAAATTAAAAGATAAAGGAATAGAACACTTTCATCTCGACTTTATTGGTACAGGTCCTGATATGCAAAAGCTTCAAGCATTAATCTATGAGAATGGACTTGAAGAGAATATCACATTACTAGGGAATCAACCTCGTGAATTTATCTATAGTCATCTGTGTGATTACGACCTCTTTATTCAACCTTCCCGTTTTGAAGGATTTGGTCTAACGGTGGCTGAAGCTATGGGAGCTAAAATTCCTGTTCTTGTTAGCGAGAATGAAGGACCTATTGCTATAATAGATAAGGGGAAGTATGGTTTTGCTTTTCAGAACAAATCTGTGGATGCTTGCGCTAAACAAATTGAGTATGTAATGAACCATTATCCTTCACAAAAGTTTATAGATGATGCTTACGAGCATGTGACAGAACTTTACAATGTAGAGGTGACGGCACAAAAATATTTAGAATTGTATAATAAAATTTCGAATTTGTAGATAGCAGATAAGGTAATGGAATATTATATAAATTCATTTAAATCATTGTAACTGGTGCTAAGGCTAATGCTTTTAATTATAAAATCAAGAATCCTAACAATTTTGAGTTCTTGGGATATGTGTCGGAGTTAGATTTGGCACGTTTGTACAAGGGCGCCTTTTGCTTTATTTATCCTTCTTTAAATGAGGGCTTTGGTTATCCTCCTTTGGAAGCGATAAAATATGGCATACCGGTATTGGCTCCTCCTATATCTTCTATAACGGAAGTATGTGGTGATGCAGTCCTTTATTTCAATCCTTTTGATTATAAGGAAATTAAAAACAGAATTTAACAAATTCATTACGATAAAAATCTGTATCAGAGTTTAAAAGAAAAGGGAGAAAAACGATTTAATTTCATACAAAAAAGCAAAATGCCGATTTGGTTCGGTTTGTCGAATGGATATGTGAATTGTAAATATCAAGAATATATATGAAAAAGAGAATAAAGAAAGTATTGATGAAACTTGTATCAATACTCAAATGGGAAAAGAAAATTCCAATAGTCTCTATTAAAGAATCAGGCAAGTTGTTGGACGGAAAGGTCGCTCTAATTACAGGCGGATCTGGTGGTATTGGAATGGCTATTGCCAAAAGTCTCTTAGAGTGTGGATGCAAAGTGATAATAGCAGGTACAAATGAGCAAAAATTAAAGAAAAGTATTAAAATCTTGCAGAATGATGCCAAATATGTTATATTAAATATGAACGATATCTCTTCTTTTAGAGATAAAATAAATTCTGTTGTTAGTATATTTGGACATGTTGAACTTTTTGTGAATTCTGCAGAAGTACATTCCGAGAATTTTGATTTCTGGAATATGACAGAATGTGAATATGATAGGGTAATGGACATAAATTTAAAAGGTGTTTATTTCTTTGCTCAATCGGCTGCTAAATATTTGCGTGACAATAATCTAAAAGGTAAATTACTTTTTGTATCTTCGTCACGTGGGTCTGAACCAGCGTGGTCTCCATATGGTGTATCAAAATGGGGCTTAAATGGAATGGTAAAAGGGTTAGCCAAAGAGTTGTTCCCTTATGGAATTAATGTGAATGCTATTGCACCTGGATCAACGGCAACAAATTTGTTGGGTTATAAAAAGGGAGATAGTATTTATATTGATGATAATTCTGAGTGTAGAATGATTATGCCTGAGGAAGTTGGTAATTTGACAAATTTACTGCTTAGTGATGCAGGAAATATGATAAATGGTGAGATTATCCATATTTCTTCAGGCAGAGGTGTTTATGACATAAGATAAGAATAAAATGAAGAAAGTTTCAATAATAGTACCAGTATATAAATCTGAAAAATACCTTCATAAACTTGTAGATTCGGTTTTAAATCAAACATATGAGAATTTTGAGTTAATTCTTGTTGATGATGGCTCTCCAGATAATAGTGGGAAGATTTCGGACGAATATGCAGAGAAAGATGCTCGCGTGAAGTCTTTCCACAAAATCAATGGCGGGTGCTGTGATGCTCGTAACTACGGATTGGATAGAGCGACAGGCGAATATCTGATGTTTGCTGATGGTGATGATTGGATGGAGCCAGATTGCATAGAGTACCTCGTTAACTTAATGGAAAATAATCTTTGTGAAATGGCTACTACAGACAGTGTCTTCACGACAAGAAATCGAGTTCAAAACGATGTTGATCACATTCGTGTATGCAGCAGTGCTGATGCGATGGCAGACATCTTGTATGTCAACATACCATTAGGTCCTTGGAATAAGATATATACTATGAATGTCATACGCAAACATAATCTTCGTTTTGACATTCCTTGGTTTGGAGAGGGATTATACTTCTCTGTGATGGCAGCTCAGTTCTCCAATAAGGTAGCTATTGGACACAGAAAAGTTTATAACTATCGGCTCAACAATCCCAATAGCGGATTGACTAAGCATGAAGTACAACATGCCATCAATGCCATGTGGAATATAAGAAATATTAAAGAAAAGTTGTTAATACGTACGCCAGTTACCATGAATGCTGTGAATTGGCATCTATGCTTTAACTGCAACTTTCTCATGCAGTATATAATTTGGGCGGGAATGCCACTAGAATATAAAGAACTCTATAATAAAACAAAGAGGGAATTCCGGGCTATTGCATTCAAGGCCATAACAGAAGCATCAGTCTCCATGAAGAAAAAGATTTACCTAGCAACAGCTACTGTTTGTCCCATATGGGTGGCTAAATTCATGGCATGGCGTGCACGACGCAAGTTTAAAGCTGATACTATGTCATAATATTGTTTTCCAAATATGAACATTAAAGTAATAACACGGCATGGGCCTTCAAATTATGGTTCCGTCCTGCAGTCAATTGCGACATTAGAGATTTTGAAACGACTTGGAGTTGAAGCTGAAATTATCGACTATCAGCGAAGAGACGAAAGAGGTATTAGGGCTGTTCTTGCCAATGTAAATCATAAAGTTGGCTATTCAAATCCATTGAAGAAGTTTCTGTATGTCGCTGTCCGTTTTCCTATGGATTGGATGGCTCAAAAGAAATTTGACAAGATGCGGAAGGAGTATCTTGTTATGACTCAACGTTGCAAGGATACGGCTGATTTGAAAAGGCTGAAGGCTGATATCTTTGCGACAGGCAGCGACCAAGTGTGGGGGCCTGTATTGACGGGACCATACGATCCCAATTACTTCCTGGACTTTGTAAAAGATGGAAACAAGAAAATTGCTTATGCTGCAAGCTTTGGGAAAACCAAATTCGACGAAGGTGTCGTGCGCTCGTATCGTATCCTTTTGAAAAGATACAACCGTATTGCAGTGCGTGAAGATAGTGCTAAAGAATTACTCGATAGTTGGAACATCCATTGTGACGGTCAGGTGTTAGATCCTACTCTATTGCTGACAGGCGATGAATGGAGTAAGATGATTAAAAAGAATCGTTCACCTAAATACGTGCTGATATATGAAATTCATAACAATCCCAAACTTAATGAACTGGGTAGAGAAATAGCAGAAAGACTAAAGCTACCACTTTATAGGGTAAGCACTTCTTTACATCAGATTAAACGAGGAGGAAAGTTTATATATCTTCCGGATTTAGGAGGATTTCTTTCTGCTATAAAGAATTGTTCTTTCTTAATCACAGACTCTTTTCATGGAACATGCTTTGCCATTAACTTCAATAAGCAGTTCGTAGAAGTTTTACCTACAAATGGAACTGCATCGAGGAATCAAAGCATACTCCATCTCACAGGATTGACTGCTCGAATCATACACGAAAATGAGGATCTGTCCATTTTGGAGAAGCCAATTAACTATACCTATGTAAATGAGATCATTGAGCGTGAACGTATTAGGTCTGTAAATATTTTAAAAGACATGATATTTAATGAGAATACTTTTAGCAAATAAGTCTTATTGACATGCGACCGTCTTTGTTTTATATGTTCTTGTTGATATCCTTATCTGTCACGGCAGTGGAGAAGAAGGTATATTATGTTTCTTCCACAAAAGGCAATGACAATAATACAGGGACGCTGGAAGCCCCCTAAAGAACTATAAGTTCTGTCATCAGGGTTTCCAAAGAAAATCTTGATATGAGGCTGCGTCGAGGAGACGTGTTCTTTGAGAATGTATCAGGTTTGAATAATTCGAAGATAACTGCTTACGGAAAAGGGGACGCACCTATAATCTGTGGTTTCAAGGTCTTGAAGGATGTGAATCAGTGGAGTTACAATGCGAGCAGGAGCTGCTGGGTACTTGACCTGATGAACACCTCCAACTTCGCGGGCTTTCAGACGAATAATGCAGACTCATTAGCGGCATGGAACGACATCGGATGTATCTATGTACATAAGGTGGATACGATCATCGGGCATATTGTGAAGAACATTGATCTGCTCAAGAGCAAGGGTGACATCTTTGTTGACTCCGCCTATCTAAAGAACCAACTACATAAAAACTCTTTTAGGTATCTCTATTACAAAGGCGCGGATCCAAGGACATTGGGACATATATGCTTGCCAGTAAGAGCTCATGGAATATGCAATATGACAAACTGCGATATTCAGGACATTGCACTCATGGGATTTGCCATGCACGGGATGTGCTCACTCAACGGGTGTACAATAAAGAATTGCCAGTTGGATATTATTGGAGGCTCTGTTCAGATTGGTGCCAATCCATGGGTGAGGTTTGGAAATGGTATTGAGTTCTGGTCGGGTACGCATGACAATGTCGTAGAGAATTGTATCATAACAAGAACCTATGACTGTGGCACCACGATACAGGGAAACTGTGACATCAAGAATGTTCAGAAGAATATTACAATCAAAAACAATGTCATCTATCACTGTCAGCAAGCCTTTGAACATTTCTTGAATCCGACAGACCACAGGCTGCTCAATTACGACAACTGTCACTTCATCAACAACGTATGCATCGACAATGGTTACAATGACTTTGACTCACCAGAAGCACGGGATGCACAGATACTAAGCTATGAGAATCTTGAGAAGCCTCTTGACATCAGTAAGAATACTTTCTTTGGCAGCAGCTACTACTGTGGCCTCAGGAAACCTGCAGGAATGAGAAACAACACGGTCAACATCTATAGTGGACAGTATCTGAAACATTGCCATTGGATCAAAGATCAAGGAACTATCTTTGCGGACGACAATAGTGATATTAATAATTATACTGCTTGGAGTGATGACAATAGTAAAATCGTCATTCTTAAGAAAGGCGCATCGAAAGCCACTAACATCAAGAAAAAATTATTGAAAAAAATAAATGTCTCTACACCGAAGTTACACTTGGAAAGAATATTGTAACAACTGGAAGATGTAGTATTAAACTAAAGCAAAAATGACTGACAAAAGAAATGTAATCCTAGCCGACTGCGAGCCTGATGAGGTCAAAACCTTACAGGATGGACTAAATGACAGTAAGGCTTGGAACTTTATTACAGAGAGTTACATCAGTAATGGATCGCATTCTGGGGGAGGTAATGTAATTAGATATCTACGCTATTTCACCTTTCCATGGAAAGTGTTCTTACATCGTAAGAAATATGACTGCATATTAGGATGGCAGCAGTTTTATGCTATTAATTTTGCATTCTACTGTCGGATGTTCCATGTAAGGAAAACAAACAAGGTCGTAGCTTTAAACTTCACCTATAAGCGTAAAGGAGGATTTTTAGGGAAAATTTATGACCGCTATATGCGCTTTGCTATATGCAGTGATTATATAGACTATTTGCATGTGCCAAGTGGTAATTACGCTGAGAGTTGTAGCAAGGATCTGAATATACCTATCGAAAAATTTATCATTACGACATTTGGCGTACCTGATATTTATGATCAATGGAAGAACAGCAAGGTACAAGAAAAGGACTATACCCTGTCAATAGGAAGATCAAACAGAGACTTTGATTTTCTTGTAAGAGCGTGGAAACGACCTTGTCTCCAAGACCATAAGCTCGTTATTATCAGCGATATCTATCACCCTAAAGAAACTTTGCCCGGAAATGTCAGACTAATAAATAATGTGGTAGGAGACGCGTCATTCCCTTGGATAGCAAATAGTAACATGATGATCATACCAATAGATGATGGTTCAATTTGCTCTGGTGATACCGTTCTTCTTAATGGCATGCTCATGAACAAGCCCGTCATTGTAACTAAGCCGAGTACGCTTGCAGAAATGTACATAGAGGATGGTAAGGATGGACGTACTATAGAGAAAAACGAAGAAGTCTTCAGCCGGGAAATAGCTACGCTATTGAATGACAAAGCTGAGTGTCAGCGACTTGGTGATAATGCAAGGAAGAAGTATCTTGCACATTTCTCACGTTTCCAGCTTGGAAAACAAATACAGCCATATTTGAAAAAATTGAATTTGAAATAAATTCGAAGTACTTGAAATGAGGCTAAGTAATATAGAAACAGTTATCGAGTAGCATGAATATTTTATTTACATTTCTAATTTTATTAATTTTGCTGGTGATCCTTCTATGGGGGAACAAGGCGGATAAAGAAGGAAAATCATTTTTCAGCAAAGACTATACACGTGTGTTAAAGGGAGCCTGCTGCATCATCGTAGTATTTGTACACGTTCCAGTTGAACATGGAAATGTACTACAAGATGCTGTTGGAAGTTTCGGATACGTTGCCGTGACATTGTTTTTTATGTTTTCAGCTTATGGCATGTATTTAAGTAAGCAGCATAAGGCAGATTACATGAAACATTTCTGGCGTAATAGGCTTAGTTCGTTGCTTGTGCCGATGTTTTTGATTAATCTCGCAGGATATTTATATAGTATACCTTTAGGGGGTAGTCTATCCTCGTTGATATGGATTAACAGTTGGGTTTGGGTACTTCTGCAGTTCTGTATACTGTTTTATATAGTAGAATTGGGAGAACACTACCAATTATGGAACGAGAAAATCAGTAAATTTCTGTTAGTTATTGCTGTTTTCGTTTCGAGTTTATATTTATATTTGACAAGCGTAAAAGAACAGAATAGCAATTTGTCTGGATGGTGTTTTGAAAGACTTGGTCTTATATGGGGATTGTTACTCTTATGGTATTTCCCTACTATAAAATTGTGGATTAAGCCCAAGTTTTGGAAGATTGTCATCTCAGGTATCATTTGTTTGGTACTTGGCGTTTCTTATCTTAAATTCAAGGAAGTCTTCTTTTGGGGAGCCTATTTGAATAAGATTACACTTGGTATTGCTATTATCTATTTGCTGTTTATGGTATCTTGCCGTAGTAAATGGGGTAATAAAGTTTCGTTTTTTCTTGGAGATATTTCCTATGAGGTTTACTTGTCGCATGGTTTTGTCATGTCTGTTGTTGCTCATCATCTGCCAAGTTTACCATCCGGCCAATTTATTGTAACATCTATTGTGGGCACTATTATTTTTTCATGGTTCATACATCTTATAGATAGACCTATTGTTAAGGCATTAAGAAGTAAGTGATAGAAATTATATTTTATGAGAATACTTTTAGCAAATAAGTTTTATTACCGTCGTGGCGGTGACTGCATCTATATGCTCAACCTGGAGCTGTTGCTCAAGGTGCATGGGCATGAAGTTGCGGTATTTGCGATGGATTATCCGGAGAATGTGGAGAGTCCATGGCAGAAATACTTCCCGTCGAACATGAGTAAACTGAAAGCGTTTACAAGACCTTTCGGAGATGGAGAGACAAAGAAAAAGTTTACGCAGCTGCTCGAGGACTTTCAGCCAGATGTGGTGCATCTGAACAATATCCATACGCAGTTGTCACCGGTTCTTGCGGAGATTGCCCATCAGAAAGGTATCAGAGTCATCTGGACGTTGCATGACTATAAGTTGCTGTGTCCCCGGTATGACTGCATGAGAGCAGGTGGCAACTGTGAGCTGTGCTTTCAGGATGGAAACAAATGGAACTGCGTGAAGTATTCCTGCATGAAAGGTGGAAAGATAGGATCATTCATTGGCTATCGCGAGGCAGTGAAATGGAACAGAGCGCGGTTAGAGAATGATACCGATGCCTTTGTGTGCCCGAGCCAATTTATGGCAGACAAGATGGTACAAGGGGGATTCGATAAGTCAAAGATCACGACCCTGTGCAACTTCATCGATATTGAGAAGTGTAAGCGGACGGACAGCTATCATAAGGGTGACTACTATGCTTATGTAGGCCGGTTAAGCCACGAAAAAGGTATGAAGACACTGATAGAGGCGGCGAACCTGCTTCCCTACCGTCTTGTGGTCATCGGGGGTGGTCCACTGATGGACGAGTTGAAGACCGTCGCTCACG
>ENA-OPJS01000068-OPJS01000068.1-human-gut-metagenome-genome-assembly--contig:-NODE-68-length-10967-cov-6.068915_pt1 | contig 10967 bp, 6 predicted proteins | sample MGYA00241774_ERZ501673 | MGnify/ENA primary metagenome ERZ501673 (study PRJEB25962, sample SAMEA2042203) | human gut metagenome | biome: human gut; feature: human-associated habitat; material: faeces...
CTCGATTTCTTTACCTGCTGTCATGATCAAATCGCCAAACTCGTCGATGATGACCACGATATAAGGCATGTATTCGTGGCCGTCGGTGAGTGAGAGCTGGGGATGGATGAACTTGTCGTTGTATTCCGTGATCTTCTTCACCCCAGCCCGCTTCAGCAGGTCGTAGCGATGATCCATAAGTTTACAGAGAGAGTTGAGTGTGCGGACAACTCTTTGGACATCTGTGATGATAGGCTCATCCTCATTCTCGGGCAGTGAGGCCATGTAATGTGGGGCAATCTTGTTATAGATGCTGAATTCCACTTTTTTAGGATCCACCAAGACAAATTTCAACTCGTTGGGGTGCTTCTTATATAATAGAGAAGTAATGATGGCATTGAGACCAACAGACTTACCCTGTCCTGTGGCACCGGCAACGAGCAGGTGGGGCAATTTTGCCAAGTCTACCATGAACACTTCATTGGTAATCGTCTTGCCAAGAGCCATTGGCAGCGCCATTTTCGTCGTTTGGAACTTCTTGGTATTCAATACGCTCTCCATCGAGACAATCTGAGGATTTTTGTTTGGTACCTCGATACCGATCGTTCCTTTGCCAGGGATAGGTGCGATGATACGAATGCCGAGGGCTGCCAGACTCAATGCAATATCGGCTTCAAGGCCACGGATCTTACTGATTCTTACACCTTCTGCCGGCGTAATCTCGTAAAGCGTGACTGTAGGACCAACAGTGGCATTGATCTTGCTGATTTGTACGCCAAAACTATTGAGTACTTCCACAATGCGGGCATTGTTGGCCTTGATCTCTTCCATATCTATGACCGGTCGACTGGAGTATTTCTTCAGCAAGTCGCAAGACGGGAATTTATAGTGGACGAAAGGTTCCCACGGATTGATTGGTGTGCTAAGGTCGTAATGCTCACCAACCTGACCACTACTTGCCTTCTCTTCCTCACTATTCTTGACAACCACGCTGTCGATCTTTTCTTGACTCACTTGCTCTGCATTGGTGACATGGGGTTCAACCGCTATCGGGGCTTGTGCCGGCTTGGGGGTAAACTGAGACATGTCTGTTAGGTCAACAACATTCCCAGAGTTGGTTGGAGTTACATCATCTATATTATCAGTCTCTTTATTAGTGGCAGCACTCACAGTATCGTCTACTTGATACCCGTCATTGCTTGTGTCTTCTTCCTCATTTCTGTCCACATTTCGGTTCGTGACTGTGAATTTCACTTTCTTAGTCACATATTTCAGCGGATTCATCGCTTTTCTGATCACCGTAATCGTCTCCGAAGTGAGGTAGGTTAAGAAACTGACGGCAACAATCAGAAGAATCGCTGTCAGTCCAGGTGCACCGACAACATTCTCTAAGTGTTCCACAACAAAAGCGCCGTGTTGTCCACCGGGGTTGAAGATGCTGTCACCCATGATAGGCGTAAGGAATTTTGAGAAGGTAACAGACAACCAAACCATCACAATGGTCAGACACAGAAACCACTTCCAGAGGTTCACCTCAATGACGTGCATCAACTTTAAGCCTACCAAAATGATAAAGGCAGGAATCAAAAAAGCAGGTAGGCCAAAGTTTACCGAGATGAGATAATAAGACAGAAGAGCACCGGCAGAACCGCATGTATTGGTGAATACATGCGTATTGTTCAGCCATTCTCCCGGTCTCATATTCTCCAAAGTGCTCTGATCGGCTGATCCCGTTGAAAAGAACGAAACCATGGCAATGATCATGTATATGGATAATGCCAAAAGGATGAACCCTAAAAAGAAATCAGTCGTCTCACTCTCAAATATATGTCGAAAGCCAACCGCTTCACCAAATGTCTTTGGCTTGCGCTCAGATTTTTTTCTTGCCATTTTATTTCTCTATATGATGATAAATGCAAAATTAGTGTTTTTTGCTGGAACCGCAAAACAAAACTGCTCCAAGTTTTTATTTTTGAACGTTCTTTGAAAAAAATATGGAGTTAATGAATGCCGTCTCGCTTCTTTTTTATAATTTTGTACATTATAAGCATTGCTACGTTCACAATGAAGAAAAAGTTATACAGCAAATTCGACAAGACAGAGATTTCAGAGTTGCCGCAAGTATCCTTCCCCGGCCGTATCATTACCATCATCTCTCCGGGTGAGGCTGACAAAGCCGTGGATTATCTTCTCTCGATGAATATACTTGGAGTCGATACCGAGACTAAACCTGCTTTTCACCGCGGGGAGCATCATCAAGTAGCTTTGCTTCAAGTTTCCACACATGATACCTGTTTCTTGTTTCGTCTCAACCGTATTGGCATTACACCATCGATCAAGAGATTGTTGGAGGACAAAACAGTTAAGAAAATCGGACTTTCGTGGCATGATGACATCCATATGCTTCAAGACAGAGAAACTTTTACTCCGGGGCTCTTCATTGATTTGCAAGACTTAGTTCCGCAACTGGGCATTAAGGACTTAAGCCTTCAAAAGCTCTATGCCAATATTTTCCATGAGAAGATCTCCAAACGACAAAGACTCTCTAATTGGGAATCGCCGCAGCTTGATGATAAGCAAAAGCAGTATGCGGCTATTGATGCTTGGACTTGCATCTTGCTTTATGAGGAAATGGAGAGGCTAATCAAAACCAAGGACTATGATCTCATTGTGGTTCCGGAGCCTGAGCCGGTTGTGGATAGCGAAAGTAAAGATCCAGCTAAGCAATGTAAAAATGCTGATTTAAAAGAAGTTGACCCAAATAAAGATGCGATGGACGACACAAATCAGACAGCTAAAAGTTCAACTTCCAAAAAGAGAAAGTATTCCTCAAAAAAGAGAGTTGGCAAAGCAATAAAAACCAATTAATAGTGATAGACATGTATAAGAACATATATTTGAAGAAAGGCAAGGAAAGCTCATTGGAGCGTTTCCACCCTTGGATCTTCTCCGGTGCTATCCACCATATGGACGAAGGTATTGCTGAAGGTGATTTTGTGAGGGTGATCTCTGCTTCCGGCGATTTTATCGCCGTCGGACATTATCAGATAGGTAGCATTGCTGTTCGGGTGCTGTCGTTTCACGACATAACGATTGACGATGAATTCTGGGAAAAGAGGTTGGCCTCTGCATTGACGATGCGTCAAAGCATAGGCATCGCAGATAATCCCCACAACAATACTTATCGTTTGGTTCATGGTGAGGGTGATAATCTTCCAGGACTTGTAATAGACTGCTATGGTGAGACAGCCGTGATGCAGGCTCATAGTGTAGGAATGCACGTTTGCAGAAAAGAGATCTGCAAAGCATTGGTGAAGGTGATGCAGCATCGTGTGAAGAACGTTTATTATAAAAGCGAGACTACATTGCCTTTCAAAGCAGAACTTGGACAGGAGAACGGATTCATTTATGGACAGACCGATGACAATATTGCCGTAGAAAACGGACTGAAGTTTCATGTCGATTGGCTTCGCGGCCAGAAGACTGGATTCTTTGTGGATCAGCGAGAAAATCGAGCTCTTTTAGAGCATTACGCAAAGGGTAAGAGCGTTCTGAATATGTTTTGCTACACCGGTGGATTTTCTGTGTATGCGATGCGTGGTGGTGCAAAGATGGTTCACTCTGTTGACAGTAGTGCTAAAGCCATTGAGTTGACAAACGAGAATATAGAGCTCAATTTCCCTGGCGATACCCGGCATGAGGCTTACTGCGACGATGCTTTTAAATACCTTGACGAGCATGATGATCAATACGATCTAATCATCCTTGATCCTCCTGCTTTCGCTAAGCATCGAAGTGCTTTGCATAATGCGCTTAAGGGATACACAAGATTGAATGTAAAGGGGCTTCAGCGCATCAAGCATGGAGGTATTCTTTTCACTTTCAGCTGTTCGCAGGCTGTAACGAAAGAAAATTTCCGTAATGCCGTTTTCACGGCGGCTGTCCAGTCGGGTCGCAAAGTGCGTATCTTGCACCAGCTTCATCAGCCCGCTGACCATCCTATCAATATCTATCATCCCGAAGGCGAGTATCTGAAGGGATTGGTTTTGTATGTGGAATAGACACGTATTGATATGAGAAAAGATAATCGTTTTACCGATATCATCGAGAATTATATAAGCCGTTATGAGTTACTGTCTCACAACGGCTTTTATCTTGTGGCGCTTTCGGGAGGCCCTGACAGTGTGGCTTTGCTGTTGACTCTACGAAATTTGGGTTACCATATTGATGCGGTTCATTGCAACTTCCATTTACGAGGAGCTGAAAGCGACCGTGATGAGAACTTCTGTGTCGAATTGTGTAAGAAAAATCAGATTCTGCTTCACCGTATTCACTTCGATACGAAGGCTTATGCCGAACTGCATCACCAATCAATAGAAATGGCTGCTCGAGAATTGCGGTATCACTATTTTGAGCAGTTACGCAAAGACATCCAAGCCGATGCCATTTGTGTGGCTCATCATCGTGATGATCAGGTGGAAACAGTGTTGCTTCATCTCATTCGTGGAACAGGGTTAAGAGGGCTTACAGGGATGAGACCTAAAAATGGGCGAATCATCAGGCCATTTCTTGGAGTAAGTCACCAAGATATTCTTGATTACCTGCATCTCCGCCATCAAGACTACGTTATCGACAGTACAAACCTTGAAAGGGACGCGCAACGTAACCAACTAAGATTGGACATCATACCTTTGATGGAGAAAATCAATCCTGAGGTCAAAGACAACATCGCCCGGGCAGCGGACATTCTAACAGAAGTAGAAGAATTCTCTGATCAACAGATCGATTCGCTTATTCGCTCTTGTCATGAGGGAGACAGCTATAAGTTCTCTGCTATCAAGAACAGTGGACATGGTAAACTGATTCTTTGGCACATATTAAATAATAAAGGCTTCAATCGTCAGCAAATAGAGGAAATCAATGCTTGCTCTAAAACGAACAGACATTGGCTGTCTGATAAATATGTGGTTTGCTTGGAGAAAGACAGCCTTTCTGTCGTCGATAGGGACAAATGGCAGATGGAACTTCCGTCTTTGCGCATTCCGGAATGTGGTACCTATTGCTACTCAGCTATGGGTAAAGACATTATGAAATTGAGATTAAAGGAAGTCACTGCAGATGCTCTTATCATTGACAAACATCCACAATATGCTTTTGTTGACGCTGCTAAAGCCCATTTTCCGCTTACATTACGACCCGTTAAGCAAGGAGACCGCTTTGTGCCGTTTGGCATGAAAGGGTCTAAACTAATCAGTGATTTCATGAATGATCAGAAGCTGTCCATGATTGATAGAAGACGACAATTAGTAGTTGTAGACAATCAGGGGACACTACTTTGGGTTGTCGGAAGAAGGGTGGATAATCGGGTTGCTGTTGGGCCAGAGACACAGAAAGTTGTTGTTATGGAGCAAATTTAACACGATTTTTATACCAAATCAACCGTCGTATCAATATTTTTGTTTATATTTGTCATCGAATAACTGATGGGCAGTAGTATGGGGCTGTCATATATATAGAATGAATCACCAATAACAATATTATCTATGTTTACCGACACTGACAAACAACAAATTGAGAAGCGGGGGATGACAGTCGCTCAAGTTGAGCATCAGCTTGAGCAGATTAAAAACGGCTTCCCCTATCTACGCCTAAAATCTACGGCGGCAGTTGGTCAAGGAATCTCTGCACTCAGTGATGCTGAGCAGCAAGAAGCAGAGAAAGCTTGGGACGAGTACAAAAACGAGGGACATACGGTGGTGAAATTTGTTCCTGCTTCGGGTGCAGCCAGCCGTATGTTCAAGAACATGTTCGCTTTCCTCAACGCAGATTACGACACGCCTCAGACCGATTTCGAAAAGACATTCTTTGCAGACATCAAGAAGTTCGCTTTCCGTAAAGCTCTGTGCGATGCATGCAAGAAAAATACGGGTAAAAGCATTATGCAACTGATTCAAGCCGGTGACTATAAAGCAGTTGTTCGGAATCTCCTGATGCCCGAAGGACTGAACTATGGTCAACTGCCCAAAGGGCTGTTGCAGTTCCATGAATACGAGGAGGGTGTCCGCACACCTATGGAAGAGCACTTGGTAGAGGCAGCCTTATATGCCAGCTCACAGGGAAAGGCTCTTGTCCATTTCACTGTGTCCCATGACCACTTGCAGTTCTTCGAGCAGAAGGTGGAAGAGAAGAAGGCTTATTATGAAAAGAAGTTCAACGTCAAACTGGAAGTTAGCTTCTCGGAACAAAAGCCAAGTACAGACACCATTGCAGCTAACCCCGACAACACACCTTTCCGCAACGAAGATGGTTCTCTGCTTTTCCGTCCGGGCGGTCACGGTGCGCTGATTGAGAATCTAAACGAAATCGATGCCGATATCGTCTTCATAAAAAATATCGACAATGTTGTGCCTGACCGTTTGAAAGCAGACACGATCAAATGGAAGAAAATCATTGCCGGTGAACTTGTAACGGCCCAAAAGAAAGCTTTCAAATATTTGAATGATTTGGAGTCGGGACGTTACAACCATCAGAAACTCGAGGAGATCATTCATTTCGTTCAACGTGATCTTTGCTGTCGCCGGGAGGATATCAAGGAGCTTGAAGACGCTGACTTGGTAATCTACTTGAAGAAAAAGCTCAATCGTCCAATGCGAGTCTGTGGAGTAGTGAAGAATGTTGGTGAGCCTGGTGGCGGTCCTTTCCTGGCATTCAATCAGGATGGTACTTATAGCCCTCAGATTCTTGAAAGCAGTCAGATCGACAAGAATAACGCAGAATATATGAAGATGTTTACTTCCGGCACACACTTCAATCCTGTCGATCTTGTTTGCGCTACTAAGGACTTCCAGGGACATCCCTTCCATCTGCCTGACTTTGTAGACGTCAACACAGGCTTTATCAGTTCTAAGAGTAAGAATGGACGCGAACTGAAAGCTCTTGAATTGCCTGGATTGTGGAATGGTGCCATGAGCGACTGGAATACAATTTTTGTGGAAGTACCTTTGGACACATTCAACCCGGTGAAGACCGTCAATGACTTACTTAGAGATGCTCACCAAGGGAAATAATGTTTGTCCTTTGTAGCTTCATTATATAAAAAGGAGAGTTTGCTTGCAGGATAGGGCGGTAGACTCTCCTTTTTATTTATTCATTCTCCTTAAGAAATATCGTGATTCTTAGTCTTATTCAATGGAAAATGATTACCTTTGCATAAGATAAGAAATCATATAATTAAGATCTTCAAATAGAAGAAAATCACAACTCAATAGTTATGAAACAGACAAAGATCGTTTGCTCTATCAGCGACCGTCGCTGTGATGTCGACTTCCTGCGCAAACTGTTTTTTGCAGGAATGAATGTAGTCAGGATGAATACGGCCCACGCAACTCCGGAGGGTATCCGCAATATTATCAGTAACGTGCGTAAGGTCTCACCGCATATTGGCATTCTTATTGATACCAAGGGTCCTGAGGTGCGCACGACAGACGTGGAGGAGCCTATTCAGTATCGGACTGGTGAGGCTGTGAAGATCTTCGGCCGTCCTGAGATGGATACCACTCACGATATCATCAATCTTTCATACACCGACATCGCTAAGGATGTGAAAGTCGGGGATGACATGCTCTTTGACGATGGTGCTATTGACATGAAGGTGATGGGTATTGAAGGACCGACGGTCTACGCAGAAGTACAGAACGATGGGGTTCTTGGTGCACACAAGAGTGTCAATGTGCCGGGTGAGCATATAGACCTCCCGGCGTTGACGCCTAAGGACAAACGCAACATACTTTTGGCAATTGATGAAGATATCGACTTCATTGCCCATAGTTTTGTGCGTTCTGCTGCTGACGTGAAGGCTGTTCAGGATATTTTGGATGAGCATCATTCTGATATAAAGATTATTTCCAAGATCGAGAATCAGGAAGGTGTAGATAATATCGACGAAATCATTGATGCCAGTTACGGTATCATGATCGCACGTGGTGACTTGGGTATTGAGGTTCCTATTGAGCGTATTCCCGGTATTCAGCGTATGATCATTCGTAAATGTGTGGAGAAGCGTAAGCCAGTGATTGTTGCAACGCAAATGCTCCACACCATGATCAACAATCCCCGGCCTACACGTGCAGAGGTGACAGACATTGCCAATGCTATCTATTCCAACACAGATGCTTTGATGCTAAGTGGTGAGACAGCATCTGGAAAATATCCTTTGGAAGCCGTACAAACTATGGCCACAGTGGCAGAACAAGCAGAGAAAGACCGCATCTTGTTTGGAGAATTAAATAATGTGCCACTGAGTGAGCATTGTACGCAGAAGGAGTTCTTGGCACACTCTGCTATCGAGTCTACCCGATTGCTGGGCGTAGCTGGCATAATCACAGACTCAGAAACTGGTGAGACAGCTCGAAATTTGGCTGCGTTCCGTGGTTCTAAGCCAATCTTGGCTATCTGCTATAAAGAGAAGACTCAACGCTGGCTCAATCTTTCCTATGGCGTAACTGCTATTTACCAAAAAGATCACGTGAGCCCTGAGTTTATGTTTATGGCTGCTATCCGTATGCTTCGTCAGAAATGCTATATCAGCAACGATGACAAGATCGCTTATCTTTCAGGTTCGTTTGGTGAAGGCGGTGGCACAACTTTCCTGGAAATCAACCAGGTCAAGAAGGTGTTTGACCGCGAATATCAGTTCCATCTACCTCAGGGAGCAAAGCAATAATCAATTGCCATTTTCAAGGCAATTGTAGCCTACTAATTCATCTGTTCTGCCTCCTATAGGTCTGAAATAGACGAGCATCTGGTAGGAATTCTCTGTTTGATAATAATTTCCTTGCGAAGGGACGGGGTGAAAGGCTCCGTCCCTTTCTTTTTGCAGATACTGATAATTGTAGTATCCCTGTTTAAGCAAAAGATTACGCTCGTAACACTGAGTGGAATCATTCCACAACATTTCATATTGGGAGAGGAAACGATCTTGTGTCCAATTGCCATTCAAATAGATGGAGTAGGGGGATTGTGGTGTTTTCAATGAGAAATGAACACAGATGTATTCTGTAGTATAGTCATTTTCGTAATTATCGCTATTCCTTATATAATAAGCGCCATCTGCGTCTTTGTCAAAAACATAATTCGGTCGAGGCTCATCAGGCCAAAGCCATGCATGATAAGTTCTTCCATCCCAATCAACACGTTCTACACCCATAGAGGGACGGTCTACATCCAGTATTTCAAACTTATGATACTCGTTGCCACCGTCAAAGATCAGATTTCGACAATGGCTCCAGCGCATAGAATTAGACTGTATATATTGTGGAGCAGGCGCAACAACGGCTTGATCCCATCGCTGGTTTTGCAGGACAACAACATAGAATTGTTGAAGAGGATTTGATACGACAAGCGAGGGATAATCAACCTCTGCCTCTAATTGCTGATGATTATTATTGATGTCAATATCAGTATTTGTGGTCAACGACATTCTCACTGTCACTTTCTGGTTCAAGACCATGAAACAGGCACGGAGCAGATCTTCATTGTTGTCTCCGTCGTAGATCGTTACGCGATAGTTGCCGCTCAATTTCAGTTGGCAGCGGTCGTTTGGTATTGATAGTCGATAGTGAGTGTAGAGTTGGTTGGTATTAATTGACTGCTGATAATTATCTATGGTGTTTCCTTCAGTAAAGCCTTCGCAATAATCACTATCAAAGATTTGGGATGAGCGTGACCAGTCTTTCTCACAATGTTCAATACGATAACAAAGCCGACGATGCTCATGTGTGAGATCGTCAAACGAGATATTGACGACTTCTCCCTGATTTAAACTAATAATTGGCAAGTCTTGCCAACGGTCTCCGGCCGTTACCTGCAACGTAGCTATTTTGTTGCTTAGCAATTCATTTCGTTGGGCTTTGGCACATTGGCTCCCTAAGAAAAGGCAGAGAAAAGAAAAAAGCAGAGAAATATTGAATTCAAGATCTCTTGGAAGAAAAGCCTTTGGATGTTCCATAGCTTATACGGAGTTTGAATCAGCAATATTTCTCTGCCTATTAATTAGGTATATAGGAAACTATTATCCCTTGATAGCAGCTACACCAGGAAGCACCTTACCCTCGATAGCTTCGAGCATAGCACCACCACCGGTAGATACGTAGCTTACCTTGTCAGCAAGACCAAATTTGTTGATGGCAGCGACAGAGTCACCACCTCCTACGAGAGAGTAAGCACCATTCTTCTGAGTAGCTTCTGCGACTGCCTTAGCGATCTCGCCAGTACCGTGAGCAAAGTTAGGCAACTCGAAGACACCGACAGGACCGTTCCACAGAATAGTCTTGGAGCTCATGATGATCTTCTTCCAGTTCTCGATACTCTCCTCGCTTGCGTCCATACCTTCCCATTCGTCAGGAATCTGATCGATGGGGAAAGTCTTGCGCGGAGTGTCATTGGTGAATTCCTGACCACAAACGGTAGCAACAGAGAGACTGAGGTTCACACCTTTCTCTTTGGCAGTCTTGATGACATTCAGAGCCTCAGGGATCAGATCGTCCTCATGGAGGGATTTACCGATGTGTCCACCCTGTGCCTTGATGAAGGTATAACCCATACCGCCACCGATAATCAAGTTATCAACTTTGTCGAGCAGGTTCTTGATAACACCGAGTTTAGAGCTAACCTTAGAACCACCAATAATAGCTGTGAAAGGATGCTGAGCATTCTTCATCACATTGTCGATAGCCTTGACCTCTTTCTCCATCAAGTAGCCAAGCATCTTGCTGTCCTTGTCAAAGTAGTCGGCGATAACTGCTGTAGAAGCGTGCTTACGGTGAGCAGTACCGAAGGCGTCGTTGACATAGACATCAGCATAAGAAGCGAGCTTCTTAGCGAAATTCTTCTGACGGTCCTTCATCTCTGCTTTGGCAGCATCGTACTCAGGAGTACCCTTCTCAACGCCGACAGGCTTTCCTTCCTCCTCTGGATAGAAGCGGAGGTTC
>ENA-OPJS01000072-OPJS01000072.1-human-gut-metagenome-genome-assembly--contig:-NODE-72-length-10818-cov-3.203568_pt1 | contig 10818 bp, 22 predicted proteins | sample MGYA00241774_ERZ501673 | MGnify/ENA primary metagenome ERZ501673 (study PRJEB25962, sample SAMEA2042203) | human gut metagenome | biome: human gut; feature: human-associated habitat; material: faeces...
ACACAGAAATGGTTTATTCTAAACTGGACTCCTCGCAGTTGTAAGTATTTTCCTGAAGCTAGTGAAGGTTTCAGTAGTGTTTGGTATTCTTGTTAAAGAATACTTGATTAAGCAGTTCAATGAGAACTTCTTTAATCTTCCTAGAGAGCAAGCCATTAATGAGTTTTATAACAGAGTCAATAACTTTGTAGGTATTGATAATGTTGGTGTTTCACACATTGAAGCACTCTACGATCTCGGCTATCTTCCTATAGAGATTAAAGCTTTTGCCTGAAGGCTCTGTATGCCCTATAAGGGTTCCAATGATGACAATCAAGAATACTCTTCCTGAGTTCTTCTGGTTGACTAATTATCTTGAAACCTTAATTAGTTGTACTCTTTGGTTACCTCAGCTACCTCTGCGCGTTTGTACAAGAAGGAATTGAAGCGTCATGCTGATAGGACTGGATTTCCAGATGATGTAAATCTTGGGTTCTGCTGTCATGATTTCTCTATGAGGGCAGGAGTGGAAGCAGCTATCATCTCTGGTATGGCTCATATGACTTCGTTCTGCGGAAGTGAGACTATTCCAGCTATTAGGGCAGTGGAGGAGTATTACAATGCAGACTCTTCTAAAGAACTTGTTGCTGCTACTGAGCATAGCGTAATGTGTGCAGGAGGTAAAGATGATGAAATTGAAACATTCCGTCGTCTTATCTGTGATGTATATCCTACTGGTATTGTAAGTATCGTATCTGATACTTGGGATTTCTGGCAGGTAGTTGAAGACTTCCTTCCCAAAGGAGATTATGGCTCGTGATGGACGTGTTGTTATCCGTCCTGATAGTGGAGATCCCGTTGACATTATCTGCGGACTCAGAACCAATCCTCACCAGAATTGTAGAAGGTCGGTATTACTGTTGCTTTTGACCTTGATTCTGAGTATGTAGAAGTGTCAGAAGGACAGTATTATGGAGCATATTATATGCTTGGTAAGACATTTGGATGGAATACTACCGAAAAAGGATTCCGTTATCCTTCTACTAAGGTTGGGTTGTTGTACGGCGATTCTATTACTTTGGAACGTCAGAAGCAAATCTATATGAGATTGGAGGGCGCTAATATGGCAGCTTGTAATCTTGTGTAGGTTCATTTACTTATCAGTTTAAGTCTAGAGATTCTCTTGGCTTTGCTGTAAAGGCTACAGCTTGTAAGATCAATGGACAGCTCGTTGAGATCTTCAAACAGCCTAAGACTGATGATGGCACTAAGAACTCTTTGAAGGGACTTATTAAGGTTGTCAAAGATGCTAACGGTTACAAGGCACTTGATCAGCAAACTGAAGAGGAAGAAAAGCAAGGATGTCTCGAAACTGTGTTTATTGACGGAACGCTTGTAAAAGACTATACCTTGCAAGAAATCCGAGACCGTATTAATTCAACATTGTAATGAGTTCAGAAATAGTATTTCACCCATATTGTGACCTAATTGAAAGGTTAAAGAAAGAACTAGATACTCACGGCAAGCTAGTTATTGGATTTGATAATACTATCTTTGATGTTCACAATAGAGGTGGTAATTATAAGGAAGTAATTGATATACTTCAGCGGTGTAAGAAGCATGGGTGGATCCTGTGCCTCTATACTGCTGAGTTGAGGGAGGACTGGCTCCAATGGAAGGTTGGTTTTTGTAAACACTTTGGAATAGAACCAGATTATGTCAACGAAAGTCCTCTTTTAAAGGGAACCAAGAAGCCCTTCTTTAACTTACTTTTAGACGATAGAGCTGGTTTGCAAAGTGCATATATAATATTAAAAAATGTTTTAGACTATGCAGATTCTAAATCTAAGGAGAAGAGTGACATAGATTACTCTATTTCCAGATGGGGAAGTTCAAATAACTCTTGGGGAATTTAGTCATAAAGAAAGTATTGTTGTAAAGTGCAGAATAACTAATGCAGTATTCATTCTCGCACAAATAATGGATATTCTTGATAGACATGATGTACTCTACACTGTGGAGGTTTACTATTTAATGTCCATGGATAGAGTAATGGACTTCAATAGACCTTTCAGCCTAATGATTGTTGCCAAGATGCTTAAAATGTTCAAGGCTAGAAAGGTATACATACTTGAGCCTCATTCCAACAGACTCTTATGGGATATGTCATTCTTTCGAGAATTGCCTTGCTCAGAAACATGGCAACTGAAAACAAATTTCTTTGATACTTATCAAATACTATTTCCGGATGCTGGAGCTAGAACTCGGTATGAAAAGAATTTTAATAGTAAGTATCCTTCGATCTTCTGTAGTAAGATAAGGGATACTGGCAAACTTTCTGGATTCAAAATAGAAAATCCTGAGGACATTAAATATGATCAGATTATGATTATAGATGACCTGTGTGATGGAGGAGGGACTTTCTGTGGAATTGCTTCTGCTGTACGAGAAGTTACACCAAACATTAGCTTATCTATATTTGTGACTCACATGGTAAATCCAAGAGGAATAGAAAACTTATCTAAAACCTTTGATCATGTGTGGTTTACTAACTCTTATAAGGATTGGAAGAAGGATTGGGAAGGACAACCAACTCCATTCCCTAAGAATGTAACCCAGATAGACATAGTATGAAATATCGTGATAAGGAAACCATAGAGGCTGTCCGTTGGGATGGTCTCTATTTTTCTGAACAACCTGAAGGAGGGGAATAGCAGCTGGTAGTATAGAGATAGTTAAAGACAAAGTAGCTATTATTGACACTGCTGGAGGTTCTATAGCCTTTCCTGGAGATTATATCATCTTTGGATATGGTAGAATATGACATCCTGAGATATTCGAGAAACATTTTGAAAAAGCGGAATAATATGAAGTACAAGAAGAAATTAGCAAATCTTAAGGCTGCACAAGCTTGGTGGGATAAACAAGATCAGAAGTATAAAGATGCAACCACTCGTCCTGGAGGCATCAAACAGAGGGTAATTACTAAGGCATAATGGTTAAAACTATTAAAATTGTAAAAGCAAACTCTAAGTGGCATCTGGAGTTTGATGGCAAGATATATCCTATAAAGGAGTCAGACTCTGGAATAATGGATATACTTAAGCCTAGTGATAACCAGATTTGTATAATCACAGATACTTCTAATGAAGATGCACTGTGTTACTTCTTAAAAGAAGATGGCAAGTTGAAGGTCTATACTTACCCTGATGAGGTACTTCGTATTGAATCAACAGTGGACTTAGGCTTCTTTAAGAAGCTGATCAATGGAGTGAAATACTATTTAATTCCTGTTCGATGAAGAGAGTTGTCATTACTGGGATAGGAATATATTCCTGTCTTGGTGTTAGTACGGAGGAAGTTCTGAAATCACTTCGTAGTGGAAAGTGTGGACTTGTCGCTGATACACCTAGGACTGATATAGGATTTCGATCTATTCTCACTGGTGAGTTACGGGAGCCTTTCATTCCGAGACCACTTCAAAGATTCATGTCAGATGAAAGTAAATATGCTTACGTGGCAGCATTAGAAGCACTTACTGATTCAGATGGTCTTACGGATTGTGGTGTTATTATTGGAAATGATAGTAGTTCTAGAGCTATGGCTGAATCCATTGATATGTGGAGAAAGCACATCAAAACATCAAAACTTGGACCAACTCATGTCATTAAGACTCTAAATTCCAATCCTACAGCAGTTATTACCAATCTCTTTAAGTTGAGAGGAACGTCATTCTCTGTGGGGGGAGCTTGCGCTTCCGGAGGTCATGCTATAGGAGTTGCATATTCCCTCATAAGACAGGGAATTGAACCAGCAATACTATGTGGAGGATGTCAAGAGGTCAATGAGTATTCTGTATTTGCATTCGATGCTCTTGGAAACTTCTCTGTTAATCCAAATCCAGAGGAAGCAGTAAGACCCTTTGATGAGATGAGAAGTGGATTAGTTCCTAGTGGAGGAGCTGCCTGTCTGATTCTAGAGGACCTTGACTATGCACTCTCTAGAGGGGCTAAAATATATGGAGAAATAATTGGATATGGTGCTACATCTTCTGGAGAGTTGGCGGCTAGTACTACTGAATCTCAAATATCTTGTATGAAGAAAGCTTTGGGAGATGTACATCCAGAAGATGTTTCTCTTATAAGTGCTCATGCTACTGGTACTAAGGAAGGGGATAAAATAGAAGCTGATGCAATAAAAGCAGTGTTTGGAAACTCTCCCTATATTAGTGCTACTAAGGCACTAACTGGGCATGAGATGTGGATGGCTGGTGCAAGTGAGGTGATATATTCTCTTCTTGCAGCTAGAGAAGGATTTATTCCTCCAAACATAAATACTGCTGATTTTTCAATGGGATTGAATATTAGAAGAGAGTTAGTAGAAACCAAACCTAAAATGATATTAAGCAATTCATTTGGGCTAGGGGGAACTAATAGCTCTCTGTTAATTAGGGTAGAATCATGAGAGAAGAAGTTATATCTAGTATAATCAACTTCATTACTTCCGATCTTGGGTATCCAGTAGAGCTAGATGAAAAGTCTAGTCTAGCTAATGATGCTGGATTAGATAGTCTTGATGCTGTAGACCTTATGGGATATGTAGAAAGGACGTATGATGTTGAAGTTACTGATGAGGAACTTTCTATATTGAAAGAGCCAATCGGAAGTATTGCTGACTTTATATGTAAGAAGTTAGAGAAATGAACCATAAAATTTACCTAAAGGTTGTAAAGGGTCGTTGGTATATATCTCTTGGGACCAAAGGGTACAAGTCCACTTTCGAGTTGGACGAAGCTCTGTCTGAATGGATTAGCAGGGATAGTGCCACTATTATCTTTACGTCAGAAAAAACTCCTGACTCTGTTAGGAAAGTTGTAATACGTTATGAGAATGGAAAGCCTGTCATGGACTTTTATGATCCAGACTCTAACGAATTACTAAGATCCGTTAAACAGTGTCCTAAGATCTTTACTGATTATGTTATAGATAAGGAGTTCTATATCAATTATGATCCTGAATGGTAATAGAAGAAAAGGACTTTAGGCTAACTCCTATTAGTGACTCTTGCCCTAAGTATGATCTTGAGTTACTATACAAGGTTCAACCTAAGGGAAAAGAAGCTAGGCTAGAGTTCAAGAACGTCGCCTATGGCATTGGTCTAGAATATGCCATTAAGAAGATAGCACACTACAGAGTGTGCTGCAAGCATAATGAGGAGTCAATTAGGCTTCTGACTTACTTTGAAGAATTTAAAGAAGAACTAGATTCACTTAAAGCTTTATGCAGCTTGTAAACGTTCACAATCTTAAACATTCGCTAGATTGTTTGTGCAGCTGTCTCAATAAACTCTACAGTATAAATAGTGGAGGGTGTTGTTACGTTGCATATCTAATTGCTTGTCACCTTGATAAACTAGAGGTTAAGTATGATCTTGTTATCTACGATTACAAAGGGAAAGATGAATCCTGCATCAACAGTGAAGTCACAAATATGTATCTTCCAAGCTCGGTCACAGGAAAACAAACTTGTGAGCACTATTGTATCTCTATCTTTGGTGGAGGTGTAGTGAATGAAGGCGATGTTACTTACCTCAAGAAGTATATCGTAAGAGACATTACTAGTAAGAACCTTAAATGGTTATACAGGAATGGAAATTGGAACAAGATGTACAATCGTGATGACAATGAATACGTGAAAGGTATGATTAATTCATTTTTCTCAAAATATGAAAAGAATAATTTATCCAATCACTAAGACAATGGTTTGTCCTAGATGTAAGCGAGTGTGTCGACATATCTTGTATGATTACAAGTATGTTATTTATAAATGTACTAAGTGTGGTAATATACACGCATGAAACAAGAAAATGTTAAAAGTCCTTCTAAGGCACCTCAGCGTGAAGAAGATCGCTGGGTTGATGTTCACGACGATGAACTGATGATTGAGTTGGGAATCCGTCCTCCACACGCTGCTCCGAGAGACAAGAATGTGTGGACAAAGACTCCATATGAGAAGAGAGTACTACGATCAGAACGTTGCAAACACAAGGAAAGAATTCATTTCCACAGTGTTCCTCGGAAGAGTATACCAGTGAGAGCAAAGCTTATTATATATCTGAAGAAGAATAAGAAGTTCCCTCACACTACATATTCAACTGAGTGTATGCAACATGAAATTGGAGATATTCTCTTCAATTACTATTCGAGAAATCGTAAAACTGGATACAATGAGTGTCTAGTTACCAAGTACGTCTACAATGGGAAGACCTATGCCCCGAATGAAAGACCGTTCTGGCCAGGAACCTAAGACGTATGTATACGATGGCTCTCGAATAGAGGTACTGCCATACTTCCTCTACGAAGTTTGTATAAATAAGTATTGGAAGTGGGGATTCTGTGTATTAGGAAGTAGGTTTTTTAAGACTGATAGACTATTACACATAAAATGTCGAAATGCATTTAAATATTATAAGGACTATGTAATTGAGAAGGAAATCTCTCTTATAGGAGCTCCTTACGAATTTATAAGGGAGAATAATCTCCCTGTATATGAACCAAATGCCAAAAAGAAAAAATTCAAGAAAAAATGAAAGAACACGTTAATGTACTTAAGGATTCGTTTGTTGATTACGCAGGTAGAACTCATCACTTTGTAGTTGCTGCAGTAACTAATGGTTTGGTTAATGAGAGTGGTCAGCTCCCTCTTATCATTTATCCAGACGGAATTGAGGCTAACTGCGTAGGAACAGTTGAGAAAGGAATCCGTATCGGTGTTTCCATCTGTAATCCTGAAGACGAGTTTGTTGAGAAGGTAGGTGTGCTGAAAGCGGTAGCTAGAGCACGGAATTGTCAACCAGCATTGTATGTAACCGATCCTGGTTATATTAATGAGACCTTAGTAGAAGCTTTCCTGAAGCAGGAAGCTGAGTATCTGAAGTCTAATCCTGATGTCTACATTCAGGGCTATAATGATTCTAAGGAACGTTATCTGAAGAGAAAGAAGATGGAGGGTCTTAGGGAGAATTTTTCAGAAGTAGAGAAGATTGTTGTAGAAGGTGTACAGAAGGATCCGAAATTCCTTGATAATGTAAACACCTATTTGGCTTGGCTGAACAATCAGAATAAGGGCAAATGCAAAAAGCATGGAAAGCAGTCCTAATTCTTTCTATAACAATTAATCTTGCTTTAGGGTTTATCTTATTAAGTAGACCAAGGAGTGAAGAGCCTGACTTTAGCATCTATACTGAGAGGATAGATTCGTTAGAGTTAAAGCTCTCCACTCTTCGACAAACTCGAGATTCAGTTAGGAGTTCAATTGATACTATTACCATTAAAATAAGTGATAACGAAAAGAACTATGAAGAAATTCGTGATATTATTCTTTCTAATTCTGTCAATGACGACTACGTGTTTTTCACAGAATATCTCAAGCAGAATAGAGAAAGACTCGATAGTATTGATAACCCCTAATCAGTTAAAGGAAGCAAATTTAATCTTTGTTGAACATCAAAAACTTTTAAGAGAGAATGACCTTCTCTTTAAACAAATCTCTAACTATAAGCTAGACAATGAGTTGTTGCTTAAAACAGATTCACTTAGAACTTTGCAGTTGAGAAACTACGAAGGACTAACCGAGTCTTATAGTCTTAAGATTGAACAACTGAACAAGGAGGTAAAGAGAAAGAACAATACTCTATTGGTTTGGAAGGTTGGTGGTGTTACAGTTGGTGTTGGATTATTAGTATGGCTATTGTTAAAATGAATCCTGTTGGGATTGAAAAGGATAAGTTTGGAGTTAAGCTGAAGTTTCCGAACAGGAAGTGCAAGCAATGCCAAAGATACCCTTGCTTTCCCGAGATTGGTAAATGTGCATCTAATTTTGCAGCGTATGGCTGTACTTACTACAGAGATGGCTGCAATGCTGAAGCATGACCATATTAGCTCGATTAGTCGCTAAGGAAGTAGACACTCTAGGATATGTTACTTACGTATTTGAGTGTTTAGATGAAGAGATACTTAAGGATACAAAGTATGTCATGTGTACTAGATACCCAAACTGGAACCATCGCATGATTGACATTGATGAGGTAGGATACCTAAACTTCTTTGAAATCAGAGCTGGTGTAGACAAGTGGTTTGATGGAGAGAAAATGATTCCCTACAATTACAGTGGTATACAATTTGATAAATTTGTATCTAAGCCTAAGGAGAAAGATAAGAACAAGTATATAATGTAGATAACCTATAAAATTTAATTAGTATGAGAAATAATATTGGATTATGACAGTGATGAGAGAAAAACTTATGGAAGCTATAGAGGCTAAGAATAACGACACTAAATCTTTTGTATGGAAACTTGCCAGAAAGTCTGATGGGACTCAGGAGGAAATACGTCTGGTAGATGCTACTCCTGAACAGCTGAATACTTTCTATAAGCATTGTAAGTCCATGCTCTATAGTGAAGATAAGTTAAATCCGGGAAGATATGTCCTTCTGAACATTATTGAGGACCAGAGAAGAAAGTGTAATGTTGAGTTATTCCTTCGTAAGTTAGAGTCTGGAGCACTATGTGCTGATGGAAAGCCATATCCTAGACATCTTTATATTCAAGATATTCGTTCTTGTATGAATGCTAGAAAGGATGAGTTTCCTTCTAACGAACTTGATAGCATTTCTATCACAACTATTACTGGAGGACTTCCCAGAGAGTTTGAGAGAATTTCTATTGAGGAAGTATTGGATGGAGGTCTTGATAGACTAGGACACTTTGACAACAAACATATCACCTTTAGCTTCATTCTGAATATGGGTGTATATTTGACTCCAGCAGAAATGAAGGAGTTTGATGAGAAGGACAAAGACGGTAATACACGTAGTAAACTTGAAGTAATTAAGGAACGTCTTAATATTAAGCCTACTGTTAGACTTACTGTAAAGCCTACAGGACTTAACTTTAGTGAATTGCGTGCAATGGTTAATCTTAAACCTAAGAAGTATTCTGACCTTACTACTGATCAGCTTACTGTGTTGAGAAACAAGGTATTGTTTAGATTAGAGGACGAGGTTCAGTTCCACATTGAACAGTGGCAAGAAAGAATGCGTCAGATTGAGCTCGTTGCAAACGAAAGAGGTATTACTCTTGATGCTTAATCTGTATTCTTGGTACATAAATTTTCTTCCAAACTGCTTTAATACACATATAGATGGCTATAGTGCTTTACTATGTATATTGTTAGATTATGCCAGAAATGTTGTTTAAACAACAGACTCGCGACGAAAGACAAGAAGAGGCTAGAGTGAAATGGATTAAGAGCAAATGCAAGGGAACCTTTGAATTTGCTACTGGTTTTGGAAAAACTTGGACAGCCATAAAGTGTATAAAATCCGTATTGAATAAGTATCGGGATCTTAGGGTACTCGTAGTAGTACCCACCGATAACCTACGGATACAATGGATACAACATCTTGATAATAATCAGCTTAGTTTAAACTCTGATGTACAGATAGTTAATACTGTCATTAAGAGAAAATGGAAATGTGATATTCTTATTATTGATGAAGCTCATCGTTATGCTTCTGACACTTTCCAAGAAATATTTAACACCGTTGAGTATAGATATATTCTTGGATTGACTGCGACCTTTAAGAGGTTAGATGGTAAACATGAAATCATTGCTAAGTATTGCCCTGTTATTGATAGAGTTACAACAGAAGAAGCTCTCATAAATGGATGGCTATCAAACTTTAAGGAATATCAAGTCCTTATAGATGTTGATGACATAAATGAGTATAAAGCTCTAAATAGCGAATTTGTGGAACATTTTGAGTTCTTCAATTACGATTTTGGTCTTGCAATGTCTATGATAGGAAAGGATGGTTTTAGAAATCGTGCTAAATATAGGGATGCTATATGCAAACCTGATGCCTCTGAAGAAGAGAGAACGCACGCATTCAGAATGATAACAATCCATGCAATTGGTTTTATAAGAACCATACAGCAGAGAAAGGCATTCATTAATAATCATCCGAAGAAACTAGAGATAGCTAGGAAAATCATTGAGGCTAGACCTGGTGCTAAGATAATTACTTTCTCTAGTAATGTAAAGATGGCTGAGTCCATTGGATATGGGGTTGTCTACACTGGAAAGAATAGTTCCAAGAAAAAGAACAGAATCACTTTAGAAGAGTTTGAACGCCAAGAATCTGGAGTTATTAACTCTTGCGTGAAACTGAATGAGGGTGCTGACATTAAAGGATTGTCAGTAGCTATTATCCTAGGACTCGATTCGTCAGAAACAAAGTCGATACAGAGAAGAGGAAGAACCATAAGAAAAGAAGGAGATAAATTTGCAGAAATATTTAACATAGTCATTGATCAAACGATTGAGACTAAGTGGTTTGCAAATTCTCATAAAAACAGTCCATTTATCACCATAGATGAGAATGGACTTGATGCAGTATTGCGAGGTGATGAGCCTAAACCGTATGTTAAAAAGATAAAGGATTTTACATTTAGATATTAAAAACATGATTCAAGAAAAGCAAGTGGAACTCTTGGCATTATTAATGATATTAGGAAGTTACGAAGGAAATGAACCAATTGAATATGAAGGGAAGTTATATGATATTGTTAAAATGCGAGAAAGGGGATGTGAATTAATGTCAGAGTTTCTTAGCCCGTATGTAATTAATAAAAGCTCGAAAGAGTAGTACCGTATTACAGTTTACAGATGTACTTTGTGTAATTATAACTGTAAACTGATATTGAAAAATTTGACATTCCGGACAACTCGGACGAATTTAAGCACGATCCATTACCATGTGTTGTAACAAATCCGTCC
>ENA-OPJS01000073-OPJS01000073.1-human-gut-metagenome-genome-assembly--contig:-NODE-73-length-10729-cov-40.535507_pt1 | contig 10729 bp, 10 predicted proteins | sample MGYA00241774_ERZ501673 | MGnify/ENA primary metagenome ERZ501673 (study PRJEB25962, sample SAMEA2042203) | human gut metagenome | biome: human gut; feature: human-associated habitat; material: faeces...
CTCTTTATCCGAAGTTATGAGTATAACAGAAGAAATGATCAGGACACTACACTAGTGGATCTGTAGGATTTAGAGCGAAATTAAATGGTAAAAAAGGGTTTGTTACAGCAGCACATGTTTTACCTGCAACAAATTTGAATGTGATTTTTAACTCTACAACATGTGGAACTGTAAAAAAGGTGGTCAAAGGGCCTTCTGTAGATGCTGCTTTCGTTGAAATAAATGAAAGTAGATTTTACCCGACAAATGTGACCCAATGGACAAAAACTACTTTGTTTTCCTCTATTATCCCATATTCTTCTTTAACAGGTAAAACTGTAACTGCAGAAGGCAATGCAACAAGAAAAGCTATCACAGGAAAAGTTACTACAACTGATTTACAATATACCATATCATGCAATAGTGTAGTAGGAACATTAAATTACAATATAAGGCGAGGAGTTAGCGCTACATATACTAATCAAAGTACCATTTTAAAAAAAGGTGATAGCGGATGTATTATTTACGATAGTAGCAAAAAAATATGTGGTATACTTTCTGCAACATCTCTCAACAAGACTCCTGCTTATATGATATTTTCTAGTGCAGAATTATCTATAAAAGATTTGGGAATTACTATATATTGAAAAAACAACCGCACACAGTTACAAAGCTATTAGTATTCCTTTCACGCTGGACCTCACAAATGTCATGAAACATGTAAAAGTTGGCTTTTACAAAGAAGACGGCAAATTGGAAGACTGTGATGACACAGAAATGATTGTGCCAAATGGATAAAAACTTTTACACCTGTTTCCCGGAAAAAAGTCGCCAAAAAGTCATAAAATTCTTAGAGAGTTCAAAACTGGCTACGTCAGAATAGTTGCACCTCTTTATGGTTCTAATGCATCATTTGACATTAAGATTCCATGCAGAAAATAGAAGATGCTCTGCCTCCCCACCTATTAGGATGGCAGAACATCATCTAAACAATCAATTAACTAACATAGTTTAAGCTTTTGAAAGTTGCTCATTCAACTTGTCTGCATTGGTCTCAAAGAATGTTCTCACTGCCGCATTCAGCATGTACCTTGTAGAGTAGCTTAGACCTGATATTTTCAGCTTATCAAGTGTTCTTTTGATGTCTGTATCAATGAATATTTGAACACCTTTGTCAACTCCTCCACCACGCTTGTCCTTCTGTTCCTGTGCTATCTCCAAAAACCTGTCCCATTGGTCGCCTTTCTTCTTTCTTTCTTTACTCGTTTGCGTAACTTTTTCCTCTAAACCGTCGGCATTCTTATCTGATGCAAGATGTCGCTTTACCGTGTCACCCATGCTGAAATTGGCCAGAGGATCGGTTACGGGTTGTATTGTCTTTTTTGTCATAGATCTTATTATTTATAGCGTTATTTTTTTACCATATATAAATTCTGCAAGAGCTTCAAATGGGTATCGGAAAAAGCCCCGAACCTTTGAGGGAAAAGCGTATGTTGATATACGCTCGATGTCGGAGCGGTTGTTTACCCTCGTTCCCATATATCCGTATTCCTTAAATATATGTTTCACTTCATCACGCTGCAACTGCTTACGTCTTTCATCGTACTTATTCGGTTGGAAGTACACATTAGCCTTCATGAGCTTTGAAGTCTTCATGGTCTGGAGCATCTCTGCAAAAGTCTTGGTTGTATTGACCGTTATGCGTGTAAAGTCCATCGGAACAACTATGGTATCTGCAGCATTGTATATGTACTTGATAGCATCATCGGATGCATTGCCAGGGCAATCAATCAAGATGGTTGCTGGAACTGCCTTTAGTTTAGCAAGCATTTCCTTAATCCCCTCTATGATTATCTTTTTTTCTTTGTCATTTGAGTAAGAAGTATCAAGAGAGAGAACTCTCCAAGGCTCTGCGGTGTCCTTATACTCCTGTCTTTCATTCTCCCGAAGCGTAGCTATGGTTTGTTGAAGGTCAGCATCAACAACGACCACTGGTATTCTGGCCATTGTAAGGTAGTTCGCAAGTGCGATGCAGAGTGAGGATTTCCCCACTCCCCCTTTCATGTTTGCGAATGCGATAATTTTATTATCCATAAGTTCTTATATTCTGCTGCAAAGATAATAAATCCTTATCATTCAGCCAACAATAAAATCTAAAATTAGATTAAATTAATAATTGATAAATCAAATAATTGATTATTCAAAATCGCTTTTTGGATTAATTGTTTCCTTAAAGACTCTATCTCCATAATGAGAATCCGCTTCCTTCTGGAAAGATGCTGCTGTCTTTGGGTTCTTAGCCTTATATATTAACCAATAACGATAATCCGACATGTTTTCCACAACGTCATTTGCGTTCTTAAGAGCCTGTTCTGCGGCCTTCTGTTCACCATAGGCATTCTTCATCATCACAAATGCTCCTGCTAGACAACCAATCCATGTGATTATAGCAACTGATATCCAGAGCCATCTTTTCTTGTAAAAGGATTCAAGCCATCGTGATGCTTCTATAACTCTGTCTTTGGCCTCATAGCTTTTCTTATTGACCTTTGCAATTCCTTCATTGACAGCACTGGCTATATCAGCTTTGGCCTTGGCCATATCATCAGAAGACTGTTTGGTCTGTTCTTTGATATGCTTCACCGCTTCATTTGCTGTCTGCTGGATTGTTCTCTGAGCCTGAGCTACCTTACCTTCGGTATCGGTAATGGATAATGTACGATTTAGTTCCTGCATCACAATTCTATCCTCTGGGGACAGACGACCGACAACTTGAATATTCGAGAGCTTGTTAATCTTGTCACCTATGTCTCTATTGAAAGAGTCTATTGCGTTAGACACATTACTCATATGCGTAGTAACTCCCTCCGTAATGTGTCGTATCATTTCCGCCTGATGTTGCTCTCGGGCATCATCGGTTTCGATGCTGTCCGCAATAGTACGCAAAGAGGTTGCCACGGCTGCCAACTTAGACTCAACACCTGCAGAGCCAATACTACGCGACAGATTATCTACTTTGTCCTCAATGCTTGTCAATGAACTTTTAATAAGCTCTATAGGATTGTCAAAATCTTCCATATCTATTCTTCTTTATTCGTTTTTAGATGCTTAAATTCCTCTTCCATGAGAAGATTCAGATTATTTATAATTCTATAAAGTGCTTCTTTGTCACTTGCCTTCGTACTGAAGAGATTCATTCTGTTGGCTATTTGGTTTAGATTATTAGAAACACTTGACATCTTCCGAAGTGTTTCTGAGAATTGAAGATTGTAAACACACAATTCTTTTCCCATAATAACCCAATATATATATTCAGCCAACGAGAGACCCACCTTGTCTGCTTTTGCTTGCAGTAAAGTCTTATCTTTCTCAGAAAGACTAATCTTGATACGCAGGTCTCTTTTATTATCCGGGTCACGTCTCTTTTTTTTTGGAGACATGAACCATTTTTTCTTTGTTGTATTCTTATTATCAGGCATTTATATTATTCAATTAATCAATTAATGTAATAATCAAATATTAGGTTATTATTAATATCTAAAACCTCGTCGTGGCCGATCCTTCTCTCGTTTCGTTTGCTCTTCTCGACTTGCTCTTGCTTCCTCTGCCTTTCTGGCTTCTTCCGCTTTGCGTTTCTCCTCCTGCTTCTTCTGTTGCTCTTCGGCTCTACGCTGTTCTTCCCGCAGTTTCTCACTGGCCTTAATGCTATCAACAAGAGATATGTCCACGCCAAGTCTCGCTAATTTATAGGTGACATCACGTTTACCATTGTTTACTGTGATGGTATAATTACCCTTGTCATCCTCAGCATATTTCATGCCACTTAATCCGAGACTGATCGTGAAGAAATCCATCCCCCTATTCTGATGTAACGTTGATTCTGCTGCGTTTTCTATGAGCAATTTAATCTTTGCCCGTCTTGCATTGGCCTCCTCGATGGAACGCTCCTGCCTGGTTTTCTTTGCTCGTTTATCGGCTGCTTCATTCTCTTTCTCTGCTTTCTTTAATTTTGCAACTTGTGCATCCGACAGTCCCACACTTTGTGTTACTTCTCCACCGAACTTCTCAGCAAGATGTCTTTGTCTTGACTCCTCACGTTTCTCCAAACCTTTGGCAAAATGCAACCCGTTTTTCTTGCTTGCAAAGTATGCAGCCTTTGCAGCCTTCTTTCCAATGAAGGCCGTGTCCAGTCTGGAACCATCAAATTTGGTTGTTAACACGATAATATGGTAATGGTCGCAATCGGTATTGGTATGCTCCATCATTACCCATGGAACATTGTCTAAATCCATTCCAATCTTCTTGCATTCGCTAAAAAAATCATTTACATATTTAGATTTCATTTGTGGCTTTGCATCAAGCAAGGCCTTGTCCTCTGAACTGTGCGAAAGGACAATGTTATAGGCTTTCACTTGATATTTCTGGTTGCAGTAAGCTTGCAGGTAAGCAAGCTGCAGTGCAGCCGGGGCGTATTTAGGAATGCCGTTACAAGCTACTACATGACCGCCTTTAATCTTTTGGTTTAAGGCGCGGTCATAGTAGAATGAACCACGTAGTGAGTTCGTTTGCGAGACGGTGGCGAGCATAGGCGAATTGATTAACGTGTTAATAAATGAGCCTACGGCAGCAACGCTGCCGAGGGGTGGGGAGGCTTTAGCCGGGGAGGGTGCAACCCTCCCCAAGGGGGTTGTAGGGGTCTCCCCTGCCAAGATGCTCGGTGGGGTCATTTAGTAAAACGGTGTTTTGCTAAATGGGCCCACAAGAGACATCTTGCCTAATTTGCGTATCTCCGCACTTGCAAAGGTAGTGGATTGGAGTGAAACTACAAAATAAATCGACAGATTTTTTTTGTAGGGAACGGAAAGTAACGGACTGAGTAAGTGGGGAGATCTCGCAAATTACCATGCCACGGAGGGAGTTCGCCGGGACATGCACGCTCAGAGCCGGACGTGTCTCTTGTGCTGCCATCGGCTGCAGCACATGTGACACAGGACGGATATTTTGCGTGATGGACAGGCGGACGGAAGGAGTGGCTTGTTCGTGAGCAATCGTCCGGTTCCGGGTTCCTGGTCTGTTTTCGCATCATAGTTTGTCTGAAAGATAAACAATAAGGGAAAACAGATTAGGCGGAACAGGAAGATGCACACGTAAAAAATGTCGATACCTACTTTTTATCGGCTTTATTGTTATGAAATATATTTACATTTTATTTAATCGATCATATTACTCATATATGTAATCAATCCTTAAATGGAATTTTCTTCATGGGCTTGGGGTTAGGATCGAACATGTCTTGCATGCCTACTTTGCTGCCCCTTATCTCCAGCACCCTTTTCAAGAAGTCAAACTTTGGGTCTTTGCTGCGTATGAAAAGGAGGTACTTCACAAGTGTTGTTGAAGTACCACCGCCATGCTCGATGCGGTAAACGGATTCGTACCGCTCACCGATGGCCTTTGCCACTGCTCCGACAGTGAGCTGCTTATGTTCATCGTCAAACTCTCCGTATTCATTCGCTCCGAATTTCTCTCTCCATGCAGAGAAAGCGATGCCCACCGAGCTCATCAGCGGAAAGTTGTCGTAATCACTCTTAATGTTCTTGTAAGTTGCCTGTGCCATACTTTACTCTTTAAGTTTACAATGCAAAGATACGAAGAAAAATCTAATCATTACATATTTGCGTAATAAATAAAGTTAATACACAAATGTGTAATCGTTAAATATTGTATTACACAAATGCGTAATATTAAGAAAAGGACTTCTTCCCCTAATCTCGCTTTCTAACTCTTCCCCCTGGTTGTTTCGTCTGAGGGAACATTCGACAAGAACTCCTTGAAGATATTGGCCACAGCTTCTTCGGTGACACCAAACGGGAAATGAAAGTGTGTTCCGCCTGATATTTGATAAAGCTCATCAACACCATTCCACCATTTTCTAACAGTAGGGCGTGTTAATCCCGTGTCTTTAGCACATACCGACTTATTTGAGGAAGTTGGATGCTCATATCTCCAAGCTGCCACAATCCAAGCCTTTTTACTATTGGCATAAGTTTCTTTTTTTCTTCCATTATGTTCATCCCAAGCACCTTTCTTTGCTCTTGTTCTCCTAAAATCCCTTAAAAGTCTAGCTTCCTCCAAATGTTCAGTCTGCTTTCTTCCATTTCTTCTGTTCCCTTCCGGCATACTCAATCCTGTAAGATATTCTATGCTGTTTTTAGGGAAAGTACAATAACCTATTTTGTAGGCTTGCAAAGCATCTTGTATGTCTTCCTTGGAGAAATGATTATCCTCATCCCTTGTGAGGCTATCCATCCTATCGACGAGGGAAAAAGCATCACTCTTCAACTCTTCTTCTGAAATATCACATTTAATGGCATAAGTAGCCAAGGCCATCATACAAAAGTATCGGTGTCCCTGTACTATATTTTCTTTATCGTTGTGCAGCCGTCTAAGCCACCAATCATATAAGTCTCTCTTTATATGCCATTTTCTTGGAGTAGAGTTTCCATTTACGATAACTCGCTCATACCACTCTGGCCATCTTCTTTCCGCCTCTTTCAGTGTAACTCCGTTAGGGTTGTATCTTCCCTTTTCGAGTTCTAAAACTTCTTTATCAGTCAAGGCCCCGATTTTCGTTGTCTCATGCTTTGTAAATTCATTAAGTTGGGCCAAAGTATAAAGCTCGCTATCTTCATTATAAAATGCTCTTATGGTCTCGCCGAACTTAGTCTTGGTACCAGGCAAGCGGAAGCCCTGCAATACCCCCTGATACTGTCTTTCTTTAATAGAGGAAGTATATGCATTCCAAGCCAGATTTGTCAAGTCTTTCTTTAGCTTATTCAAGAGTTCTATATTACTTTGGAACAACGGCACTGGTTTCTTCAATAAATAATACAGATGCAATCCATGACCACTATTAACTATAATATTGGCAACAGGCGAGTGATGTATGATATGACCATCTTCAAGTTTATGCGGCAGCATCTGCCAAATTACATCCTGTATCTGTTTCATACCTACACCATCGAGATCTACGGTAAACGCATAAAGGTATCTTGCATTCTTACCAGTACGGTTTCTACCAACATATGTAATGGGAGAAGATACCACAAAGTTCTTCCCTTCAATCCTGTCAAGACAGTTTTGATCGTCTTTAGTGATAATAGTGTGAACCTGGATTCTACTTCCGTCTTTCCGCCGTCTGTCAGTAAACTCTATTGCGATTGGGTTGTATCTGAAAAACGGAAGGTCATCATAGTTAATCTTCTCTTCAAATGGCTCAGATTTATCATGTGTCTTGCGCCAATCATGCATACGAGCGACCCATTCATCCTTTTTCTTCTTCCAAGCAAGATATTCAGAACTAAGAGTCTCCTCAAAAGGATCGGTATCGTGAGTGTCACGTGCAAAGACGTATTTCAAGAAATCAGCGAGATAGATTTCTTGAAAATCAAAAGCACTCTTTGGCCCGAGAAGAAATTCATTCTTTTCATTGAACTCCTTTATATAGTCTTCCGTTTGTGTCATATTTTGCAGATATTAACAAATCAACTAAACACGTTAACATTTCGCCTCTGCAATACCCTTTAACATTTGCAAGGTTACTTAACCTACACCAAACATTATCGATAACATCTTCCTCACATATGCAAGGCTTTCTGAGCTGAACCAACAGACCAAGAAGAAACTATTCTACCAAGAAAGAGGCTACCGCATCCACCTGATCAACCCATCACCAATGCTATTCCATTAAAGAGCAAGTGCCTCACTACGTTCGGCACTCTTAGGGTGGCGTATATTATCAATATGTTTTTTTTTCCACTTTTCACCCTGCAAAGATAGGCATAAAAATCGTACCAGCCAACAAAGTCAAGGGATATTTTTAAGAGCAGGCGCCTCACTACGTTCGGCACTCTTAGGGCGGCGTATATTATCAATATGTTTTTTCCTCACTTTTCATGCTGCAAAGATAGGCAAGTATTTTGTTGGTAACAGAAATATTACTATCTTTGCGAAAAATATCGGAACGAAAAATATCGCAACATGGAAAATCCGTTCAAATATGGCGTATTGGTCGATAACGACTACTTTACGGATCGCACAAAGGAATTGCAGTACATAGTGCAGTTTCTCCACAGCGAGAACCACCTTATCCTTATCAGCCCAAGACGATATGGGAAGTCCAGTCTTGTGCGTAAAGCTGTCAAGCAGACAGGACGGCCCTGTGTATATATCAACTTGCAGCAAGTAACCTCCATCGAGGACTTCTCTGCCATGATTATCAAAGAAGTCTATAGACTATATCCATGGGAAAAGCTAAAGCACATGCTGGCAAGTCTAAGGATTGTCCCTGTCATATCGTCAACCCCTACTGGCGACCAGTTAGAGGTAAGTTTTAATCCACATATAGCATCTTCCTCAACATTCATTGAGGATGCTCTGGTCTTATTGGAGAAAGTCAGCACACCAGAAAGGAAACTGATAGTAGTGTTGGATGAATTCCAAGAACTTCTGGAAGTAGAAAAGAATGTCGACAAGAGGCTTCGAGCTATCATGCAGAAACAGGAAGGCTTGAACTATATTTTTCTTGGCAGTCAGGAATCTATGATGACGGACATCTTCGAACGTCCAAAATCCCCCTTTTACCATTTTGGGTTACTCATGCGCCTTGGTAAAATACCCTATGATGATTTCCTTGACTTCATAAGAGAGCGCATGGTGTCCGTTGCCAAAGAGCGCAGCGAAGAAATAGCAAAAGACATTCTCGAATTTACAGGATGCCATCCATACTACACGCAGCAGCTCTCCGCAAGGTGTTGGGAAATCATTCAGGTAGAGAAAATAACAGAGAATCCCGTTGAGTATGCCATTAACGACCTTGTCAATGCCCACGACCTCGATTTCGAGCGTATATGGCTTATGATGAACCGCACATCGAGAAAGATAATGCAGATACTTTCCCTTGGCAAAGCCCCTTACAAGGACAGGAACCTGCCCACAAGCACGTCTTATAGCTCCCTGAAGAAGCTCATGAAGGAAGGATATGTAATACGGACTGACTCTTACGAGATAGAGGACCCGTTTTTCAGAACATGGATTAAGAAACAGCAAAATTAAACAACTTAGCAAATGGCAAATACAAACTTGGGCAACGCAAAAGCAGTCAAAAGAAAAACATTTTCCAAAAAACAGTTCTTTTTTTTGGAGGTTTCCTATAATTATATTAATTTTGTCGACAAGAATAGTATTACCTTTAATTTTAAATCAGTTATGAAGATATTTCCCCGTATAAAACCAATTTAGGCAATTAAGTCCTTTGTTATTTCAATTACTTCTCTTTAAACAACGAGAAAAAAATCAATATTGAAAATACGATATAAACTAATTATTACTAAAGTTTAGAAATAAATTCATTTGCTCTATCAAAATTATCTTATAAAAAATCAATCGGATGATATTAATATAAAAAGCTAATAATCATGAGAAGAAACATTTTTTTTAGTCTTATGCTTATCTTCTTTTGTAGTTTTTATAGTTGTTCATCAGACGACAGCTCTACAAAAGAAATGGTCTCTAAGACGGAGAACTTAGACAATTCTTCTGAAGAAGATATTGTTACGAATTTAAGTACACAATTGTATAAATCCTTTTCAAACGGACAAACGAGAGCTCTGAGCAAGTCATCCGATGGAATAATAACTCCAAACTATTTTGGTGGAACCTATTTCAACGGTAGAAAGCTAGTCGTTTTGATAAAAGGCTATGATAGACAAGGCATAAACGATATTCAAAAAAGAATTGGAACTTCATCTTTTATACTTTATGAAAAATGCAGTTTCTCTCTAAACGAGTTAAATAGACTTAATGATTCTCTGGGGGAAATCTATTTTAATAATACATCTCTAAGAAATAAATTAGGATGGACTGCTGTAGGTATAAATCAAATGGAAAACCATGTGGTCGTTTATCTAAAAGATCTCAGCCAGGATAAAATTTCTTCATTCAAGCGAGAAGTTTCTAATTCACCCATGATCATCTTTAAGCAAATGGATGAGGTAGATGCACTAAATACTGTACAACCAGACAGTATATCATTCTATACACGCGCAACAAATGCTCTTACAAATATACATATGGGAAGTGGTTATACCTGTACAAAGACATTACAAGCTAGTGGATCTGTAGGATTTAGAGCGAAATTAAATGGTAAAAAAGGGTTTGTTACAGCAGCACATGTTTTACCTGCAACAAATTTGAATGTGATTTTTAACTCTACAACATGTGGAACTGTAAAAAAGGTGGTCAAAGGGCCTTCTGTAGATGCTGCTTTCGTTGAAATAAATGAAAGTAGATTTTACCCGACAAATGTGACCCAATGGACAAAAACTACTTTGTTTTCCTCTATTATCCCATATTCTTCTTTAACAGGTAAAACTGTAACTGCAGAAGGCAATGCAACAAGAAAAGCTATCACAGGAAAAGTTACTACAACTGATTTACAATATACCATATCATGCAATAGTGTAGTAGGAACATTAAATTACAATATAAGGCGAGGAGTTAGCGCTACATATACTAATCAAAGTACCATTTTAAAAAAAGGTGATAGCGGATGTATTATTTACGATAGTAGCAAAAAAATATGTGGTATACTTTCTGCAACATCTCTCAACAAGACTCCTGCTTATATGATATTTTCTAGTGTAGTGTCCTGATCATTTCTTCTGTTATACTCATAACTTCGGATAAAGAG
>ENA-OPJS01000075-OPJS01000075.1-human-gut-metagenome-genome-assembly--contig:-NODE-75-length-10633-cov-8.427018_pt1 | contig 10633 bp, 15 predicted proteins | sample MGYA00241774_ERZ501673 | MGnify/ENA primary metagenome ERZ501673 (study PRJEB25962, sample SAMEA2042203) | human gut metagenome | biome: human gut; feature: human-associated habitat; material: faeces...
GAAAGAGTGTGGTATAGACAAGCCTATTTCGGCTCACTGCGCAAGGCATGGATTCGCTACGATGGCCTTAACGAACGGAATGCCTATTGAGAGCGTAAGCCGTGTATTGGGGCACACCAACATCGTCACAACCCAGATTTACGCCCGCATCACCACGCAGAAGTTAGACAACGACCTGACCATGTTAGGTAATAAGTTAAACCAGTCATTCAGTAACATCAAAAGAGCATAGACGCATGGAAGAGAGAAACATCATCAAGTGGAGTGAGTATAGCGGGTACACCGAACTGACTATACCGAGTGGAGAGATTTGGATGAGCGAGTCTGAGATGGTGGACTTGTTCGGAGTGTTCATCCCCAAACTGAGGAATGCTATCAAAAACCTCTACAAAGAAGAACTGATAAAGCCCTACGAGGCAGAGCGGACAATCAAGAAGAAAGACAACCTGTATGTCACCGTATATAGTATGGAGGTCGTTCTGCTGCTTGCCTTTCGCCTTAACTCTTATCAGGCAAGGGCTGTCCGCAGGGAACTGGTGGAGCGAATCAGCCGTGACCACAAGCCCTTTGAGGTGATACTAACAGCAATCAATGGTACGACAAGTTAGTCAAACGATGGTTCTTACAAAAGATGGTACGTTGGAACGCTCTAACGTTGGAGCGTACTAACGTTCTAACAATCCAGCGTACCATCTAATAATTGTATGATTGATTGGACTATTGATTAACGGATTTGCTGATTTATTGATTAAGCGTTTTATCAGTATATTACTATCAAAACCACTAAGTGATAGAAACTTGGCTCTCTATGTATAATTTATGTTCAAATGAACATAGCAAGATGTCTTTTGAGTTACTCGAAACGATTCAAGTAACTCAAAAGGAATTGCCTCCGAAGTTGGCAAGCAGAGTATTAAAAGCTCAGCACATTTCCATGTATGATTATCACAATCTGATTACGCTGGGAAAGGTTACGCAAGGAAAAGAAACAGAGCCGAGGAACAGCACCTGCAGGAGGTGAGCAACTTAAAGCGGCTCTTAGACAAGGCTTATAAGTGGTTCCCAACTTTCAAGCGTTTCCTCAATATGGAGCGTGAGTGTCTGCAATATGGCTTCACCGCAGAACAAACCGACAAACTGCTACACGGACAGACCGTCAATTATAGTGGCTTGCTGCATTCTAATGAGTACAGGCGCAATGCATTTGCCGATAATGTCACGGCACAAGTGATAAGGGATGAGAAACGGAATCTGTTCCTGAATATCAACGAAATACCCATCACCCAATGGCTTAAGGAACAGTTCGGTTTGGGACAGGAAAAGCGGAGAGGATTAAGACGTTAGCACAAATTGGGAGCAAGAATTTAAATGTAAACTTGCTCCCGTTATCTTCATGATTACTATGCCTCTTGTTCTTTAGGCTCTACCCATTTCACAACTCGTATACTGACTTCGTAGAGCAGATAGAGTGGAATGGTGACGAGAATTAGGGTCATCAAGTCGGGAGGAGTGATGATGGCGGCAACCAGCATGATGACGATGAGTGCGTGCTTCCGGTACTTGGAGAGCATCCATGAGGAAGCCACGCCCAACTTCCCAAGGAAGAAAGCAACGACGGGTAATTGGAAAACTACGCCCATCACCAGTGTCAACGAGACGAATGTAGAGATATAAGAGTCGAGCGTGATGTTGCTCACCACCTTTGCCGACACGCTATAAGTGCCGAGAAAACGGAAGGAGATAGGGAACAGCACAAAGTAGCTCATCAGTACACCGAGCAGGAACAATACATAGATGATAACAGCCACTTGCACTGAATATTTGCGCTCATTCTCATAGAGGGCGGGAGAAATGAAGCGGAATAGCTCATATAAGATATAAGGTGAAGCCCCAAGCAGCCCCAAATAGACAGCAGTAGTGATGTGCGTCATAAACTGGCTTGACAGGTCGGTGGCAATGAGGTTGACGTGATACTCCTCAAAATGGAAATCTATTCCCAACATTTGCATGATCCGCTCCACCCACCGATACATACAGAAGTCCCATTCACTTGGAGCCAACAATATCCGCCAAGTGGTGTCCTTCAGGCAGAATACGACAACGGCAATCAACCCCGCTACACCAAGGATACGGAACATCATTTGGCGGAGCACTTCAAGGTGTCCGCCAAATGTCAGCAGCTTGCCGTCATTCCCAATTTCTTCATTTTGATACTGTTGCTCTCGTATCGGCTCTTTCTGCTCCTGTCCCTGCTTCCGTTTCTTGTATGTTTTTTTCGTCATTCTCTTTTGGCTCTTCTACCAGCGGTTCGTTCATCCCTTTTTTGAAACTCTGTACACCCTGTCCCAATCCTTTCATCATTTCGGGCAGTTTCTTTCCTCCAAAGAGCAACAGAGCAAGACCACCAATAAGGAGCAGCTCAGTAGTGCCAATAAATAATAGTTGTGATGTCATCATGCCACTAAGAATATTTCACAAGTATCAAAGTTGATTTCCCAGTTGCCGTTCTCAGTCGACTCCCATTTGTACTTTGCCGCCATCGTGTCCCACCATTGCTGGAACCGCGTGCCAGTTTCGCCCAAGTCCTTCACCAGTTTCTCATATAATTCGGCATTATCTGCTGTGAGAATCTTTGCCAGTTCATTCAGTCCGTTGCGACGTTCGAAGAGCGTCAGAATCTCTGTACGCTCCTCAGGTGTCACCTGCCCAACCAGTTTTCTTATTGCCATTCGTCTCTTTTGTCAAAGGGGTCTAAATAATCAATTTCCTTTATCTCCTGTTCTGACAGGAAAGTGCCATGCTTGCGGATGTTCAGCAGCAACTCCCTGCTGGCGTTGCGCTCCAAGTGTGCCACTACACATTGCTCATGGCTTGGAGTATTCACTTCAAGCGTAGTCTTATGGTTTAACCAGACGCAGCGTTTGCACTGATAAGCATCGCAGTGGAAGCAGATGGGCGCATAATCCAATTTATACAGTTGTTTATTCTTAATGTCAAGTCCGTGCTCCAAATCGCCTATGCTGTCGCTTTCATTCTCATAGTAGAACGCAGGACAGACGTAAAACTTTCCGTTAGGTGCCAGCGTGATGTTTGTATCGCCAGCCCCGCAGTTATTCATCTGTGAAAGCATCATGCGGTCAGTCAGCAAGTTCAGCTGGGGTTTTTGCCCATTAATATATGTCCGCCTAAGTTGTTCACTGAGGTCTTCTAAGACTCGTTTATACTCTTTATAATCATCATCATTAAAAGTGTCTATATCTGTGACTATGACATTGAGGCGTTTTATCTGTGTAATAATATCTTTCAACGACTGGTACTTCTGGAATAAATCTTTTTTTGTAGTTCTTACGACAATGGGCACATTGGCGTTTGCCTTCAAGAAATCCCAATTATCTACAATACAGACATCTGCATCGTCAGCTGTATATTTGATGTTGAAGTGGTCTATATTCTCAATAATTTGGAGATATTCTTTTGGAAGATCGTATTCTGGATATACAAATTGAACCATAAGATTTTCCACCATTGAAAAAAAAACACCAGCTTTCAAATTCTCCAGAGTTATAAGTCTCTGCTCTTTTTGTGCCTCATATTGACAATATGAGGCAGACGTATCGTCCAATAAAATGTTTAAGTATTGCAGCATATATTTAGCAAATAATATGTCTTATATTACGACGGCGCTTCTCGAAATCTTCACGAGTGCCTTCCAATTCCAATTTTCGGTAGAGTTTGTTCCAATAGTAATTATTGGCACGTACGCGGGCCTTGTGCATTTTGCAGATGGCAGTCGAACGTTGGTAGATGGTATTAGTGTCCGCTGCGTCATAGTTTTCTCCTTGACACCATGCACAACCACTGGCTACTTCACATTCAATACATTCTTTTGAACTTTGTGTTATTCGGTCAAGTGCCAGAAATGGACGTAATTTGTTCTTGTCAATACCATCATACACATTCCCTATAATAACGGGTTTCTTGCTTCGAAGCGAATAACCTGCAAAACGTGTACATGGATAAAAATAGCCTGTTGCGTCAACAGCCAGCATGATTCCTGCTCCACACCAGTTTGTATTTGAGAAATTCTCGTCTAAGGGTTTCCCTAATTCTTCCCAAAATAGGGAACAGTCGTAATTTTCATAATACTGGCTATCAATTATTGCATCTGCAAGTTCCAATAATTGGTTCTCAAAAAGTAGGTCATCACCATCTTTCCATACTTTCTCAAATACACAGTTGATGTTTACATCGTGTATCCCTAAATGAAACAGATGCAACACACTGTCTTTGATATACGGAATGTCTGCGCTACTGATAGTCACCTTTGTGCTATCTTCTGGAAATTGTTCAAGCCAGAGAGGAATATTTTTCACGACATCTTTATAAGACCCTCTGCCACTCCCCTTGTAGACCCTATTAAGGTCATGCTTCATTTCTGTTCCGTCTATTGTTATTCCGATACTCAGGTGCGTGTGGTTCTTTGCAATGAAATGTTGCACTTTTACATCATGATAATTGATGCCGTTAGTCGAGAAATTGAATCTATAAGAGTTAAACCAATGATGGTTTAGATTATACATTTGCGTTTTAATATAGTCGCAAATACTGTCAATAAGATCAACTTCCAAAAACGGTTCGCCGCCAATAAAATCCCACACTACAGACTCTTCAGGCATTTCGTCTTCAATAGATAAAATGTAGTCTATTGCTTTTTTTGCAATATCAAAGGTCATCCTTTCATTGGAGTTCTTACCGACTAAATAGCAGTATTTACAAGCTAATTGGCAATCTTTTGTGACGATAAACGTAATAGTTTTTGTTAGTCCTATTTTCCAACTTACACGAATTTTGTCCTTTATCATATATGAGCGTTAATGAAGGTGTAATCCCATTGGCAGTAACACTGCCAATGGGGGTGGATTGGTTTTAATAAGGGTTACTTTGAATATCTTCTGCTACATGAACCTTTACAGGTTGAGGTACATACTGTCTTACAAGAACCTTTGCAGCTAGAAGAGCAACTTGCACTACATCCATTCTTGCATCCTGTTACACAACTATCTGAACAACTGTCAGAACAGTCGTCGCAGTCACTACCAAATACTTTATCACAACTTGCTAACGATGGGCCAAGAATTGTTAATCCAAGGATAGGCAGAACGCCTTTAGCCGCCGTTTTGAAAAACTCTCTTCGTGACTGAAGATTGTCTTTTGCTTTATTTTCCATGATTATATGTCCTTAATTAACCGTTCTAATTGTCATCATCCTCGTCATCGTCATAGTTGCGAGCCTTTTTCTTTGTAGAACTCTTCTTGATGCTTCTGACAGGGACATAGAATTTTGTTGTTGAAGGTGTATAAATACCAAAAGTGACACCACTGAGCACATAGTCAATGAATGTGAGCTGATGCTTTACCTTGTAGTCTTTAGCACCTTCCACATAATCTTTAGCACGGACCTTCCCCTCTCCAATCAGTCCGCCAATAAAGTGGGCATTGTGTTTTGTGTTCACCTTGACGGCTGGAGTCTCTGGCTTCATGTTTCCTACGCAAACAGTTGAGGAATAACATGATTCCAACATCATTGCTGCACAAATCATGCAGGCACCCAGAATGATTTTCTTCATAATTTTAAATGTTTAAAGCGGTTTGTGTCTACACCCTTTTAAGCGGTTCGACTGTCTCTTTATTTTTTATTCATCATCATCTTCTTCATCATCGTCTTCTTCATCGTCATTTTCGTCAGTGTCATCAATGTCGTCATCTTCTTCAATTTCCTCCTTCTTTTCCGATGATTTTTTGACATACCTAAGGATAGTACTTCGTAATGCTTGATAGGCATACACCATGCGTCCCTCTAGACTTACCGTTCCCAATCCTTGTATATCGGCAAAACTGAGAATGCAGACATTTGCTCCCGCCTTGTCTTTTATGATGATTCTGCCAAAGAGTGTTGCACCACCATCTGTCTTGGCCCCAACGGGGAGCAGGCTTTTGGCTGTGTTTCCAAGATTGATCGTGCGAATCTGAATAATCATCTTGAATTTCTCACTACCTGTTGAGTCTGCACTCAGTTTCATACCTGCACTTTTCTTGTTGAACTGTTTTATGAAGTCCTTGTGCGACATCATTCGTGCATTTTCGGCCCAAGGGGGATTGTCCGTGGCAGGCGGATGCCGCTACCTAACCAAAGAACTTGATATGATAGCGTGCTAAAACTATTTTTTTTGCTTACCTTTGCGGTCATGGAACAAGAAAAGATAGACTTCTACAAAGGTTTAGCTATATATATCCTCCCCGAGGGCGTGACTAACTACTTTGACGTGGTGGACTTCAACGAGCAGCCAGCCAAAGATCACGGGAAGCTTTACAAGACCGAGCTTCACATATATCTTGATGAGAAGGACAATCGTCCAAAGGGCTTTGATGGCGTCAAGTCAAACGGCTTCGGTGAAGAGAGGATGATATACGACTTCCCTGTTCGCAACCGCAAGACGATACTTCATGTGCGTCGTCGGCGCTGGCTTACAGCTGATGGTAAGAGTGTCTCATTTCCTCTGGAAGAGGCAGCGAAGATAGTCTGCGAAGGTACGTCATACTCCAAGGAGCTGGCGCTTTTTTTAAAGAGGGCGGATGGACAATGAGCCGGTGACGGCCAAGAGCCTGAGCTGGACTTACATGATCCAGGGCAACACTTTTGCGCGTGCCTACAAGGATACTTTGAGCGATTTTCCCACTTGGGTTAAGAAAGAGAATGTCGATGATGGAATACTTATCGCCAAGAACCTCGGCCCGAGGCTCGGTATTGACGAGTCTGAGTTCGGGCATGAGGTGTACACAATCCTCCACAACAAGGATGCGCATGGCAAGAAGGGCGCCATCGTTGCTATTGTCAAGGGCACCGACCCCGAGACAGTTGCCAAAGCCCTGAGAAAGATGCCACAAAAGGATCGGGAAGCGGTAGGGCTGGTCTCCATGGACCTGAGCGACAGCATGCGCTCTATCGTGAGAATGGCCTTCCCTAATGCCATGGTGGTACGCGACTGCTTCCATGTCATGAAACGAGGTGGTGAAGGGATCGAGGAACTGCGCATGAAATACAAGCGGGAAGCTGTCAAGGATGTAAACCGCCAGAAGGCAGAGTTCAAGAAACACCTGGAACAACTCGCCAAGCAACGCAAGTACTATCGTAACAGCAGGAAAAAGCAAGGTAAGAAGCGATGCAAGGGTAAGCGCCGAGGCCGCAAGCCAATGCGGCTGAATACAAGGTTTGAGCCCAAGAGGCTGAGCAATGGAGAGACCTTGGTAGAAGCTCTGACCCGGTGCAAGAAGCAACTGGGCAGAAGCTATGGCGACTGGAGCATAAACCAGAAGAAGAGGGCAAGAATTCTGTTCCGGCTCTTCCCGAAACTGAAGGAGGCGTATTGGCTGATAAACGATCTCAGAGCAATCTTCCGTACGAAGTCTAACACCAAGGCGACTGCGAAGAAAGCGCTTGAAGGATGGTACAAGAAGGTCACCAAATCTACCCTTAGAGAGATTAAATCCGTAAAACAGTCTATCCAGCACTACGAGGACGAGATACTCAATTACTTTATCAACAGAGACACTAATGCTTCTGCAGAATCGCTCAACTCCAAGATGAAAGCCTTCAGGTCATGCCTGAAGGGGATAAGGGATATACCCTTCTTTTTCTATAGATGTATTACCGTCTTTGGTTAGGTAGCGGCATCCGCCCGCCACGGACAATCCCCCTTGGGCCGCATTTTCCCATTTGTTTTCGAACTTATACCCTTTCTGTTCGATGTAGTCTTCAAGTGATATGCTCTTCCCCTCTATTTCGGATTTGCTGTAGTCAAACACAACGAATGCCCTGACCGCTTTCCCTAACACAGAAGAATCTCCCGATTTCAGTTTCAAGCTATTCTTGGCAGTAATTGATGTTACGACCAAAAGGCAAAGAGTCAAATTAAACAATCTTTTCATTTTTATCTCTTAATTTGGTTAATCCTCTTGCATAGCTGCATTCTATGGCCTTCTAAAAGATGTTATACTTGAGTATGAGCCATATTTGTTTGTTGCTGTAGCCTTGACGGTATATGAGGTTCCATATGCTTTGCCTGGCACAGTCAGACTTGCTGTATAACTTCCCAAGTATACTCTTGCAGATGCGGATTTGCCTTCACAAGAAATCGTTACACTTGTCACAGGAGCATCATCAGGTGCTTCCACTTGGATAGTTGCAGTAATACTTACGGACGATGAAACTTTTGAGCCATTTTTCCTATAAGATACTTTCAAGGAACGTATGGTAGGCTTTTTGTTTACATTCTGTTTCTGTTCTTGGGAATTATCCTGGGATTGGTCTACAATCTCAGTGTTTTCCTCATCTTCGTCTTCTTTGCTGCACGATATTAACCCCAAAGTAAAAGATACTGCTATTATAAAGGGGAGCAGCATGAACCAAATTCGTCTTGCATACATAATTCCAATACATTTAAAGTCGCCTCCTAACTCCCCAATTCAGCGTTATTACTGATTAAGTTTTTGGAAATAAAAAAGACGTGGGAGTTTGTTCCTCCGCGCCTATCCCTGATGTCAGGCTCTCGCATTGCCTCTTTGCAAGGATAAGCAACGCAAGCCAGCCCACGCCGAGTTATATTATATAGTTCGGCGCAAACGTTTCCATCAGGATACAATGATAGCAACGAACAGCCGGGATATAATACACCCACGCGAACGCTTCGTTGCATTACCGCTGTGCAAAGATTCAAATTTGCGAGATTTGACATCACAGACAGGTAACGTTCAGAAAACGTCCTTTCCCTTCGGCTGTCCTTACAAACGGTGTTCTCAGCCTTTGGATTCCATCGATGTTTGTTTTGACCCGCCATGCCCTCACAGTCATCAGCCGTTACTGGCCTCTGACAGCTTGGACTGGCTTAGTCGGTGGCAAAATTACAAAAAAAACGGCAGATAGAACTCTTTTTTAATAAAAATCTTCAAAAAAATTGCATTATTAAAGAAAATGTGCTATATTTGCTCCCGAAAATATGAAGATTCTCGGATAAGACAGTCCGAATGCAACGCCACACTCATACCTTTAGGCGTGAGAATCGAACGATAACAGAACCCGTCGGCATCCCGTAGATCTGCTGGCGGGTCACTTTTTTAGAAACAGCAATGAGCAATCAGAAGCCCTGCACGATAGATGAACTATCATGCAATTGTGAATCTCCTATTTGAGAAAGGGTTACTTAAGAAGATTCCTATTGCTATTCCCCTCCAACACCTGCATTTGCTGGATAGCAATCTGATTGAGTTTTACAAGCCTTTCGCCCTGCGTAATACCCTCATTGATAAGCACGGCATTGATATTCTCCATATTAGATAAACATATCAATTCATTAATAGTGGCATAATCACGGATGTTGCCTTTCAAGTCAGGATTGGCCTCTCGCCATTGTTTAGCCGTCATTCCAAACATAGCCACGTTCAAGACATCGGCTTCCTCGGCATAAATGATACTTGCTTGTGCAGGGGTGACCTCTTCGGGTATCAGATGACTCTTGACAGCATCCGTATGAATGCGGTAGTTAATCTTTGAAAGTTCTCTTTTGGCTGTCCATCCTAATTGCTTCTGTTCCTCTTCTTTCAGTCTCTGGAACTCGTCAATCAAGTAGAGTTTGAAGGTTACACTAATGGCGGTTCCAAACTCAAAAGCAATATCTTTGAATGCATAGGTGCCGCCATAGCGACCTTTCTTCACAACGATACCAATAGCATTTGTTTTCTCAACCCATTCACTCACGCTCATGACGAAACTCGGTAAACCCGCTTGCATTCTAAAGTGGTCAAATTCGACCACTTTAAAATTTGGATTATGAATCATCTCCCAAGTACCAAGAAACTCTATCGTGTATCGAGTACGTATCCAGTTCTTGATAATGTCAGCAGCACGGCTTTCACTTTGTTTGCCGTTAGCCATATCTGTAAGTGATATATAGTCCTTGTCATTGTGAGACAAGACCGTTATCTCCGTATTCTGAACTATGATCTTTGCCATATGCAGTATAATTATTGAATATGTGTGCAAAGATAGTACAAAATCACGAGACAAAAGAACAAAAGGCGAAAATTCCCACAAAAGTTTTGTTGTCTCGTATTTTGTATGTACCTTTGCCCCCGACAATGAGCCATTGAAACGGCTGGTGGTTCAGCGTCGGGAGTTCATTGACAAGCAAATCACAGCAGAATGAGGAAATGAGAAACGTTGCCAGTTCGTAAACCAGATTTTTCTCAATCCTCCGAACTGCCTTTATTTACAAAAGGTTTGCGATTTTATCCAAATTTAAGAAATAATATTGAGACGCATCGGCGTTTTCCGTCTGAAAAATAAAAGTTTTCAGTCGTTGTCTCCCTCGTGCTTGATATTTCTCGGATGATGCAAGAGGATTTCCTGCCTTAGCGACTCGTCGTCCATGTGGGTGTAGATCTCCGTTGTGCCGAGGTCAGCATGTCCGAGCAGTTCCTGGATGATACGCAGATCGGCCCCACCCTTAAGTAATGCCGTAGCGAAAGAGTGGCGGAGCGTATGAGGCGAGATAGTTTTCTTGATCCCCGCGGCCTCAGC
>ENA-OPJS01000084-OPJS01000084.1-human-gut-metagenome-genome-assembly--contig:-NODE-84-length-10327-cov-2.866433_pt1 | contig 10327 bp, 10 predicted proteins | sample MGYA00241774_ERZ501673 | MGnify/ENA primary metagenome ERZ501673 (study PRJEB25962, sample SAMEA2042203) | human gut metagenome | biome: human gut; feature: human-associated habitat; material: faeces...
TGTCGGAAGTAATGGATGGAATGTATAATATTGTTAATGATCCAGAGATATTTATTTTGGAAACAGATTAATCAATTTGGAGGAATAAAATATGTTAGAAGTAGGAAAAAAAGCACCGGACTTTGAATTGCCGGATCAGAATGGAGAAATGCATAAATTAAGCGATTATGCAGGAAAAAAAGTGATCTTATATTTTTATCCAAAGGATAATACACCAGGATGTACGAAGCAGGCATGTGGCTTTTCTGAGCGTTATCCACAGTTTACTGAGAAGGGAGCTGTTATTCTCGGAGTAAGCAAGGACTCTGTAGCGTCTCACAAGAGATTTGAAGAAAAATACGGACTGGCATTTACGCTATTAGCAGATCCGGAGCGTAAAGTTATTGAAGCATATGATGTCTGGAAAGAAAAGAAAAATTATGGAAAAGTATCTATGGGTGTAGTAAGAACTACTTATCTTATTGATGAGCAGGGAATCATTATAAAGGCAAATGATAAAGTCAAGGCGGCAGATGATCCTGAAAATATGCTTAAGGAATTGGCATAATGAAGATTATTTTATCACCTGCAAAAAAGATGATTGTAGATACCGATAACTTAGCACCGGTTGAACTGCCTGTCTATATTGATAAGACAGCAGAAGTATTAAACTGGATGAAAAGCAAATCAAAAGAAGAACTGAAAGCTATCTGGAAATGTAATGACAAGATTGCAGAGCAGAACTTTAACAGATTGGAAAATATGGATCTTTATAACAGGCTTACTCCGGCTGTTTTAGCATATGAAGGGATTGCATTTCAATATATGGCACCATCTGTGTTTGAAATCCAGCAGTTTGAGTATTTGCAAAATCATTTAAGAATCTTGTCTGCGTTTTATGGCATTTTAAAACCAATGGATGGTGTGACTCCTTATCGTCTTGAAATGCAGGCAAAGGTTGGAATTGGAGATGCAAAAAATCTGTATGAGTACTGGGGAGAATTGTTATACCGCTCAGTAATCGATGACAGTAGGATTATCATTAATCTTGCATCAAAAGAATACTCAAAATGTATAGAAAAGTATCTGACACCACAGGACAGATATATTACGATTGTATTTTGTGAGTTATCCGGAGATAAATTGGTAACAAAAGGTACCTATGCCAAGATGGCTCGTGGTGAAATGGTCAGATTCATAGCGGAAAATAATATTGAAAATCCGGCGGAGATTCAGAAATTTGACAGACTCAGATATTCGTTTAGGTCGGATTTATCTTCAGATTCAGAATATGTATTTGAACGCAAAATAAATTAGTTATTCAGGTAAAAGATGCTCAGTTTGGTAACTTTTATAATAATGAGAATTATTACTATTTTTATTGACAACGGGATGATAGTGGTATATAATCCTTATTAAGAACTAATCCTAATAAGGAGGACAAATGACAAGTAGGAGAAATACCATTCAAAAAGATCTTGTAAGAAATGCCGTATACGAAATGAGAAGACACGTTACGGCAAATGAAGTGTATGAATTTATAAAAGAAGCATATCCAACAATTGGAAAAGGAACTGTATATAGAAATCTTGATATATTGGTAGAGGAAGGTGCATTAAGAAAGGTTGAAGTTCCGGATGGACCGAACCGATTTGATTTTACATTGAAAAATCATTACCATGTAAGATGTATAAAGTGCGGTGAAATTTTTGATGTGGATATGGATCAAATACCGGATTTGCTGGAAAGAATTCATAACACTCATGGAATTGAATTTGTGGATTATGATATTTCATTTAAAGGCATTTGCCCGAAATGCAGGGAGAAGGTAAAGGAGGAACAGCATGGATAGGAAAGCAATGTATAAGTTGAGTTATGGACTGTTTATATTGACCGCTAAAGAAGCAGAAAAAGATAACGGATGCATCATTAATACAGCCATTCAGGCAGCTTCGGAACCAAACCAGTTAAGTATCTGTGTAAATAAGGCAAATTATACGCATGATATGATTCAAAGAACCGGAAAATTTACTGTATCAGTCTTAAGTCAGAAGGCACAATTTGAATTGTTCAAACATTTTGGCTTCCAATCAGGAAGAGATACCAATAAGTTTGAAGCATTTGAGCAGTGTGCCAGGGGCACGAATGGTATTTATTATATTACAGAAGGAACAAATGCATACATTTCTGTAACAGTTAATAAAACTGAAGATTTAGGTTCACATACAATGTTTATCGGGGAGATAACCGATATGGAAGTAATAAGTAATATTCCTTCAGCTACATATGATTATTACCAGAATAACATTAAGCCTAAGCCGGAGGAGGTTGGCAAAGCAGAGGATGGTCAGACAATATGGCGTTGCAGAATCTGTGGATACGAATATGTGGGAGAAGAACTGCCGGATGATTTTATATGTCCTTTATGTAAGCACCCGGCATCAGATTTTGAAAAAGTAGTAAAGAAAACGGAGGTAAAAGAGATGGCAGCAAACAAATATGCAGGAACACAGACAGAGAAGAATTTACAGGAGGCATTTGCAGGGGAATCACAGGCAAGAAATAAGTATACCTATTTTGCTTCTGTAGCGAAAAAGGAAGGTTACGAGCAGATGTCAGCATTGTTTTTAAAGACTGCAGATAATGAGAAAGAACATGCAAAGATGTGGTTCAAGGAATTAGCAGGAATTGGTGATACAAAGGAAAACCTGGCGGCAGCGGCAGAAGGCGAAAATTATGAGTGGACAGATATGTATGATGGCTTTGCTAAAACAGCTGAGGAAGAAGGATTCCCTGAGCTTGCAGCAAAATTCAGGGCAGTAGGTGAGATTGAGAAGCACCATGAGGAAAGATATCGTGCACTTCTTAAGAATATTGAAACTGCACAGGTATTTGAAAAGAGCGAAGTTAAGGTATGGGAATGCCGTAACTGCGGACATATTGTGGTAGGAACTAAGGCGCCTGAAGTATGTCCGGTATGTAATCATCCACAGAGCTATTTTGAAGTACATGAAGAGAATTATTAAGGAGATGAGATTATTACGAAGAAGAAAGTGATTAATTCAAAAAAAGCAGTAATGATAGGCTGTGGCTTTGTTGGTTCTGCATCGGTATTTGCTCTGATGCAGAGTGGCTTGTTTACAGAGATTGTCCTTATCGATGCAGATAAGAACAAGGCAGAAGGAGAAGCGATGGATATCAGTCATGGTATTCCATTTGCGAGTCCGATGAAAATATATGCCGGAGATTATGATGATGTGGCTGATGCTGCAATTGTTGTCATATCTGCCGGAGCGGGACAGAAACCGGGAGAGACAAGGCTTGATCTCGTAAATAAAAATGTAGCAATATTTAAGTCAATCATTCCTGAAATAGCAAAGAGAAATTTTGCAGGTATCATGCTTGTAGTTGCGAATCCGGTAGATATCCTGACTCAGGTAGCCATAAAGTTATCAGGACTTCCAGAAAACAGGGTTATTGGATCGGGTACTGTGTTAGATAGTGCCAGATTAAGATATAAGCTTGGTGAGCATTTATCTGTGGACAGCAGGAGTGTTCATGCATTTATAGTAGGTGAGCATGGAGACAGCGAAGTTGTAGCATGGTCATCAGCCAATGTATCTGGTGTTCCATTAAGTGAAATGTGTGAAATGCGTGGACATTACAAGCACAAGGAAAACACGGCAGAAATAGCTACAGCAGTCAAGAACAGTGCTTATGAGATTATAAACAAAAAGCACGCTACATATTATGGAATTGCAATGTCTGTAAAAAGAATCTGCGAAGTGATTATGAGAGATGAAAAATCAATACTTCCTGTATCACACATGATTCATGGAGTATATGATATTGACGGAGTATCGTTAAGTATGCCAGCTATTGTAGGTGCAGATGGTATTGAGTCTGATATACCTATTAATTTAAGTGGCGAGGAAGCGTTAAAGCTTAAGGAATCTGCAGATTCATTGAAAAAGATTATGGAGACAATTGAATTATAAATTTTACACATGGAAGGAGAAAAAGGCATGGAAGTAAAGTATTATATATGTAAGCATTGTGGAAACATTGTTGAAAAGGTAAAGGATAAGGGTGTACCTGTAATTTGTTGCGGAGAACCTATGCAGGAATTAAAAGCCGGAGTGACAGATGCTGCTGTCGAGAAGCATGTACCTGTATATACGATAGAAGGCAGTCATGTTCATGTCGTGGTCGGAGAGACAAAACATCCAATGCTTGAAGAGCATTTCATTGAGTGGATTACATTAAATACAAACCAGGGAATATACAGAAAACAGTTAAATCCAGGGCAGGAGCCGGTAGCAGATTTTTGTCTTTGCGATGGTGAACAGGTAGAAGAAGTATATGCATATTGTAACCTGCATGGATTATGGAAATGCTAAAAGCATTTATACATATTAAGGTTAAAGAACAACACAAATATAACAGTAATATAGGCTGTGTATTAATATATTTACAAGGAGGAACAACGAATGAAATACGTATGTGATGTTTGCGGATGGGAATACGATGAGGAGAAGGGCTATCCAGAAGGTGGTATTGCACCTGGTACAAAGTGGGAGGATATTCCAGAAGATTTTGAATGTCCGTTATGCTTTGTAGGAAAAGACCAGTTCTCAGAAGCATAAATGTATTATGATAGGATTATACCAATGAAAGAAGAACTAAGTATAGATATCATCGGACTTGCAGGAGCCTGTTCTTATGCTTTGGACTGTATAGAAGCAGAGTTGGTAAATATCAAAAACAAACATGGAAAAAGAGTGGCTTATATAAGTGTATGCATGGCTGAATATCTGGCAATTCAAGGTGATGCGTTACAAGATTTAGCTATGTGTGCCTTACTGCATGATAATGCTTTGACACAATATATTTCTGAGGAGCTAAAAAAGGATTCTGTTATTGACCTAAAAAAAGATTTATCTGAGGAAAAAACGAATCTCCATTGTATATATGGTGAAAAGAATATTACTAAACTTCCTTTTAAAACAGATGTTTCAAATGTGATTTTGTATCATCATGAACATGCCGATGGAACTGGTCCTTTTCAAAAAAAGTGGAATGAAATTCCATTGTTTGCAAGGATTATTCATCTTGCAGATACCGTTGATATCATAGGAAATAGTATTAAATCTGATGATAATAGATGGGATTTTATATGTCAGTATCTTTCCCAAAAAAAGGATAGTCTATTTGATTCAGAATGTGTTAATGCTTTTCTTCATGTATTCACAAAAGAATCGTTTATGTGTTTAAGTGATGATTCTTTTGAAACGAAGCTATGGGAAATTATTCCAAGAGAAAAAATGGTTTTTGATTGGGAAATGTGTAAAGATGTTGCAGATTTCTTTGCAAAGATTGTAGATTATAAATCTTCTTTTACAAGCAGACATTCTATAGGAGTGGCTGAAAAAGCAGCTTTTTTTGCTCAATATATCGGATATGATTCTATTAATGTGCAAAAAATGTATCTGGCTGGTGCACTGCATGATATTGGGAAGATGGCAGTAGGCAATGAAATTTTGGAAAAACCGGATAAGCTTACGGATGATGAATTTTCAAAAATGAAGAATCATGCTGGCTATACATACCTTATATTATCAGAGGTTAATGATTTTGAAGAAATACGAGATTGGGCGGCTTTCCATCATGAAAAATTAAATGGAAAAGGGTATCCTTTTGGAAAAACCGCTGATGAATTAAATGAGCAGGAACGTATGATGGCATGTGTTGATATTTATCAGGCTCTTACGGAAGACAGACCTTATAAAAAGGGATTGTCCCATGAAAAAACATGTGATATCCTTGATGACATGGCACATAAAGATTTTATTGATTCAGATATTTCAAAGACAATTAGAGAATGTTTTGGAAGAACCTGATGCCATATATGAAAACAGAGGGTGTTTCAGACAATAGTATTTTCAGTTATGTACTAGTATGACTCTTACGAGGGAACCACCGGCACGACATTCCAGATTACATCACGTTCGATCGGAGAGGTAACTGTAGAAAAAATTGGTAAAAGTGCTGTATTTTTCGGGGTGGATGGGTACAACATTTTGTGTGAAAAATAGAATAATAAAATTGTTCCCGAAATTTATTGACTTTGAGAAAAAAATTTGATATATCAGAATCGAACAAAAGAGAAAGGAAATAGCAAACTATGCCGTCAAAGAAAAATATGATGAAAAAGAACTTGGAAAATTTACATCTGAAGGAAAGGATAAACTATGGCTACAGAAAAGTCATTATTATGATGTTAGTCTCAGGTCTGTTTTCTATTGTGGTTATAGGTATGCTATTTGCCAATACGATGCATTATGTACAAAATGTTACTGTTGCAGACCGGGCGGTGAAAATCTGCAGGATAAATGTTAACTCATCAGCGAGAAATATCAGGGAAATGGCATTAAATAATGATACATCCTCTTATGACGGTTATGAGCAGACGGTAGAAAGACTGCTTGCAGAAGTTAATACCCAACTGAAAAATTTAAAGAACTCCGGAGTTATTCCGGATGCGGATTGTGAAGAATACGCATCTGCCCTTACAGACTGGGGAAACATTGGTTATTCCATCATGAAAGAAATCAAAAGCGGTGACAAGGATAAGGCAGTTGATTCAATTCTGAATGATTGTACCCCGGCATTAAATAAAGCCGTAAAAATTGCAACAAGATTAGATGAAATGACCGATGAGGTAAGCAGCCAGGCAGTCAGAATTACGGTTATTTCTGCAGTGGCAGGAATTGTGTGTATTATTATTTGTCTGGTTTTGGCATGGAAACTGGCAATAAAAACAGGCAAAAAAGTACTTGAGTCAATTTTAGTACCATTACGTGAAGTGGAAGCCGTTGCACAGGAATTAACAGATGGAAACCTGCACAGCACGCTGGACTACCATTCAGATGATGAGATTGGAATACTGGCACACAATATGCGCAAATCCATCCGCATTCTGGGAAGCTATGTAGATGATATTGGACGTTCAATGAAGATGTTTGCAGAAGGAAATTTTGATGTGCAGCCGGAAGTAGAGTGGAAAGGGGATTTCGTTGGAATTCTAAACTCCTTTATGTTGTTTGAAGAAAGCATGGCAGAGACAATAAAGGGAATCCAACATGTTTCAGATGAAGTTTCGGGTGCCGCAGATCAGGTAGCATCAAGTTCCAATGACCTTGCGGATGGAGCAACAAATCAGGCAGCAGTTGTAGAAGAACTGACCGCAACAGTCGCAGGTGTTTCTGAACAGGTAGGAAAAAATTCACAATCCGCAAAAGAAATCAGTGGAAGAGTAGACGAACTTGGAAATGCCATTCTGGAAAGCAATGGTAAAATGAGGGATATGGTTGATTCCATGAATGAGATCAACGGGGCATCAAAAGAGATTGACAAGATCATTGCAACAATCAATGAAATTGCGTCCCAGACGAATCTGCTTGCATTGAATGCTTCCATTGAGGCTGCAAGAGCAGGGGAGGCAGGAAAGGGATTTGCAGTGGTAGCGAATCAGGTCAATGTGCTGGCAGACCAGAGTGCCCAGGCAGCAAAGGAATCCGCAACATTGATTGAAACCTCTGTGAAAGCCGTGGAAAAAGGTATGGTGATTGCAGGGCAGACGGCATCACAATTGCAGGAGGTCGCTGAGAATTCCCAGATCATTACAAAAGAAGTCACAAATATTGCAGAAACGTTAGAGACACAGACAACAGAAATCCAACAGATTAATGATGGAATTGAACAGATCAATGATGTCGTACAGACGAATTCGGCAACATCTGAAGAATGTGCAGCAGCCGGTCAGGAGATGAGCAGTGAAGCGGAAAATCTGCGTGAAATGATCCAGAAATTTAAAGTTGCAGAAAATAAAAATTAAAAACGGTGCAAAAAATTATTGATGTTGAATTTACATATAAAGTTGTCGCAGGTAGGAACTATAATTTGACTTGTGACATATATAAATGTGGGAAAAGGATGCAATGAGGAAATGTGCGTTATTGGTTTTAAACTGATAACGCACATTTTAAATTATATGAATAGTAATATCATCGCAAAAAAGCATAAAAGTAGAAAAAGTTAAAAATATCGTGGATATAGTGCTAGAATTGTTGAAAAAAGTAAGTTAAAATACAGGAAAACAACAAGTGTAAAGGGGAAATTTTATGGAATATTCAGCAATTTTTCATGATATGGATAAAAGATTCTGCTATGCAATCGATAAGGATTTATTCGTGATACGTGTGCAGGTAAAAAAAGATGATATAAAAGAGATCATTCTCCATTATGAGGATAAGTACATACCATTGGAATGGAAGGATACGCGAAAGACGATTCCGATGAAGAAGGTTGCCACATCACAGTTTCATGACTATTATGAGGCACAGCTTCAGATGCATTTGATATGCCTCCGCTATTATTTTGAATTTACGGATATGCAGGGAGAAAAGGTATATTACGGCAACTATGAGTTTAGCAGGGAATGCATTACAAACAGGGACAGAATGTTCGACTGTCCGCAAAACCTTCGTGAGGAAGAAATGTTTGAGGTGCCGGAGTGGGCAGCAAACAAGGTCGTGTATCAGATTTTCCCATCCCGTTTTGCAGCAACGGAGCCGGTAGACAAAGAACTGTGGTATAAAGCACCGATTACGCCTATGGATGATCTGCATGGAAATCTCAGGGGAATCATCGAACATATGGATGATATTCAGAATCTGGGAATCGATGTGCTGTATATGACACCTATCTTTCAATCAAATTCGTGCCATAAGTATGATACCACGGATTACTACCAGATAGACCCGTCCTTTGGAACAACAGAGGATCTCAAAGAGCTGGTACAAAAAGCGCATGAGCGTGGTATGAAGGTAGTCCTGGATGCGGTATACAATCATACGGGAAGAGAATTTTTTGCGTTTGCGGATATCCTGGAAAATGGTGAAAAATCCAAATACCGGGACTGGTATTTTATTGATGGATTCCCACTTAAAAGCGAATGGGGAGAGATCCCAAACTTCAAATGTTTTGGTTATTATGGCGGAATGCCAAAGTTAAACCTGAAAAATCCTGAAGTTGAAAAATACATTACGGATGTTGCATGCTACTGGATTAAGGAATGCGATATTGACGGATGGAGACTGGATGTAGGAGACGAAATCAGCCATTTCTTCTGGAAGAATTTCAGAAAGGCAGTAAAGGCTGTGAAGAAAGATATGCTGATCATTGGGGAAATCTGGCATTATGCAGGAGATTTCCTTGAGGGGGATGAATGGGATACAGTCATGAATTATCCATTTTACCTGAACCTGATCGATCTGCTTGCAGACGAAAAGATTACGGTCAGCCAGTTCGTACAAAATCTTGGATATTTGAAGGGACGCTTACACAAAAACTGCTATCCCCTTATGTGGAATCTGATTGACAGCCATGATACCGCAAGATTTTTACATCTGTGTAACGACAATAAGAAAAAGCAGCATCTGGCAGCCGCTTTTCAGTTGTTACTGCCAGGAATGCCTATGATTTATTATGGAGATGAGTATGCGATGCCGGGAGCAAACGATCCGGACTGCAGACGGGGCATGTACTGGGATGAAGAATACCAGGACAAAGAGATGTATGAATGGTACAAGCGGCTGATTCAGGTCCGGAAAAGCCATGCATGCATTGTAGAAGGCGAACTGGCTGGGAGCGTCACAGAAGATGAGGAAGGGACAGTTGTCCTGATCAGAAAAAATGGCGAGGAGACCATTGCCATGATTTTTAACTGCAGCAGCAGTGCAAAAAAATTTAATGAGTACACGCAGAAGTACAATCTGCTTACCGAAAACACCTTTGATGGAAATGTAGAGGGGTTTGATGCTGCGGTAATCGTGCTTTAAGAAGCCTTACGGCAGATGGTTTCCCGGGAGTTTGTCTGTGGGAAGAAGAGGGAAAGCACCAGTATTTCTGGTAATGTAAAGTACGGAGGATGATATGACGAATGTAAAAAAGAAGGATGGAAAACGGTTTGGGGCAATCGTACTTAGCCTGATATTATTGTTTTCCCTGGTGTTTCCATATCCTGTGATGGCAGACCAGACAGCGGCAGACCAGACGACGGCAGCTTCCGTTTATGCCATTCACAAGACAGGTGATGATAAGGAAAATTTTGTGATTGTTATCATGGGTGAGGGCTATACCCGGGAACAACAGGAACAATTTTTGAAGGATGCAACGGCAAAAGCACAGGGGCTGCTAAAGTGGTCCCCTTATAAAGAGTATTCCGACAGGATCAATATTTATGCAGTACAGACGGTATCCAATGAAACTGGTGTGGGCGTGATGT
>ENA-OPJS01000086-OPJS01000086.1-human-gut-metagenome-genome-assembly--contig:-NODE-86-length-10275-cov-2.837182_pt1 | contig 10275 bp, 8 predicted proteins | sample MGYA00241774_ERZ501673 | MGnify/ENA primary metagenome ERZ501673 (study PRJEB25962, sample SAMEA2042203) | human gut metagenome | biome: human gut; feature: human-associated habitat; material: faeces...
AGCAATTTCCAGCCCCTGCCCTCTCTGTTCGCTGTCTATTGCGTGTCCTGCTGTCGAAAATACACAATTCCATGTTTTACTTAAATACTCTGACATTTCCGAGATTGTACTTTCATGCAAATGCAAATATAATTCAAGCAGATCCTTTAATTCATTTTCATAAATTTCTCTAACCAATATAGTTCCTCCACATATTTCACTTTGATATTTTAAATGATAACATCTTTGCTTAACTGTTTCTACCTGCACTTTTTACAAAAATCGACCAGCGCTCCATATGGTCTTTAAAAAATCAATTTGATAATTTATGTAAAGAATTTGGTATGAACGCTTCCACCGCATTTAATATTTTTGCGCGGGCAGTTGTCAGAGAACGTAAAATTCCATTTGAAATTTGTGCATCCACCAGCGTTTCTTTAGAGGACGGACGCTCTGCTTTTAATGCCCTGCGTCATTCCGCAGAACAAAACAATCTGCAGGATTTATCCTTAAATGACATTAACACAGAAATACAATTTGCACGCAACAATAAAGCCTAAGCAAGGAGACACTCAAAATGGTCAATCGGAATTACTCTTATTCCATTTTAATCAAATACTCTTTCGGCACCTCTTTTGTAAGCCAGACTCCGTTTACCGATAAGAAAAACGCATAACCTGCCCTTTCCATCTTTCCAGCAGCCACTTTGTAAATCACCGGCTTTCCATGCCTGCTTCCAACCTTGCCTGCCGTATCTTCATCCCCTGATAAATGGACATATAACCGACTCTTTGGAATCAGACCGGTCTTATCAATCGATGCAACATACTTCTCCCCGGTTCCATGATAAAGAAACTCCGGCGGTATGGCTTTTTTTAATTCAACATCTACGGGTATGGAATGTCCCTGGTTTGCCCTTATGAACGTCTTATCTTCATTAAATGAATATCTTTGTTTATTATCTGTTTGTACAATTTTTTCGAGCATTTCCATGTCAAACGGCCTTGTCTTTGAAATGCTTTCTATTAACTCTGATACATTCGCCCAGCCGTGTTCATCCAGCGAAATTCCTATTGTATCCGGTTTATGTCTGAGTACCAGACTTAAAAATTTACTTGTATCTGTTAATCCCATACATAGTTTCTCCTTAAAATAGAATTTAATGGTACACTACAAAGATTAGCATACTGACTTACAGATGTCTGTCCAATACAATAAACAGCATTTTTCTCGGCACCATTTCTTTGTTCAAATTTCTCTTTTGTTGTAACAATTGTAAGAAAGAAAAAAGCAGCAACGAGATTCAAAACAACGATGAGAAAATCGTTGCAAAAACAATGTAAGCTATTTATATGCAAAAGCAATCAAAAAATCAATCGTAAAAAAATACGATTGATTTTTCGATTACTTATACGCATTACAATGAATTAAAAAGTCAGCCGCATCTGATGCCACACAGCGTTTCCGTGTGTGGATTTATCGGACACGCCTTCATCAACAAAACTAAATTTTGCATAATACTTGATCAGTGTTTTCTTGCAGGTCAACACAAGACCTTTCCTGCCCTGCTCTCTTGCATCCTTGATTGCACATTGGATCAGTTGTCCTGCATATCCGTGTTTACGATAATCCGGAAGTGTATTGACACCGAATATCATCTGCCATGCACCATCCTCGTTGTGCATAGCAGCCTTCTCATACATTTCATCTGTCAAATCTGCCTCTACATTTGCAATCTCGTTAAGATCATCCATGGTTGCTGTTCTTATCTTCATTTCTCATTCCCCTAATTTTCATTCTTTCCCTTAAATTTTACCGCATTTTAAGGACAAGTCAATCCAACAACACTCCCTGTGCTCCACTAATATATAAAGTGTATATCAACGAAGCCAGTTCATCTGTTTGTTGGTTGATAAACGTTTCTCTAACTTTTATAATATTGTACAACACAGTGTTGGATAATGAAAGGAAGAGTTATATGAATGCAATTATCATTTATTATTCCCGTTCTGGAAATACTGAAAAAATAGCAAAACAACTTCCGTCAGATCTGGGTGTCACATGTATGGTATCTCTTAATTGCACATTTGTTTTCTTCTATTTCTTGCAATCCATTATGATCTTCTCACACAGATCATATCCAAGCTCGGAACTGTTCAGTGACAATGTATAATTCTTTGCCATCCCCCACTTCTGATCCGTATAAAATCGATAATTTGTCATACGCCTTTTATCGATATCTGCCATCATTTTTTCTGCTTCCTCTTCGGTAACATTGTACAGTTTACAGATACGCGCCACCTTTTCCGGCATATCCCCATGTATAAAAACGTTCAGCACATTATCTTTGTCTTTTAAGATAAAATCCGCATTCCGTCCTATGATCACACAGCTTTCCTTTTCAGCAATTTCCATGATCACTTTTCTTTGTGCCTCATACACTATGTCCTCGATCGATTTCCCGGTAATGTCACGTCCTGTAAAGGCATAGGCAAACATGCCTTTCTTAGGAGATAACTCTGCATTTTCCTGAATATATTTCGGTGAAAGTCCCGACTGTTCTGCGATCTGTCCTATGATATCCTTATCATAATAAGCGATACCAAGTTTTTTTGCCACTTTTTCACCGATAAAACGGCCTCCGCTTCCAAACTCTCTGCTGATTGTAATGATCCTTTTTGTCATAGCTGCTTCCTCCTTAACCTAAGCTTTCTACTTTGTTCCTTTCGATTTTCTTTAAAAATACATATCCTGCCAGACATGCTATAAACTCCGTAATGAGAAATGACCACCAGATCAGAGAAACTCCCGTCTGTCCGTTTCTTACAAAAATGGAGAATATCCCGGCAAGCGGTAATATAATGACAAGCTGTCTGAGCAGTGAAATCACAAGGGATTCCAAGCCTCCGTCCAATGCCTGGAAAATTCCCTGATATGCCACATTGATCCCTGCAAAAATAAAGCTGATGGAAATAATTCTCATTGCTCCGATAAAATACTCTCTTGACTGTCCTGCATTAAATAAAATAGCAAAAGCCCCCGGGAATATTTCCGTGATCGCCACTCCTATAACCATAAGCGCAATCGTATATAGCAATCCATATCTGATGCCATCCCGGATTCTCTGTTTACTATGCATTCCGTAAGCAAAAGCGATGATCGGCGTGATCGCATCTCTAAGTCCGAAAGCAAGAAATAACACAAACTGCTGTACCTTATAGAACAATCCATATGCTGTCTGCGCCGAAGGACTGAATTTTAAAATCAGGTTCATCACATAAACCATGATAGACATAAGTGCCTGTGCAATAATGGCCGGAAGCCCAATCGCATAGATTTCCCCGATGATCCCACCATCCGGCTTCATATATTTCACACCATGCTCAAATTCCTTATTGCATTTTATGTGGAAGACAAACAACAGTACCGCAGACGCAACCTGACCGATCACAGTGGCATAGGCAGCTCCCTTTACTCCCATTTCCGGAATAGGACCGATACCATAAATCATAATCGGATCCAGAATAATATTGACCACTGCCCCCACAACCTGGCCGATTGTGGAATACAGGGAACGTCCTGTTGCCTGCAGCAGCTTTTCAAATAATGAAAAGAAAATAATGCCAAATGCGATCACGCAGCATATTCTTAAGTAGTCTGTTCCCATGGAAATCACTTCCGGATCAACTGTCTGTGATGAAATATAAGCTTTTACCCCAAATATTCCAAACAGCAGACATATTACATAAATGAGTACTCCGAGAAATAAGCTGTTGCCTGCAACTTTCGATGCTTTTTTCCCATTTCCCTGTCCAAGTGTTCTTGCAAGCAGCGCATTTGTCCCTACTCCGGTTCCGATTGCAACTGCTACCATAAGCATCTGAACCGGGAACACCAGCGTAAGTGCATTGAGTGCAGACTCACTTCCCGATCTCATATTTCCAACAAAGGCGCTGTCCACAATGTTGTAAACTGCCTGCAACGCCATAGATAATATCATCGGTATTCCCATCTTCACCATGAGCTTATTTACCGGCATCTCCTTCATCTTGTTACTTTCTGCCATCTTCATTTCATCCTCCTTGTTTTGTTTTTTTGCACAAAAAAAGTGTGTGCTCACCGCATAAGCTGGACTTACGCTGATAAGCTACACACTTTTTATTGCATTATATTTTTATTTTTTCAAAAAGTCAAACAATTTTTTCAGGGTTGACTTTATTCCCTGCTGCCATGGCAGGTAAAATAAATCACCTGATACTCTTTTGCAATCTCTGCAAGGAACCGCATTGCTCCCTTGGTCCGGTTCTCATCCAGATTCACAAAAGGGTCATCCAGAATCAAAAACGGTTTCTGTTCCTCATACATGGCTTCCACCAAAGCAAGTCTCATACAGATACCGATCAGGTCACGGTTGCCCAGACTCAGATATCCGATGTCTCGGGGCATATTGCCTTCAACCACCTGCAATCTGGTATTGGCATCCATCTGATAATTTTCGCATTCCGTTCCCGTGAGAATTCTGTAATATTTCCGGAACCCCTGCATGACAGGTTCTGTATATTTCGCAGTGAACGAACTCTTTGCCTGTTCCAACAGATTTTTTGTCATTCCAAGCAATTCATATTGTTTGAGTCCTTCCTCTGTCTTCTCCTGCAACGCTTCCAGCTCTTCCTGCATATTTTCCACATTATCCCAGGATTCCTGCAAGTCGGAAAGTTGCTTCTGATAGCTGTCAATGGTCTGAAAACGTTCTTCCATACGCTCTGAAAGGACCTGCATTTCATCTGCCAGACTTTCCAGGGATTCCTCTCCCTCCGGGACCTTCAGTGCCAGAAGTGCCGGAATGTCCTCTTTCGCTTCAAACGCTTTTATCTCCTGCTCGATTCTCCGATATTCCTGTAACTCCTTCTCATAATCCTTTCTATGACTTTCCAGTTCGGCCAACTGTTCTTCCGGATGCTCCTCCGGAATCAGCTGCAACGACACAAAATAGTCTTTTACCTGTTCTTCCAGCGCTTCGTATTTCTGTTTTTGCTGTAAATATTTCTTTTGTTTTTCCAGTAAAAGCTGTCTCTGTCTGCACTTTCCCGCCAGTTCATGCAATGCCGCAAGATAATTTTGTGTTTCCGGTACTTCTCCGTATTCTGCAAAAAACTGCTGCAAATCTTTCTGCAATGCGGCAATTCTCGCAGTCTTTTCATCCGATCCGTCCTGCTTCTGCCGCTCCAAAAGTGCCTCGTAATCTTTTCTCTTATTCTGCAGTTCCACAAGCCAGGAGGTCAGTTCCAGTCCTTCCCGAAGTCCCCAGCGAGTGCAGAAATCCTCAACCTGTCCTTCCGCTATGCAGACCTGTGTCTCAAGTTCTTCCATTTCCTGTTCCAAATAGGAAAGCTCTGTATTTTCTCCCGTTTGGACTTTGGATCTGCCTGCTGTAAACAACAGTGCCGCTGCCACAGCTGCAATTCCCAGTACGATCAGGACTCCTCCGATCACTCCCTGTCCCAATAGGATCACAGCAAAACCGCCAAGCGCTAAAAGAATGCCCAAAAGTAACAGCATTTTTTTCCTTTTACCTGCTTCTTCCTGCTCCCGTAAGCATCTGGCATCTTCCTGTGCCTGTATGGATTGCAGGGTTTTCCTCTGTATTTCTTTCGCCTGCAGAAGACTTTTTCCTTCATTGCGGTTCGTCCAGGCATTTTTTACACTGTCGATCTCCGCCTCCTGTGGCATTCCTTCCGCAAAATATCCGGAAAGTTCCTCTAACCGTCTGCTCTCTTCCCCTGACAGGGCATTTTTTCTTGTCGCGCTTTCCAGGCTCTCAAGTTCTTGTGCCTCAGCATATTTTTCTTCCAGCCTGGCATTGTCCACCATGGGAAAATTATCTTTTAACTGCGCCTGTTCTTCCACTGTCAGGCAATAGATTTCCATTGCCTTGCGGACAGAAATCCCCTGATTGCAGACGGCTGTTTTTTCGCGTAATTCCTCCCCTTTCGGTATCACGCCGTTAAAATAGCTTTCCGCTTCTTTTAAAGTCTGCTGTCTCTGTGCCATTTTTGCACGCAGATCCAGGTACTTCTCTTTTTTCGCCTGTTGATCCTTATAAATTCCCAGTTTCTTTTGTCTCTCCTGCAGTTCTGTCAGTTCCGCAGAAAGCTTTTCTCTCTCCTCGATCGCCGCCTTTTTCCGGGTATCAATACTTTCCATCGTATTCTGTATCTCCTGCCCGTTACGGATCTGCGTCTTCAGTTCCGTAATGCGGTCCCTGCTCTGACGGAGCGATCCGGTCTTACGAGAGGGTGACATGCTGTTTAACAGATCGTTCAACCGCTTGTCCGCTGTCTCAAAATTATTGATATCGTCCGTATTCTCCGCCAGATTTCCGATTTTGGCATTGATGCCGTCCGTAACAAAGGTCTCGCAGTCATTCTGTGAGATGAAAATCGTTCGTTCAAAGGATCCTGCGTCGATCCGGAACAACTCTTCTCCCAGATTTTGTGTAAAATCTCTGCATGGCAGATTTGTTTTCGTATCTGTCAGCTGAAATTCATCTTCTGCGCTTTTACTTCCGAAGGTTCTGCGGACAGAATATTGCTTTCCTTCACTTTCAAATTGCAGTTCTCCGCCGTAGACGCCCTTTTGCCAGGGACTGTATCTCTTCCTCTCATTTTCCAGTGGATCTCTCTTCCCTTCATTCCGGAATCCGAACAGCATTACCCGCAAAAAAGCCGCCAGTGTGCTTTTTCCCCAGCCGTTTTCCTCACAGACGGTGTTGCAGCCATCTGTAAAATCATATGTAAAGTCACTTAGCTTTCCAAAATTCTCAATGTGACATTTGATGAGTTTCATGCGTCCAGGATCTCCTCTCCGGCCAGTGCCTGCAATCCGTAATGTATCACTGTCGCCTTGTCCTCTTCCGGCAGATCCGCTCTGCCCATGACAGTACGGATAAACTCTCCCTTTAAGGACTTGTCCTTTGCAAAAGCAGCATAATCCACCAGATACGCAGAGTTGTCCTTAATCTTCACAAAATAAAAAAGGTGGCTGAACTGATGTAGCAGAAAATCAATATCCTTTTCACTTTCCACATCTATTTTCCCGACCAGTTCATACTTGATCAGACTTTTCTCCGGGTAACCTTTCCCGGCTGTCTCATCTCTCATCCGTTCCAGGATTTCCGTCGTGGATTCACTACCGGTAATATCCACCGGAATGGTATAGAGCTTCCGGGATGCGAAAGGAATAAAAGTACTGTCAATTGTACCTGTCAGCTCATCAATGTCAAGCATCACAAATCCATGCTCTCCGCATTCGTCAAACCCTCTGCCCTCCAGACAGCCGGGATAGCAATAGACGCCTCTCGCATCCAGACGCTCTTTTTTATAGCTGTGGATGTGTCCCAGGGCAAGATAATCAATTCCCTTATTTTTCAATGCCGTCAGATGAATGATCTCCGCCTTATCTCTCGCACTGTATTCCGATTCCTGCCCATGCAGGACTACAATGTTGCATTGATCTGCGTCCAGAGACAATGTATGATAGATGCTTCCGCTGTTTTCCGGTGTCAGTTCCACCCCGGTAACTGCAACTCCCTTACCGGAGGTATTCTCCGTCCCTGAAAGTTCATAGCTTGTCCAGTTGTTCCCAAATAGATGAAGATTCTCCGGAAGTTCCGAAAGACTGGACGTAAAGCTTCCTTCGTCATGATTCCCCTGTAAGTAATAAAAAGCTATTTGGGGATGTCCCTGAATTAAGTCTTTTACCACATTCCGGGCGGTAGCGGATACGTTTTTCGTATCGAACAGATCTCCTGCGATTATGATCGCCGCCACGCCCTGCTCTGCCCCGTATGCAACCATATTCTGAAAGGTGGTCAGCAATTCCGTCTTACGTTCTCTCGCTTTTTCTTTGGTCAGATTTGCACTCATTTTGGAATCCAGATGGATATCCGCACAATGGATGATTTTCATATTGCTGCCTCCCGCATTAACCATGTAGCACCTGTTGTAAAAGATTGTAACGATGCAGAACCTCATTCGCAAAACCGCATCTTTGATGCTCTCGTTTTGCAGACATATTCATTATATACGAATCTTTGTTCGATTACAACAAAAACGTATCGGTAGTGAGACATTCGGTCTCATTTCCCGATACGTTTTTTTCAGATGGTGAATCACCTGTGTTTATGACTATACCTGCAGTCTGCCGGCTGTAATGAGTTTTCCAGATTTTCTGTCAAATAACAGAATATCTTCTCCACCGATCTCGAACTTCACTTCCTGGCCGATCTTGTAAGCAGTATTGCCAAAGACTACGCCGGTCAACAGGAAATCACCGATACGAAGCTTAATCGTGGATTCCATACCTGTGGGCATGGCACCGTAGATCAGGCCGTCCAGTCCTGCGCCATCGTGTAATTGCAGGGCTTCGGGACGTACACCGATGACAAAATCCTCGTTGGTGATCACGGGAGCTTCCTGCAGTGCATAATCATCTTCGTTCACTCTGGCAATATGATACTTGAAGACTTCATCCTTGTTGGATTTCTCCACAGCTTTCTTATCCTGCATTTTCTCTTTGTGACGGGCTGCCTCATCGGCTTCGTTCTTATCTCTCTCTGCAAACCATCTCTGCAGATCCAGATGTTCTTTCGGAACAAACTTTGCCTTTCTACCGTCTAAGATCGTCACATCCAGGCTGCCGTTTTCATTCTGCACACCCTTGGCTTCGATAAAATTAATGGAAGGATTTCCTACGAAATCAGCCACAAACAGGTTGTTGGGTCTGCTGTACACAGTCAACGGTGCTTCATACTGCTGCAATACACCGTTGTTGATCAGACAGATCTTCGTTGCCAGTGTCATAGCTTCCATCTGGTCATGGGTTACATATACGAAGGTGCTTCCGGTCTCTACATGCAGACGCTGCAATTCATATCTCATTTCCAGACGGAGTTTCGCGTCCAGGTTAGACAGCGGCTCATCCATGAACAGTACCTGGGGTTCCGGTGCCAGTGTTCTGGCAATGGCAACTCTCTGCTGCTGTCCACCGGACAGTTCTGCAGGATAACGATTCATGAACATTCCGATCTTAACGATACGGGATACTCTGCGTACTGCCAGGTCTATCTCTTCCTTGGAATATTTTCTGACCCTGGTTACTACCTTGCCACCGGATACGACTTCAAATTTCTCGTTAAGCTCTTCCCCTTTTTCCTTATGACCTGCCAGGATGCTGTCCAATTTTGCAGTCAGTTCCTGCTTCTTTTGTTTTGATGTACTTTCTTTGTCTGCTGCCTCGTGGAGTTTGTAATTATACAACTCCTTTGCAGTATAGATAGAAATGGTGTAATTATCGATCAGCTTCAGATAGACCATATCCAGGTCTAATTTTCCCTTTTTATCTCTGCATTCCTCAATGAGTTTTACCAGCTCTCCCGGATTCTCCAGTGCCTTGATCATGCTTTTTAAAGCTTTGGCTTCCTCATCGATCACGGGAAGTTCTTCCTTGATATTGCCCAGTCCGAAGGAGATGTTCTGGTATACCGTCATGTTCGGCCACAGTGCGTAGTTTTGGAACAGAAATCCGACTTTTCTCTTATTTGCGGGAACATTGATTCCCGCTTCACTGTCGAATACCACCCGGTCTCCGATCTTGATCTGCCCGCTGGTAGGGGTCTCCAGACCGGCGATCATACGTAAGGTAGTGGTCTTACCGCAACCGGAGGGACCAAGCAGAGTGATAAAGGAATTATCCTCCATATCCAGACTCAGATCATCTACCGCATAGAATTTTCCCCAACGTTTTGTAACATGTGTTAATTTGATTTCCGGCATAGTTATTTACCTCCGATACCTTCATCCAGGCTGGCCCCGGTCAGTTTATTTACCAAAGTGTTAAAGATCAGGATCGTTACGATCAGGATCAGGTTAATGGCGCTGGAAAATGCATACAGTCCCATCTCATCGAAATAATCCAGTGTCGTGGAGAGGATAAAGCCCTGCGTACATAACAGTAAGAACAGGGACAGCTCTCGCAGACAGGTCATGAACGGAAGCATATATCCGTTGATAATGGAAGACTTCTGGATCGGAATGATGATCCGAAGCATTCTCTTGTACCAGGGAATATCCTGGATGATGGCCGCTTCCTCGATCTCTCCCGACAGCTGCAGCATGGAATTCAGTGCACTTCTGCTGGCGAAAGGAATGTACTTGATCACGCCTGCGATGATCAACAATGTGTAAGTGTTGAACAGGTTGATCTTGTCATTGGAGAACAGGATGAAGAACGCTGCGC
>ENA-OPJS01000090-OPJS01000090.1-human-gut-metagenome-genome-assembly--contig:-NODE-90-length-10094-cov-2.213268_pt1 | contig 10094 bp, 6 predicted proteins | sample MGYA00241774_ERZ501673 | MGnify/ENA primary metagenome ERZ501673 (study PRJEB25962, sample SAMEA2042203) | human gut metagenome | biome: human gut; feature: human-associated habitat; material: faeces...
AGGCACTCACGCTTGACAATGTTGTATTCGACCTTGCAAGCCTTCCTTCTAATCAGGGTAAAGACGCCACATACCCTTATCCTGACGCAATCCATTATATCAAACGCGCCATAGAACTTGTCGGAAGTGACCGACTTATGTGGGGAAGCGACCTGCCTATGAATCTGTGCAAGGACAGCTACAGACACCTTATTGATTACATTGTCTTAAGCAATGAAATATCAACATCCGACAAGGAAAATATCATGTCTGCTACTGCAGCTAAAGTATATTTCAAATAATCCACATTTTTAATATATCCCTCAAAAGCAATGTTTACCTGCTTTTGAGGGATTTTTATATTCTCCTGTTGACATATTATGCATATCATGTTATATATACTACGACAGATGTACTACGGCTGTCGTAGTATCGCCTGTCGTAGTAATTATCATTTATTTAATATTTATTATCAGGTGAATCAGCACCTGCAATTAATCCGAAAGGAGGAGTATGCATGGCTGGCATCAGCAGCGACATTATACGAGGCTACAACGATACAATTATCCTGTATCTTCTGCTTGATAAGCCGTCTTATGGTTACGAGATTTCTAAGCAGATTAAAGCCATGACCAATGAGAAATATATTGTTAAAGAAACTACTCTTTACTCCGCATTTACACGAATGGAAAAGAACGGATATATCACTTCTTTCCCCGGTGTAGGCGAGAATGGCGGAAAAAAACGCACCTATTATCAGATTACTGACGAAGGACGACTGTATTATCAGTCAAAATGTGAAGAGTGGGCTCTCACTAAAGAAGTTATCGAAAAATTTATTGTGAAGGAGAATTAATGTATGGATACTATTAAAAGTTATCTTGAAACTATGTTTGCCAATCTCCCCGCAACAGCAGAAGTTTTAAAGGCTAAAGATGAACTGTGGGGCATGATGGAGGACAAATATAATGAACTTATCATTGAAGGTAAAAGCGAGAATGAGGCTGTAGGCACTGTTATCTCAGAATTCGGTAATCTTGACGAACTTGCTGAAACTCTCGGACTTAACAGACAGTCTTCTGCTCCTGTTGATAACAGACGCACTTTAACGCAGGAGGAAGCCAGAAGCTTTGTAAGTGCCGGCAGCCGACATGCATTTCTGACTGCATTAGGAGTTTTCTTATGTATTTTCTCAGTAGTTCCAGTGGCAGCCTGCAGTGCAATCCATAATAATTTTATCGAGACAATGGGCACTGTTGCTCTGTTTATTATAGCTGCATTCGGTGTCGGCATATTTATAATAACCAATTCTTTAATGAGTAAATATGACTATATTAAGAAACACGAATGTATCATCGATTATGCCACTGTCGGATATGTGCAGGATAAGAAGGAACAGCTTCGCAACATTTCTATTGTGTGCCGCACTCTGGGAATTATTATGTGTATCATAAGCTTTGTCCCTGCTGCCGTTTTTAATGCAATCCCAATACAGGGACTTGACGATATTGGCGGTGCAGCAATGATTTGTATAGTAAGTGTCGGCGTATTCCTTATTGTTTTCGGTTCAATGGCTGAGACTTCATGTAAGACTTTACTTGCTCTTAATGGTGACAATGTAGCCGGCAGCTATGTTAAGAAGGAGAATAAAGAAGTCAGATATATTAACAATACTGCAACAACTATTATGTCTGTTTTCTGGCCTACCGTTACATGTATATATCTGTCAGTCAGTTTCATCACATTTGCATGGGCTTTAACATGGGTTATATGGCCTATTGCAGCTGTAATACACGCTATATTCAAAAGTATACTTAAAGACGATTCCATGGAGGTGTAATTATGAAGAAACGAATTTATCTGTCAATTATATATTTTATTACACTTATATGCATAATTATCGGCGTTCTTGGCAATGTATTTAACATTTCTCCTTTTACACGCATGACTATGGCATCCAGTGGCAAATATATTGAAAATTCTTCCACTTATGATAATGTGTCAGACATATCTGTTGATATGAATCTTGGCAGTGTTGAGATTAAGAAAGGCAGCAAGCTTGAAGTTATCTATACAGGTGCTGAAAAGTTTAAGCCTGCTGTATCTGTTTCTGGAACTTCATTAAATATTGAACAGCATGTAAAAGTACATCTTATGACTAATATCAAAAACTCAGACTGCACACTTACAATTACTATTCCTGACAATATCAGTCTTAATTCTATTCAGGCTGGCCTTAATATGGGCGATATGGATGTTAACAATATACATGCTTCTTCTGCTGATTTCTCTGTTGATATGGGTTCTCTTAAGATCGTTGATTCCGCCGTTAAGAATTTAACTGCTGATAACAATATGGGCGATATTAAGCTTACAAACTGTGACAGTGATGTCCTTAACCTTTCTGTCGATATGGGTTCTCTGAAAATAAGCGGTATGGATATTGATAAATACAGTGCTAATCTCTCTGTAGACTTAGGTGACATCAAGGTTAATGATTCTACTTATTCTCACAGCTATACTAATAATGCCGGAAGCAGTAAGAGTATAAATGCTGATGTTAATATGGGTGATATTAAGATTAACAGGTAACAAAGAACCGGAGCGGAAGTGAATCCCACAAAGGATTCTCTCCGCCCCGGTTCTTTGGCTTGTTTATAGTTTTATTAGATTTTAGCGTATCAGTTATCTTACATTCTTAATCTTACGTCTGCATGTTACTGCAGCACCTGCTGTTAAAGCAAGTAAAGCTGCTGCAAGATAAGCCATCATGTTATTTGCATCACCCGTTGGAACATCTTCTACAGATGAGTCATCTGTATTATCCGGTTCTTCTGAACCAGAAGGTGTATCTGCATCAGCCTTTACTAATGCATTGATTGCTGCCATAAGATGCTCTGTTGCCTCATCAACATCTGCCTTATATTCTGCAATCGCAAGTGCGTCAACCGCCTCTTCATACTCAAGTTTCATAGCTGCCCAGGATTCTGCTGTATAATCTGCCTCATTAAGCGCATCTGCTGCTGCAATAGCTGCTGAAAGTTTAGCCTTATCATCTTCACTTACAGGTGCTTTAACCTTAACGATATTAGCATCTGTTGCTTCAAAATCAATTGTAGTATCAGTATATCCTAATGCATATACAGTAAGTGACCAGTAACCTGTTCCATCATATCCTGCTGGTAACTGGCAGCGTGCTGAATCTGTAAGTCCAAGCTGGATTCCCATTACTTTGTGCATCCAGTTATCTGCTGCGAATTTAGTGCCATATGTAGCAACAGCATTTGTTCTTGTTGCATCATTCCCATAGTATGTCCCCTTACCAGCCTGCATCATAGCACCTAATGCGCCATAACCATCACCATTAATATCAACTCTTAAGAATTCACCGTATGAACCTGTAGCATCTTTTACTGTAGATGTAATGTTAGCAGCCACACTTATATCCTGCTCTGCAAATGACTTTCCACTTCCAGTCTGTCTTGCAGAGAATGAATATGTTCCATCTGCATTCTTAACTGCTGTCTTAAGTCCGTTAGTATCTGCATTAACTGCTGCTGTATACTCATATGAGCTAAGCTTGTTCTCACCGAATCCACCGTATAACTTCTCACCATTCTTGACAACTCTGTAATGCTGCTCAAAATCAGCAAGATCAGATGTCTTAACCTTAACCGGAACATACTTAATACCAGTTACTTCATATGATACTAACTTTGTTGTTGTACCATCAGCATTAGTAATTGTACCTCTGTTGTATGAAAGCTGTGTACCATCTGTAAGTATCATCTGCTTTCCATCACTACTCCAGCCGGCAAGCTCATACTTCTTACCATCTTCTGTATCAATTGTTGCCATGCACTGGTAGCTTCCTCTGTGAAGACCATGATTGGTTGTTGCTCTTGTTACTGTATCAAAACCGCCTTTATCGTACTCACCATGTGTATCCTTCTCATTAGATGATGTTACATCTCCTGCGTTATATACGCCCTCATTAGCCCAGTATTCCTGCCATGTAAGTCCAGCATATACATATGAATAATCATCATCTGCTGCATGTGTATCAGACACAAGAGCTGGAAGTGCTGTAACTGCAAGAACAGTAGCGGCTGCAACAGCAGCAATCTTAGTAAAAATGTTCTTCCTCATAAATCCTCCTTGTTTTGCGAAGCAAAATCCGAACCCATTGGTGAGGAGAGGAATTTTGCCTCCTTATAATTTTTTCTATTACAAATCTGCCTACTTCTTAGCCGATTTATAAGCATAGTAAAATGCCTTCTTGATGGCATTGCTTGATTTGGTTGCACCAGATACTGCATCAACACCTGATGTACTCTGATTTGCAAGAAGCTGTGCAGGAACCTTTGCATTTGCCATATTAAAATATTGCTCGTCCTGTGCTCCTGCTTCTGAAGTTGCTGTAACTGATGTAATCACATCTCCTGATACGACTATTGTAACCGTTACATTGTAATTATAAGTATCACACACAGCAGAACCCGTATAAGTTCCGTCTGCTTTAAATGTTGCATTAGCCGGTGTATCACTGGCAGTATTACCTCCCTGTGAATCACTACTGCCATCTGATAAATTTCCTGGCTGTGCTGCCTGATTACCGCTCCCTGAATCATTGCCAGATGTATTACCAGAAGCATTATCCGAACCTGAATTACCTGCAGCTGAATTATCCAAACCCAAATTGTCGGCCTGTGTATCTGACTGATTATCAGTCTGTCCAGCCTCTGTCGTTCCTTCGGCTGGTAAAACTGCGTCATCTGCAAGGCTGCTCTCTGCCTCTTTAACCAACGCTGCAACTGTCTCTTCATTAAAGAATTCTTCCCATTCCTCGTCCCCGCCAGAAGCCGTAGCAGTTGTCTTTCTTCCTGTAAAGCATAAAAATGTCATCACTGCACATATAACCAATGCCAGTCCATACAGAACCGTCTCTGGTTTCTTACCGTATGCCTTTCCAGCTCTTGCTGCCTTTACTGATACAGCCTTTGCTATTCTCATAGCTGCATATCCTAAGAAAACTATGCTGTAGATAACAACATTTGCAATATACATGCCAAGTCCAAGTCTCGCATAAGGTATGTTAATGAGCATAATGTGAACATACATAAGACCATAAAACACATATGCTGTGCGCTGTAACTGCTTCCACTTCTTAGCCTGCATCTTCTTTCTTACAGATGGAAAAGATGTAACTGTAAGCACAAGCATTATAGCTATAAGCACAAGACTTATTACCGCAGCTGCAAGCTGTGTGGCTGATAACAGGCTTGTCTTAGTAAATAACATTCTGAAATACGTCATTCCATATGTGAAATTATGACACAGGACGAGTATTGCCGCTGTAATTGACAATTCACCTCTTATCTTCATAAGCGGTGCAATCAGCTTGCTGCCCTTAGGCAGTGCACCTGCGTACATTACTGCAACGAACATTGCCGTTCCAAGCGAACCCTTTGCAAATATCCCCAATATATTATTCTTTAAGAATAAAGGCATTGGCAGAAATCCAATCAGAAATACTGCAATAGATATTACCGCTGCCCCTATATAGTAAATACCCGCGTGTTTTTTTAGTGAACCTTTAAGAAAATATATGAATAAAGATACGATTATAAGTGATATTATTAATAACATGTCTGCTCCTTCTAGTCTTTATATCTACGGTTAGTTTTCATAAACAAAAGTAATTCCATCTATCTTTGATTAGCTTTTCCTAACTGTTCTATAGAATATATTTTAGGCCCTGCATTTGTCAATACAGACTGTTAATAATAATTCTCATCAAGGCTGTCTGGTAATTATTTCCGTGTTCATATTGGTTGAAAAACTGTCAGCTATTCCCTCTGACATATATACTTTGCTTCCATCATAAAGTATCATCTCAAAATCAAGTGAGCCACTTCTATACAGCTCTTTCGCACCATCAAGCCCCATTACAAAAAGCGCAGTTGATAATGCATCTGCTGTTGTTCCGTCAGAGCATACAATTGTAACCGAGGTCAGATCGCTCTCTGATGGATAACCTGTCTGTGGGTCTATAATATGATGGTATACCTGTCCGTCCTGCTCAAAATATCTCTCATATCCACCTGATGTTATAACTGCCTTATCAGCAGTGCTTAATACACCAAGATAACTGCTTTCACTGTCTGGATTCTGTATGGCAACTCTCCAGTCAGAACCGTCCGCCTTAGTTCCAAGCACCTGCACATTGCCCCCAAGATTAATGATTGCATGCTCTATGCCGCAGTCCTTCATAATCTGAATCACCCTTGAAGAAGTATAACCTTTGGCAATTCCACCAAGGTCAATGCTTGCACCATCTGACAATGTCACCTGCTGCCCGTTAACCTCCACATTTGTATAAGAAACATGCTTAAGTACATCCGCAATCTCGCTGCTTTCAGGCACTCTGTAATTCTTGGTGGTAAATCCCCACAGCTCCATAACCGGGTATATCGTAATATCGAAAGCACCTTTAGTTTCTTTAGATACCTGCATTGCCCTGTTCATTATAAATGCAGTTTCTTCCGATACTTCTCCGCTTCCATTTTCATTTATCTTAGTAACATCACTGTCCTCATTTCCTACCGAAAACATTGCATCAAGCCGGTTAATCTCCTGAACTGCTTTACTTACTGCTTCCTCTGAATTGCTGCCATATGCAGTAAGCGACATATATGTATCCATTGCAAATATTTCCTGTGTACTCTGGACTGTATCGTCCTTCTCTGGCTTGCTGCCACCACATGCCGTCAAAACAGCCGCTGCAAGAATTGCTGTAATTCCTGCCAATATATATTTTCTGATATTATATTTCATGCTTTTAAGTTTTATCCTCCATCTTATACTGGTTAGTTCCATAAAACTTTATAGCATAATAATCAAAATGTCAATCACATACGGTCACACATTCACCACGCAAAAACACCCGCAATATAATTGCGGGTGCTCCTGTAAAGAAAATTCTTATGAAATTAGATATCTTTTCTTCTTCTCATGTATACTGCTGCCATTCCAAGTAAGCCACTAAGTCCTGCTGCCATTAATGCTGCATACATTCCTGTATGACTCATATCGCCTGTCTTAACTGTTGTATCTGCTCCTGTTGAAGTTCCTGTTGAATCATCTGGTTTCTCTGCCGGATTCTCGTTATCTGATGGATTTCCTTCAACATATTCAGGGTTCTGGTTGTTCTCACCTTCCCATGTAACATTTAAGTTATGAAGCATTGTTGTATTCTGCCATCCGCCTGAACCAACTGTTCCTGTGTGCTGGATTGCAACACCACCAAAGCTGTTCACTTCAATGTCTGCTGTAAGGTCAACTACATGTGGATATCCCTTAGCTGCCTGATCTGCCAGCTGTTCTGTTGGTGTCTCAACATGAGCAGTGAGCTTATTACCTTCAACCTTTAAGCTGATTGTACAACCTGTTGCATAGCAGCTTGCGATAACCTCATCAGAGATTTCTGTTACTGTTCCGTTGTCATATTTTACAAGTACAAATGTTACGGCATTAGATGATGCTTTAGTTCTTACTATTCTTAATCCGTATCCTGTAAGTGTTGATGTATCGAACTTGAGAAGTACATCCATATACTGACCTGCACTACCAAATCCCTGACCTGCTGTCTTAGCCGGGTCAACTACAAGCTCAAGTGACATATCACCATATGTACCCTCAACTGGTGTGTACATAATTCTTGAACCCTGTGTTCCTTCATATAATCCTGCCCCTACACAGCCATTACCTGTTGTTCCATATTTCCAAGGCTCTTCTGTATCAGCTCCCTGCCAGCTTCCGAAGCTCTCTGTATCTGCTGGACGGTTGTAATCTACTGTCCAGAAACCAGCTTTGATTTCTGACTGCTTTATATTAGGGAAGTTAGAGAAATCTGTAGAAAGGTTCTTGCTTCTTACATCTTTCACTCCGATTGCCTTGTCATATACTGTATTTACTGGTGTTCCATAATCACTTCTGATATTCTTAGATTCTACCTTAGCCATGATGTAATATCCAACATCACCTGCTGTTAACTTATATGTATATTCTGGTGAATCGTTTCTTGTTACTGCTACAAGTACCTTATTGCTTCCCTCTGCATCTGTACATCTGTACCATGAGATTGCAGACATGTCTTCTCTGCTTCCTAAATCAAGTGAGTAATCTACTTTAAGACTGCCCTGTCCGTCATTAGTAATAACTGGTGCCTTTGTAAATGCTGGTGCTTCAATCTTGCTTGGCTTTACAGTAATTCCAACTGCTGCTTCAAGACCTGACTCTGTAGATGCATTTATAATGACCTTCCTAGCTGCATCATCATTATTAGTACCTTCTACTTTGCATGTTCCGTCACCATTATCTGTTAACTTCACATATGCCTTATCTTCGTCTGATACGCTGTATGTTATCTTCTGTGTTGTATCATTAGTTCCATAGAAATAGTTAACTGCTCCTCCTATTGAAGCTGTTTCCCTTCCAGATTCAATCTCTGTGACATCTGATGTTATTGAAAGCTGTGTTGCAACTGTGTCCTGTCCGGCTGCTTTAATTACATCCTTAACTCCTAATGGATCCCAGTCGTCACTGCCCTTTAAAAGATTGTATGTGTTGTAATATGTCTTACCGCCTGACACAACCTTGTAGGCATCAAGTACTGACTTGCCTGTCATATCAACGGTTTCTTTAGCACCCTCGCCACCGATTGTAATGCTCTGTCCATTATGAATTATGTTGCTCTGATAACACTTTAATGAAGTTGATGGTGTTTTAGTCCATCCAATTGATATAGGTACACTTAAATTACTGTTATATACACAGTCTACTGCGGTAATTGTGCCACCTTCCTTAGTAAAGAACTGTGTAGGTTCGGCTTCAACATTTAATATCTTACAATTAAATGTACAACCTAAAAATGTTGAACCTGTACCATATGATGAATATAATGGTCTGTTTCCGTAGAAATCAAAATCGCATCCTACATATACAGCATTTGCATTAAGGGCATCATCTGTACTTTCAAAATGACAGTTGTTATAAAGACTTCTTGATGCTCCATTTATTGGGTCAAGATTAAGTCTGCTTATAAAGTTACAGTTATCTGCAAACATCTTGTCTCCAGAAACATCAGCAAGCTGTGCCTGTGTGATTGTCTCTGTTCTCTTTGCCTGATTAAGCTCACTCATAAGCGGATAATCAAGGTCAACGCTGCAATAGTTACCTATTGTTATGTTCTTAACTGTAAGTGCGCCGCTGCAGTTGAATCTGAACATGGTATAGTTACCGTTAGAGGCATGTGACTGTCCTCTGTTTCCGGCTAACACAATATTATCAGGATTTCCTGTAAGGCCTTTGATAGTAAGAAAATCTGAATTAACAACCATTCCATAAGGTGTTGAATATCCTTCTGTCTTTTGTACTGTATCTGTTGCTGCCGGATCATCTATCCAGTACACATATGGTGCAACATATACTGTCATTGGATTATCTGCTGTTCCATTCTTTAATGCATCTGCTGACAATGCCTTAGTAATGTCGTTATATACATATGGGTACTGAGCAGCAAGCTCGTCTGATAATGAGCCATCAAGATATATGGCTGTCTCCGACAACTGGATTGTCTCACCCTGATACTTAATGTAAGTTCCACCGAATTCAACCGGATCAGAACTGTCAATTGGTGTGTAACCTTCTAATGTTTTGTTAATGTCTTTTACTGCTGAATATCTCATAGCTGTTACTCCTGTTTCCTGTGCAAATGCATAATATCCCTGTAATGGAACTAAGTTACCTGCAACAAGAACGCCGGTCATAACACTGACGGCAACAGAAGCAATAATTTTGTTTCTTCGTATCATATTATTCATCCTTATATTAAATTGTTTCTACTTCTTAAGATTCTTCCATTATATTCACATTGTATTTTTATATATACAAAAAAACAGCACGAAATCTTTCAAAATCAAAAAAATATGTAAAAAATCAGTAACGGTTTCTCTATAAACGACCTATAATCAGTATATGATTTTGCTTCGTAAGATATTATTTATATACCTAGGAGACGGCAATGTACCATTTTATTAATGACAATTTCCTCA
>ENA-OPJS01000095-OPJS01000095.1-human-gut-metagenome-genome-assembly--contig:-NODE-95-length-9860-cov-4.324528_pt1 | contig 9860 bp, 9 predicted proteins | sample MGYA00241774_ERZ501673 | MGnify/ENA primary metagenome ERZ501673 (study PRJEB25962, sample SAMEA2042203) | human gut metagenome | biome: human gut; feature: human-associated habitat; material: faeces...
CAGGAAAAGGCAGAATGCGAGTCTTGCGAATCGTTTCTTCATAAAGAGTTATCTTTAGTTTGGTTTGTTTTGTTTTTGTCTTTCCAGCTTGGTAAACTTCCTGCAAAGGTAGGCTTTTTTGTTGGATTTTCAGAGTTTGAAATCCGAAAAAAAGCAAAATGCGGTGAAGGAAGAAAAGGAATTGCATGACAGACCGGAAAGGGTTACATCCAAAGCTGGGAATGAAGGGGGAGCAAAGTAGATGAAAATGATATGGTTTTTGTGAAATAGTGTTAAATATAGACGATTTTCCGTGTAATTATTATGTTACATAACATAAAAACCATACCTTTGCATCGTGTTTTTCATGGTATTAGATTTAAGGTTAATGAAGATTGGGAGTCTGGGAAGATTCCCTTTTTTTATGTCTATTTTTTATGTCTTTTTTTAGACAAAAGAACAGAAGAACATATTGAGTTAAAAGTGAAAAGTTAAAAAGTAAAAGCGGCGAGCGTATTGCATTTTCACTTTTCATTCTTCATCATTATTGAAATTATGTCTTTTTGTTCTTATGTCATAACAAAAAAAAAACGGAAGAGTCACCCCTCCCGTTCTTCATTATTCATTCTTCATTATTCACTCTTCATTCTTCATTATTTTTCATTCTTCATTATTCAACGCACTCACATCAACATCAGGAATGATAACGTCTGCAAGTTTGTCGTTTACAAGAAATCCCATGTATAGTGGAATGGTAAGTATATCTCCATCACGGCCTACGTTATATTGCCCTAACTTGATTGCATTCTTAACATGATACACGTCCTTATTTTTAAGAACCGTTGTCATGCTTTTTGCTTTACCGGTCTTAGCCTTGACTTCAAGGATGACGCATTCGCCTTTGAACCTTACCAGGAAGTCCAGTTCAAGCCCGCTGTCCTTATGGAAATAGTACAGTTTCTGACCGGACTTACACAGAAAATCCGCCATGAGGTTCTCGAAAATAGCTCCCTTGTATCCAAGAAGATTTCCCTTTAAAATATCCGCCTGAGTACCATAGTCAAGCATTGCCACAAGAATACCTATATCAGTTGTGTACACTTTGAAACAGTCTTTAATAGCATTCCCCTCTAACGGCAATTCCGTAGTCTGTGTGTTATAGCATCTACGGATAATCCCTGCATCTTCCAGCCACTGAATACTGCCGATGTATTGAGCAGACCTTCCTCCCTTTTTGACAACTGAATACTGGAATTTCTTGTTCTCTTTAGCCAGTTGCTTCGGAATAGATTCAAAACATTCCCGAATATTGGGTTTATCCGCATCCTCTGCATATTTAACCATATCTTCTTCGTATCCGGCAATAAGATTTCGCTGCAACTTATAAATCAGCTCGATATTCCTGGTTTTAAGGAAGCAATTCACCACTTCCGGCAGACCTCCGACAATCACATATCTGTACAGCATCTCCATCATGACCTTATGAATCCCGTCAGGCACAGCCTTTTCGCTCTCAAAGCATGATTTTACAGAATCAATAACTGTCTGACCGATTCCGTTTGCCCATAGAAACTCTTCAAAATCCAATGGATACATGTCAATCACGGTTTCGTATCCGACCGGAACAGAATCTTGCCCTACATCCTCCTTCTTTTTCTTACTTTGACCATAACCTTTTACCCCCAAAAGCGAACCTGTGGCAATGACATCGAAACGCCCGTCTATATGAAATGACTTCAAGGCAGTCCTTGCTTCCCTACACTCTTGAATCTCGTCAAGAATAATACAAGTCTTCCCTTCAATGAAACGACTGCCCTGAATCAAAGCAGAGAGGTTGAGAATGATGGTATCCACATCTATATTGCCGGTAAAGGCAGACTTGTTGTCAGGCTCAAGAATGAAATTCATATAGACCACACTTTCATAATTCTCCCTTGCGAATTTCTGAACAATGTATGTCTTTCCACACTGACGTATACCTTTTATTACAAGAGGTTTTCGATTCTCGGAGCTTTTCCACTTGGCTAAATATGTTTCTATTTTTCTTTTAAGCATAATATAAGCTTGTTCTTCCAAACGCAAAAATACATTTTTTCAAGCGAATAAGCAAGCATGGTCGCACTTTTTACAGTGAATGAATTGTCATGCATTGCATTTTATTAAACGAGAACAGCTAGTATCAGTACATTTTTCCAAGCAAATTAGAAATATTCCACCGCAAACAGCAGAAATTCCAAGAAAAACACTACTTTTGCATTCAACAAGCGTTCTGTAACATCCATGCGGAAATGCTCTATCGTTCAACACGTTGAATCTGATAGCGAACATTCCACAAAAGGACTGAAAGAAGGCGGTACAACACGTATATGCAAAGCTGTGAAATACAACGGTTTGCATTGTCCCTACATTCTGTGTATTTGTCAAAACAGAGATTGTACCGATTAAGAAGAAAGATCCTTATTATCAGTGGTGTATATATGCTGCATTGAAAAGCATCACATGTTCTACATAATGGAGAATTTTCCAATTTGTAAAGACTTTCATTTGGAATGTGTATCTCATTGCACATCTCTCCTAAACAGAAATCATATTCAGGATATTTACTTTGATGAGTTTTTTTATCAGCATAAAATGCTGGACATATATACAACAATCCATTAGGAGCAAGTGTTAAATGAGAAAAGCCAGCATTGCAGTTGTTCATTTTGTTTAAAATAATACGATCTGTTAGTAAATTCAATTGGACACTATCATTATTATTAAAAACGTCCGCTAATTTATTAGAAAGGACATGAAGAATCTGCTTGTATTTGTTAAAGTCTTCAGGGGTGAAGTTTTCTATATCAGTTATTATGATATTCAAACGATACACTTTTGAGATTATTGGCTTTAGCAACAAATAACGATCGAACAAGTCGTCTTTACTTGTTCTTAAAGCGTATATTGAATCTTTTCGAAACTTGTAGTACTCCAAAGCTGTCCAATCAGAAAGAATGACAATGTCAGCATTTTCTCTAAGTGTCTCATTTTCACACGTAGAAGCAACAATGTCACTATGATCAATTGAGTTTATGACAGTCTTATATTCTTCTGGTATGTCATAATCTGGATAAAGAAACTGAATCATTAGATTCTGTTTCATTGCGAATTTAATTCCAAGTTTTAAGTTGCTAAGACTTATTAACTTGGCTTTTGTCTTGTCATTTGTATAATGACAAAATGATGTGCTTGTATCGCACAATTGAATTATTAGATATTGTAGCATATTAGCAGAATGAAGGGTTGTTTTTTACACGTTTTATTATATCTTTTGGCGTTCCGTCTATTTCTAACTTCCGATATAATTTATTCCAATAATAATTATTTGCTCTAACACGAGCCTTATGCATCTTACAAATGGCAGTACTTCTTTGACTAATTGTGCCAGTTTCTGATATATCATAGTTTTCTCCTTGACACCATCCACAACCACTTGCAACATTACATTCAATGCACTCTTGCTTGCTTTGAACAATTCTGTCAAGAACAATAAATGGACGTACTTTGTTTTTATCTATTCCATCATTGATATTCCCAATGACTCTTGCAGACTTGGAGCGTAGAGAATACTGTGCAAATCTAGTGCAAGGATAAAAATTTCCAGCAGCATCAATAGATAGCATTCTTCCTGCGCCACACCAATTTCGATTGTCAGAGTTAATATCCATAGGCTTTCCTATTGTCTCAGAAAAGAAAGAGCATACATAGTCTTTATAAAAACCATTATCTATGATTTCATCTGCCAACAACAATAGTTGCTCCTCAAATTTTATATCGTCTCCTTCATTCCACACATCCTCATACACGACATTGATATTAACCTCATGTATTCCTAAAGAATAAAGATGTAAAACACTTTCTTTAATGTAAGGAATGTCAGGACTACTAATTGTTACTTTGGTTCCAGAGGTCGGAAATTGATTGAGCCATAAAGGTATATTCAAGACAACATCATCATAAGACCCCTTTTCACTATTTTTATAAACTCTATTCAGGTCATGTTTTATTTTGGTTCCATCTATTGTTATACCTATACTTAGATGAGTCCAGTTTTTCTTGATGAAATTTTGAACTTTAGAAGAATTGTAATTTATACCATTTGTTGCAAAATTAAATCTATATGAATTAAACCAATGGTGATTCTTTACAAACATTTGTGTTTTAATATAATCACAAATATTGTCTATCAAATCTATCTCAAGAAAGGGTTCGCCACCAATAAATTCCCATATAACAGATTCTTCATTAAAAAAGTCTCTTGTATCAAGAATGTAGTCTACAGCAGCCTTTGCTGTCTCAATAGACATTCCTTCGTTCTCATTTTTGCCAACTAAATAACAATACTTGCATGCTAATTGACAATCCTTCGTAACTATGAATGTAATTGTTTTGGCAGCCCCCTCTAACCATCCACGGTCAATTTGCTTAATTTCTTGTTCCATTTATGCTTTCTTGTATTTTAATTTATTCCAATAATAGTTTTTGGCTCTTACACGAGCTTTGTGCATTTTACAAATGGCAGTACTTCGCTCAAATATAGTTGAGGTAGAAGAAGCATCGTAATTTTCCGCAGGACACCATCTACATCCAGTTGCGACATCACACATTTGGCATTTTAATGGGCTTTGGGATAGTTCGTCAATAATATAAAAAGGCCTTAATAAATTATAATTTATACCGTCTTTTATATTCCCTATATATCGTGCTTGTTTAGAACGAAGAGAATATTGTGCAAAGCGAAGGCATGTGTAAAAATTACCATGTGAATCTATTGATAACATCATACTTCCACAAGGATTACTTTCAAAATTTGGATTGAAAGGATGCCCAATACACTCTTCAAAGATATATAGTTTACGATCTTTGTAAAATCCTTTATCTATAACTTCATCTGCAAATTTTATCAACTGCTCTTCTAAAATTAGATCGTCACCCTCATGCCAAACATCTTCAACAACAAGGTTCATATCCAATTTAATTATTCCTAATTCAAGAAGATGAATGCCACTTTCTGCTACAAAAGGTAAATCTTCACTAGATATTACCATTTTTGTTGCAATATTATCGAACTGTCTTGACCAAAGTTTTACAGATTTCGATACAATATCATAAGAACCTTTTCCGTTGGGAAAAACACGATTTAAATCTTGCTTCCTTTTGGTACCATCTATTGAAATACTTAAGTTTAAGATATTCTGATATTTAGAAATAAAATTCTGAACCTTTTGCGACTTATACAAAAGTCCATTTGTCGTAATCCTTATTCCGTAATTATTTTTCCAATGATGAGATAATGCTTCTAATCGCATTTCAATATAATCAACGATATTGGTAATTAAGTCTATTTCCAATAAAGGTTCACCACCAATAAAATCCCAAACAACTCTTTCTTCATTAAAAAAATAAGAATTTTCGAGAATTTTATCAACAGCCTTTTTTGCCACATCTAATGTCATTTTTTCATTGGGGTTCTTGCCGACCAAATAGCAGTATTTGCACACTAATTGACAATCTTTTGTGACAATGAATGTTATCGTCCTTTCTTTAGCCATATTCAAGTAAAATGGAACGTGCAAAAGAGAACTCTTGCACGTTCCTTTTTGTTAGCGGTTAAGACAACCTGTACAACCACCAGAGCATCCATTAGAACAACCTTTGAAGCATGCTGTTCCACAACCCGAGCAACGTACATTACAGTTTGTACTGCAACCCATCTCTACTGCACTTTCTGCAGCATTAGCAAGACCTGGGGCACTCGCAAGCACTACAGCTCCTAAAATCGGTAAAGCTCCCTTGGCAGCTTTTTTGAAGAACTCTCTTCTTGACTGAAGTTCTTCGTTCTTTTCATTTTTTACCATAATGAATTGAATTTAAAATAAACAATATTGCCTTGCGGCGTTATTTGATAAACTTGATAAAGTCTGTTGGAATATAAGCTGTTGCCACCAAACATAAACCAGATATTTCCACAACGACACGTTGTTGTCCTGCAATGCGCGCAACTTTCCCTGTAACACCTTCAAATTCTCCGTCGATCACCTTAACGATATCACCACTTTTGTAATGACATTGCTCTGATGATACTATTCGTACATGTTCATTACTGGTACTTGTTGCTTTAATAAAGTTTATCATTGCTGTAAATGGAATGGTAAGAGGAGGATGTTTGCCATTTTCCTCCAATGGTTTTGTCTTATCAAGATAAAATTTTAATATCGATGTTTCATCTCCCTTTTTCTTTATAATGGAGTTTACTGCTTCCCTTGTAGTATATACAAAAAGAAGATTGGGAAGAAGAGGCTGTAAAATTCGCTTCTTCTTCCCAATCTCTTTCTTTATAACATAATGCATAGGCATATATGACTGAACGTCAGAGGTTGATATGATACCATGTGCTTTCTGGGTTCTGTTGTATGTAACTCGCAACACGAACCATTCGTGATTTGCCTTTTGTACATAGTCCGAGGACACCCCTGTATGTGAGCGTTGTGCTTCGGGGAGGACATTGGAGGTAAGTCCAACGTAAGGAGATCTGCTTCGACCTCGATGGGTATGCGCATTAATCAATGCGTTCATATCGTTTTTATGTCTTGCATTAAATTAGCAACTATTTGGCACAAAAAAGCGTGGAATCGTCCTGTTGTCTATTCCACGAACTGAGGCTCTTGCATTGCCTATCTAAGTCGAACAGACAACGTCAGAGCCCACGCCGATATGAAAACCGATACCGTTAAGAGACCTATATAAAACATTTGATTGCATCCGAAATGGTACAATCCATGCTTACAAGGTCTCCACGGGATTGATATAATCACACCCGGGACATCTACCGTTGACCATATTCGAGACTTAGATACTGAGAGGTTGCAAGATTCCAGTTCGTCTCAAACACAGCGTCAGATAAACGCCTTCTATATGTCTTGACCCTCTTCCCACCCATTGCCCGCTTATTACCGAGAAAGTTGTTTGGACTTCTCAGATTTCAGCTCGGCGTTGGCTGTCTGTGTATCGACATTGAGTAAACCCAATTTGACGCACAGATTCGAGAGCCACTGCAAAAATAACAAATTTTCTTCAAAACGAACAAGGTTTACTTGGATTTTCTGTCAATACTGTCCGATTTTAACATTTAAGAGACTATTATTGCTGTATATGGAAGTATAGAAACCGCAATATTGTCATCTAATGATTTGTAACAACAATTGTGACTGATACGAAAAAAGGAGTAAGAACATTATTGCCTTACTCCTTAATATGCATTTCATAAAATGTGCAAACAGATTTACAACGATTTGCAAAACAAATCTTTCATCTTATCCAAATCAGGCAAAGCCTTCTGTAATTTTTCAGGCATATCATGTTTGGTTTTATATGTTGCCACTCCCATTGGGCTGTCGTAGTTCCTTACAACAATGTCAACAAAAGCCTTGTTCATTTCTTTGCATAATACAATACCAATAGAAGGATTTTCGTGTGGCTTTTTTACAGTAAGGTCTAACGCCTGTAGATATGTACATAGTTGTCCCAAATATGAAGGCTTGAACTTACCGTATTTTAGTTCCACGGCTACCATTGCAGCAAGTTCTCGACTAAAGAACAAAAGGTCTATGAACATTTCCTCTCCTTCAAGTACGACACGATACTGGTTACCCATAAATATGAAATCCTTTCCGAATTGAAGAATGAAATCGCGCATGTTTCTTACAATTTCTTGCTCAACTACACGTTCGTCAATGTCCTCAATCTCCAGTCCCAAATTTTCAGTATTGATGAAATCAAGCAAATATTCATCCTTAAACATTGATATTGTTTTCATTGATTGCCTGATGTCTGGTATCGCTTTCGGAAAATTGTTAGGCATATTGCCTTGATGGTGATATAGATCATCAGATAAGTATTTCCGTAATACGTACTTGTTCCAATGGTGCAAGTTCACTTGATGTATGTAGTAGATACGCTCATCTAAAGTGGTAGTTTTATGCAAAATTTCCATATGATGAGTGAAACTAATGCCCACAAAATCCTCTATACGTAAGTCGGCTGACTCTATAGGTCTGTTGATACAAAGGAGTGTCTTTTCTCCTATTTCAACCCCTTCTTCTATCTTATTTTCAAGCTGTTGTAATTGGTTCGCCAATGGCGAACCAATTGAAAGGCATTGCCATTCCTCATAGAAGATACGCATTTTCTTCAAGTTGCCTGAAGAAAAGCCTCTTAATCCTGGCAATTCACGCTGCAATCTCTCACTAATAGTATCAAGAGCTTTTGCGCCCCAATGTGCTTGTCGTAAATTGATAGACACATAACGCCCTATACCATAATATAAAGACAACTGTATGGCATTACTTGACTGGCTCGCCTGTGCTTGAGCTCGCAAAATTGCCCCTTTTATGGTTTGGACAGCTTTATTTACTGTTATATTGTTTTCTTCCATTATACTCTGTTTTGATATTATTTACAAAGGTAGTGCTTTTAGCCTTTAAGCCACTATTGCACAACCCCCTTTCTTTGAAAAGAACGTAAAATCAATAGTATTATTGCGGTGATTGTACTTTTAGTAATCGCTTCACTCGTTGTACGGTACTTACCCCTTTACCACACAACTTCGCCACATCACGAATTGAATATCCTTTGCGGAGCAAACTTATTACTTCCCTATATTCGACTTTCATCTGTTCAGTCGTTTTTACAGAGCCAACCTTGCGTCCGAGTTTTCCTCCTTTCTCTATATACCGTTTACGCCCAGATTGCAATCGGAAGGAGATATTATCACGTTCCAACTGCGCACAGGTAGAAAGTGTGGCTATCATTATCGGAGCAAAGAGGGACGGATGTCCTTCATCATCCAACAATGTAAGCTGTTCCTTTTGTATATAGAGGTTGATGCCACAGTCAATGAGTTCCTTGACAGAGGCAAGAACCTCAAACGCATTGCGTCCCAACCTTGACAGTTCACTGACAAGTAGAATGCCAATATGGTTCGTTTTGCAATATTCCATTGCTTCACACAACACTGGACGCTCATCATTCTTCTTTGCGCCAGAGATGTGTTCTTCAAAAACCTTGCGGATTTCGATACCCTTGTATTTTGCATATTCCGACAAGTCCTTGACCTGTCTTTCCGTACTCTGCCTGTCACCAATGCTGGAGACACGAGCGTATATTACCCCTGTTGTCATATTTATCAAAGATTAAATTGAACATGAAAAAGCCTGTGTCCAGATAAGTCGTGCAGATTTATTTGAGCACAAGCGCTTTTTGAATACAGCCTGACGGCAAATTCCCAACAAAAGGGAAGAAGTAAGACTTCCCCATTGTTCGCACTCTGCTGTATGTCTCAATCAAACACGCCATTAAACAGATTGACCGCCTCTATCTTCTTTTCAAGAGCCACTTTTGCATAAACTTCGGTAGAAGTGATGCTTCCATTATAAAAAAGGTGTAGGAATTTTATTAAAAGATGAGAGATTCTAACTTGCACCTCTTGGCATCGTTCCGTTCATCACAATAATCATCGGATACTCGTGTTTTACTTGCTCTGCTTGGCAATCCTTGCGGTTCACAACCTTACTGATAAACCATTGTCTGAACAACAAGGCTTGGTATGTATCCATTTGAAGTGCTATGGCGATAATCACTTCCATATCATAGACATGCGCAGAATATCCATTTTCAAGTTTGATGTATTGAGAATGCTGGAAATCTTTCAGCACACTTTGTTTCCAAATGCGCTTGATGGTATTCTTCACTGCTGTCCCTGTTACATTCAGCAGTTCGGCAATCTCCCAAACTGTCATCCACACCTCACCATGATGTGGGGCGTAGATGACCATATCTTCTTG
>ENA-OPJS01000096-OPJS01000096.1-human-gut-metagenome-genome-assembly--contig:-NODE-96-length-9842-cov-4.362930_pt1 | contig 9842 bp, 10 predicted proteins | sample MGYA00241774_ERZ501673 | MGnify/ENA primary metagenome ERZ501673 (study PRJEB25962, sample SAMEA2042203) | human gut metagenome | biome: human gut; feature: human-associated habitat; material: faeces...
TCTTCTGCACATCGCCAATCTTGGCAAACACATTGTCGGCATCCAAAGCTATATTCTTGTCGATGCTATCCAGACAATCCTGAGGAATATCAACAGGATAATGATGAAACTCGTCCGTATAAAAGTCGAAGTGACGTATCTTTGGAGTGTTGTCCGCAGTAGGCATGGTTTTGGGTACAGTCATAATCTTTGGCTGTTGGGTATTCTTTGTTGGAGTTGAAACTGATTTCTCCAATTCTTGATGATGCAGTTTTGCCCAAGTGCCTTCAATCTTTGAGGGCATCAGACAACGACCTTTGCCAAGTTCCGAGGACTTATAAATGGAGTTACCACGCTTGATGGCATATCCACGCACTTGTCCTTTGCTGTCGGATTGCAGTTTGACATCATATCCCATTTGTGTGAGGCATTTTGTGTATAGTCCCCAATCAAAGTACGGCATCTTAGCCAAAACGGAAAGACAATCATTGGTTATCGCGTCCTTATTTTGGCGGCTTACCTCTTGTGCATCTTTCCATCCACGCTGTTGCCCAACCTTGGCGGCAGCAGCCATCGCTCTCTCGTAGATATAATGGGCATCATTCACGTTGCCCCTCATGTCTATGCGGTTCGCATCAATGTGAAGGTGCATAATGCCACTCTTGCTGTCACGGTGGAGCGCAACTACATATTGGCTGTCTTTGAGATTGGTTGCCTTTGCACTCTTGCGCTTCGACTTGGCTGAAAGGTCAACAGCATCAAACTCACGGATAAAGTCATCCGCCAACCTCTGCCATTCCTCCATCGTCCAACCTTGCGTTTCCTCCGAGGTTGGGGAAACCTCAATACGTATCATGTTCCTTTTGAGCGGATGATAACGGTTCAACTTGTCCTCAAACTTCTTCTGCAAGGCAAGCATTCTTGCCCACATTGCCGTTGGGGAAATATCATCGGGCAAGAGATTTGTCTTAACAATCTCTGCCTTGTCCTTATCTACTGAGTAACGTATGGCATTTGCGCCATGACTTATTACCTTTGCTTTTGCTATCATATATGTCGTATGTTCTATTGTGTTAAGTATTTCTCTATCTCAATCATGCGGTTTAAGATAACCTCTGCACTTGTTCTCCATCGTTTCATAAAGATTTCGCTACGTAGAATGTTCTCACGTTCCGTTAGCGAACGACCTTTGAGAAAGCCAAACAATTTCTGTATATCGCCCCTGGCATCCGAAAGGCTGTTCAAAGCCTCCATTTCTTTGTCAGTCAAGCGTTGTTTGGGATATTTGCCCTCCAACCGCTTGCGCGCGTATGCGCTTGTGGTCAGTCCGCAAAGAGCAGCATATTCCGCTATCTCCTTATGAAGCTGTGGCGTAAGCCTTACTATCAGGCGGCTCGTGTATTTCGGTGCCTCCTTTTCTATAATTTTCTTATTCATACCAAGTATTGCTTCTATAAAAGTGTGCAACCCAATGCGAGCTTGCGAGCGTTCAAGAAGTCCATTGGTATACGGACAAACGAAGTGCGTTTGTATGACATTGGTATTTCTTGCATAGCACTGCTATCAGAGTTTACGCACAAGCACGCTACGCACTGTGGTTGCACCAGTTCACAGACTTGTTGTATAACGGTTCTCAAATTACCCAAGCAACAGCAATTGTGGAGCGTCCTCCGCTTCCATCTGTTCTTTGAAGAATTGCCTTTTGGCTTCTGCCTCCAGTTCCATGTCAGAGACGCTTGGCGATGGAACATCTTCCTCCTCGCCATTATCGCCATTTCCTGATGTTAGGGAAGAAAAGGAACTGTTGGCAAGTTGTGTAGGAGAAGTACCGCCATTCTTGATGGGTGGATCTTCTTTGTTGGGGAAGGCAGTTGTGGAAGTCATAGTGTTAGACTTGCCGGAACAGTCTCTTTGGTTGATGGGAACATAGTGAGGATTGACATATTTCTTGCCGTCAACAATCCATGCAGAAATGCAGAGCAATGTGTGAACACTTCCTCGTCTTGTCTGTACAGAAGAAAGGATGCCCAATTTGTTCATGTGGTCAAGCATCTTGGAGACGGTTTTTCGGTCACACTTCCATAGTTTGGATAGAGCCACCTCTGACATGTTCACCTCCCATAATGCGGTTGTGGACTCCCCAACCTCATTTGAGGTTTCAATCTGTCGTGTCACAATCTGAATGAGTTGATAAAGGCATGAAAGGCGGTTGATGCCAGCCGTGCCACCCATCAGATAGTTCACTTGTTCATTACTCAGGATAATGCTGTTGAAAATATTACTGTTCATCGTTGTTTTATTTTTGTTGTGTAAATCTGTTCATGCTGTTATGCGGAAAACTCTCTGCCGTCAAAAGAGAAACTATCGCCTCATGCCGAAGCCTCTCTCTGGCATATAATACTCCTTGTCGTATGCGATATGGTCAAGCACACGTTGCAGTCGGTCAAGTTGGGGACTGTCAAGCACTTGTATGGCATTGATGGTAATTTTCTGTGATGCAATTCTTCGATGCTCACAGTTTCTTTCCGACATGGTTCCGTCACCGTCAGCATAGACCGAGTGAAGATAGTTATTGACTGCTTCCGTCTGTTCCTTGCTTGGGTAAGCAGCAGGAAAGCGGTCGGAAATGTAGTCTACCATATTGCTGACCGCATTAGCCAACAGAGGGTCGCGTTTTTGCAGACTGTTTACAAGTTCATTTTTCGTCATAATGCTATGGTCTATTGTTCATTTCATTCAGACGATTTGCAGCCTCCAGTCTTATCTCCTCCTCCGACATGGCTCTTGCTCCTCGTACCCAGTCAAGCAAGGCTTTCTTCTCAAAGAAGATGAGCTTGCCAGCAGGCTTGAAGTACGGCAACTGGTTAAGATGCGTCATCTTGTAGAGCGTGCTCTTGGCAATGCCGAGAAAGGCGGAAGCCTCTTCAAGGTTCAACACTTCCTTTGTCATATAGCAAAGGTTCTCCAACTTGTTCACTCTCGACTGAAGCTCCACTATCTTGCGCTCATGGTCGAGGTTCATCTTTAATGCGTTCTTTTCTGTCATGAATCTGATATTTTGTTTATTTCGTTATCGATTTCGGCTGCAAAGGTATATTGTTGCCAATGATATTCAAGCAGCCGTTATGGTTTATTAAAAGTGCTGATTTTCAATTCTTTGGCTCTATTTTACCATGCTGCAATGTGGTAGATTGGTCGGACACTCACTTGAAATTCAGCATCTTCAAATGTCTATCGTTCAAACATTCACAAAACCAAGGATTGGACAATAAGGGTGGCAAATCTTTGGTTCTATTGCCAGTTCTTGTTTTTGAAAATGTGCAACAGAGTGCAAAACAAAATTTAACACCCGATTTTCGCAAGCCGTGCTGTTTGAGGTCAAAACCGTTTGCAATAACCACATTTGGAGTACAATGGTAGGAAAATGAGTTGTGAATGAGAGAAATAGGGATTTCCCCTCGTTTTTCAAGGGACAAATTTGTACCTTTGCAAACGAAACAGAGATATTCCACAAGGGATATTTCGGGCGAAGTGTTCTTGACTTTATTTTTCCGTGGTTTTGTCCCGTTTTTGTCCCTCGCTGATTTTGTGTCACGAAACAAAAATTTGCAAGTGGCTGATTTACAACGGTTAAAACTGTATTTTAGAAGATTGGTAACGGCAACCACCAGTAACCAACAAAATGCTCCCTAAAGTTTTCTTTGCTACGTCACGAATTAAAGACTTTAAACCAAGCGAGCAACTTTTAGAAAACTACAACAAGGGTACACACAAGAAGGGAGTGAATTTTAGCATTTCTGATTGTCATGCACTTATAGACTACTTTAAGCAGTCTATAAATAAACATGAAGACTGGAAAAACTTTAATTTTAACTTCTCAGAGACTTCCACCTATGAAGACTTGAGTGCTTTTTACAGAGAAGTTGAGCAACAAGGATACAAGATAACCTTCACAAACGTCTCTGTATCTTTCATTGATAAGCTCGTAGAGGAAGGCAAGATGTATCTGTTCCAGATTTACAACAAGGACTTCTCCGAATATAGCAAAGGCACCCCTAACATGCACACGCTATATTGGAAAGCCTTGTTTGATGAGCGTAACTTAAAAGATGTTGTTTACAAACTTAATGGTCAAGCAGAAATGTTCTTCCGCGAAAAGAGCATTAAAGTATCAACTATTCATCCGGCCAATCGTCCTATTCAAAACAAGAATAAGGACAATAAGAAAAAGGAGAGCATATTTGAGTACAACTTGATCAAAGACCGCAGATATACTGTTGACAAGTTTATGTTCCATGTACCTATTACAATGAATTTCAAGAGTGCTGACACAGAGAACATCAACTTACCAGTAAGAGAGTATTTGCAAACAAGCGATGATACTCACATTATTGGTATTGACCGAGGTGAACGACATCTGATATATCTTGTCGTTATAGACCTTCAAGGCAATATTGTTGAACAATATACGCTAAATGACATTGTAAATGAGTACAATGGAAATACTTATCGTACCAACTACCACGATTTATTGGATGCTCGTGAGCATGATCAGCTAAAGGCACGTCAGAACTGGCAAACGATAGAGAATATCAAGGAACTCAAGGAAGGATACTTGTCGCAAGTCATCCACAAAATTACACAGCTCATGGTCAAATACCACGCTATTGTTGTCTTGGAAGATTTGAACAAGGGTTTCATACGTGGTCGCCAAAAGGTGGAAAAGCAAGTTTATCAGAAATTCGAGAAGATGTTGATAGACAAGCTGAACTATCTCGTAGACAAAAAGGCCGACATTGAAACAACGGGTGGTTTGCTAAACGCATACCAATTAACCAGCAAATTTGAAAGTTTCCAAAAGTTGGGTAAGCAAAGTGGCTTCCTCTTCTATATCCCAGCATGGAACACATCAAAGATTGATCCAGTCACAGGTTTTGTCAACCTGCTTGATACTCGATATCACAATGTTGACAAGTCAAAAGCGTTCTTTGCCAAGTTCGATTCTATTCGTTACAACAAAGAGACAGACTGGTTTGAATTTGCATTGGATTACAATAACTTTGGCAATAAGGCAGAGGGGACAAGAACAAAATGGACACTCTGCACACAGGGTAAGCGCATCAAGACGTTCCGTAATGCCGAAAAGAACTCCAATTGGGATTATCAAATAATTGACTTGACCATAGAGTTAAAACAACTATTTGCTCATTACAACATCGACATCAATGGAAATCTAAAAGAAGCCATATCCAACCAAACAGAAAAGACTTTCTTTGTTGAGTTGATGCAGCTTTTGAAGTTAACCCTGCAAATGCGTAACAGCATTACGAACACAGAAACAGACTACTTGGTCTCACCGGTAGCCGATGAAAACGGGAACTTCTATGACAGCCGCAAGTGCGGATCTTCGCTCCCAGAGAATGCCGATGCCAATGGGGCTTTTAACATTGCAAGAAAGGGATTGATGATTATTGAACAAATCAAGGCATCCGACGACTTGTCAAAATTGAAGTTTGACATATCGAACAAGTCTTGGCTCAACTTTGCACAACAAAAGCCATACAAGCATGAATAATTACATTCCGCTGTCGACTTTGAATGACTTTATCTTCTGCCCATACTCCATATACCTGCATAACGTGTATATGGAGACGGCAGATGATATATACAAGGCCACTCCACAAACCAAAGGCACCATTGCCCATCAAGGAGTCGACAAAAAGAAAAGTAGCACTCGCAAGAGTGACATCATGTCGCTTCCTATATATAGCAATCCTTATTTGAATTTTAGATGATAATAGTTAGTTACGACATTACAGACGAGAAAATGCGCACAAATTTCTCCAAAAGGCTGAAGGAGAATGGTGCTGTCAGGTTGCAGTTTTCTGTTTATGAATTGCAGAATACTAAAAGAATAATAGATAACTTATTAGTTAAGATTGAGGAATTTTCCCATCATTTTACGCAAGACGATAGTGTTGTAGTCTTTGATGTTAGTTCCGATAACATAAAAAAATATGGCAATGCAATATACAGAGACAAGTCGATAGTCTATTTTTAATAAGAACAAACTATACCCTGTATGTTTTCTGCCAATTTTAAATAATAGTCTGATTAATAGCAGTTTAGTTTAAACAAAATCATGTACAGAATATGCATGGAGGTAAATTATCCTAAAAATATTTTGGTATAAGTTCTTTTAAATCAAGATATTTCGTTAACTTTGCAAAAAATAGAGGCTAATAAGTCGATGTAATTTCTACTATTGTAGATTGAGAACATCTTCCAGATTCAGTCTATCTAGTGCACACGTCTCAATCGAACCTTTATGGAATTGAAACAGGCTTATAGTGACGAGTTAGGTAAGCACAAGTATGTCTTAATCGAACCTTTATGGAATTGAAACTTTGATATTAATAGTCTTGTTGGTCTTAATCGTACCTTTATGGAATTGAAACTTATTTCTCCCTTAGTGTTCAGACATCCACTTCCAGACCTTCACGACATTTACCTTTCCGTCCTCTGTGTTGAACTCGTCTTCGTCATCGGCGGTGATGATGAGGCCCTCGTGTAGTTGATATTTCCGCATAGCTTCAGTCAGACCGTTCATCTCGCGTTGGAAATTGTCGTCATTGAGTTCGTAGCATACTTGTATCAAAAGCTCGGGATGGTTGGCCGCGTCGACAGTAACGAAGTCACATTCGCCTTCTCCCTGCTCATAGAAGATATGGTCCAAAGCATAGTGGTGTCGGAGCCATATAAACACCATATTCTCTAACAGCCGTCCTTTGTCAGGTGTCTTTGACAGTGAGAGACTGGCAACCAAACCAGTGTCGTAGCAATAGACCTTCTTAGGATTGCGTGCCGTGACCTGCAAGGAGTCACTATAGAGGCCGATGCTGCCGATCAGGTAGGCGTCTATCATATAGGAGATGTAATCAGAGACTGTCGTCGATGAGGCTACTCCGCACACAGATTTAAGACGGTTGGCGGAGTAGGGCTTGCCAATGTTGGACAGCAGGTAAACAGCCAATAGACGTAGTGACTGCACGTTGCTTACACCTTTATTGACAGCGATGTCGCGTATCAGGACATCGTCGAGGAGAGAACTTAGAATGAGAGGCTCCTGGGTCCGCAAGTATTCTGGGATGCCACCTTTAAGCATATATTGTTGAAAAGATGCAGCCGACGCCTCCATTTTCTCAAAAGTCATGAACTCGGTATAGGAGAATGGAAAAAGCTCGTTTTGAAGATGGCGCCCAGTAAGATGTGTACCCAAATCTACACTGAGCAGTGTGGCATTGGAACCACTGATGTAGATGGTGTAGTCTTCCCGCAACAGTTGATGGATAAAGATCTCCCATCCTTTCACCAATTGTATCTCGTCAAAGAAGAGCTCTTTCGATCCTCTGGCTCTGATCTCATTGTAAAGTCGATTGAAGTCATCGGCCTCGAAGCCCGTCAGACGAATGTCGTCGAAGTTCAGATAAGTCACGTGCTCGTACTTCTTGGATGTAGCGATCTGTCGCAGCAACGTACTCTTGCCCACACGTCGCATACCTGTGATGATGCTGGCAAACTCAGGTATGTGCTTGATCAGCGGCAATTGTTCCCGCTGTATCTCCCCACGGCGAGGCTTGTATGTTGCCTCTTGTATGTCAATGACTTGTGCTATCTGATTCTGTCTAAGCATTGTTTCTACTTTTGTTATTATGGTGCAAATATAAACAAAAAAGCAATATCTTCCAATAGTAATGGAAGAAATCTTCCATTCGCAATGGAAGATTTCTGTCATTAGGAATGGGAGAAGTGGAGACTAATCCTAAACACCCTTGTCATCAAGATTGGGAGATAGTATTTATGCTCCACTTCCTTGTCAACCGATATCCTCCATGCTCTAAGGTCGTGAGTAATCAGAAAGTTGTATGCAAGTAGATTATATTAAGTAATTATTGAAACCGCATAATCCTATTTTCGCACGTTGAGATTAAACATAAAGCTGTAAATTTTCGGCAAAGGTCGAAAATTTACAGCTTATAGAAAAGACGGCCTAAAATGGATGGTTACGAACAATGTGTTATCTTTGTACACAAGGCAAAGTGATATTGTTACAAGGAAGTCATTTATCTCTTCCGTCAATGCTATGCTTGCGGAATGGCCTAAAAATCTGATGACTGTTGAAAAAGTTGGAGCTATTCTTGGAAATTTCATTCTAAAGAACTATATTTGCAAAGTAGTATATTCAAAACATACATTTTATGAATTTTATCGATAGAAATAAGGAATTAGGCCGCTTGGAAGCTGCCCTAAAGGGTTGCAAAGGCAAGTTACTGGTTGTCTATGGTCGCAGACGGTTGGGCAAGTCCAGACTGATAAAGAGAATCCTAAAAGAGGGAGACGTTTATTATGAGGCAACTAAAAGCGAATCCTCAACTCAAAGGCTTGGACTTGCAGCTTCAGTCGCTTTATTATACAATGATTTTGACAAGCCAACTTACTCAACATGGGATTCACTTTTAAGTGCTTTCAATAATCAATGCAAGGAAGGGGCAACGCTAATGCTTGATGAATTCCCTTATCTTGTGGAAAGAGATTCCTCTCTTCCGTCTGTGATTCAAACTATTGTGGACAGTGGAACCATGCGATACAATCTTCTGATATGTGGTTCGTCACAGCGTATGATGCAGAAGTTAGTACTCGATGGTTCTGAGCCACTCTATGGCCGTGCGTCAGAGAAAATTAATCTCGGTCCAATACGTGCACAATACTGGTGGCACGCTCTTAATCTAAGTGCAAAACAAGTGGTTGAAGAATACAGTGTGTGGGGTGGTGTGCCACGTTACTGGGTTCTCCGTGAGCAATATAGTTCACTTGACGATGCATTGGAAAATCTTATCCTTGACGAGCATGGTCCACTTGCAGAAGAGCCGGAGACCCTGTTTCTCGACGATACGAATGTCATTGCGCCCTATATATCCATAATGTCGGCAATAGGTCAGGGAAACGCAAAGTTCTCTCGTATTGCCGATGTCGTTGGACATAAGGTGTCAGAGCTTGCACCTGTGATGAAAAACCTCATTGCTATGCATTATGTCCGCAAAGAAGTGCCATTCGGAGAAGATGTAGAAAAGTCGAAGAAGACGTTGTATGTGATAGACGACCCATTTCTAGATTTCTACTATAGGTTTGTCGTTCCAGCCAGACCCTTACTTTCAATGGACAGAACTGATGTCGTTCTGCAAAATATTCACAGTCACATGGCCGAACACGTGGGACATATCTGGGAACGACTGTGTCAGATTGCTGTTTCCGGCAACCATGTGTTTGGTCACACATGGAATGTTGCTGCCCATTGGTGGGGAAAAGTACCTGTGTTTAAGGATGGCAGGAAAACCCCAACGGGCAATAGGGAGCTGGAGTTTGATGTCGTTGCAGAGTCAATGGATGATAAAAATACTATACTTGTCGGCGAGTGTAAATGGAAGTCGGCTGACCATGCAGAGCGTCTCTTGGCTCAATTGCAAGAAAAAGTCAAATATACTCCGTTTGCGAAAAGCAAGAAGATTGTTTACGCTCTATTTCTTCGTGAGAAACCCCTTTCAGCAGCTGATTGTGAGATTATGCTTCCTGAGGATGTTCTCAATAATTTGCCAAAGTGATTACTATTCCTCCACGGTGTTCTCCCCCGTCTCGTAGCTCCTCACCATATCCCTGAGGATGCCGATCATCTCCTGGCGGAAGTCGTCGGGACTGAGAACGATGATCTTACGACCGTGCCACAGCAGTTCCTTTGTCTTCTTTGACAGCAGCTGTTTCTCGCAGACAATCTCCAAATAGCTGATGCGATCGAAAGGCAGCACACG
>ENA-OPJS01000103-OPJS01000103.1-human-gut-metagenome-genome-assembly--contig:-NODE-103-length-9519-cov-4.411982_pt1 | contig 9519 bp, 10 predicted proteins | sample MGYA00241774_ERZ501673 | MGnify/ENA primary metagenome ERZ501673 (study PRJEB25962, sample SAMEA2042203) | human gut metagenome | biome: human gut; feature: human-associated habitat; material: faeces...
TTGCCAAGTACTTTCATCAGCAGTTCAGGATCTACTCCCTCCGGTATCTGCTGTCTTTTTCCTGATCAGGTTCCTTTCCACGGCAGTTCTCAAATATCTTCATATAAATTTCATCCACCACCCCTACGATTTCTTTCTTGCATCTCACACATGTAATCTCAACACTGCAATTTCCCGCCACCTTAAACAACTGCTTTCCGCAGGACGGGCAGCTCACATATCTCATCTTAACTCTCTCAGTCATCATCAAAGTCCTCCTGACATTGTACAATTTACGTACCATTCAACGGATAAGGGAAATGAAAACCATTGATGATTATATTCTCTGGATAAATGAGTTCCGATGTGCCGAAGTCCGCACCATTCATCCTGTGACCTTCTTGCTGATCTTTTCGACTGGTATAACACCATTAAAAAGCTATCTCTCCTCCATAAACCACATATTGTTGTCCTCATAGAAAAGATGGCTCTCTTTTCCGTCAACAATACAGGTATAACGTATTCCGGCTCCGCCTGCTTTCAGGCTTGCCGCTCTTCTTACATCTGTTACTTTCTGAATCTCATATACATGGCCATCCTTCCAGATAAAGCTCCTTGGTAGAAGCCTTCCGTCATTTGTAAATTCAGCCATGACATTTACATATACCTTGCTGCTTTCCATAATAGTTCAATCCCTCCTGTCTATCCAAAGTACCCATGCGGATGTACCGTATGATCAGACTTTGCATCACATGCTGACAGTATTCTGTCACGGTACATAAGCCCTCTCTGGACACTGTAAAATCCAAATCTTTTGCGGATAATATCAACCGTCTCATCCATTTTCATCTGTTTTTCTCTTGCCTGAGGATCCATGAACATGTCCAGCTGCTCCCAGAAATAATCTGTCACAAGATCCGTTCCACGTATTCCTATGCTCCGCAGTGGCTTTTGAAAGAACTCTGGCCGGCTGCTTTTCAGTTCCTTATCATCTGCCGGCAGTCTGTAGTTGTCTTTGTATAGCCTGTATCCAGCCTCTGCAATCTCTTTGGTGATATTGCTCGCATTCTGTAACTTTACCTGTTTTGAAAAATGGAACAGTTCTTTGTCACGGACACTGATCTCAACAGTCCGGCACCGGAAACCATTCTCCCGGAGTCTTGCCGCTACACTTTCTGCCAAAATGTATAACACAATCTTGACATCTTCATCTGTTTCCATATCCTTGGGCGTTGTTGTACTGTTGCCTACGGACTTGACCGGAGCTGATGTGTTTTCCAGCTTTACCGGAGATTCATCATATCCATTAGCAAAAGCCCACAGAATACTTCCCATCTTGCCAAGTTTTCTGACTAGCAGGGTTTCATCAGATTCTGCCAGATCTCCGATAGTCCGGATTCCCATGCTATATAACTTTTTATTCGTTGCATTTCCCACATATAACAGATCAGAAACTGGAAGACACCAGGCTTTTCTCTGAAACTCATCCTCATACATAGTAGTAATGGCATCCGGTTTCTTGTAATCCGAACCAAGTTTTGCAAAAATCTTGTTGAACGACACACCCACGCTCACCGTAATGCCAAGTTCTTTTTTCATCCTGCTGCTTATTTCCTGTGCAATGTGAAATCCATCTCCCTTGAGAGTTGCACTGTCTGTCACGTCCAGCCAGGACTCATCAATTCCGGTTTTTACACCATATCTCTTGGCCGTATAATCAGCGGTCAGCACAATTCCATGTCTCGCCTCAGGATCACCTCCTACTGCTACAGGCTTTCCCCGAAGCTCCGGATGATGCAGAAGCTCTACTGATGCATAAAAACAGTTACAATCACTATGCAGTATTGTCCGGTTCACTGAATCACCTTCTTTCCTGCTGCCGGATGATATGCCATCCGTCTACATGGCATAATATAATACTTTTTATATTGCTATTCAACGGTAATTTATTGCATATTATCAATACAGTTGATATTGTGTATTGATTTTTAGGGATTCTTATGCTAATCTTGATATATCCCAATAGGGAGATCATACCTGATATGATTACTTAGAAAGGCATAATACTATGAAAGATTTAGGAAAGACCATTGCTAAATACAGAAAAGAACATAAGCTGAACCAGAGCCAGCTTGCAAAAGAACTGGAAAACTATGACATCTATGTAAAGCAGAATTCAATCAGCGCCTGGGAGCTTGGCACAGCAACACCAAATGCCAGACAATTTCTCGCCTTATGTGAAATTCTTGAAATATACGATATCTATACGGATTTTATTGGTCAAAGTCCCCTTAACCCATTCCGAAACCTGAATGAAACGGGAATGAACAAGGTTCTTGAATATATCAGAGATCTGGAAAGCACCGGCAACTATAAACCGGCAGATATCATTCCTATTCACGTGATCCAGGAAAGAAAAGTATTTTACAATACAGTTTCTGCCGGTACCGGCTCTTTCCTCGATAGCGATGAATATGAGATGATTTCCTCTCCTGATATTCCGGAAGCCGCAACCTTCGGTGTATATGTAGATGGTGACAGTATGGAGCCTAGATATCATAATAAGGATCTCATCTGGATTGAACAGACAGCATGCCTTGATGATGGCGAAATAGGTATTTTCTATCTTGATGGAAACGCATATGTGAAGAAATTTCAGAATAACAGACTCGGAACCTATCTCATATCACTGAATAAAAAATATGATCCAATCCCGGTTACAGAGAATAGTTCCTTCAAAATATTCGGCCGTGTTCTTTCATAAGTCCTTTTTGGGGGACACTTAAAACTGTAGTATTATTATAGCGGAACAGACCTGAACAATTCTTAATTTGGAGGTGCATATATATGAATACTGATATGGATATAGACATAAACACCATGACAGACACAATTACTTGCAAACTTGTTGAAGCAAGGGCAGATCTTGGCATTACCCAGAAAGAACTTGCATCAGCAACCGGCATCAGCCTGAAAACTATTGCCAATATCGAGTCAAAACAGCATATTCCTTCTCTGCTATACGCCATGAGAATTGCAGATTTTTTTCACAAACCGGTAACAAGCCTGTTCTGCTATCATCCTGGTGTTCAGCAGACTCCCTCTAAAGGAGATGATCTGAATGAATAATAAAAAAATGTTAGATTTCCAGACAATCGCTGTTGATTTTGATGGCACTCTCTGCTACAGCAAATGGCCGGAGCTTGGTCAGCCAAACCAGGCACTGATCGAATATCTCCAGGAATGGAAACGCAATGGCAACAAACTCATTCTCTGGACCTGCCGCGCCGGTGAAGCTCTGTCGAATGGTGCCGGGAACAGAATCTTGAATTTGATGCAGTTAATGACAATCTTCCGGAAAACGCAAAGGCATAGAACCCGTAATGGGGCTATGCCTTTGTGCTTATTCTGGCATTCATTTTTAGTTAGTGCGGGTTATTTACCTAATACAGTTTTTCTCATAATAAAAATCTGTTAGTTAAACTTTTTCAAATTTTGCTACTTCATCCGATAAATCTTCCGAAAGGTTCTTATTTTCGTCCGCCTGCACTGTAATTGCTGAAATTGCTGTTACAAGTTGTGATATCTCTTGTGCTACGTTTGTAACACCTTTTGCAGATTCTTCAATCGCTATAGAAATGTTATTGATACCTTCATTCATATCATTCATTGTACCTAAGCTATCTTTTGACTTAACTGCAAACTCGTTAAATGTATTACTTGCCTGATCAGAATCAGCATCATAATTTCCAATAATTTTTACAAAGTTGTCATAATCAAGTGCTACCTTTTCATCTACAAAACGAATCATTTCCGTTGCATTTCCAGACAGATTGTTTACTGCCTCAATAACTTTTCCACTGATTTCCTGAATATTGTTTGCTGTCTCACGTGAACTATCTGCAAGCTGTCTGATTTCATCTGCAACAACGGCAAAGCCCCTGCCTGCTTCCCCTGCTCTTGCTGCTTCAATCGATGCATTAAGTGCTAGAAGATTTGTCTGTGCTGCGATATTTAAGATATTTTCTGTAAGTTTTGCAATTTCATTTACAGACTTAGATGCTTCTACTGCCTCCGCGACATCCTTTTGAATGCCATCAAATGTTTCTACTGTTTTTTCTTTTGATGCAATCGCTTCTTTATAGCTATTTTCTGCAGTAAGCTTCACTTCATGCATCTTCATTGCAGAGTTCTTAGCATCCTCATTCATGCCTGCCATTTTCTCCAGCAGATTATTACATCCTTGGGCTAAATCATATAGAGAAGCAGATACCTCTTCCATGGATGCTGCAAGTTCTTCCGATGTTGCACTCACATTGGATGCACTCATATTTGAAGATTCCGCCTCATTTTGTACAAGATAGGAAGATTTTTTCATATCTTTTGATACACTCTGAATCTTTACCATAAGATTTTGTAATGTTTCAATAAAATGGTTGACACCATTTGCAAGCTGACCAATTTCATCACTGGTTTCATCAAATACTCTTAACGTAAGATTACCCTGTCCTGATTCTATACCTAAAATGATATCATCCAAATCATTCTTTGCTCTTTTTGCTGGACGAACAATGGACTTATTAATAACAATCGAAAGAAGTACGATTACAATAATATCAGCTACCACAAGTGCAAGATCAAAAATGATGCTTCCATTTATTCTGTAGTTGCTATGTCTGATGGCTTCTGCCACTTCTCCTTTTGCTGTTTCAAAAACCGCGGTATCATTATTTTCCACTGCTTCTTCATATTGTTCAAACTGTTCTATAAGCACATCATTCTTTCCTCGAATAGCTTGTAATGCCATTAAATTCAAGACTGTAATCAAAACTGCAAAAAAGCCTACAGACACTAACATTGTTACTAACTTTTTTCCCAAGTTCTTTCTCTTTTTCATGTTTATTTTTCTTCTTTCTGCGAAAAGCACCAATGCGTTATGTTTTGGAATTTTTTACCGTCATTCTACCCCACCCCACAAAATTTTGTCAATACTTTATTCTCTTGATAGAAAATTTTAATCTTTACTCTGATGAGGATGGCGTGAAACACATCCGTATCAAAGCCAGACCTAATAAATGGCATGAGAATGACTGCCCTTTCTGTCACAAGTCATGTCCTGCTTATGACAAACATTCCAGCAGACCAACCACTTGGAGGGGGCTGGACTGGGGTGGTATTCTGGTCGAAGTTGAATACCAGACGCATCGTATCATCTGCCTTGAACATGGGGTATATGTTGCCGAAGTTCCATGGGCATATCCAGGTAGTAGATTTACCAAGGATTTCGACCTTACCGTTGCATGGTTTGCATCCTATCTTCCAAGAAGTACCACATCATACTTCATGAGAGTGGACTGGGAAACTGTAGGCCGCTGTGTCAATCGTGCTCTTCACGATTTAGAACCGGAGCACTCAAGAAGACTTGATAGTCTGGTTAATATCGGCATTGACGAAACCAGTTACAAAAAGGGTCACAAGTACATTACAGTAATCGTTAATCACGATACCAACACAGTGGTATGGGCATCGGAAGACCATGGCAAATCCGTTCTTGAAAAGTTTTATAAACAGCTTACTCCAGAGCAGCTATCCAGCATCAAGGTTGTTACAGGTGATGGTGCCAAATGGATCACAGAGTGTGTAAATGAATACACTCCTGACTGCGCCCATTGTGTTGATTCCTTTCACGTAATCGAGTGGGCTATGACAGCTCTCGATGAAGTCAGAAAAGATATCTGGCATGATGCCTACAGCGAATATAAGCAGGTCAAAAAAGATAATCCATGTAGCAAGGGTCGTCCTAAAAAGGATGATCCTGAACTTGCTATTGTGAAAGCAGCTAAAGCTAAAGCAGATGAGATAAAAGGCTCTGCATACATGATAAAGGTTCTCTGTTTCCTTTTTGATACCAAATATCATATGCATTATATAATATCTTTCTAAACTCTTCCATGTTTCTATTATTGATAGTATTAAAATCTCCTATGAGAATATACTCTTCGTTAGAATGTTTCTGTAAAAATGAATACAATTCATTCCAAAATTGTTCATCATATTTGGGTGGAATTGGTTATCTAATTAACTACATTATTTTCTGTCTAAAATATCCATAAATTCGTCACCTGTAATTGTTTCCTTCTCATACAGGTACATAGCCAGTTCGTCCAGTTTTTCCCTGTTTTCAGCAAGGATTTTTCTTGCTTTTTCATGCTCTGCTTTTACGAGCTGCACGACTTTTTCATCAATTTCCTTCTGTGTATCTGCAGAACAGGAAAGAGACGTATCGCCGCCAAGATACTGGTTGGTCACGTTTTCCATTGCCACCATGTCGAATTCATCTGTCATGCCGTAGCGGGTGATCATCGCTCTTGCAATTTTTGTTGCCTGTTCGATATCATTGGAGGCTCCGGTCGTGATCTCACCAAATACGATCTCCTCTGCCGCACGTCCGCCTGTAAATGTAGCAATCTTATTCTCAAGTTCTTTTTTCGTCATCAGATATTTATCACCCTGCTCAACCTGCATAGTGTAGCCGAGTGCACCTGAGGTACGCGGGATGATCGTAATCTTCTGGACCGGAGCTGAATGACTCTGCAATGCAGCTACCAGAGCGTGTCCTATCTCATGATATGCAACAACCTTCTTCTCCTGATCTGAAAGAACCGCATTCTTCTTCTGATATCCTGCAATAACCACTTCTATACTTTCTTCGAGATCAGATTCATTTACAACGGTCCTTCCACTACGGACAGCACGTAATGCTGCTTCATTTATAATATTGGCAAGCTCCGCACCGGATGCCCCCGATGCCATACGTGCAATCGTATGCAGGTCAACATCATCAGATGCTTTTATCTTCTTTGCATGAACCTTTAAAATTGCTTCACGGCCTGCAAGATCCGGCAGTTCAACCGGCACACGCCTGTCAAAACGTCCCGGACGTGTAAGTGCCGGATCTAACGACTCCGGACGGTTCGTTGCAGCAAGAATGATGACACCATTATTTCCTTCAAATCCGTCCATCTCTGTAAGAAGCTGGTTTAAGGTCTGCTCCCTCTCATCATTTCCGCCCATTTGTCCGTCACGCTTTTTACCAATGGCATCAATTTCATCAATAAACACGATACATGGTGCCTTTTCCTTTGCCTGTCTGAAAAGATCTCGAACCTTGGAAGCTCCCATACCGACAAACATCTCAACGAATTCTGATCCGGACATTGAGAAAAATGGTACATTTGATTCACCCGCCACTGCTTTTGCAAGCATTGTTTTGCCGGTTCCCGGAGGTCCTACAAGAAGGACACCTTTTGGCATAGACGCACCTACATCGGTATACTTCTTCGGATTGTGAAGATAATCAACGATCTCTGAAAGGTTTTCTTTCGCCTCATCTTCTCCTGCAACGTCTGAAAAACGGATTCCCTCACTGGATTGCACATAAATCTTCGCATTGCTTTTTCCCATTCCAAAAGCCATCGAATTTTTTCCTCCGGCATGCTCCATCAGTTTCTTCGCCATATAATTTCCCAGTGCGATAAAAAGGATCAATGGCAAAACCCCGGTCAGCAGGAAGCTGATGATCGGTGACATCTGCTTATCGATATCTTTTGCGAATACTGCTCCACATTCATATAGCCTGTCCGTCAGGTTCGGATCGTTCATCAGACCTGTTTTATAAATATTTTTTTGATCTTTATCTGTAAAGATGATCTGATTGTCCTTAACTTCTACTTCACCGATATTCTTCTTCTCGATCATGCTCATAAAAGTTCCATAATCCGTTTCCTTTACCTGATGCTCCATAAGGATTGGTGTGACAACCAGATTAAATACGATCAGCACTATTAACACAATCCCATAATAATATGCCAGTGGTTTTTTCGGTGTTTTAACTTCTTTCATGGTCTTTCCTCCTGTTGTTCTGCGTTATGCTTTCTCCGTGCATTTTCGTATTATTTATTCTGCCATCTGACTTCGCCCTTGGACAGAAGCGGATAACAGATCAGCTGATCTGAATCCAGATTTTCCGCATGCATGTCAACCGCTGTGATCTGATGATTATCATAAGTCGTATAATAATAAATACCTTTTGCTGTATTACAACAGGACGTGTATATCGTGATCTCATATTTGCCTTCTGTCACCTCACAGCATCCACGCTGCTGATCTACGGATCCTAAGATATGGAAGAACTGGCTTACACTCTCACCCTCTTCTTCACCGGAGATCGAATTTAATTTTGTAAAGGCAACTTTCACAAATCTTGACTGGCTGGAAAGATCTCCAGGTATTCCCATTCCACCCATTCCTCTGCTATATGCATCAAGCTGTAATACTCCTGCAAAAGTACTCTCCGGCTGTTTTCTGGATACTCCGGCATAATTATTCAGTGCAAACATCTGACTCGGGAATGGTGGATTATTGGTAAGCACTCCTACCGGATTATCATATACATGCAGCCCATCCTTCATAGACTCAACAACGATACAGGAGTCTTTGTCTGCAATGATCCAGTGAAGCTGTGCTGTCGGCAGCTGTTCACTGAATGCTGTGCCTGTCAGTCTCATTGCTGCCAGCTTCTCTCTCGCCTCTGCTACAGTAGCACACTGTGTAAGGATCCATGGGATGAACTCGAACTGTGCCACCTGGCTGACTTCTGTTTCATCTTCCGGCAAAGCCTCTTCATATGCCGCATTGCCGACAAAATTAAGACCTGCCATTCCAAGGCCTTTTTCATTAACAGCATCATAATAAAGCGGATAACCTCCTGCAACAAATGCCATTCCGATCAAAGCATAATGGCTTTTTATCTTCCCGGCAAACCGGAAATCAAATTCGTAATTTCTTGGCGTTATCGTGATCTGTTCCCCATAGGAAAATTCATAATCAAGCGTTCTGCCCATATAAAAATCTTTTGTTTTGTAAGTTGCTGCTGTACACATATCGAACACCTCTTCTTTCTGCTATAATAGTCCTGCAAACAATCTCATAAACAACTGTCCGAGCCATAAATATGCACTCCGTCCTGTGCGGTACTTTTCGGTCACTTCCCTGCATTCATTCATTGTTGCTCCAAGATCATCTCTTATATCCAAAACTGTCTGACTATCCGCCATAAAACAACCATTTTCAAAGTGGTGATAAAGCAATGCCATTCAGTTAAGCATCATTTTAGTGGTTTTCTGTCATAGAAAGCCACTGTTTTTATGCCTAAAAACTTTAAAAATATTACAAAAAACAGTTGACAAGTAAGCCAATATATGTTGCGCAAGCCTTGATTATAAACATATTTCAAGGAGGCTCATTATGGCTGATTTTTTCTTATCTAATTTAAAATCTACACTCGACAACTGCATCACAGAACTCGATGAAATTCACTCCATGTTCTGCCGTAATCCGGAAAGTGATTTTACTAGGAACCGCAAACTTTCTTTCCGCAAGTATATTCAGTTTATGCTCCAGATGCAGAGTAAATCCGTTTCAAATGCAGTAAACATATGCAGGGCATATCTCAAACACGGTGGTAACGAAACAGAGACC
>ENA-OPJS01000104-OPJS01000104.1-human-gut-metagenome-genome-assembly--contig:-NODE-104-length-9506-cov-7.283039_pt1 | contig 9506 bp, 8 predicted proteins | sample MGYA00241774_ERZ501673 | MGnify/ENA primary metagenome ERZ501673 (study PRJEB25962, sample SAMEA2042203) | human gut metagenome | biome: human gut; feature: human-associated habitat; material: faeces...
AGGAATATAGCAAGTATTATGAGCAGGTAGGCAAAAAATGCTTGGATATAACTGAGCAAATTCCCTTTGAAATCCCAAGTAATTGGGAATGGTGTAGAGTTCGTAATGTATCAAACTCTTATATTGGTCTAACGTATAAACCGACAGATATTGACAAGAAAGGAACTATCGTATTACGTTCCTGTAATATACGAAATGGCAAGTTAGCATTAGATGATATTGTAAGAGTAAGTTCTTCCATATCAGAAAAATTACTTATAGAAGAGAATGATATTATAATTTGTGCAAGAAATGGGAGCAAACGGTTAATTGGAAAATCGGCTCTTATAAGGAATTTGCCAGAGCCAATGACATTTGGCGCATTTATGGCAATATGTAAAACTCCTATTTACGAGTATATGTTTGCTTATTTGCAGTCTGATTTGTTCTTTGGGCAGTTGAGAGATGTGAGTAATACAACCACAATCAATCAACTAACCCAAAACAAATACAATGATTTTTTAATTCCGATACCACCTGTAAAGGAACAAGAGCGTATTGCTTTCAAAATAAGCCAGTTATTTCAAGAGTTGCGCTGACAACTCTATCTTTTGGACTATTCTTTTTTGCTCTTGAAATGGCGGAATGCCAATTATAAGACCATAGAAAAGCTCCTTGTTAAGGTGTGGAATTGCGGCCCCTTTCTTAGAGTTGCGCAATGTCTCTTTATAGAACTGTATAAAAGCTAAAACATAAGGTTCGTACATTGAGGAACTTATCCATAACTGCTTGAATGTACTACCCATATAGCCATCTTGTGGTACGATGAAAACTTCACCAGAGTTTTCACCGTCCACAAGCATTATATTGTCACCTTTATATACAAGTTTACCTTGTTCTACTATAGTTTCAGAACTTTTACCACGTAAGTATTTGGCATCTAACAAGCATTGCTTGCCAATGGTTTTCAAGCCGTCTGTAAGTTGACAAACAGCATTTAATCGAGCTATAGACCAAGTACTTGGAAAGTCAAAAGGAAGTTCTATTTCAGATACTTCGCTTCCTATCAGCTCATAATACTTGCTATATTCCTATACGTTTCAACAATTCTATATTGTTCCTGCAATGGTGGTAATGGAATGAAATACTTCTGTAAGCGAACCATAGTCAATGTAGCAACTGTTGTCCCTTCTGATTCTTGTCTGTATTGTCCCTTAAATGAAGGCGATTCTATCACCATTTTTAGATATTCTGCACAAAGTCCATACTTGTTAGCCAAGCACAGTACACTTCCATCTTTGTAATAAAATTTATCGCTTTCTTTGACGATATATACTTTCCCCAAAGTTCCCACAGCAGTAATCATTAGGTCATTTGGCAAAGGAACTCCACTTGAAGAAAAGTCTTCGTACAAAGAGAGGTCTATGTATAGTTCGTTATCAACAAAGCCATCATCAGCCAATTTGCCAATTTCTCTCGCTCGATAGAATGGTATTCCCGTTTGTCTCCAGTCCTTTGCATGAACTCTACGAGCAGAGCCAATACTAAGGATAGTTTCCAAACGTACCCAAGCCCAACTTTTCGGTATATCAAAAGGTATATCCTCATTAATACACTCACACGTTGCGCTTTTCTTCTCCCAATACTTGTTATCGTCACCACGAAAGATAACAGAATCGCTGAGAGCAGACTTCTTTAGTTTGCCCTCCTTAACGAGTTTCTGCTTCTCTGTTTTTATTTGTTCAAGCAGTTCTTGGGCTGTACCTTCTTCGGCAATTTGCGGAACGAGTTTGCCTTGGATGGCTTCTTGCAGAATTGCCTTCTTCAAGCGTTGGTACATATTAGAATTTAACTTATTAAGTTCTTCTTGCTTATTGCTGTAAATACCAAGAAAATGTGTTAACTCTGTAATTTTCGCAACAATTCTTTCCTGTTCATTTATTGGTGGTAAAGGGAACAACAAAGTTTCCCAATTACCCCTATTGATTATAGGGGTTGCTGTTCCTGTAGCCTTATCCATTATTGCCAACCTAAAGTATTCTGATTGCAAAACTATATGGACAAACTCCACATTACACAAATAGGGCGTTATAGAATTTATCTGCTGATTAAAAGTAACAGGCTTGTCTGTTATGGCGCATTTACCAATAGAACCTCCAATGCAGACTTGCAAAATAGTATTCTTTGGTACAACACGCCCATAATCAACTCCAATATCTGACAATCCCTGTGTTACACTTACAATTTTGGAATTTAGTATGTTTGCAGGACCTAAAAATGGAATATAATCACCAAAGTATTCAGGATGTGATTTGGATGGTGTTGTACCTGTTTCTGTTTTTCCAACTTCAACTAATCTGCACCATTCCCACCCCTTAGGCACTTCAAACGGAATCTCCTCATCGATGCATTTCACCTCTCCCGTAGCAAGTATCTTCTCATAATAGGAATTATCCTCACCACGGTAAATAATAGATGCGTTCTTGTCACGCTTGATTTTCTTCTCCTTAATCAAGCGTTCTTTCTCTTGGCGAATCTTATCAAGCAAAACGCTTGCAGGTTCGTCATTAGGATCCTGCGGTACAAGTTTCCCCTGTATCGCCCATTGTAATATGCTATTCTTTAATTGCTTTCCGTTCATTGTAATTTTTTATCGTTAGAAATCATTGTCCTTATTCTTCTGCTTCAAGAAGAACTGATAAAGTTTCTTGCCTATTTTATCTTTACTGAAAGTACGCTCATGCTCAATCGGAATTGTTGACAAGCGCACCTTTGCAATGCCGTCCTTTATCTTCTCAAACTGTTCTGGCGTGATTTTGAATTGAGCCGTAGAACTGATTTCCGTTTCGGGATAAACGATGTTGCCTATTAGTACACCTGCCGATTCTGAGCCATTGCTAATTAGTGAGCCTTGTAGCTTTATCACTTCGCCGTCAAAATTCTTGATGAGCATTGTTGACTCTTTCAAGAAAGTCAATCTGTCCGATTTCACTGTGGCAATGATATAGTAAACGGAATCCTGTCTTGTGACACTATATTTCATGCTGCAGCCCTCTGCTGCCAATGGCTTGTAGTAGTAGCCAACAGTTTGTGCCTGGCTAACAAAGCAACAGAGCAAAACTACAAGCATACATGTCAATCTAATCTTCATCTTCTACCTCTTTTCCCTTTTGTAATTCAAAAAACTCTTTCTGCTCACGGATTTCTCGGCTCAACTCTTCTTCTGTAGGAAGATAAGTAAGATACTTAGCGGCAAAGAGCTGCTTGCTGTCTTTCAATATGGAATAACGTGCAAGGTCTTTGCTAGTGTCAGAACACAGAACCAAACCGATAGTAGGATTATTGCCTTCCTCTTTCTTCAACTCGTCATACATTCTGACGTACATATCCATCTGTCCCACATCCTGATGAGTTATCTGCGTAGTCTTTAAATCAATAATGAGATAGGACTTTAGGATGATGTTGTAAAATACAAGGTCGATATAGAAATCGCCCATGTCCGTCTTGATATGCTGTTGGCGAGCCACAAACGCATAGCCTTTGCCCAACTCCATGATGAAAGTCTGCAGATGGTCAATAATGGCAGTTTCCAGTTTCGATTCACTATAGGCAGGGTTCTGTGGTAATCCTAAGAACTCTGCTATCACGGGATTCTTGAGATAAGAGAGTTTGTCTTTTTCGAAATCTGAAGTCAGCGAACGCATCTCGTCACTTACCTCTTTGCGCAGATGCTCAGGGGTTTGCAATAATCGGTAATAGTATTGTGAGGAGATATTACGCTGCAAGGTACGGTAATCCCATTGCTCACGAGCCGCCTCCTTCAAATACCACAACCTTGCATCCGCATCTTTTACACGCAGTAAGCGCTCATAGTGAAGCCATGATAGGTTAGGATAAAATGGTATCGTAGATTCGTCAAGCGGTGCTTGACGAATTGGTTCGTCTGTGAGTTTGAATTGGTCAAGCAATGCTTGACCAATTTGTAATTTGCTGAACATCAGGTAAAAAGAGCGCATGTTCTTTATGCTTGTCAGTCCGAACCCCCTGCCGTATTCTTCTGTAAGGGTTTGGGAGGCCAATTTTAAGACATGTTTGCCATATTTCGCACGTTCCTTTCCATTTTGTTCCTGTGTCACGATACGCCAACCGATAAGCCAGTTGCGGACCACCAATAGATTGTCTGCACTGCGATAGGCTTGCCGACGTGCTTCACCGGCTAAATGCTTCAAGTCAGAGACAAAGTTTTTCTCAGGTTGAGTCAGCTTTTCTGTTATGTTTGTTAATGCAGATTTTCCCATATTATCCAATCCTTTTCTGAATTTGTGAGACAGCGTCTCACTTTTTTATAATTTGTGGGACACCGTCTCACATTTTACAATTCGTCCACATTCACATTTATCCCCAAGATACGCTGTATCTCCGCCAATGTCTTATCAATTTCATGATCAAGAGCCTTGCGCTTCTTGAAATAGTCGGCAAGCAGTTCGGCAGGAGGCAAGATTTCTTCATCCTCTTTCGGGAACTTGCACAAGTCGAAGTTACAATCGGTGGCGATAAGGTCTTCAACCGAATAGCAGCGTGATTTCTCATCTCCATCAGCAATGATAATCTCCTTACGGTCGTTCCACCACTCACGGATTGGGTCGCAATGTTCCGACTTCATAGGCTTTGTCTTGGAGAAATGCTTGTACCCCTCTGGCATATCCAAACGATAGAACCACGTTTCCTTTGTAGAATAACCTTCTGGAGCACCTTCCGCACAGGTATTATCGAAGAACAAAATGTTCGTAGCAATCGAAGTGTAAGGTGCAAATATACTGCCAGGCAAACGGATGATGGTATGCAAGTTGAAATCCCTGAGCAGCTTGGTCTTGATGGCTATCTTTGTGTTGTCCGCTCCAAACAGGAAACCGTCTGGGACAATGACCGCTGCACGACCATTCTTCTTCAGTCGGTACATGATGAGAACTATGAACAAGTCAGCAGTCTCGCTACTGCGCATATCAGAAGGGAAGTGTGACTTGACATCCGACTTCTCGTTTCCACCGTATGGTGGGTTCATCAACACAACATCAAACTTGTCTTCGTCTGTATAGTTGAGTACATCTTTTGTAAGCGAGTTGTCGTGATATACCAATGGCGTGTCAATACCATGCAGCAACAGGTTTGTCACACATAGCATATACGGGAATTGTTTCTTTTCTATGCCAAATACAGACTGATTGTACTCTTTGCGGTCTTCAGCAGTCTTTACCTTCTTGTCCAATTCACCCAACCAACTTGTGATGAAACCTCCTGTACCACAAGCGAAGTCTGCCATTTTCTCACCAATCTGCGGATTGACTATCTCTGCCATAAATTCGGTTAAGGCTCTTGGGGTGTAGAACTCACCAGAGGAACCTGCCGACTGCATTTCTTTGAGGATTGACTCGTATATCTCACCGAAAGCATGACTTTCCTCATAGTCACCAAGGTTCAAACCGTCAATCACATTCAGCACTTGACGAAGTTGAACTCCATCTTTCATATATTGGTTGGCATCCTCAAATGTGGTTTTTACAATCGCCTGACGGATAGGGGTTGTTGGTGTTACCTCTATGTTTTTGAGTTTCACAAACAATGTGTTGTTGACAAACGAAAGCAGCTCATCACCAGTCAAGGCATTACCGCTTCCATCGTCATGCGCCCAGTTACGCCAACGGCATTCTTCTGGAATAATAGACTTGTAGTCATCATCGTCCAACTCCCAATCATTCTCTTTCTCGTCATAGACTTTCAAGAACAGCATCCACGCCATTTGTTCTATGCGTTGCGCATCACCGTTGATACCGGCATCATTGCGCATTATATTGCGTATCCGTTTTACGAAATTTGATAAACTCATATTTTGTTGCTATTTTATGCTATATTATATATGTATTGTTCCAGTTCTTTCACGGCATCAAGATAGCCTTGCTTACCACCGAAGAACTTCACGATGTTTGCTTTGGAACCCAATTTGCGGAAAGGGTCATTTTCAAGCACAGTAAGACTTTCCAATTCTGACACACCTTCCTTGGTGTACTTATCCAACAAGGCTTCAAGCACAAGTCGTGCCTGTTCACCATACTTGCTGAATATGTCTCGTTTCTTCACCTGCTCGGCACGCTCATGCCGTGTAAGTGTTTTCTTTCCATAGGCTATATGACAGATGAAATCGAAATCGTCCACATCGTCCATGTCTTGGTCGTGCTTCAATGCTGCAAGATCAATGCCACTGTCTTTAAGCATTTCAGCAATATCTGACTTTTTCTTGGTTTCTTGCCACTTGGAAGTGAATGTATCAATCGTAGCGTATGTGTCTATGATACTTTTCTTTGTATAGTCCGTAATGCTTTCCGTGCGAAGCAACTTACCATTTGTGTCATAGACTGAAACAACCTTGTTGATAACCATAACTTGACAACCATCCTTGGCTACTATTGGCTTTGGACGTGGTTCGGGATCTGGTTCTGTCACACCTTTAGGTTCATTGTCTTCTGGAAGTACATACGGCTTAGGCTCTTTCTGCTTGGGTGGATAATTAGGGTCTATCTCAATCGGTCCGTCCCAATCTGGGTCTGCAAACAATCGTGTCACGTTGCGGAAGTCCATTACAGTGAAATATGTCTTTCCTTCTTTCTCACGAAGACGAGTGCCACGACCGATAATCTGCTTGAACTCTGTCATAGAGCCGATTTGTTGGTCAAGCACAATTAGTTTTGTCATTTTGCAATCAACGCCAGTTGAAAGCAACTTACTTGTTGTTGCTATGACAGGATATTTAGAAGAAACAGAAATAAAGTAATCTAATTTACTTTTCCCGTATTCATCACTACCTGTTATACGAACCACATAGTCGGGATTTTTCTTGCACATATCAGCATTGGCATTAGCCAAAGCCATTCGCATACGTTCCGCATGAGTTTCATCAGCACAAAACACTATGGTCTTAGCCATTCGATCTGTACTTTTCAGATAGTTGGTTATCTCCTGCGCAACTTCCCTTATGCGGTCTTCTATAACAATGTTATAATCATAGTCGCTATTATTATAGATGCGGTCTTCTATCTCGTTACCGTAGATGTCCTTTTGCCCCTTTGTCGGTCTCCATTCGTCACCGATGTTTGTTGTAATGTTGATTACCTTGAAAGGAGCGAGAAAACCATCCTCTATTCCATTTTTAAGACTATAAGTATAGACTGGCTCGCCAAAGTAGCCAATACTTGACTGATACTTCGTTTCCTTTGGCGTAGCAGTCATACCGATATGAGTAGCTGAAGAAAAATATTCCAAGATGTTTCGCCAGTTGCTATCATCCTTTGCGCTACCTCTATGACACTCATCAACGATAACAAGGTCGAAGTAGTCGGGATTAGGGAACAGCTCTTGATAATTCTTGGCATCATTCTGTCCAATCAACTGCTGGTATAGCGCAAAAAACACTTGATAAGATTTCAATTCCTCCAAGTGATTCTTATCTTTGGAGTAGTCAATCTTGTGTGTTACCTTGTTTAGCGGCTTGAAGTCCTGTTGTATGGATTGGTCAACCAATATGTTGCGGTCAGCAAGATATAACACTTTCTTTTTCAATTCACTATGAAGCAAACGCCATACAATCTGAAAAGCAGTGTATGTCTTGCCTGTACCAGTTGCCATGACAAGAAGGACACGATTTTGTCCTTTTGCTATAGCATTGACAGTACGATTTACGGCATTGCGCTGATAATATCGTGGAGGAAATATATTCTGACCAGTGCAGAACGGTTGCTTAATGACAGCCAATTCTTGCTCATTAAGTCCATTTCCACCGTTAGCCTCGCTTTTATATCTTTTGATAAGTTCTTCTTTTGTCGGAAACTCATCCATGGCAAAAGTGCGTTCTTTCCCTGTTAAGAAGTCATGTTCGGCAAATCCCTCCCCATTAGAACTATATGCAAACTTAACATCAAGCATTTGGGCATAAGTCATAGCTTGTTGCAATCCATGAGAAACAGAATGATTAGCATCCTTTGCCTCTACAATGGCTAAGGGTGTTGCCTTGTTTGCATAAAGCACATAGTCGGCAAACTTAGGTTTCTCTCTATGCACAAGATTGCCATGAAGACTAATTTTACCGTCAGTAAATTTAACCTTCTGTTCCATAAAAATGCTATCCTTTGACCATCCTTTGCTTGTAATGGCCTCGTTGATATAGCGGAACTTGACATCCTCTTCTGTTAAATCTTTGCTTATGCCCATATTCAACTAATATTTTATTATCAGAAGTTCTACAACATATTTACTAAGACAGGAAACTACGAGTTCATTACACTCTTTCGTTCTCGTCCGTAATCAAATCCTTGAGGTCAACTTCTAAAATCTTTGAGATTTCAAGAAGTGTCTCTAAATCGGGTTGATATTTATTCCGAGCATAGCAATTAACCGTGCTAAAGCTCTTGCCTAACTGTTTTGCCAGCCAGGTTTGTGAAATACCCTTGCTATCTAAGACTTCTTTTATCTTGTTTAGTTTCATAAATTCACCGAATTTTGCTACAAATATACATTAAATTTTGCGATAACCATTATAAATTAAGCTATTTTATGTAAATATATTCCAATATAACGATTGTTATTTCATGTAGTTATTGTACCTTTGCAGCGGAGAAGAGTTGTTTGACAGCAAACGTATGCATATTGCAGAAATTGGGACTGTTGCCAAATCATTACCTCTATTGAGGTGAAAGACTCATAAATAGCTCATTTTAAGCTATTCAGCAGATTTTAGCGTAATTTTATAGAAAAATTCTCTAGAGAATTTTTCCTCAGAAACGGACTTTGATATGGCTGTAAAAACGTGTATTTTGTAACTTGTTGATTGTTAACAGTTTGTAAAATTGTTCAAATTCCGCGAAATTACGGCCAACTCCACTTTTATTTTCAACGGGCGCCTTCTCGTGGCCCGTTTTTTGTCAGTTTATCCGACAATTGTCTCGGTGTGAGCTTTTCATTGCAGGACGCATGCGTGGTCTTGAAAGTTAAACGCTTCATCGAAACTGGAGTATTTAAAGTCAGAACGATGATCGGGTACGTAGAATTTTTGTTCACACAGAAGGCTTCTTGCCTTTCACACAAATGTCCACGAATTGACCACGAAGTTATCATAAATATAATTTGTGAGTAATTCGTGGTTAATTCGTGGCGATTCAATGTTCAAGAAAACCGAGCTTTGTGTTTATGGATCATGCGGGATGGCACAGAAGCCCTGTGTGGCGCTGGCTCCATGGACTCAGTACAGCGAAGTCATTATATATAATGGGGTGTCCATCTCTGATTCTCTATGGCTCTGTGTAAGCATAAACAAACGGGCTCAAGCGTTTCCTGTGTTGGAAACGCTTGAGCCCGTTTGTTATGGAGTATCTGATTAAATGCTTATGCGCATCTGACGATCATGCCGGGGCGCACGCGCTGAGTCTTGCGGAAGCCATTGAGGCGGCAGAGCTGATCGACAGAGATATTGTTTTTCTCAG